>Ga0247815_10002908_pt1 | contig 12510 bp, 20 predicted proteins | sample UWRJL194509B1_FD_181014 | JGI IMG/M metagenome (GOLD analysis project Ga0247815, IMG submission 181014) | Plant litter microbial communities from Arlington Agricultural Research Station in Wisconsin, United States - UWRJ-L194-509B-1 | ecosystem: Environmental > Terrestrial > Plant litter >... | reverse complement strand
CTTGAAAAGCAGCTCTTTGTACTGCTGGAGTCGCATGCCAGGATGCTGAGAGTGGAGACGTCAATTCATGAAGTGGCCAAAGACTAAATGCCTGTTGCGCACCTCCTTCCGGATATTTGGCAGTTCTTTCTCCTGGTAGGCCTCGAGAGCAGCCTTGAACCGACGCTAGAGATGATTCATAAGTCAGTGAAGCCACTCTAGTGAACTACAACGCGAAAGGTGATAATATATACCTCTGGATGACGCTCGAGACCTGCAGCCTGTTGGCCAACGCTTGCCTTGTCAGTCTTGGCGTTAACAACCTCAAGCATGTCCAATGCATTGTCGATGCCCGTAGCAGCGAAACTCTCAACAGGCGCGTCATCTTCTGGCCTCTTGCTTGACCCGGCCTCACTCGGCCCCGAGTCAGCACTGATCGATGCCAGTCCACCGCCGGCCGCGAGCGCGCCTGGACCTGCAGGCTTCGAGCTTGATGCCTTCTTCTGTGCCTTGGGTGCTGCCTTCTTCACTGTGGTTGACGACTCTTCTTCCGCAAGGAGGCGTGCGTTCTCAGCCTTGCGTGCGAGGTCGGCTTTACGCTTCTCCTCTGCGTCCATCTTCTTACCACCAGCTTTCTTCGCGCCATCTTCCCACTTGGACGCCTCTTGTTGCTCCTACGTCGTTTTAAAAGAGTCAATGGTCGAAATCGGAGCAGCTCAAGTCATGCTTATGGCACGCACTTTGTCAGCCACAGCAGCTGCCTTCTTCTTGGTCTCGTTCTCAGCCTTCTTTGCACGACCGGCCTCAGCCTTGGCATTTGCACCCTTGGGAGGCATGATAGTCGTTGAAGCGATAGATTGAAAGAGACGAGGTGCAGGACAAGGAGAGAGAGCGCAGACGCGTCGATAGCCCGATCGGGTCAACCGATTAGATGACACGGTTGATTATCTCAAAAAGCTACGGCACAAAGAGTTCTACACAGTATATATACAACAAAAATCCCACAAAATACAAGGCGATTGAGTGCAAGCCAGATGTCCGTTGGCCCTTCAGTCCTATCCGGGAACTGTCTGACTGAACAACTCACGCTGCTGGCGAGGTAGGGTGTGGACGTGGGTTAGCCTCTGTCCGGACATCGTCCGCCCTCGGTCCTGTGATAGTCGTCGGGTCAGCTCGGTCGTCGATTCTTCGCACACCGAAACTCTCGTCTGCCAGGTGCGATGTGAAGCTGCTATCACCAACTGCCCCTTCCGACACGTCCTCCTCAACTTCACTGGCCCTTCCACTTGACGAGCCGACCTGCGACGACGTCGAGATACTTGGCGTCTTGCCGTGTCGACGCGACGGGTGGATGCTCACTGGTGGACCATGCAGGAAATGTGGCGCAAAGTCATGGCTGGGGCTCGTTCCAGGCATCGCTGGTGGTGGATTGACTGCTGATGGAGACAACGACTCTGAGCTCGCTGTATTGCTTGCATCCCCTCGGTAAATCCTCCGCGGCTTCCTATTCAACGGATTACTGAGCCCTATCGTGTGCGATGACCCGTACATATACGGCGCCGGTGCAAGTTCACTTAGAGGAGGTTCTGGAAGTGGTGGGCTTGGTGGAGTCGTCTGCGGGAAGGGTTGCGTATTTGCTCCAGAGACGGAGCCGTCGAAAAGATCCCGGGCGTAGATGATGAGGTCTTCCATCACAGTGTCCTGTTGCGAAATGGGGGGCAAGGGTACGATGAGCTCCCAATCCGCACCCATTGAGAGCTCCGCGATGCCATCCCGCGCTGGGACGCTTTTCATCTGCGGCAGCTCAGACGACGAAGGATTCACCTTCCACGGCTGCAGCGAGAGTACATCGCCGCCCTTCGGAAGATCGTCCTCTCCAAAGATGACGGGGCCGAAGACGATCGCAAGGTTCTTGACGTCCATCTTATTGACGGCGACGTGTCCTGCCACATTTGAAAGATGCTCCAGAACAAGTTTGAGTGTTGCCTGGTGGACTGGTGGTAGGCGGCGAATCTTGGAGCGCAAAACAGCAAAACCTTTGACTGCATGATCCTCGCGTTCCTCTGTGTGATGCATCCTTTCTGCCAGTGGGAACCTGAACAGAGGCTCTGGCAACTGCCGCAGGTATTGCTGTGACAGCAGGATTCAGCGACACTGACCTTGGGGATGAGCTGCGGCACACACCTTGAGAAGGGACGATACACAGTAGACGTCCTCCACATGTGGGTCGAATCGGAAGGATCGCTCGTCACGTTCAATCTTATGCACCAGCTCTTGAACGGCAGTGTGTTTTCCAGAGATCTGGATATGGCAGTTATCAGCGAAAAGAACGCTCGAAACGAAGTTCGGGCATACGCGATAGATGCCCTCAGCCTCCAGACCGCGAGCTTCGAGATCCGCGAGGCACAGCTTCAAGATTCTTGGGACTGCACCCTCTGGCAAGCCTCGTGACGTCGCATAGTCGACGAGCGAGATTCCAAAGCAGATATCCGGGCACACACCCACGTGCGCATTCTCGTAGAGCACCCGCTTGGGGATCGACAGTGCTTTGGACGGCGCGATTACTAGCTTGAGACGTTCTTGGTCTTTGTCTGCGGAGATCTTAGTGACCATGCTCGAGGCATGTTCAGCGAAGTTGGCGTTTGTCTTAGCCAACGCGAAAAGATTATCGACGTAAACAATGAGCGATTTGTGGATCGTGTCAGTCGTTTCGCGGACAAACAGGTCGAGACTCTGTGGGAGAATCAGCAATAATTCAGCGAAGCGAGAGTGCTGCCAACGTTGTATCCTCCCTCGAGGATCTTGATGCGGTTGAGCCTCAGAGTCTCGAGCCAATGGATAGACTTTCGGTATTCCCTGTCTGTAATAGGGTCAGCGCGAGGCATAGCTGCGGAAACAAGTTACGAGCCTGCTTCGTCTGCCTCTCGCTTCGCGCGCACGCCCCGAAGTGCCGTTTCAGCGCGACCTGTGGGCACATTCGCAGGCACTCCTCCTTTCGTGCCGTCGAGAAAACCTTTTAGCTCTCTAAGACCCTTCTTTCCTGCGTGGTTTTTGTTGAGTATATGGCAAAGAGTTGGTGGCCTACATTCTGACCTTGATGGGCGAGATCCGCCAGGGCACCGCCAGCACCCGAAGAAGGACTCCTGTTTCGAGGTCCAGTGTAGGTTGAAGGGCGCCCGCCTAAACGAGTAGGCGACGGTGAAGTAACAGTTGCAGAACGCTGGGGCGGTGGCGCATAACTGGGATCGAGCTGGACGTTCGTAGTCGTCGTCGAGGTTGAAGCGGGCGCCTCTTTAGACATAGCACGATGTTCCTGCGAGCAAGGGTCGATCAGCGCCACGCGGTGTGCACGGGGTTTGTACATACATCGACCTCCTGGCAGCGTTTGAAGTATAAACGCTTGAGCCTGGGAACAGTATTCTCGGCATATTCTGTATGTGCAAGGGTCGACTCCTTGATATCCTCGCGGATGCGTTTGCGAGTGCGTTCCTGCGTCTCCTGTCCGTGAATCATGGATTAGCCCTCGTTAGCTGCGCCAAAGGTGTACAGACATACGCGAAGCTGGAGCAGCGGTGAAATAGTAGTGTGTAGCATAGCGACGAAAGCCTGGCGAGCATCGGCCTCTGGGATCGGAGAGTGCGGTTGAGTGCCAGGCTTGTTCGCGCTGAGGTGCATGCTATGCTTACCGCGCTCAACGTTGTCGCGAATCTCACGCCACGCCTGACGAGCTGTGCTGCCTTGGCTGGTGCGGTCGTCGAGATAACCGTCGATCGTGCGCGACTTGGCGTGCAGTCGGCGCAAGCTTTCGACGCTGCCACACACGAAGGTTCGTAACCAGGCCCGTCAGCTCATCGCGCATTGGCAACGCGCAGATTGAACTCACTAAGTCTCTTCAATTTTGATTCTGTCCGCGAAGAACGTGATGTATGAGTCGCCCAGGATCTGCAACAGGACGACGCGACGCGCCGCAGGGACCAGGTTCAGACGCCCAACACATCAATCCAACCCGGTCACGTGCGTACCTTGAGCTGGTGATCGAACAGAGGCAACGGTCCCCCGTGAGATATTTCGGCTGGTGTGCGCGGCGCTGCTGTGGGAGACATTGCTTCAGCCATCGTGACGCGAGCCAGACGAGGGCGGGAGTCCAAGTTGAGAAGCGCGCGTTGACAACTCCGCACGCTCCTTGACTCCACACAATCAACAGCTCCTCTCTGCATCTCGGCTGGTCTCATATCTCGTGACTCTCCGACTACCGGTGGCGCTGTTTGAATTTGGACCCTACCTGCGGCTAAACGAGTGTTCGCCGGCGGCAACCATCCGAACACACTGTGCTCGAGCTCGCTCCTGGCAACCTCCCTGAAACCGACATAATCGCATGCCTTTTATCACGGCTCCACCTAGCTACAACTTGTGAAATGGCGCGCGAGAGGGAGAGGGCCCAGTGTTCCGGTTCAATGTGAGGGGGAAGGTAGGTGTACGGTACCGGCCACTCTCTACTCCCGACCTGCGATCAATACTTCAACTATGCGATCGCGCCTCTTGGCCATGCAGCACCGACACCAGAGCTCGGTTTGCACCGCAGAACTGTCTCACTCCTCCCCTCCTGCTTTCCTCGTGTCCCTCATCATGCGCCGTACCCTCTTCGTCACGCTTTCCCTCGTCACATTTGCCACCGCAGCACTCATCGGGCACAACTCGCGCCATGCCGCACACAATTACCCCCTAGGTCAATCCTTTGGGCGAGACGTTGGCTGGATTACTGTGAACGTGACCGACACAAATCACTCGTACGAACGGCGGGAGCCTGGCAAACCGCAGACTCGCAAGAAGAACAAGAACTGGAATGGGAACTGGAATAAGAAGAACGGCAAGGGGAAGAAGAAGATGCTGCCTCAAGACTGGACGGGAACGGTCGTGCATGCCGTCGATACTGCATGGAATGGACTTAAGGGCTTTGGCATAGAGAAAAAGGTCAAAATTACTTGGTATGTATCACGCACCCTTGCCTTTGGGACTCATTGACACCACTACGTAGGTACACTGGCCAAGATCTACTACTTCCGAGGTGAGCTTCCCCTATTCAGTTCATGTCATCAGATACTGACCGAGAGTGGTAGCTGCTGGGCCAAGTCGGGTTGGGCACCATCCGTAAGTCAGCGCCCTGTTCTCACATCGGACCCTACTGACAAATATGCAGGACGAATCATTCGCATGCGCCGTCACCCTCAACGGCTGGTCCGACAAACCCGAGTGTTTCTCCTTCCTCGAGCGTACGTTTCCCTGTTTTTGGTCATCCGCCCCCTCCTCACCAAACTCACGCTTGGCGTCTCAGTCTGCAATGGCCCTGAGCGTTGCATCTTTGTCCGCGTCGTTGACACTTGTGCGGGTTGCAAGACTGACTCGCAACACGTCGACCTCACCAAAGCTGCATTCCGCGCACTTGCACCACTGGATGATGGTGTGCTCAACGTGCAAATGCGCAAGGCGACACCGCCTAAGAAGTGGTTCGTTTTTTTTATCTCATCAATAAAACGAACAGATAAAGCTGACACTTGCGGCGTAGGCGTACGGATTGGTGGGGTCCTCAAAAGGTGTAGAATGCACGCCGATTGTCTGTGTTCGGAGAACATGCCTATCACCCTACGTATACCCTCGTCTCTGATGGCCTACATCCTCGTGTACTACCTGTGACCAACACCTTTCCTACGCCGTACACGCCAGATGCCCTGCTGTCGTATGTACGAGTTCGTCCCCTTTCGTCCCTTCGTTCCCGGCCACTAAACTCCTCTGACCCCATCGTGTATTTCAATGTTGTACCTCCGCCGCGGTTGCAGGCGCTCTCTCGTCAATGTCATCGGTTACAGTTCGCGACCGCTCGACGTAAGTCCGAGTAAGTAAAAGTGCGTCCATGAAAGCAACAGGAGAGATGAATAGAATACAGCCTGATGACCTCAAAGATCGTAACTGTCCTAGAAAGGCTACCTGCCCCACTGCACGCCAGACTTCTTTTGCATCTGGTGCTCACGCCCCTTCTTGAACTTCTCCTTTTCAAAGCTCTTCATCCCTAGCTGCTCGATCCGCCTTTGCTTGTTCTCCCTCCTTGGCTGCCGCTCCGCCCTCGACTCGCCGTCCTCGCCGGGCCCATCTCCCACATCATCACCACCCTCATCGTCTAGATCCAGCCCTTCACCATCCTCCGGCTCGCCGCCGTCATCACGTTTCCTCTTCTTAGTGTTGTTCCGCCCGCTGCCACCAGAGCCGCCGCCAACAGTCACATTCACCCGCGGGGGGACTGCGAAACCGAACGCCTTGCCAACCTTGGTGAGGTCAAGCGCGTTGATGTCGAATATCTTTTTGAGCGAGTAGGACGCGTAGGACTGAAGATATGCACGGTAGCCATCCCTGGCGGACTGGTGAAGGAAGTAGTTCTTCTGCAGGAGCTTCTCGAGCTTCGCAGATCATCAGAATGCGGTTTAAAAAAAAAGCGAGGCTGCATACCTGTGTTTGCACATTGGCAATGCGTTCAGCAGGGAACGCAAATTCGTTCAGCGGAACCCTTGCATCCTTCAGGTACCGCAAGAAGCCCAATTCACTCGGCAACAAGAATAACAAGCTTTTTCCGACCTTGCCGGCACGAGCAGTACGACCAACGCGGTGAATGTAGTCGCGCGGATCATCTGGTGGGTCGAACTGGACGATCCAGTCAACGCGCGGGATGTCCAAGCCGCGCGCAGCCACATCGGTGCAGAGCAATGTCCCTGTCTCGGCGTTGCAAAACTCAAAGAAGGTGGTCGTGCGCTTTTGTTGTTTTTGCTTGCCCTATGAAATAAAATATCAGGCGCGGTGTGGTGACAACGGCAGAGATACGCACGTGAAGATCAAGCACCGGTACGTCAATGTAGTTGAGCAGTTCGCCGTGATACTTGACTGAGTTGCAGCTCGAAAAGAACACGACAACCTTTTTCTTCATGTTCTTCTTAAGGAAGGTGAAGAGGAGTAGAAATCGGCGCTCGGATGGGCAGACGACGTAGCCCTGTGACAGTGTCGAGACAGTGCTCGTTTGTTGTTCGGCGTCGACGTCAATGAGCAGCGGTCCAGGGCGAAGCGATATACGCGCAAGGTCTTGCACCTTGGTTGTCTGTGTTGCGGAGAACAGCATGGACTGACGTTCGTCTACGCCAAGCATGAGTGCGCAACTAAAGCCTCAAATGTAAAGTGCTTACCCTTAGGGAGAATGGATATGATCTTTTTCATCTGCTCCTCAAATCCAACTTCGAGAATACGATCCGCCTCGTCGATGACAAGAGCTTTGAGGTTGCGGAACACGAAGCCTTTTGTGTCCTACAAAATGGTGAATTTAGCAATCGCTTCACCTCGACGAGATCGAGACTACGCACCATAAGGTGATCGAGCAGGCGACCGGGTGTGGCAATGATGAGGTTGACGCCTTTCTCGAGCTTTTCGGCCTCTGCCTTTTTGTTGGCGCCACCCATAAGGATGCCGAACGTTTGTGAGTGGTGCGCCATGAGCTCCTTGGCGACGCCGAAGATCTGCAGCGCGAGTTCTCTTGTTGGCGAGACGATAATGATACCCGTGCCTACATGCGCGCATCAAGCGTCAGCAAATCAGGTTTGCGAAATGTGGCAGATGAAATACTCGACGCACCGTTTCTCGGCTTGAACTTCATCCTGCATAGAAGCTCGATGCTAGGGATGAGGAAGGCAAGCGTCTTTCCGGAGCCTGTGCGTGCTGCACCAAGCACATCACGCCCTGCAAGCAGGGCGGGAATCGTGCGCGCCTGGACGGCAGTCATATCTGTGAAGCCCATATCTGCGAGGCCCTTGAGTGTTTGCTCAGATAGACCCAGCGACGTGAAGCGCGTGTCCTCAGTGCCGGAGGACGAGGCATCTTTGTTGTCGTCCATCACAAAGTCCTCAGTGTCCGACATGGCGAAGCAACGGGAGCGCGGGTGGCAGAGGAAATTTCTTCGGCTGTTCCCGTATCGCAATCGCAACTTGACGTCCCAGCCTGCACCGATCTCCCGACCATGGTTCAGAACCGAGCTAGGGCATAGATATCGGGCTGCCACACAGCAACTGCTTAGGGATATAATCAATGAAATTCTGCCGTTTTCGCTGATTCACCCCACCGTGCTGCATCGTAGCTCGTCCTCCCCGCGAGGCTGTCCTTGCGCTGACAAAGCATGCGAACCCTCACGGCCGACCGGGCGTCAACACATACCTCGCAAGAATCTAGATCCAAATTTATACTGTAGATGAGCTCGACCAAGGTTATATCGGGATGCCTAATCTCGCCAGGCGGTTAGAGCCAAGACCGCTGATAATCACAGCTTCCCAAACCCTGCACCCCCTCCATATGGCTCGCGCGCCCGAATTTGGTGGATCAGTGCATGTGGACGTAAATGTCACTCGTCATGATGGATGCAACAGGAAGCTTGCAAAATACGCAGCAACCTGCCGCTCCGAGTCTTGTTTCCACGCATGCAGTCTGCGCTGTACCTGAAAGAGGCATTGTTGCGACGCGAAAGTGTCGCGAACAATATCGTTAGCATTGTAGAGACCGCGGAGGATCGTCGCACGGCTTGATGAGCCCGAAGCTTCATCGCCTTGCTCCACGCAGGGCACAAGTCGTTGCCTCGTTGGCTTACTCAGCGTATGCCCCCCATCTGATTTGCGGGTTACTAACACCGCTTTGGGACAGAATCGAAGGTCAAACTGGCTAGTTGCCAGTGACCACAGACACAGTTTAAGTTCGTCAAGTGGCTCATCCGCATAAATTCTCAGACCTTATACGAGCCTAACTAAGATAACGCGTGCTGGCATGTTGGTGAATGTGCTGGCCGTACGATTAACAGGATAGGAGTTGCAGCGCTGGGGGCGATCCGGCGATCTGGCGATCCCGTTGCGAAGCGGTGGAGTGAAATTCCGTTGCAGCCCCGTGTTTCCCATAAAAGGCGCGCCACGCCGCTCAAGTTGATTCCCCATCTCTTTCTCCCCCACTCTTTTCCTTCCAACTTTTTCTTTTATCTGCTCTTTCGCTCAGTTCGATATGATTTTCACCAACACGCTCTCATTCTTGTCTGTTGCCTTCCTCGCCACCCAGGTCTCGGCACACGCATACATCTCCAAGGTTCGCCATCGTCAACCCGCTTCATCTGTTATATTTGATTAGAATCTGACTTGCGCTTACAGGTTCGCGCCGACGGTGGTGGATGGCAGACCGCACAGAAAAGCGGCGCCTCTGGCTCGTACCGCGAGTCTTCTGCCAACACTGGATGGATCGGTTCCAACTTCATTCACGACAACAAGGGTATTGTTTGTGGTGCTAGCGATACGCCGTTCCGCACCGTCGCCGCGCCTGGTGGTAACTTCTTCAGCGACGCCTCGCAGAGCGCAAAGCAAACTCTGGACGTCAACGCTGGCGGTGTTGTCACCGTCGTTACCTCTGGTGCGTACGGCTGCAATTGCGTTCACATCTGTGCCTAAATTACGTCGGTTCTCGCATGAAGGTAATCCTGGTGAGGGCTTCCCACATCCGAATGGCCACGTTCAGGCCTGGATGGCACGTTGTGGTGATGGCCATGACGCCTGCCAGGGTGAGTGGATTCATCTGCATTGTGTCTCAGGGGCTGCTTCTTAACACGAGTATCACAGGCTTTGATGCTAGTACTGGTGCATGGTTCAAGATCATTGCCGAGAAGGATGGTATTCAGAATACCCTGCGCAAGCATCTCGATGGGGGACTGAACGGCCAGACCTACGACATCAACATCCCGAAAGAACTCTCCGAGGGCAGCTACATTCTCCGCTTCGAGCTGATTGCTTTTGGCCAATCGAGTGGCGAAGAGGGCGGCCAGGGTACGTGACCACTGTCTCTGCGGCTGCTTCGATGTTTGCAATCCTCATCTTTGCCCCTCGACAGACCAATACTATCCGTTCTGCAACCAAGTCTACGTTAAGGATGGCGTGTCGGCGATGCCAAACTACAAGACGGTCACCTTCCCCGGTCCGATCGCTTCCTCGATTAGATGCCGAGCATGAAAACTGACGATAGCTCGTAGGTGTGTACGAGAACGGCAACATTGACCAAGGTAGCCTTCCTGGTCCTTCTCCACTTGAGCTCGCCAGCGGTGGAACCGCACCTCCTGAAGGCGAGGGCGATGACAACGATGACGAGACGACGCCTCCTCCCACTGGTGGCAACTGTACCGTTACCCCTCCTTCCACCTGTTCGTCCAGCCCATCTCTCTTTCCTTCAAGCACACGGAACTGACATTTCATATCTCTTCAGCTACTCCTGAGTGTGCATCAATGTGTTTTGGTGTCAAGGTCACCGAACACGCTAACCTCGCTCCGTCCTGTGGCGCATCCGATGTCGACTGCATGTGTTCGAAAACCAAGTTTCACAGCGCGTTCGACAACTGCGCGCGTGATCACTGTGGTGCGCAGAGCAGCGCTGGCCTGGCGGCATTCGATACATTCTGCAAGACGGGTGCGAAAATGATGCGTCGGGCGGCGAAGCGGGATGTCGAGAGTCGGCGTCGTGTGCGTTCGACGCTGCTCTCGCGTGAGCTGTGAGCGACGAAGTGGTAGAGACGCGAGTACATTAAGTTGATCTATTTATTTGCATTCTATTGCTGCAATTTGACACGTTGAACTGAGAATTGCAAGATAATCAGTGGATAAAAAAAGGACTTGGGCTGGAAGCATGAGCGCCTCTTGCCCTCCACTTCACCGGATCCTGCGAACCCCATGACCTGCCGCTGCTCTCCACGCTTGCCCTCCTACTCTTTTCCACATCCACGATGCTTGCCACTCTTGCACGCACGAGTCGACTGACTGCGCGACGGTACGCGCATTCTGCTGCCGCGAGCAAGTTGTTGGAGAAGCGAGCAGACGACATCGTCATTACGTTCGCGAAACGGAGTGTTTTGGGACGCGCGAAGAAGGGCCAGTTGAAGGACACCAGCGTTGATGAACTGCTTAGTGCAATGTTCAAGGTGCATTAAGCCATTTGACGCGTCCGTTGGGCCTATGCTGACGCGCTTGCGTAGGCGACGTTGCAGGAGACCAAGCTCGACCCCGCCAAGATCGACGATATTTGTATCGGTACGCACTTCATTGCAAGATCCACTGTTTCCAAGTTGCATGTACTTACTTGCCGTTGTAGGAACGTGTCATCCTCCGTCGCCATTGTATGTTTCGCGTGCGGCTGCACTCGCCTCGGGCATCCCCGCCTCCGTGCCGATCTCTACCGTCAACCGTCTCTGCTCGTCTGGTCTCATGGCCATTCGAAGGTATTTTACTGATTCATAATTATATGGGTCAGAAGAAGTGCTGAACATTTCTGCAGCATCGTGAATGACATTCGCTCTGGCGAATCGAAACTTGGAATCGCTGTGGGCGTCGAAAGCATGTCGCTGCAGTGAGTCTGTTTATCTGTTTATGAATCCATTGCGCCTATTGATACACCATGATTCAGTCCACGCCCATCTCCACAGGTTTCCGCCACCGTTGGCACGGATAAGCAGGCCGACGATTGCATTCAGGTTCGCCGGTTCGTTCTCCGTCCGTCCCTTTGCTCATCAGCCGCAACCAGCCGATGGGATGGACGAGCGAGATGGTCGCACAGCATTTCAATGTCTCTCGAGAGAAGCAGGATGATTACGCTTTACGTTCACATGAGCGCGCCACACGCGCCGTCGAGTCTGGGATCTTTGCTTCAGAGATTCTTCCTCTCCAAATTGGGGACAAGCTTTTTGACAAGGATGATACGGTTCGCCCAGGCGTAACCCGTGAGAGCTTGGCTACTCTAAAGCCCGCCTTTGCGGATTGGGGGACTGCTAGCACTACAGCGGGCAACGCGAGCGGCCTAGGTGACGGCGCGGCGATTCTCGTTATCACCACGCGAGCAAATGCCGAAAAGGAGGGCCTTGAGGTAGTGGCCAAGTGGGGTGGAGCCACCGTTGTGGGTGTAGAGCCTAGGTACATGGGCGTGGGTCCAGCAGTCGCAATTCCGAGGCTTCTCGAGGCCAATGGGCTCTCGAAACAGGACGTCAACGTGTGGGAGGTCGGTTTGGGACCAATGTTTACTTTTGACATTGTCTTACTGGGTTCATTTCCAGATCAACGAGGCCTTTGCCAGCCAATTCGCTTACTGCATCGAGCAACTTGACCTTCCGATCGAGAACGTCAACCCTCAGTATGTTCCACTATTTCTAGCTACGTTGCCGTCTGACTGAGCGGGGTCCAGGGGTGGCTCAATTGCTCTCACGCATCCGTTGGGCATGAGTGCGTTATTGTCCTTCGCAACCTTGAGCTTGATTTGACTCTAGTTTCTCAGCGGGAGCCAGGCTACCAGTTACCGGTTTGGCGGAGCTCAAGCGACGGGGCGAGTCTATTCTCTGCACAAGCATGTGCATCGGCAGTGGTGAGTGTTCTGGTCTGCGAAAGTCTGAGCGGGTCTGACGGTGTGGGTAGGCATGGGTGCCGCGGCCATCTTTGTCAACGA
>Ga0247815_10002907_pt1 | contig 12510 bp, 16 predicted proteins | sample UWRJL194509B1_FD_181014 | JGI IMG/M metagenome (GOLD analysis project Ga0247815, IMG submission 181014) | Plant litter microbial communities from Arlington Agricultural Research Station in Wisconsin, United States - UWRJ-L194-509B-1 | ecosystem: Environmental > Terrestrial > Plant litter >... | reverse complement strand
GAATGGGTACGCTTTCGTCTCAACCCCCTCTCGCCCTTTTTCACCATCTCGCTCTCCCAATTCTAAGCTTGTTGACTCTATCGGTACGGGTTCTTTCTGTCGTCATATTATGTGCTTCGTGACTCATTTGGCTGTGTAGAACCACTTCAACTTGCCTCCGGAATCACGCAAGAATGGTTCGGCCTGTTCCTCCTCCCTATTCTGTCTTGGGCTGCCGACGGTCTCCTCACGGTGCTCTGGTTTATTGGCCGCATCTTCCGTTACAAACAAGCCCCGATCGATTCCGTCGCAAGCGGGCTCGCAATCGACCTTAGTATACAGTATCTGCTATTTTGGATGCCGTTCCTAGTCCTCGTGGCATGGTGGACACATCGCCCGCTGACGTTGCTATTTGATATGTTCGAGGTACGAAAGAGCAGCAATGGAGGCGCGGAGACAGTGGCTTACACGAAGGACACAACAGGTCGTGATTCTCGTGGCGGCGTGCTTCCTCGTCAACTTTGTAACGGCTGACGCAAAGACGAATTGGGCAGAGGGGAGCGTCATGGTCGCGTTCTATATCATGATCGTGCGTGCATCCTAGCCGAATGGTCGGATCTCTATTAACACACGGAGCAGGCGGTTGTTTCGTGGTACTATCCCGGGCAGCCCGAGGTCCGCATTTTCAACGGCAAAATGTCAGTCTCGGAAGCACTCTTGCTGGGGCCATCAGTAGAGGGCTAAAGACTCGGATCACTCGAATGCGGATAAATGGCTTGGCAGCGTCTATGGACGTTTAGACGGCCCTGGCTTACCGATGGACAGACTCGGATACCTTGCATTACATTGCTTTCGCTGCACGTATCCTGTATACATATCGATCAATTTTGATTCACCGCAATACTCCATCAACCAAGCATGCTCGCAGAAAGCAGGACAATGAATGCGAGACTGAGCCAGCTGGAGGTCGATGATGTAGAATTGGCAGGTTGGCCGCCCCTCATTTGATTTCGTGATATATTACAGTAGTTTACAGTTCATCTCACACACAGCGGTTCCAGACGCCGTGTCAACGTGGCGGGCATGCTCATGTTTGCGTCTACCCGGTACGTGTGTTTACTGCGAGACGGAAATCAATTCAGCGCAAGCACCAACAATGTAACACAAAAATACGCACTGTCACGTAGCGGAATGCGGGGTTCTTCCAGTCGGAGATGTCGGCCAGGGCGGTGACGGTAGCGTCGTACGCAATGCGACCTTCGGCGACAGCACGGTCGCGCTTCCGATTTGCGCGAACGAAGACGAGACGAAGCGCAAGAATGACGAGAATCTGAATGTAACCCCGGAATTTAGCTTAATGTAAGAGGTAATTGTACGGAAGACGGACCTCGAATGCACGGGAGGCCATGCAGACGATAACACCAGTCCGGTAGGCTGGAGCCTCACTCTCGAAAAAGGCGAAGGGTCCGATGATGTTGCCAGCCGCAAGTCCGAGGAATACGGCAGCACTTGCTACTGCTTTCTTGCTTTGACCACCAACGTTTCCACTGACGAGAGAGAGACCGACCACGAAGGTGGCATTAGATGCACCGGTGATCCCTGCGAAAGCAGAATGATCGTGAGATTGACCGAGAAGGCAGCAATAAACACGCCACGTACAATAACCGAAAAGACGGACACCTTTACTCGTGGTGAAGGCGATGAGGGCAAAGCCGATGACGGTGGGAATGGTCGTAAGGATCATGAGATACGTTCGGTTGCCGTTGGGCATAATCTTGTTGAGATAGCTGGGCGGTACTGTGAGTAAAATAAAAGGGCTGTAAAATGACGCATGCTTACATAGCACCGACGATGAACAGGACAATAATAATTCCATACGGAATCTGCATGAGTGTCGTGTGCTGGAAGAGTGGTATGCTAAGCTATGTCGCAAAGGTCTCGTTGGGAAGAGCGCATACCAGAGTAGAGAAGCCCAGGCCTTTAACTACGAGGGTTCCGCTGAGAACGTCGAGAGGTTTTTGGATAGATCGAAGTCGGTCGGAGTTCGGGAGTCGCCGAATGGAGCATCAAAGCGAAATAGAAGTCAGCAGGCAGCATGAGCCAAGTGACACAGCAACGAAGCTGCTGAGAATATTACGTACAAGTTGGAAGTGCCGCCGTTGGGGATGTTCTTCGGAAGAATGAGAAGGTTGAGAATGTTGTTCGTGCCTGAGGAATCAAGAACACACGTACCGCACTGAGACCGAACAAGAAGAAGAGATAGGTTTTGATATCAATAAAACCCTCCCACATTTGATCCATGTTCCACCTGCGGCAGGCACACGTGGTCAACATCCGCTCCACCATTGCGCAGGTCAAACTCACTCTCTCTTGTCGACCGAGTGCTGATCGTGGCGCTTGCGACTGACAATCATGACGCGCTCCTCGCGGCTGAACCAATGGGTGAAGTAGGGCGAGTCCGGGATGAAGATGCCCATAACGATAGCCCAGCTGCTCCGAGATCAGCAGTGGTACACGAAGCCTGGGCATGAAACAACAAACCAGGAACACAAAAGACCAATTATAATAAACTCCCACTTCCACGACGGTATTCCGCCCTTGATTTGACCGATGAGATAACCGAGCAGGCCGCCGAGAGCGATTCCAAAGCCATTGGCGCAGTACCAGACACCAATACGAGACGGTTGCTGAGCTCGAGTGTACCAGGTCGAAGTCTGCCAGCCGAGAGATATGCGTGTGAGACAAGCACGAAACAAAGCATGCGTGGTGAAGCCAAACTCACGATGAGGACGAATGCCGGGTCTGCCACTGCTTCAAAGGCACCGCTGAAGAACCGAAGCACCAGCAAGTCTGTGAAGTTTCTACTCGCAGCTTGCGCCATGAGCAGTACGCCCCACAAGAAGATGTTGGCTGCCAGGTACTTATTCAACGGGAACTATTCAAGGACGTCGATCGTCAGAGGCCGTGGCTAGGAAGAGATATGCGGACACAACGGACCTTCTGCATGAGCACGTTCGCAGGGAAAGCCCACGCAAGCCATCCGAAATAGAAGATGGACGAGAGCCAGCTGTATTCAGTCTTCTTGAGCTTGAGGTCCTCGCGAATACCGAAGATAGCTGCGTAAGAAAGCGTGGTCTTGTCGCTGGGAAAGGAAAATACGTCAGCGCAACGATACGCACACATGAGATGGCGGCGTTACACGTAGTAGAACATGTAGCAAATTGAAAGACAGGGCAAAATAAGCCAGTCGATCTTGCGTTCGAGTTCTGGGTAGAAGTGTTTCGTGAGCCGGAGGCCTCGTACCTCAGCTGGCACAGACTTACTTTTCACCCGCTTAGGGTCCAACTCGACTTGATTCATGCGTCCTACATCGGCAAGAAATACTGGAGACGCGTCCTTTTTCAAGAACCTTCCCCAGAATCCTGGCTTGACGTCCAAGTCACGGGTCGCGTCGTTGTAGTCAGCGATCTCGACATGTTCAGTTGGTCCAACCTCCTTGTCAGGAGTGCTCGCGCCGTTATGATTCAGGTCGGTCGTGGGCTGGATGGACATGGTGGATGGAGCAGGAGGAACTCGCACGACCACTGGCTAAGCGGCGCCTGCGTACTGAGAGCACTAAATAGTGAATGCTCCATGACTGGGCGGGTTGAGCGGGCCGGCTCGATCATGGCGCGCAGACCCCGTGGGGAAGAAGAATCGCGGTTATTTTCGTGACAGGTGGGGAGTTGCGTTCATGGTCAGGGAAAGGGCAGTTCGGCAGTGAGGCCCGGACGGCATTGTCGTTCAGCCGATAAACAACGATGTCACAGCTACATGAGGTCTCTATCAGTCCAGTAAGCGACGGACTCCGGCACGGCGAATGGAGAGCAGAAGGGCGCTCGACGGAAGAGCGGGTAGCCGGCACCCACGGCGAGAAGCAACACTTCGAACGGCGACGTGCAAGGCCGGTCCTTCGTGTGATGCTTCTCCTCACCCCGTCGCGTCTGGCGCCGACTACTTGAGCCCCAGCTCGTTGCGAGACACGCATTCAAGTTATAGCCCGTGGGCAGAGCAGCAGTGCTTGCTTTGGTGTAAATATAGCCACGATCACGCCGATCCGGGGTATTTTCTTGGTGCTCAATCTATCTTCGATGCACCGGCCCGCCCGGCCCCCGCGGCACACTGGATCATCTCACTCCCGCATGCGCCCCGACCATCGCTTCAATTCAGTCATGTACTTAACGCCACGCAGGCTCAGTGACCGTGCTCTCTAGCACGGCTCCCCACCATGTCAACGGCCACGTTTATCGCACAGTCACTCACGGGCTTGCTCGCTAAGCGAGTTGCCTCACAAGGCGACGAGCCATACATTTACACTAGCAGCCCAGAGTCGACACAGCTCCTCGAGAGTCTGACGTACGCTTGCGCATTCACATCATGTCCAACCGCGAGTGCTGACTTCCTATTGGATTTCAGCTACTCAGATGTTCAACGAGCAGTAGACCGCCTCGCATGGCATTACTCGTCAATCGGACTCGCTTCAGCTGTCGCGCCAGGCGAACTGCCCCCTCAACAGGTCATTGCAGTTCTCACAAGCTCGTCTTTCGATGAGTCTTTGCTCGAAATGGCGTTGGCCAAGCTGGCCCTCGCTCCTCTCCTGCTCTCGGTGAACAATTCCGTGGCCGCGATCGCGCATCTCTGTCAAAAGACCAGCGCCACCCACCTCATATACGGTCCCAAGTTCGCAGAGGCTGCACGCGAGTCGCAAGCTTTGCTCAAGGAGCAGAATTGCCCTATCGAACTCGTGCCCGACCAACGATTTCCTCTCTGGGGCAAGGATGGCGCACGCGCATGCACAGTTCAGCCCTTCCAGGCTGTCCTGACGCCGGAGCAAGAGTCTATGCGAACTGGTGTCATCCTCCATTCATCGGGCTCGGTAAGTTCACTCCTCTTACGTTCGTGACATTAGGCTTGCGCTGATATCTGGCCTGTAGACCGGCTTCCCGAAACCAGTGTACATTCACCATCTTGGACTCATCGCCAACGTAGCTTTGAACCAGAATAAGACTGGATTCTCGACACTACCAGTGTTTCATGGTTATGGACATTTCAGTCTGTGCGTGTAGACGGCTCGGAGGATTACCATCGTGTCGCTCATAACATCTTACGCAGATTCCGCTGCATGTACGCGGGCAAGCCCATCACCTTGTTCCCTGGTCATCTGCCTCTCACATCGGCCAACATTTGTGCCGTCATCGCCGCCTCCCCAGACATCCGGCAGTGTTATGCCGTTCCATATGTTATCAAGGCAGGTGCTGTCAGCTTGAGACCCACTAGGCACTCATCACGTTTGATAGCTGCTTGCAGAGACAGAGGAGGGAACCCGAGCGTTGGCCAACTTTGACGTCGTCAGCTATGCTGGTGCAGCTCTCCCCGACGATCTTGGTGATAGGCTGACAGCGGCTGGCGTCAATTTGCTCAGCATCTACGGCACGACTGAGGTATGAGCTGCTCTATATCGCCTTAGCATCCGCTGACTCTTGGGTTGTGATTGCCTTTATAGACCGGCTCTCTTATGAACTCTCAACGTGACTTTGAGACTGACAAGCTCTGGAACTGGGTTCGCCCACTGTCTGGCAGCGCTGCCTTCCTCTCGTTTGAAGACCGCGGAGCCAACACGTACGAGCTGGTTGTAAAGGATGGATACCCGCCCAAGATTGAGACGAACCGCCCAGACGGATCGTATGCAACCAAGGATCTTTTTGCGCGTCATTCCCAACACGCAACGCTGTACAAGTACGTCGGCCGTCTGGACGATACGCTTGTGCAGACACTCGGCGAGAAGACCAATCCCGGTACGCCATACCTCCTTTCACAATCGCTAAGGTCTGACGAGCTTTCATTAGTTCCCATAGAGCTGGCTATCCGCGGAAACAGTCCTTACGTTGCCGAAGCAATCGTGTTCGGCGCAGGTCGTCCTCAAACCGGCGTGCTGTTGCTGCCGAGTGATCTCGCAAAGGACTTGCCGCGCGATGAGTACATCAAGGCCGTCTGGCCTGTCATCGAGTCCGCAAATGCGGTCGCACCAAGCCATTCGCGGATTCTCCCGGAGATGGTCGAGGTACTGCCGTACGGCACGCACGTCCCGGTCGCAACCAAGATGAGTATCTTGCGACCAGCCTGCTACGCCGCATTCAAGGATATCATTGGTTAGTCTGTCACGTTGAATTCATTGTCCATAATCTGACATTTTATTTATTTTGCCTTCAGACGGAGTGTATGAGCGGTTCGAGAAAGGGAATGGTGTTGAGAAGCGCACCTTTGCGCGCGCTGAGCTTGAGCAGTTCATTTACGACACAATTGTTCGCACCCTCGGGCAGACGAAAGGCGCTTCCCTGACGAACGAGGTCGACCTATTTGCCTTTGGAGTTGACTCGCTCCAGGGTACACGCATTCGCAACACTCTGCAACAGTCACTCGAGCTTGGCGATAAGAAGCTTGGGCAAAACGTTGTCTACGAGCATCCGTCGATCGTGAAGTGGGTCTCTCGATGATCACTTTGCTTTCTAATCGCTCAATAACTCAATAATAGACTTTCGGAGCACATCCTGGCACTTCAAGCAGGCTCCGTTGACTCATCAGGGAGCCATGAGGAGCAAATGGTGGCGATGGTGGAGGAGTACAGGGCCAAGTTTGTCAAACCGGTTCAAACAAGACGAGCTGGCGGGCAAGTTGTCGTAAGTCTGGCCTAACTTGACCTCAACCTGATTCTAAGCCAATCTCGCAGCTTCTTACCGGCGCTTCGGGCTCTCTTGGGGCCCACATCCTCTATCAATTGGCGTCTCATCCCAACGTCAAAACCATCGTCTGTTTATCCCGGGCATCATCACACGCGGATTCGCTTGAGCGTGTGAAAGAGTCGCTCGCGGCGCGCAAGCTTCAGCTTGAAGCCTCGATCGTGGAGCGGAAGATCGAGAGTTACGCGGCTAATGCTAACGACAACCAACTCGGCCTCTCCCAACAAGAGTACGACGACCTACAGCGTCGCGTCACGGCAGTCATCCACGTAAGTCACCAGATCTCTGCTTCTTTGCGCATCTCTGACACTAGAGGTCTCACAGAATGCATGGCCGGTCAACTTTAACCTCGCACTACCCTCTTATGGCCCGCACATTCATGGCGCCGTCAACCTCCTCAACCTCAGCCTCTCGTCCGGCGCGTCCTTCTACTTTAGCTCTTCCATCAGCTGCAGGCAAGGCTCTCCAGACGCATCGTGCCTTGAGGACTTCGCCTCCACTCCATCCACAGCGGCTGGTACCGGTTATGCACGAAGCAAATGGGTTGTTGAGAAACTGTGCCAACGTGCAGGAGAACACGCGCCACATCTCTCTATTGGGGCTCTGCGCATCGGGCAGATGGTTGGCGACTCGATCCAGTGCGTACGGCCGCTTCACTAACGAATGCACGAGGCTGACGATGTCGCAGTGGAGTTTGGAACGAGACTGAAGCGTGGCCGTTGATGATCAAGGGTGCCAATACGGTTGGTTTTTTGCCACGAACATCTGAGCGGCCATCATGGCTGCCCGTGGACTACGCTGGCCGTGCTATTGCCGAGATTGTCCTTGCTCCACCAGCACCTGGTGCTCGCGTGTACCACGTCGTCAATCCCAACATCTCGGCTACCTGGGATGATCTGCTGAACGACCTCCAGGCGGCTGGCCTCAAATTTGAGGTTGTTGACATCGACCAGTGGTTGGATCGTCTCGATAAAAGCAACAAGGACCCAACGGTCAACCCTGTGATCAAGCTGCAAGACTTCTTCAAGAAGCGGTATGCCACGAAGCGCGCAGCGATGGTGTTCGAGACAAGCGAGACGTCGAAGGTATCACCAAGTATTCGCGAAGCTCCAGGTCTGTCGCCCAAGCTGGTGCAGAAATGGGTGGACCACTGGCGCGCGGTCGGATTCCTGGCATGAGCAAGTCCACGGCTTTATGTTGCAGTATTTGTACATTTAGCGAAGTTGCTGATGTCGTCCATTCTTGTTTTTTACCTGTATTTTTGCCCGAAATTCGCGCTACCTCTCTGCTTATTGCACATTAAGTATCATGTTCATAGCTCAAATTGTGTCCTCAAGAGGTTGTGGTGACCTCCGATAGCTCGGGACACAACTCTCACACGGGTCGATGAAACGTCGAAGCCTGAACGCTTCGACACACGAAGCATGATGCCAAGGCTATAAATAACTCTGTGTAACACCAACGCCGGTTAAGACGCTTCTACCTCGCTTACCATCATGTTCCCGACCGCTGTGCGTGGCCTCGTCGTCTATTGTAGCAGCCGGTTGACTTGAACTCTGTGCACGAAGCTTTGCGGCTTCGAGCATTCGTCTATGGCAGTATTAGTTCGGATCCTGACCCTCTTCGCGCTAGCTTTCTCCATCTGCGTGGCGCAGCAGTTCCATCCCGCCAAAGTCCTCGTTTTCTCAAAGACCGCGGGGTAAGTGACTATGCCCTTCATTAAATATCATCGTTACAACTTTCGACAAAGGTTTCGCCATGAGTCGATTCCAGCCGCAACTGATGCATTGGTGGCCGCTGGAGATGCCCACTGCATCCAATTCGAGCCAACGGAGGATAGCTCTACATTTTCCGACGAAGGGCTCGCCCATTATGACGCCTTGTTGTTCCTAATGAACACCCAGGAAGTGTTGGACTCGAACCAGACGGACGCGCTGCGTCGCTACCTCGCTCGAGGCGGCAACTTTGTCGCGATTCACAGCGCGAGCAATGCACTTCTGGCGACTCCTATATACGAGAAAGCGGTCGGAGCCTACTTTGATCACCACGCAAACTTGCAGAATGCGGTACGCGCCTGAGACCACGATGAGGCGTTCGCGCCTTGCTGACATGTGCGTAGACCGTAACTGTCGTGAACAAGAACCATCCGAGCACATCGTCTCTGCCGAGTCGCTGGCCAGTATATGACGAGATGTATTGTCCCGCCTTTCCCAAGATTGAGGACTTTGTAACTGAAACGACTGCAGCTACTACTTCAAGTCGGACCCACGCGACCTCGGTGCCACAGTCCTCCTGTCGGTCGACAATTCGACGTATACGGACCAAGTTACCGACTATATAGACGTACAGGGATCGCCTCATCCATTATCCTGGTACCAAGAGCGGATTGCAGGTGTTGAGGATGATGCCCAGTGCGTCGGTCGTAGTTGGTACACTTCGCTCGGACACGAGGTATCCATCTGGTCGGACGAGACGTTTATGAGCCACGTTATGGGTGGTATAACTTGGACGCTTGCGTCGGGGACGACACGGTCCACGGCCTGTAGACACGTTCCGTATTGAACAAACCTTCAGACATACAAGATTCCGGGGATGGTTTCAATGAGGCCACATGGCTGTACTATGCTAGCAATTGAAGCATGATGATAGGCGATTCAAAGCATAAGATGTACAACTGAAGTCTTCAAGATGGGCAGGAGCATTCATAAAACATGACCTGATGCGAAAGGGAGTCCAGCTCGAAAGAGCCCTCAGGCACTCAATCCACGGCCTTGTCAAGGTCTAAGCCATAACGGTCTGTATGATTCATTTCATACGCTCTACCCTAGCTACCAATACAGAACATTGGATGAAGAGATCTAACTGCGTGAAAAAGTTCATGTCTAGAGTGAACGGTCGTGTCGTGTCGGCCATTGATCGTAACTAAATGTTGCCAGAGGGAACTGAAACGTCCTTGACGCTGCTTAGCGAAGGAGAAGCCGATAGCGGGCCTTTGGGTGTCGGTGCAGCCGTCGCCACCGCGGTCGCATAACCGCTGACGCACAGATCTGTCCCACCTGTAATAGATTCGTCTACGCTCGTCTTCTCCCTCACTTCGACGCTTGCTGGAGACTGTTCGTGCCCTGACACTGCCGATGTCGCCTTCTCTGCATCCTCTTCCTGCTCTTTGGCGCGCGCAACCTGCGCATCCGTACGATAAAAGACAACCACCGCCGCAAACTCGAGGATCATTGTGGCGAAGAGGAACCAGAACGCCGCAGCACGCCCCGCGTACACCTCTTGCGGCTTCTGCTTAGACACCCCACTCATGAGGGAGGTTACGACGGCACTGCCAACGGCTGCCCCGAGTTGTAGCGACGAGTTCAAGATGGAGGCGATTGTCCCGCTGATCGCGTCCGGCGTGTTCTTGAAGATTGCGACGCTGGTGGTGACGAAAAGGAGAGCGCCGCCAGAAGCTCCGATTATGGATGCAGGTAAATCGTAGGCGAGATAAGACCGCTGCGTGTTCTCGTTGGCGAACGGGAAGGTGCCACTGCTGATGATGAGCAAGACGAGCGCGGCAAGTAAAACCCATTTTTGCTCGAAGCGGCCCACAACCGGTTCGGCAAAGAGGGTGATGGGGCCGGCTATGAGGCCAATAGGCAGGAAATGGATCGCAGACTTGATTGGCGACCAGTGATACACATCTTGCCACAGTTGCACTTTGACCCTGTGTGAAGGCGTCAGCGACCGACTGGTGACAAACGAATGGGGACGTGCACTCACAGGAAAACATTGACAAACCACAAAAAGACCGAGAACGCGACAGCCAGAAGTACCGGCACGTTCTGATACTTCCAGGTGTGAGGAGGGAACGCGGCGAGCGCAGGATCAGTGTGGGCTTCCCACACGAAGAACCCTGCAACAAGCAGGAGAGAGATGACGAGTGGGGCGATCACCATTGCCGACTTCCAGCCATCGGTACCAGAGGCCGTCAGAGCAAAGATGAGGAGAATAATGCCACCTGCAGGCCAGTATCAGCAACTAAGCGCAGTATGGCCATGATGATCACGTACATGTGAGAATGGCAATGCCGGGGAGATCAAGGTTGCGCAGCTTGCGCTGCGACGCGGCATCCTCTGGAATGGGCTGCTTGGGAACTATAAAGCAGCAGATGATGGCAATGGGAATTGCAATGATACCGCCGAGGTAGAAGCACCACCTCCAGTTCGCATATTGAATGAACACAGCGCCAACAATCAAGCCAAGTACTGAGGTTTGAAGGGACTGTCAGGTTTGTCTCGGAGGGGGGCGGGGATGCGAGCGAATAACTCACCGTTGCCGAGGGCACCAGACCCGCTGAACACACCGATAGCTCTCGCTCGCTCGCTCTCGCCGGGGAACAAACGGACCAGTAGTGTTAGTGCGGAAGGAATGGTGAGTGCTGCCGGGATACCCCTGAAGAAGCATAGGGTCTGAGTCAGCGTCTGTGGCGACGGTGCCAGGCGAAGGCCGACGACGCACGCAAGAGCCCTCAACACCAGGAGCGGTACGGTCTCTTTCATGAACCCGCCAATGATGCTGAAGATGCCTAGCCATGCCGCCCCAGATATGAACGAGTATTTTGGGTTGTAAACGTCTGTGTTGGTGGTGGGTGAGGAGCGGGCGTCGGCAGGGTCGGCAACAACTCACCCGAGATGCGGCCACTCTGTTATCGATCGATTAGTACGACACGAGAACCTATTGGAGGGTGTGAATACGTACACAAAGCAGGAAGCTTGCGAAGGTCAGCTGATACGCGCTGAGAACCAAACAGGTATCGCGTCAGCAGCGCGGATAACGAGACGACGCCACAACGCACGCCGTCAACCACACGCTCTCCGTCGCCGAGAGTCCGAACTCGGCGCTCATCACTGGAATCGCGCTGAACAATGCTGAGATGTTGAAAGCATCGAGAAACTGCAAACGTTCTTTCAATATTGTGGGCAGATGATTACAAAGGCAGCTCTAACCTGTGCCATGCAGAACAAAGCCAGCAAGAAGTACTTCTTGACCGGCCCAGCCGGCGTGTGGTACTTCGCACTGTCCGCAGAGGGTTTTTCGGCGGGCATGGCGGCAGGACGGGAGGGAAGGAGGAACGTCGGTGGCGAGTGGCCGTGGCCCTGGTGGGGCTCGAGATTTTAAGGAACGGACCCGCAGGGCACCCTAATGCTGACTCATCGTTATCATAAGTCCATCAGTGGGTGCCGCTTACTCAGGTGTGTCTTAACCGAGATGCCAAGCACCTCGGCAACGCCGGCGAGCCAATACAAACCTTTCGCCTCGTGTCGAAGAGACTTTTGCATTGAGGCTTAAAAGCCGCAAATAGATGAGATGACTTGGTGGTTCATGCAAGTGCAGAGACGCATGTCTCAAATTGAAAGATTCACTACGGCTGGAACGGCCGCAAGCGAGGTACGCGGAGCTGCAAAGGACGGAGCGAGTTGCGCCTTGGCCGATGTTTGAGTTGCAGGGTCCGCGTTTCCTCCCAGCTAGTGACAAGCGGATCTGCAGCACGCCCCTCTTTCGCCGCAAAAAAAAGACAGTTTCAGGACAAGTCAGGAAGTAATAGCGAAAGGAGAACAGGAGTGACATCGGCAAGACGCGATGAGCTCACACCTTGGCACTGAACTGTACACGAGCAACCCCGTGCCAAGGCTCAGGTGAAATAACGTCACATGAATCTGCCTCGGCAGCGGAAGTTAGACAAAGGGATGTGATAATCTGACCAAGGCCG
>Ga0247815_10002904_pt1 | contig 12524 bp, 17 predicted proteins | sample UWRJL194509B1_FD_181014 | JGI IMG/M metagenome (GOLD analysis project Ga0247815, IMG submission 181014) | Plant litter microbial communities from Arlington Agricultural Research Station in Wisconsin, United States - UWRJ-L194-509B-1 | ecosystem: Environmental > Terrestrial > Plant litter >... | reverse complement strand
TACCCGAGTACATGCGAACTTCGAATGAGTTAAGCTTGAATGGACCATATAGCCCATTCGAAGCCGAACTTCTCAGAAAGCTTTGTGCGCGGAAGTTGTCTTCGACCGAATCTGCACACCCGTTCTGACTCGTTATTGGCCCAATCCGTTACTCGGTTTGACCAACTCCTCATTCCGTATGAATCAGGCTGCCGATTGCTCATTCCACGATGATATTGGAGCTAGCCTGCATCTCTGAGAAGTTGGGTGTGAGGCCGCGGCCAACTGCAATAGCACCAAGCGGCACTGCCAGAGTGAAACGGGTGCAAATAATAAGTGGTATCATTCGACAACAGTAGCAACCGAATTTCGCGGTCATACATTCGTCTCACATACACCCAGATCTCAACAACTCCCTCCTCACTCCACCTTGCGGCGGTTCATGCTGTTCTCCCTGTTCAGCTCTGCAGTCGCCTCGGCAAATGTCTGCTCCTCTTGCGGCAATACCTCCAGACGCTTGACGTCCACGCTCCCGCTCAATGAGGCTTTCCTCGAACGCGTACCTGTGCGCATCGTCGGACTGTCGGGACTATGATTTGCAGAACCAGAGTCGCCAGGCATCCGCAACTTCAGGCCACCACTGAGTACGGTGATGGTGGTCATGCCGGTGGTCGAGGCCGCGGCCGGCGTCTTGAGATTCTGAAGGTCGGCATACGAGCTTCGTGCGCTCCTGAGCCGCTTCTTCGTGCTATCCTGCGCGGTCGAGAGATACCCGAGAAGGTCTTCGTAGTCGCCGGTACCTTCATCATCTGATACGTCTGGCGTCCCCTCCCTGGTAGCGGGCACGGTGCTTGGAGTGGCAGTACCACCCCAGGCGCTCGTACCGCGGCGTGCGCTGCGACTCCAACCGAAGAGGTGCTGGAGTATTGATGATCAGTAACCTCATGGCTAGAACATATGGTTAACCATGCGACACACCTCATCGAGCCATGTCATGGGATGAGAGAGCAGGTTATCCTGGCCGTCCACGAGACCAGGGCCGCTCTTACGACGCCCGAAGCCTGGTCGCGAAGACGTGGCCGGTTTAGCTTGCGACGAAGGTGTGAGCATCCGGTATGCCTCAAAGTTTTCATACAGTTGAGGGCCATAGTGGTCGATGACCTCCGTGAGCTCCTCGGATATCCGCTCGCGCATGTTCTTGACACGATCCAGTTGCTTCGACTGGCCGGGCATGAGCGACAGCATTAGTGGCGGGAGAGATCTGAGGGAGAAATTCAGTTCTGATATCGTTTGACAGGATGAATGCGCACTTGAGAACGTCCATGCCTGCCTCTCCAAACTTGAGTGCGCCATAGCTCATGATGGGCAGCACAGACAGAACGAGGAAAGGTGTCCAGATGCGCCATTTGAGGGGTGCACCGGCCCTGATAACGATCAGAGTCGCGATGGCGGCGTAGGCGGAATAGAGGAATGGAACGACCACGAGCGAGATTAGAACTTTCCATGTGCCGACAACGTCTCGTGCAGCAATTTTGACCGTCGAACTTGCCAGTGCCTCTGGAGTGGCTGTCAGTATCACTTCCACTACACGAACATTTGACTTGCCTCGTTGTTTTTTCATCGAGATGAGCTTGGCCAGCAGGAAGACAGGGGCGTTCAAGACAACGCCTGGCAGCGACAACGAAGCCCACACCGAAACAAGACCGAACCGGTAGACCAACAAGCCAAGAGTTTTCCATCCCGCACGTTGGGCGCGAGGGACCTGAGTCGCGAGTAGTAAGTCCCATGCTGGACACTTGGCAGACATTCATACCTGGTGATCGCGTAGGCCGAGGTCGCGGACGAGACGGTTATACTTGATGACATCCTCGCGGAGCTTTTGAACACGGGGCTCATCCTTGAAGTGCAGATATCCTTCGATGAAGCGCTTGTTAAGCTCCACAACTTGGCTGAGCGTCAGGTGCTCGCCAGGTGCCTTGTACAGCCGCCGGGCGGCTTGGATAACCTGACACACAGTCAACAGCAAGGCGACAGCATGTTGATGGAGCGCACCATCAGAGTGTCGTAATCAGGAGCACGGAATGTGACGGTCTTGAGGGCGTCATAAATCATCTCGAGGAGTTTGGAACTGGCCTCGCGCTTCTGCTCGCCGCCCTGCTTGAAGAGCTCGACGAGGTCCTGCGGAATCTCAAGAGGTGCTCCAAATTCGACAACGGCCCGCGAGCGGAACTTGTGTGCATGGAAGTACGAAAGACCAACGGGCTGAATGCGAACTTTGAGCTCCGGGTTTGCCGCCATTGCGCCTAGACCCATCAGCGCGACACCAGCCTTGAAAGGCAGAAAGTCGGCGCGATCGTGGCTACCACCTGATGGGGATTATGAAGATTAACGAAAAGCCTGTAGAAAGGCCTCAGACACACGAACCTTCGGGGAAGATACCAATGCAGCCGCCATTCTTCAGGTTGTTGTAGACTGCGCCGAACATAGCCGCCTGGTCGATGTGAGGCACAACTTTATACGTCAGACCGGGTTTGCCAGATTTCTTCGCATCGACGACCTTCTCGCGGAACTTGGTTGTGCCCTTCCCGCTGTCGGTGCCAAATTCCTTCTTGACTTTAAGTTGAGTGTCGGACAGAACCTCGAGGACCTCGGCCGAATATGATCCCACGGCGCTCGAGAGAGCCACGCGGGCACGAGGCTTGATCTGCTCTGTGAACTTGGTACCAACGCCATGCAGGAGAAGTGGGTCATCATCGTCCAAGAAGACGTGTCCTGCCCCAGTCTTTGCCTCGTCCTGTGGCCGAACAACGGGAACTGGGACGCAGAAGGTGAGCAAGGTCACTTCAACGCAAGTGAGGCTGACGCACTGCTGTGCATAAGACGAGTAAATGGGCCGATCAAGACGTGCTTCATGGACTTGGCAGCAGTGATGAACGAAACCCTTCGACGCGACTCGCGGAAGACTTCAGACATGAGCAACAGCGGATCCAGAAACTGCGCAAATAAAACGAGCTCAGCCACAGACTTAGAGGCTGAGCTAGGAGCGTGCCTGGTTGTGGTGCGGTGCGCCGACGACGAGGACGGCACCCTCACGCGGGATGTTGTAGGAGCCGCGAGGTCGAATTTCACGGAAGAAGATATTGGTCGCAATGCGCCAAATGAGTAGCATAATGTCATACGCGACATTGGACGCCATTGTGGGCGGCCGGCGCGCTAAAGGCTCGGAGAGGACGGGAACAGGAGGTCAAGGAGCGAATGTCGCCTGCCGTGCTTGCAGTGACGCGCATCGCTTCCGTTTGCTCCCGCTGTAGTTGAAAACTTCGTAAGAAAGTTATAGACAGTCGCAGACAATAGGATGCAGTGAGCGTAGAGTACACGTGGCCACAAAACGCATACAGATGGTGAGTCCTATATCATATACTAGCACTAGCAACAGCCCAGACTCAACACAGCACGAGATCATCCGTCCGTCACATGCCCGCCACCAGACCCGTTGCTGCCCAGACTTGCGCGGTTGCCCCGCTGATCGTCTCTCGCCGCCGCCGCATGTCGATACTGGAAGATGTCGTGTAATCGAGACAGCCGCTCGCCGCCCGGCATTGTAGGGTCAATTACACTAGCTCGCCTCGCTGTTGCTGTCGAGTCCATTCTCCGTCGTGGCGCTGGCGACGGCGACGCTGAGGGTGGTGACACATCGCGCCTGACTGCCTCGACTCGCTGAGTTGAAACTTCTATCGGCGCGGGTACAGGTGCCGGTGCCGGCACTGGTGCTGATTCGCGATCTGGGTCCTCTGCAGCTCGGGTCGCAAGTGCCCGTGCCAGATACTTGCGGAACGCTGGACCTGTGGCCTCAAGCAGCTTGTCCACTTTGGGCTTCTTTGTTGGGTACTTCTTGAGGAACTTGTGCAACTCCGTGATGCCCTCTTTATGCAGTGCACCCGTGGTCTCGCTCGAGATATGGTCGATGATTTTGAGCAGCAGAACGTCCGGATCTTCCTCCTCTTGAGGCGGAGGGGATACCTGCGTGGGAGGAGGTGGTGTGATCGGCTGAGCACGTGCTGGGGAGCGGCTGCGGGTGGGAGAAGGTGATGCGTTTCGCCCAATGGACGACGTGGACACAGCAGAGCGAACCGGGGAAGGTGACCGTCGACCGTGATCTGCGACATCGTTCGACTGCACCACAGAACGAGTGCGCGCTCTCGGTGATGTTGTTGACTCTGGTCCAGCTGCTCCCGCGTTACGTGCGCTCGAGTTGAGAATACGGAAGACGTAGGGATAGACGATGGTCGCTGACGGGTCGTCGAACGCCTGTGTGAGGACCTCGTAGGTGTCGTCTTGGCCGAAGTGTGCGACAATGTGCTGAATGATGACCTTAATCGTGCGTAATGGCATGTCGCCACTGGGCACCCGGTTCGTCGCGCGAGCTCTCCATTCGTTAGGAGGTATCGACTGAAGGAAATGTTCAATTGCGGGAAACAGTTCGACCGGGTCCAGTGCCCCTTTCTGCAGATCGCCAGGGATGTTGCGAGCGAGCTTCCAGACGCACTTGAGCACAAGCTCAGCGGTTCGCGCGTCTTCTGCGTCTGCTGGGGTGCCTCTTTGCGGGAACGGCTTGACAAGTTGAAGCAACAGGCCAAAGAGCGCCCTGAAAGTCCGATTAGCACTCAGTGGCGGTGAAAACTGTCAGCTACGAACCTGAAGATAGAGACGCGCTTCGCCACAGCGAACAGCCGCAGGATGAGCATGTTGATGAACCGGGAGAGATCTTTAATCTTTGGCTCTTTGCTCTCATCCGTATGCAGCAGCCGCTTCGTCAACTCTTCCAGTAAGGACTGTAGCGTGTCAACAGAGAGTGACTCTGCCAAAATCGAGTGATCGCAGAATGAGTTGAGTGTTTGAATGAGGTGCTTGGCTAGTCGGAAGCTCGCATTCTCGGTAAGCGCATCCACGTTCTCAAATATCTGCTGCATCTGCAGTGTTACCGTCTCGATGAGACCCTCAGTGTGCTCGGAGAGATCACGGAATTGTGAGGACGAGTGCGAGGATTCCGGTGCGACCTCGAGGATTTTCTGAACCTTCTTGAGCGCTTCAACGCTGCGGCCAGGGTCGTTGCTGAGAATGCTCGAGATCGTGATGGTCACGTCGTCCGACGCTGACGCTGCCACCGCGGGTTCGGCTGCGGCCTCATCATACTCATCATAGTGTCCATTCGTCGAACCGTTCACCCCATAAAGATCGGGCTCTTCAGGTGGAGGAGGCTGAACTGATACCGATTTGGCGAGGCTTCGGGGAGCAGCCAGTCTTGACGGCATCATGCTAGTCGGTCGCGTTCCTCTCGAAGTGCCAATCATGCTCGGTGGTCGCATGCCTGTGGTCGGTGACGTAGGTCCTGGAGATACTGCCCGCATGCCCGCACCAGGAAGACGTGAAGAGGCGGCGGGGGGAACCGGAGAAGCTGACCGCGTAGGTATTCCTGCGGGAGAAGCGGGACGGGCAAGAGCACCAATACGCGACATAGTAGGCGTTGCGCGCGGTACCGCAGCCACGTTTGCTGGTGGCTCGACGGCGGCAGCTCCAGGAGGCGCGGGGATACGACGTAGACGCTCTTCTAGCTGCGTCTTCTCCTTCGCCGCGAGCGTACCAACGTAGCCCCAGATCTTGTCGCCGATATGCGAATACGCCTCGCTGAAACTGCGGTCAATACAATGCCGAAGCAACGAGGCTGAACATACCCAAGGGTGCCCAATGCGGATTTGCGGACACTCGGGTCCTTGTCCGAGATCATGATAGCGATTTGAGGCAATGACTTCGGTGGGTCGCATGCTCCCATGCCAGACCGCTTGAGAATACCACCCAGCTCGTCTAGCGTGCCCTGGCGAGTTTTCGAGACCTTCGATTTGAGTCCATGCTCAAGCAGAAGCTGGAAGACTCGGCTGTAGGCGTAGACGCGCGGGAGGGATTGGATGATGAGGGCGACCCTGTTGCGAACTGGTTCGCGAGCGTCACCGAGCTGCAAGCATTTAGCCACGAAACCAATAAATTGAATGCACAGAAAGCAGTGCACACCTTGTGAATGATGGTTGGAATGAAACATTGCGCCTCAGGATCCGTGAATTGATATTCGACAGACCTCAGGAAGGAAAGAATAGTCTCCAAGAGGTCGAGACACTTGCCCACAAGATTCGGCGGTGGTTCGTGTATCCTCAGCGACAGGTATTTGAGCGGTAGATCAATGTTCGCTAGTAAGGTCGCGCGCAGCGTCTCGCCGAACACCTCGTCTAACTCGCCCGCTAGCGCCGCGTTGAAGGACTCGCTCATCTCGCCAATGCCGATGATGTAGTCTGCCACTGAATCGTGTCCGCCACTGAAGAGGTGTTTTAGCACATCCTCAGCAACATGGCTCTCCATTTGGTGGTGCAGAACGTCGCCGATATCCTTTTTCACCGGTGCACCTTCGACGATCCATCGCCCAACATCCTTAGCCACTCGGGCGCGCTTCGCATCCAAGTTGGCGCCAATGAAGAAACCCACAGGATGGGCGGCTGGCGGGGGCGGCGGTGGTGCTGCGGCATTCGCGGGACGGCGCAGGCCAGGGCCGGTTGACTTGCTGAGCTTCGCAGCAGGTGCAGATGTGGCCGAGGCTTCGGACTCTGCACGAGACTCCGGACGAGAAGGAACTGCGGATGCAGCAGCAGCAGCCGGGGCTCGACGCAGACCTGTTGCGCGGATAGCTCCGGGTCGAGCCGGACCAGGCGCAGGAGACGCTGCTCGCTCAGCTGCAGGAGGTGCTGGTGCCGCGGCGCTCTTTGCTGAAGCTTTCGGCGCAGCCGCTGGCGGTGGTGGTGCGCCAACTCCGGCAGGAATGTTGGCCTTAGCGGCCTGGAGGAGTGTCATGACAGACCCTCTTGACGCTGGTTTCAGACTGCTGGTCTCGCTTGCAACCTTGTCGAACCCGACTTGTGCAATAACGTATGGCACGACAGCCTGAGCTGTCTTACGAACTTCGCCGTTTTTGTCGTCGAGACACAGCACGAGAGGCCCTGCCAAGGGAGCCAGGTCTGGCAGAGGGGAGCCATCGAGTTCCTTCAGCTGGTCGCACAACCATCCTGCGAGGGCACTACGTAACGCGGGGTTGGCCGTTTCTAGTCCAGTCGCCGCGCCAGGAACCATCGCTTTGATGCCTTCGCATGCGGTTGCGATGGCCGACAGAGTGGTAAGGCCGGCAGACCTGATGTGCGGCTTCTGGTCTGCCAGCACTGAGCAGACCGAAGCAACGAAGAAGTGGGCGAACTTCTCAAACGGCTTGTTCATGCCAGTTGCGACGCGGGCGAGGATATCGAGCGCGATAAGCTGGACCGCCTTATTGGTGTCGATGACGCGGCTCTTGAGCACTTCCTTTATCTCACCTGCAAAATACGTGAGAATAGGTTGTGCACGGCAGCTGGGAACACCCACCCATCACAGGCTTCAGCCGTTTATTCTGCCCAACATCCAAGAGCCCTTGAAGCTGCTCGAGCGCCTCCTTGCGAGCCTTCCATACGTCACTCTTGGCGTCCGCGAGAATGTTTGTCCCAGCAAGCAACTTGTCCAGCTCGACACGCGGGAACAGGTCATCCAACGGATCGCTGGATGCCGCTTTGCCGCCTCCACCAGACGGTGCCGCAGCGACTTCTGCAGAGACACGAGTAGGCGTCGGCGCTGGAGTCCCCTCGGCCTTATCGAAATCAGAGATGATGGTCGCGAGCAGCTGCGGGTTGAGATCTTGAATGAGGTCCTTGATGCCTATCCCACTAGTCAGTGAGTTTCAAAGGCAGAGACAATTAAAAAAAACTGACTGGATCCTGCAAAGAGCTTCACCGTCACCAGACATGCCGTCGCACTGGTTCGAGGCGCCGAGTTCGAGTTCTTCAGACCTTCTTTAAGGAACTCGATGAGCGGTCTAAGCGAGAGGCCTGCAATACCGAACTCCTGCAGGGAGGTGTTGATCCACGAGATCGAGTCCGCGATGACCTTCGGTGCCTTCTGCTTGCCCATCGGCTCGTACGCTTGGTTGAGAACGAAAGAGAGTGAGGTCTTCTCAGCAAAGATGCCCAGTGTCTCGCCTGCAGGCTTCTTGAGCTTCATGTCGCCAAGCTTCTCGGAGAGATGGCCGACAGCAAGAGCGACGGTGGAACGACCAAAGCTAGGACACCGCTCTGCTAACAGGTTGAGGACTTGATAGATCTTGGCGGACACCTACACCAACTGCATCAGCTCTGATCATAATGAAAATGTTGATGCAACGCACCTGAAAGTTCTTGTCGTTCCAGACCTTCTTTCCAAGGAAGCGGACGACGACTTCACTGTCGACCGTGTCAACCTCTCCACCTTCGAGCCAGGCAAGCATTTCCTCCGCCGCGGCCAGACGCGGTTTCCACAGCGCGTCGCTGAGCCCAGTCGCAATGCTTTCCGGAATCATATCCACGGCAAGCTCTTCAGCAGTCTCGGGAGTGTGCTTGTACTTGAAGGTGTCAAGTGCGCCAGGCGCAGGCCCGCCTTTGGAACCACTCGCAGCACCAGCCGAGGCCGCAGGAGCCGGCTTCTTAGCAGCGGCGGGGGCAGCGGCAGCAGGGGCTTTCTTCGCAGCCAGCCGAGCAGGGGGCGCTTTGGGTTTCGGGGGCGGATCATCGTCGTCTGACGCCGCCTTGGGCGGGGGATCTGCCTTCTTGGCTGGTGCCTTCTTCTTGGGCGGCGCTGCTGACGGCGGCGGCGCCGCAGGCTTGGGGGGCCCAACCTTGCACTTGACGGTCGCCTTCTCAAACTCCTCCTTGACCTTACTCTTGCGTAGATCTTCGAGGGGCTCGAGAATAGGGTTCATCGCGCGTTCGCCCACAATCTTCATGAGGCAACCGAGAGACGCCGCAGCACCATCGCGTACAGCCCCGCTTCCGTCACCGAATGCAACAACGAGCGCATCGGCGAGAGGCTTGACTTGCGCAGGCGCAGGCGGCTTGGTGGCGTTGGTCAGTGCCCTGTGGATAAATTTGACAGTCCCTTCCTTGACCTGCGGGCTCTTGTCACTGAGCGGAGGTATAATCATTTCGAGGATGTCCGAGATCGTAGTTGTTGCAAAGGCGGCATCGAGTGCGGCGCCAATGGCATCGCTGACAGTGGGCTTGCGCTCCTTGAGGCGCGCGAACATGGGCGGGAAAACAACCTCTTTGTGACGCCCAAATGGTTCCATGAGTCCTTTCGCGAGTGCCTCGAGACAGTTGGCTGCAGCAATGACGCAGGCGATGTTCACGTCGGGCATCTTACTGGCGAGCCCCTTGATGAGTTCTGCGAGATCGGGCGTGTCCTGAATGCGAACGACTTTCTGCAGTACGGCTAGCAACTCGTCAAGAGCCTCCTTTCGCTCCTTCCATTTGGACGAGGCGAGGTTGGCATAGAAGTTGGCGGGGATCTGTGGGACGATGTTGACCTCCTCTGCAAACGAGCGTGGGTCGATCTCCTCTGGTTCTACGGTGCATCTTCAGAGCTCTGCACACCTCAAACTATACACGCGCGTCGCATAGTGCGTACCTGCAGCAGCAGCAGCGCCGTCGCCAGCATCTGGCGGGGCGGCCTCACGCTTGCGAGCCTCCTGGCGCGTGTAGCGTTCTGGCACGAGAGTTCCTTTTCCCTTGCTGTCCGCATCCATCTTCTCGAACGACTCGGTGAGCTCCTTGACCTGGACAGGCTTGAGGTCGGCGAGAGATGGCTGGATTGCGGCGCCGATGCATTGGTAGATGAGCTGGCACAGAGCCGTTCCTTCTGCGCGCACGGTCTTGTCGGAGTGACCAAAGATCTTTGGCAGCGCCTTGAGCACGAGCTGAGGCGAGACGGGCTGGATGCCAAACACCCTGTAACCAGATGTCAGTCACGTCTCTTCAGGCGCACTCACGCGACTCGTACCGGACGATCTCTTTGACGGCAGTCACACAGCCTGCTACAGTCTTGGGCTGCTTTGCACCGAGGCCAACGAGAATGTCGCGCTGTTGTGTTTGTGGCTACAAGTCAGCGAAGAATCCTTAGAGACCAACAGAATACGCACGATCGAACCGTCAGCCGAGTTCTCCATCTCGACGTACTGCAGAACAAGCTCGACGGCCTGTGTGCGGGTGCCTGCGCGCGTTGAACCGAGGCACTTGTCGACAACGGCCGGCATGACCTCCTCGCGAGTGCGCGCCGCATTCTCGCCGGCGAACTTGACGAGCGCAACGACGACCTCGACGCCTTTCTCCTGAGCAACAGCATTTGTGTCCGCAACGATCTTCTTCAGCAGTTCGCCGTTGCCTACATACGGCCGAAATGCCGGGTCGCTATCGGATGCCGTGTTCTGGAATGTCTTGATGAGTGTGTCGTATCCAGACACCCGTGCTTTCCAGTTCTTGTGTGCCAGCCGGTCGGCCACCGGCAGCGATGTAAAGTCTTCCTCGGGCGGCGGAGGCCCGTCCATAGTGTCGTGACGGTCGTGAGCGAGAAGGGCCAAACGCACGAGTGGAAGAGTTGGATCTGGCGGAGTTGACGCCGGACGGTCCCGGATTTCGCGCTCAACCGTCTGAGTCGAGATCACGCCAGTGACGGCACCCCTCGCTACACAGAGTCAAATATCGGATATTGCCATGTTTACGCGGACTCATCAGCAACATTTCACACTCTCACACGCATGTGATTGCGTTTAACCAGACTCATCAACACTTTATAAGCAAAAAAAAAGGCAAGAGCCGCCTATGGCGGACGACAACGGATTGTATTCGTAGAGGTCGAAGCCGGACGCACGAGTCAACCGGCGGGGCCGCCCCTGCAGAGTTCATGCAACAACACAAATGCAGGGAGCAATGCGGGCACGCAGCACAGAGAGACGAATGTGACCGGACATTGAGAGAGAGGGACGATGCTTGAGGGAGCAGACGTGGTTCGCGAACTATGCGCGGGTCACGCAAGGAGACGGAGACGGGTACGAAGACCGGGGAGAGCTTGGTTCCAAGATCGGGGCCACGATGACGCGGCACGAGAGAGGGTTGTGCAAGATGATCGGAATGGGACGCGAGGGAGATAGCCAAGGAATACTAACTACATGCAGAGGAGAGCAGGGAGACGAAACGCGGCGTTTTGTGGGATTCGATAAAAAGATGCCGTTGCGGGTGGATCGAAGCAGTTGGGTTCATGAGACAAAATGCAGCCAGGATGCAACTAGGGGAGCGTGTAGGGTGCGGAGACTGAGTGGGAGCGTAGCTAGACAGGCTGAACACAGCGATTAGGGAGACGAAACAGGGTAACTGGGCGGTGGGAAAGCGGGGAAAGGGACCGCGAAGTGCGTTTGCGATACGCCGCCTCGCTCCGCGGCCTGCCGAGATATTGCACAAGATTGTTGAATAAGCCGATTGGCGATGAGTTGGGTAAAAAAAGAAACGGGAGGCCGTGCGTTGGTAAATTGTTGCCAGTGGCGTGTCCAGGTAGCCTACGGCCGGTCCAGGTCGATCTGCAGCCCATCACTTGAGCTCCTTCTCGACGAGGAAGCTCATCTTGGGGTCATTGACGGCCTTGCAGAGCTGACGGTAGTACTCCTGGCCGAAGATGTCGTGCAGCTTGGCCTCATTGGCCATGATCCAGTCAGCGCCCGGCAGAGAGCGCGAAGTGATCCAAAGCGCGCCCTCGGTCGGAAGCTCCTCGATGTGGCGACTAATGAGCAAGCCTGGGATGAGGCACTGCAGCAGAAGAAGAATGTCGTTGAGCTGTTGAGACGGCAATCCGGGTTACGGTGGTGGTTAGCACGGCACTGGTGCTGAAGGATAACGGTCGAGACTCACAGCGTGGATGGAAAAGCGGTGGACTGAAAAGGATGACGAGTGAAAGCACATTTGCCACTGTAGCGTGCGTTCTGGCGAGAAGAAAGACGACGGGTGCTTGGGAAGGGAGCTGGAATCGGCAGGGGAAGATCGCGGAAGGAATAGAGTTAGCTTGTGACGACGAAACGGGCGCCTGTGCGGGCCGTCACACTCACAGAGTAACGGGCGGCGAGCGAGGTACCCCCGCAGCGGTTCGCGGGCCCGGGAACTCGATCGAGAAGAGAAGACGAGGGTCACAGGTGGCACTCTCGCACCAGCCCTGCTGAAGAAGTGTACGTTTGCACTCAAGAAACCAGCGGTGTGCGCGCGCATAGGGCATGCCGAGGGCCTCAGCGCTGCTGGGCAAGTGGAGGCCGGCACGGTCGGCCCAGAATGCTAGTCGGCGGACGTCGGCAGAGAAAGAGACCTCTGGGGTTATTACTTGAGCTGACATTGAGGATGGAGAGGACAGGTGGAGGCGGGACAGAGAGCTGAAAATTTGGCGGCGTGAAGGACAGAGAGCAGGGCGTTGGACGTCGGTAAGGCACAGCGAAGTGGGGTCGTGGGCAGAAAGTTGAGAGCCCAGAGCAGTGAGCGCGCAAAGGAGACGAATTAAGGCGCGGGACGGGGCGCGACGAGAGCTGGCAAGTGGCAGAGTCGAAGACACAACGCCCGCGCTAAGTGCTGGCAATCTCC
>Ga0247815_10002903_pt1 | contig 12526 bp, 10 predicted proteins | sample UWRJL194509B1_FD_181014 | JGI IMG/M metagenome (GOLD analysis project Ga0247815, IMG submission 181014) | Plant litter microbial communities from Arlington Agricultural Research Station in Wisconsin, United States - UWRJ-L194-509B-1 | ecosystem: Environmental > Terrestrial > Plant litter >... | reverse complement strand
ACAATTCAGCGAACTCGGAAGCGGTTTTAACATTGCGATGAAAGACCTTGAGATTCGCGGCGCCGGAGATTTATTGGGCGGCGAACAAAGTGGTTTTATCAACGAAATCGGTTTTGAAACCTACCAGAAAATCATGAACGAGGCGATTGAAGAACTCAAGGAAAATGAGTTTAAGGATTTGTACACTGAAGAAGAAAACAACGCGACGCCGAAGGAATATGTTAAAGAAATCCAGATTGATTCGGATTTTGAATTGTTGTATCCGGATGATTATATCAATAATATTTCGGAAAGGCTCACGCTATACAATGAATTGTCGCTGATTAAAAACGAGGACGAACTTACGAATTACGAAAGCAAATTGATTGACCGTTTCGGATTGTTGCCAAAACCCGCTTCTGCCCTTTTGAACAGCATTCGCATCAAATGGATTGCATTGCTGTTTGGGATTGAAAAACTCATTCTTAAACAAGGCAAAATGATCGCGTATTTTGTTTCCGATCAGCAGTCGGATTATTATACGTCAAAGCAGTTCCATAAAGTTTTGCAATTTGTGCAGCAACATCCGACACTTTGTAAAATGAAAGAAAAACAAACGCCAAACGGACTTCGTTTGCTGCTGACTTTCGAAAATGTGAAATCGATCCGGAAGGCTTTGGAGCTGATGCAAATGCTGGAAAAATAGAATTCCCAACCTTTAGGAAATAAAAAAACCACTCCGTTAAAGAGTGGTTTTTTTTATGACTGTTACAACTTAATTCTTTTGAATTTTGAAATGTGTTTCTTTATTTTCAAATTTTAACTTGAAGAAATAAGTTCCATTTGCATAGGCTGAAATGTCGACTTTCGTATGGAGTGCATTGGTATCGTTTTTATAAAGCAATTGCCCGGCGATATTGTAAACCGCAACTTCGGTAATCTTTGTTTTTGAATCTATCGCTACAAATCCGTTGGCCGGATTTGGATAATATGTAAAATCGATATCTGCGTCGAAATCATTTGTTGCAAGTCTGTTTTCACAGGAAATACTGGCAACATATCCTTGGTCTACTACACCGCCGTCCGAATAGAATTTTAGTGTTAATGAACCGTCGGCTGCGGTGGAAGTAAAGGTTCCCGGATTCTCACTTCCGGTAAAACCGCCATTGCTTAAATCGGGTGCGTTTGCAGAATTTCCATCGTACATGTACAAATAATCATAATCTTCTTCAAGTGAAAATTCGGTAAAAGTCAATTTGATTTTTCTGTTTGCAATGTTTGGGATGATCGTTCTTACGAACAATTGGTCGTCGCCATAATTTCCGTTCACACCACCAGTATCCGTCATCACGATTCCGTTACAGTAATTCGCCGATGTCAGGAAAACTGCTTCACTTGTTGGCGCTGTGAAATCTGTTCCGCAATTTTTGCTTACTCTCGCCCTGTAATAGGTATTTGGCAACAATCCTGAAGCATTGTAAGTACTGTTTGTATTTACGGTGACCCAATTTCCCGTCGTTGCGCTGAACGGTCGAACGGAAACTTGCCACGAATTGATGACATCGTCGGTTTCATTCCAGCTCACTGAGGCGGAATTGCTGGTCACGTTTGCCACATCAACAGAACAAATAGAATTCACACAGGTATTTGTACAATTTGTTCCCAGACATCCTGCGTTGTTGACCGAATTTAAGATCAATGCAGCAGGTTGCGGTCCAAATCCGTTTGAAAATTTGATTCCGGCATTAACAAGATGACAGTAACTCATAATGGTTCCTTTTACGGTTGTTGACGGAATTGGGCCTTGCGGACAAGTGCCTTCCGTATAACCTACAGACGAACCGCAACCATCGATCGCCGTGTTATTTCCATTCCAATAGCAACCGTGAGTGTGCGGCGATCCCATGAGATGTCCCAGTTCATGTGTTACAACCTCAACTGCCCAAGAGAAAACCGGAACATTTGAAAATTGAAATGGGACGTCAGAATAACTGAAATTGCTTTGCGTACACAATCCGTTGATTCCTACAGCAACACCACCATTTCCGCCGCCGTCCATTCCGAGCAATTGTCCCAAATCGGCATCAAAAACACAGGTGTTGTCGTGGAATTGGAATAAATAATCACTTGAATCATCTCCAGAATAAGGATCTTGGGTTGTCCATACATAAATTGATTTTAGTGCAACAGAAATTCCGTCATTGGCGTAAAGCGTCTGTACATTATTGAATAATGAAGTGACCCAATTGGCCGAATTCATTGCGTTGGCGCCATTTGCAAGAAAAAGATCGTGATCCACTTCAAAATAAATGGTCACACATTTGTTGCTAACTATTGATTTAGAAGTTACCGGTTCTGCAATTTCATTGACAAAATTGTCTTTAGTATGGCATTGAAAGTTGTTTTGTATCTTTAATTTCGAATCAGAATAAATGATGTAATCGGAGTCTGGATTTTTACGGTCTGTTTTGCCAATGACAAGATTATTGATTCCGTCTCCAGAAACGATTCCGCTAACTTCATTGTCAAAAAAACTGATTGAGGCGACTGAATTTTGATCTCCTTTTACGATTCCACGGTAGTAAACACCAGGATTGTACGCAATTGAAAGCTGTTTGTTTGTATCAACATGAAATCCTTCGGCTAAAGGATTGACTTTATACAATTGGACCAACAGCCTGTTTCCCTGATATGGGATTTCCAATTCTATGTGCTCAAATTTATTGGTAGTAACTGTTTCCAGAGCAGTATTGTCGAGCTTTGCGTAAGTAGCGTTTTCAACAATTTTATTATTGTCCTGGTATTCAAGATACGGAGCGGCTGTCAAAACTGAAATCGGCGTAAAAGTTGTATTCACGGCAATCAGTTCTTCAACTTGCCTGGCAACTTTTTTCTGCGCATTTACACCAAAGCATATTAAGAATGCAAACAAAGTAATAATTCTCTTCATATTATTTTACTTTTTTAGGAAATAATCGACCAAATGTAATTATTTTTTCATTCCAACAATGCTGAAATGTTAAAACTTAAAGAAGTTAAAAATAAAAAAACGCATTTTCTAAATGTTCGATGTCGAATTCTGCTTTTTTCTTGCAAATTGCGATGATATCAAACCGAACATTCTCGTTTAGATCATTTGAAATGACGTATTCATTTACGGCTTTCACCAACAACCGGATTTTTTTAGGGTTTACAAAATCCTGTGGCAGCCCAAAACCGTCAGAAGATCTTGTTTTGACTTCCACAACCGCAATGGTGCCTTGTTTTTTGGCGATGATGTCGATCTCTGCTTTTTGGAAAACCCAATTCGTTTCAAGAATTTCGTAGCCATTTTTTTGAAGAAATTCAACAGCCATTTCCTCTCCAAGTTTTCCAAGTTCGTTGTGTTCGGCCATGGCCAATTCGTTTAAATTATTCGAATTTTACGGATGCTTCTTTATCGTTGACATCAATAGTGACTACTTTCCCGAGAATCAATGCGCGATTGTCCTTAATATGGCCTGCAGGAAAATTATAAATGATTGGGAATTTATAATCTTTCAACACGTCCTGGATAATTTCCAACGAATTTTTTCCCCAAGGAATGTCATTGTCGTTCATTTCAGTCATGCCGCCAACGACCAGTGCTTTGAGTCCGTCAAAATAACCGTTTCGTTTCAGGTTCATCATCATGCGGTCTATATGGTACAAATATTCGTCAAGGTCTTCGATAAACAAAATTTTTCCTTTGTAATCAACTTCCGACTTTGACCCGAGAATGCTGTATAATACAGACAAATTTCCGCCAACGATCTCGCCGGTTGCTTTTCCCTTTTTATTAAATGACGAAGCCGGAATGTGGTACTCGAGTTTTTCTCCAAATAATGATTTCCTAAATGTTTCAACGGCTTGAGGCGTTGCGGTTTTCGCACTTACTGCCATCATAGCGTGTAAGGTTTCGATTCCCATATTGTTGATGTGGCTGTGCAAAACAGTTACATCGCTGAAGCCAACTATCCATTTTGGTTTCTTTTTAAAACTGGTGAAATCGATTCTGTCTACAATGCGAACTGTTCCATAACCGCCTTTCGCTGCCCAGATTGCTTTAATTTTTGGATTGTCGAGCATCTCCTGGAAATCGGTGGCGCGTTGCCAGTCGGGGCCGGCGAGCTGGTGGTCTTCTTTTCCAATCGTTTTTCCGATGACAACGTGCAATCCCCAACTTTCCAGCAGTTTTATTGCCGGTTGCAAATTGACTAAATCAATTTTTCGCGCTGTGGCCAATATGCCGATAGTGTCGCCCTTTTGAAGGAATTCAGGTGTGATCATTTTTCTTTGTGCTTGTGAAGTTTGGAATATGAAAAGTCCGATGATGACTAAAAAAATGAGGCTTTTTGGATTTTTCATTGGATGGAAATCAGTTGTGACAAATATAAAATAATTAATAATGGATAATGGACAATTGATAATGTCTTTTTCCGGATAGATTGCGGCCTAGCCCTGATGGAAGCGGCATCCTTTTTTGCTTGTAAAATGTTTCTCGTTTAGGACGTTGCCGATGCAAAAAAGATACAGCGAACAGCAGGAAATAGCTCCTAATTTAATTGATAATTGACAATCACCGATTAATAAATAGCGTTGCACATCTGCATCTTGGTTTCTGTGCGGATTACAAGCTGAAAATCCTTATTTTTGCAGTCAATTTTAATTGCACTATGTTACAAAATCCAAAAAGATATACGATTACGGCGGCATTGCCTTATACGAACGGACCGATTCACATTGGCCATTTGGCGGGCGTTTACGTGCCTTCGGACATTTATTCCAGATATTTACGCCTCCAGGGCAAAGACGTCGCGTTTATTTGCGGAAGCGACGAACACGGCGTGGCGATTTCGATGAAGGCCAAGAAAGAAGGCATTACGCCGCAGGAAGTTATTGACAAATATGATGGAATTATTAGAAAATCTTTTTTGGATTTTGGAATTTCGTTTGACAATTATTCGCGTACTTCTTCGGAAATACATCATGAAACGGCTTCGGAATTTTTCAGGAAATTGTATGACGACGGAAAGTTCATTGAAGAAGTGACCGAGCAATTGTATGATGCGAAAGCAAACCAATTTCTCGCCGATCGTTTTGTAATTGGAACCTGTCCAAAATGTGGCAACGAGGAGGCTTACGGCGACCAGTGCGAACGTTGTGGATCGACTTTGAACGCAACGGATTTGATTAACCCAAAATCAACAATTACGGGTGATACGCCAGTTTTGAAATCAACGAAACACTGGTTTTTGCCTTTGGATCAATATGATGCTTTCCTGAAAGAATGGATTTTGAAAGACCATGCAAAAGACTGGAAAACGAATGTTTTAGGCCAGGTAAAATCATGGCTTGACGACGGTTTGAAGCCACGTGCGGTGACGCGCGATTTGGATTGGGGAATTCCGGTTCCCGTTGAAGGCGCCGAAGGAAAGGTACTTTATGTATGGTTTGACGCGCCAATCGGATACATTTCGTCTACCAAAGAATGGGCGAAACGCGAAGGAAAAGATTGGGAACCGTATTGGAAAGATGCGGATACGAAACTCGTTCATTTTATTGGAAAAGACAATATCGTTTTTCACTGTGTGATTTTTCCTGCGATGCTGAAAGCGGAAGGTTCTTATATTTTGCCAGACAATGTTCCGGCGAATGAATTTTTGAATCTCGAAGGCAATAAACTTTCAACTTCTAAAAACTGGGCGGTTTGGTTGCACGAATACCTGGAAGATTTTCCGGATAAGCAGGATGTTTTGCGTTATGCGCTGACTTCCAATGCGCCAGAAACCAAGGATAATGATTTTACCTGGAAAGATTTTCAGGCAAGAAATAACAACGAGTTGGTGGCTGTTTTTGGAAATTTCATCAACCGCGTGGTCGTTTTGACCCATAAATATTACGAAGGTTTTGTGCCTGAACCAGGTGAATTCTCTGAAGTCGATACTCAAACGCTTTCTGAAATGCGCGCTTATCCGGCGGTGATTTCGAGTTCTGTTGAACGTTACCGTTTTAGGGAAGCGCTTGTCGAATTGATGAATCTTGCGCGGCTTGGAAATAAATATCTCGCCGACGAAGAGCCCTGGAAACTGATCAAAGAAAATCCGGAACGTGTAAAAACACAGATGTATGTCGCTTTGCAAATCGCCACTGCGCTTGCGATTTTAGCGGAACCATTTTTACCTTTTACATCAGCCAAACTTAAAAAAATGCTCGGCGTACATCCAAGTCCGGAAGATGTAATCGACTGGCTTGAAGTTTCAAAAGCGGAACAAATTTTATCTCCGGGAACAAAAATTGGTGCAGCTGAGTTGTTGTTTGCCAAAATTGAAGATGATGAAATCCAAAGACAAATCGATAAACTAGAAGCTACGAAAACTGCAAACAAAGCAGAAAATAAAAAAGCGGAACCACAAAAAGAGTTGATCCAGTTTGAGGATTTTGCCAAAATGGATCTGCGTGTCGGAACCATTATCGAAGCAGAAAAAATGCCCAAAGCAAACAAACTCCTGGTTTTAAAAGTGGACACCGGAATTGACGTACGTACCATCGTTTCGGGAATTGCGGAAAGTTTTTCTCCAGAAGGAATCATTGGTCAGAAAGTGACTGTTTTGGTAAATCTGGCTCCAAGGAATCTGCGAGGCGTAGAGAGTCAGGGCATGATCCTGATGAGTACAAATGCAGCAGGGAAACTGGTTTTTGTGAATCCTGATGCAGAAGTTCCTAACGGGGAAACAATTAATTAAATTCATTCGCAATCGCGATTAAAGATCATGTTATGCAGGTAAAAGTAATTGCGTTTGATGCAGATGATACCCTTTGGGTCAACGAACCCTATTTTCAGGAAACGGAAGAAAAATTCTGTGAATTGCTGCTGCCTTATTTGTCAAGACATACGCTTTCGCAGGAACTTTTCAAGACTGAGATCAGCAATTTAAAATTGTACGGATACGGAATTAAAGGCTACATTCTTTCGATGATTGAAGCTGCATTAAAGATTTCCAACAATACGATCAGCAATGAAGTCATTGAGAAAATTATACAATATGGCAAAGAACTGCTCGAAAAGCCAATCGAATTGCTTGATGGTGTGGAAGACACTTTGGAAAGCCTGAAAAATGATTACAAACTGGTGGTGGCAACCAAAGGCGATTTGTTAGACCAGCGTAGAAAATTGCACAATTCCGGACTTGGGAAATATTTCCACCACATTGAAGTCATGTCGGACAAACAAGAAGTTGATTATTCCGATTTGGTCAAACGCCTTGACATTCACCCTTCAGAGTTTTTAATGATTGGAAATTCTTTGAAATCTGATGTACTTCCTGTGCTTGGCATTGGCGGACACGCAATCCATATTCCTTTCCACACGACTTGGGAACATGAGAGAATTGATTACAAAGTGGAACATGCCAACTTTAAAAATTTCGAAAAAATTACCGACGTATTATCTTTGTTTAATTCATGAAAACCCTTCTGGATATTGAGAACTGGCCAAGAAAAGAACATTTTCATTTCTTTCGGAAATTTGAAGAGCCCTTTTTTGGCATCACGACTGAAATTGACTGTGCCAAAGCGTATCAAACCTCAAAATTGATTGGCGCATCATTTTTCATTTACTATTTGCACAAAACTTTGTTGGCGGTGAATTCCATTGAATCCTGTCGGTACCGCATCGAAAATGACCAGATTTTTGTTTACGATCGCATTGATGCTTCTGCAACAATCAGCCGTGAAGACGGTTCGTTTGGGTTTTCACTCATAGAATTCCACCCCGAATTTTCAATATTTGCTGAAACCGCGCTTACTGAAATTGAAAGGGTCAGAAATACACCTGGGCTTTTTACCCGAAGTTTTGAAGCAGACAACCTGATTCACTTTTCGGCTATTCCCTGGGTAAATTTCACTTCACTATCACATGCCAGAAGTTTTACTTTTCCTGACAGCTGCCCTAAAATTTCATTTGGAAAAATGATGATCGCTGACGACGGAAAAAGAACGATGCAAATGTCAATTCACGTGCACCACGGTTTAATGGACGGTTTGCATGTCGGACAACTCATTGACCGCTTTCAAGAAGAGATGAATAAGTAGTCAGGAAAAGCAATTTCTGTCAGACTTGCGTTTTATTTACCCAGCATCAGCAATTCGTTTACAACCACTTCTGTCGTGTAGCGTTTTTCTCCATTTTTATCGTCGTAACTTCGATGCACAAGTTTGCCTTCAACAGCAATCTCTTTTCCTTTGGTGACATATTTTTCGATGATCTCTGCCGTTTTTCCCCAGGCAACTACACGATGCCATTGCGTTTCTTCGACTTTGTCTCCTTTGTCATTGCGGTAGACTTCATTAGTCGCCAGTGTGAGACTCGCTAATTTTTTTCCCTCATCGAAATTTCTGATTTCAGGATCGTTTCCTACGTGACCAATCAATTGTACTTTGTTTTTTAATGCATTCATGGCTTTTAAATTTTTAGATGGTGAATATTTTAATTTGTCGGACCAACAGGGCAAAGATTAAAAGTTACCTCAAAACTAATCGGTACGGAAACATTTATTTTCGTTTGTAGTTGTTTGTAACCATTTACAAATGGAAATTAATTCCTACATTTGGTTGGTTTACAACAGACAACATTTGAATATACGCCAAAATAATTATTAACCACGCCAAACACTTTTCGCAAATGAACCCAACTGTAACTATTGAAAATCTTAAGTTTCCAATCGGGGAATTCAGCAGCCCATTGGAAATTTCACTCCAACAAATTGCGCACTGGATTTCGCAAATCGAATCATTTCCATTGGCTCTCAAAACAAGCATTTCCGGAATTTCACCTGAACAATTGCTTTCGAAATACCGCCCGGAAGGCTGGTCAATAAATCAGGTCATCCACCATTGCGCCGACAGCCACATGAACAGTTTCGTCCGCTTCAAATTGGCTTTGACCGAAGAAAATCTGACCATCAAACCTTATGAAGAATCAAAATGGGCTGAGCTTCCTGATGTTTTAAACGCACCACCAGAAACTTCAATCGCCATACTCGAAGGATTGCATTTTCGCTGGGTGTTGCTACTGAAAAGCCTTGATAGCAAGCAGTTGAAACGCACGTTTTTTCACCCTGAAAGCAAAAAAAACATCCACCTTGACCAAGCCATCGGCAATTATGCCTGGCACGGAAACCACCACTTGGCACACATTCGCCAAGCGCTAAAATACCAAGGAGAATTTAACCTTTCTGCATCATGAAAGCCTGTCCGGAGTGCGGTGAAAAAATCATCGGGCGCGAAGACAAAAGGTTTTGCAGTGACGGCTGTCGCAACGCGCATAACAATAAAATCAATAAAGACAGTACGAATTTTATGCGCAACATTAACAACAAATTGCGACGGAATTACAGGATTTTATCGGAACTCAATACCGAAGGAAAATCAAAAACAACAAAAAATAAACTTTCAGGCAAGGGTTTCGACTTCGATTATTTTACCAATATTCTGAAAACCAAAACCGGAAATACGTATTATTTTTTATATGACCAGGGCTATATGCTGCTGGATAACGATTTTTATATGCTTGTGAAAAAAGATGTTTAGCCCGAATCCAACAACCATGAAAACGAAATATACTTCTATCTTATCTTTATGTTTTATTGCTGCAATTCTGACTTGGGTTTATTTGTCGTTCATGCCGCATTGGATTTCGTCAGATGAAGCATTGTTGTCTGAATTTTCTTCAAAAAGAGCTTTGGAACATGTAAAGGCAATTGCTGAAAAACCGCATTACGTGGGATCAGAAAACCATAAAACCGTTGCCACTTACGTCGAAAGCGAACTCCGCAAACTGGGATTGGAAACGACAATTCAGGAAGGAACGACGCTTTCGGATTGGGGAAATCTAGTAAAGTCGAAAAATATTCTGGGCCGGATTAAAGGCTCAAACAATTCCAAAGCGCTTTTGTTGCTTTCGCATTACGACAGTGCGCCGCACTCTTTTTCGCATGGCGCAGCAGATGACGCTTCAGGAGTTGCGACGATTCTCGAAGGCATTCGTGCATTTGTCCACAACAAAACGCCGCATAAAAATGACATCATTATTTTGTTTTCGGATGCTGAGGAACTCGGGCTCAATGGCGCGGCTTTGTTTGTCACGCAAAACAAATGGGCGAAAGAAATTGGCGTTGCAGTAAATTTTGAAGCACGCGGAACTGCCGGCCCGGCCTACATGTTCATGGAAGTTAACCAGGGAAATTCCGAAATGATCAAAGGCTTTTCTGAAGCGAACACCAAATATCCGGCGTCGAATTCGCTGATGTACAGCATCTATAAAATGTTGCCAAACGATACCGATTTGACGGTTTTTCGCGAACACGGGAAAATTCAGGGATTTAATTTTGCGTTCATCGACGATCATTTTAATTACCATACGCAACAGGACGATTATGCGCATTTGAGCCATCAAACAATCGAACACGAAGGTACTTATCTGATGCCGTTGTTGAAATATTTTTCGAATGCCGATTTGACAAAACTCGATTCTGCTGAAGATTATATTTATTTTAATACGCCTTTTTTCTTTGTCATATATCCTTTCAGCTGGATTTTTCCGATGCTGGTTTTAAGTTTTATACTGCTTGTTTTTCTGGTTTTCATCGGAATTGGGAAACGCACTTTGCATATTGTCGAAATCGGTAAAGGTTTTATTCCAATGTTTGGCGCGATGCTCGTTTCAGGTTTGCTGGCATTTTTCGGATGGAAATTGTTGTTGGTTATTTATCCGCAATATCAGGACATTTTACACGGATTTACCTACAACGGACATGCTTACATTGGCGCGTTCATCTTCTTAAGTCTGGCGGTTTCATTGCTGTTTTACATCCGGTCAAAAACCGAAACGATCACCGTAAATTATTCCGTTGCCCCTTTGTTTTTATGGATTCTGATCAATTTAGGAATTGCGTTTTATTTGCCCGGAGCGGGATTTTTCATCATTCCGGTTTTCGGAAGTTTGGCAATGTTGGCATATTTTGTAATTACGCAAAGGACAAATCAACTTTTCAATCTGGTTTTCAGCATTCCGGCATTGGTCATTTTTGTACCTTATATAGTGATGTTTCCCATTGGCCTCGGACTGAAAATATTGGCAGGAAGCGCAGTACTGACGGTTTTGGTATTTGCTTTATTGCTTCCGGTGTTCGGCGCATTTGTGCGAAAAGGACTTTGGTCTGCTTTGTTTTTTGTGATTTCCATCGGTTTTTTTGTTTACGCGCACATAAATTCTGGGTACGAATTCGGAAAAGCCAAACCGAACAGCTTGCTTTACATTTACGATGCCGATCAGGACAAAGCGTTTTGGGCTTCGTACGATAAAAATCTGGACGAATGGAACAAAGTTTACCTTGGCGACAACCAGATCAATGCTGCGTTTTTGAACGTCAATCCGCTTTTCAGCAAATACAATTCCCAGTTTACATTTGCTTCAACTGCTATGGTTCGTGACCTTCCGGAACCTGAAATTGAATTCCTGAAAGATTCCATTGTCGGAAAATACCGCTACCTAAAAATAAAAATTTCGCCGCAGCGGAAAGTCAACCGCTATGATATTTTTGCTGCCGATAAAATGGTTTTCCACAACCTGAAAGCCAATGGAGCCAGCGCGCTCGGCCAAAAAGGATCATTATATTTGAGGAAAAACCGCAAAATTCTGAGCTATTATGTTGTTGACAATGAACCGTTGGAACTTCAATTCAGCATTCCTGAAAAAACGCCGCTCGACATGGAACTGATGGAATCGTCGTTTGATTTAATGGACAATCCGGCTTATCGGATGGAAAAACGAAAATCATGGATGATGCCAACGCCATTCGTACTGAACGATGCTGTTGTGATCAAAAAGAAAATCAAACCAATCAAAAAACAAATTGTTCCTGTAATTGTTCAAAAATCATTTTCGCTGCAAAATGCAGTAAGCAATGATACGATTCAGGATCCGGAAGCTGAGAATTAATGACAATTAAAAAATGACACAAATTAGTATCCTCGGCTGCGGTTGGCTCGGACTGCCTTTAGCGAAAACGTTGATGAATCATTCGTATCAGATTAAAGGATCAACTACTTCAGAAAATAAAATTGCTGTATTGGAAAATTCAGGAATTTCGCCGTTTTTGATTGCTGTTTCGGAAAATGGAATCTCAGGAAACTTCGCAGATTTCCTTGAAGGTTCAGACATTTTAATCATCGACATTCCGCCCAAACTGCGCGCTGCTGAACCAGAAAATTTCGTTTCAAAAATCGGAAATCTTATTCCGTTTATTGAAAAATCGACGGTTTCAAAAGTATTGTTTATCAGTTCGACTTCGGTTTATGCCGACGATAATACTGTTGTCACCGAAATCCAAATACCAAATCCGGACAATGAAAGTGGCCGCCAATTGTACGCTGCGGAAAATCTTTTGCTGGAAAATGCCAAGTTTGAAACCACAATTTTGCGTTTCGGCGGACTCATTGGCGCGGACCGGCATCCAATAAAATTTCT
>Ga0247815_10002902_pt1 | contig 12526 bp, 14 predicted proteins | sample UWRJL194509B1_FD_181014 | JGI IMG/M metagenome (GOLD analysis project Ga0247815, IMG submission 181014) | Plant litter microbial communities from Arlington Agricultural Research Station in Wisconsin, United States - UWRJ-L194-509B-1 | ecosystem: Environmental > Terrestrial > Plant litter >... | reverse complement strand
GAAGAAGTCGAGCACGACGAAATACACCAGGAAGCTGCCCAGCGGACCAAGGGGGGGCAACTGCGCCGGCCACAGCGATTCCAGGTTGAGCGGCTGGAAGCTCTCGAAGCGCAGCCAGCCGGCCACCGTGTCCATCAACGGATCGAGCGTGAAGAAGATCAGCACCGAGAACAGGCCGATGCGGTGCAGCACGGTGTAGATGAAGTCGTTCCAGCGCGCGCGCGGATCGTTGAACTTGTGCACCGGGATCAGCGCCTCCAGCGGCCGCAGCACCAGGAAGATCAGCAACAGCTCCAGGCCGCCGATCAGCAGCCATTCGGTGCCCTCGAAGGCTTCCTCGACGAATTCGCCGAAGCCGAGCTGGAACACCAGCGGCTGGATCACCGTCTCGAACAACCAGCCTTGAGCGCTGCCCAGCCAGTCGGAAAATAATTGCATCATCGTTTAAACAAAGAAGTGTAGTCGGGATGCTCGCGCAGCGTGGCGAAGCAAAAGCCTTTTTGCTCCAGCCCGCTGATCAACGGCTCCAGGTTGGCCGGTGCCCACGCGTCCTTGCGCGACCAGATGCCCATGTGGGCCAGGAAGATGTCGCCATCGCGCAACTCGCGCAGGGACTTCTGCAACAATACCGCATTCGGATAAGCCGCGCTGGAGAGCTCGTCGCCGGAGAAGCCGGCCGGCGTGCTCCAGCCGACGTGGGCGTAGCCGCAGGCCTTGGCCGCCGCCAGCGCGCGCGGCGAGGTGCGGCCGGCCGGCGCGCGCCAGATCGGATCGAGGTGCTTGCCGGTCAGCTCGACGAAGCGGCGGTCGACGCGCTGGATCTCGTCGCAATACTGCTTCGGCGTCAGGCTCTGGATCTTGCCGGCCTGCGGGCCGAAGCCGGGCTTGACCTTGATGGCGTCGCCGGCGCCGTCGCCGGCCAGCACCATGTGGTCGAAGGTGTGCGAGCCGATCGCGTGACCTTCGGCGACGCGCGCCTTCCAGTAGCCGGACCACGACGGATCGAGCGAATAATCGCCGCGCACGGTTTTTTCATTCGCCAGGAAGAAGGTGGCCTTGATCTGGTGGCGCTTCAGCGTGTCGGCGATCAGCTCGGCCTGGGATTGGCTGCCGGTGTCGAAGGTGAGGTAGATGGTGCCCTTGCAGGCGGCCGGTCGCGCCGGCGTGACCAGCGCGGCCTGCAGCACCGACGGCGCGGCGGCGGCCATCGCGGCGCGCTGGATGGCGGCCGCTCCGGACGCGGCGGCGGCGCCGGCGGCCCTGGCCTCGGCCGCACGGCGGGCCGGTCCGTTCAGCTTGCGCGCCTGCTCGTTGGCGGCGCGGGCGGCGCTGTTCAGGTCGAGCGCGTCGGCGTTGGCCGACTTGACTGCATCGGCCGACCGGGCGGCCGGCGACACCGCCAGCGCCAACAAGGTCAGGGCGGCGGCGGCCCGCATCAGCGCTGCGCGGAGTTAAAGAAGAACACGCCGTGCGGCGACCGGCCCACCGGGATCGTCTTGATGATCTTGCGCGTGGCCAGGTCGATCACGGCGACCTTTTTGATCCAGCGCAGCGTGACCCACATGGTCTTGCCGTCGGCGGTGATCTCCATGCAATCCGGACCGCCGGGCACGTTGATCATGCCGACGTTGGTCAAGGTCTGCTGGTCGATGATGTTGATCGAATTGGAGACGCGGTTGGAGACGTAGGTGTAGCGTCCGTCGCCGGCCGAGCGGAAGTTGTGCGCGCCCTGCCCGGCCTTGATGCGCTTGACGGTCTTCTGGGTGCGCCAGTCGATCACCTCGACGTAGTCGCTGCCCATAATGCCGACCAACAGGTATTTCTCGTCCGGCGTCATGGCGATCCCGGCCGGCAGCTTGCCGACCGACATGGTCCACTTGACGGTCTGCGTCTTCAGGTCGATGCCGCTGACCTGGTCGCTGCCCTGCTGGGTGATGAACACCATGTCGCTGGCGGCGGTGAAGGCCATGTGGCTGGGCAGCTTGGCCAGCGGGATGCGCTTGGCCAGCGTCATGTTGGCGCCGTCGTACTTGTACAGGTCGACGCGGTCCAGCCGCAGCGAGGCCGACACGAACCACTTCTGGTCCGGCGAGAAGCCGATCTGGTACGGGTCGGCGATGTCCTTGACGGTGCGCTGCACCTGGCCGGATTTCGGATCGAGGAAGATCAGTTCGTTGCCGACCGAGCTGGCGACGATCACCGACTTGTTGTCCGGGGTCGCCATCAGGTGGTGCGGTTCCTTGCCGACCGGGATGGTCGACAAGTCCTTGTAGGTGGCCTGGTCCAGCAATTGCACGGTGGCGTCACGCGAATTGAGCACAACCACGACGTTGGCCTGCGCGGCGCCGATGGCGGTCATGGCGCAGATACAGGAAAGGACGATACGGCGGAAACTGCGGTGCATGAAGAAATCGCTTGAAGGAGCAAAACGTTTATTTTACGTGCAAACAGCGCGGCCACGAGACAAATGCCCAGAATTATTCATGCAACGGAACGTCCTGCTACAATTCGGGGCTGTGTTTTTATAACGAATGATGAAGGAATAATATGACCACCATTACCACCGATTCCGGCCTGCAATACATCGAACTGACCGTGGGCGAAGGCGACGAAGCCAAAGCCGGCCAGAACGTCAGCGTGCACTACACCGGCTGGCTGCGCAACGACGACGGCACCAAGGGCGGAAAATTCGATTCGAGCAAAGACCGCAACGATCCATTCGAGTTCGCGCTGGGCGCGGGCATGGTCATCCGCGGTTGGGATGAAGGCGTGCAGGGCATGAAGGTCGGCGGCGTGCGCCAACTGATTATCCCGGCGGAACTGGGCTACGGCGCGCGCGGCGCCGGCGGCGCGATCCCGCCGAACGCGACCCTGATCTTCGACGTGGAACTGCTGGGCGTTTAAGCCTTGCTTCAGCGCTGCCAGTTTCTGCGCAGCGCTTCCACCTCGGCGCGAGTATCTAGCATGCCGCCGACGATGCGCTGGTCGATCGCCTCCAGCACCGCCGTCGGCATCTCCGTGCCCGCCATCCGGTACGCGCCCATCGTCGGCTGCGGCCGCGCATTCTGCACCAGCACCGGCACCAGCCATTCCTCGCCGGCGCGACAAGCGATCCCCACCAGATCCTGGCTCACGCCCACCAGCGTAAAGCTGCGGCAATAACCGCCCTCCTTCGACAGGAAGCTCAGCCCGACGCGCACATTGCCCTCGGACGGCGCGGCGCCGCCCATCTGCTGATTCAAGATCAACTCCAGCTTGCCCTGCGCCACCAGCAAACCATCGCGGCTGACCACTTCGGTCGGCACCGTGACCGGCGCGCCGAACCAGCCCGGCTGCCAGCGCGCCAGGCCGAATTTTCCGACCGCCAGACCGACCACCAGCGCCAGCGCCAGCCCGCTCCACTCCGGCCAACCCCAGCTACGCCGGGCCGCCTTGCGCGCCGCCTGCTGCGTCGCCACGCGCTGCGCCCGCACCGAGGCCAGCTGCACCACGTTGGCGGTGTGGCGCGAGCGCGCGACGCCGGACGGCCCCTGATCGGCGAACACCTCGTCGCGCGCGGCGCGCAGCCGCGCCACGCGGCGGGCGATCGTGCCGTCGCGCCGCATCGCGGCCTCGACCGCGAGCCGGGTCGCGTCGTCCAGTTCGCCGTCCGCATACGCCATCAGTGTCTCGTCTGAGAAGCTCATAGTCCCGTCCTTGTGCCGTCCATGATAAACCTTTTTGCGGCGTCATGCGGCGATGGTCGTACCGTGAATCGCCTGCAACCACGGGGGTTTCATGGGGTCGCGGCGTGGCGCGGCAGCTACCATATGGGCCGCTTCGTACAGAAACCATTACATTTGACAATATTTATGCTAATCTGCGCGCTCTAATAACCAAGGAGGTAGTAATGAAAAAAGGCGAATTGATTGCAGAATTTGCGAAACGCACTGAAGTGTCCGCTGCTGCCGCCAACGGTGCAGTGAATACTCTGATCGCCATCATCACCGAGCGTCTGAAAAAAGGCGACACGGTAGGCATCACCGGCTTCGGCACCTTCTCCGTCGCTAAGCGCGCCGCTCGCAAGGGCCGCAATCCTGCAACCGGCGAAGCGATCAAGATCGCCGCGTCGAAAACCCCGAAATTCTCGGCTGGCGCTACCCTGAAGGCAGCGGTCAACCCGACCAAGAAGAAGTAAGACGCAGGTTCGGCCCCGCCCGATAGGGCGGCGGAAACGGCGGCGCATGCCGGGTCTACGATCCGGGATGGCCGCCGTTCTGTTTTTGAGGATGCCCTCTAGCCGGTTTGGCGAGCGCTGCGGTTATGATGGTGCGTACCCCACACCATCAGGAGATGCAGCATGAGTTTGCAAGAACAATTTGACCAGGCCCAGGCCGATTCGAAAAACCTGTCCGAGCGTCCGGACAACATGACGTTGCTGAAGATCTACGCGCTGTTCAAGCAGGCGTCGGCGGGCGACGCGACCGGCGACCGTCCCGGCATGACCGACTTCGTCGGCCGCGCCAAGTTCGATGCCTGGGATGCGCTGAAAGGCACCAGCCAGGACGAGGCGAAGCAGCAATACATCGATCTGATCGAAGATCTGAAATAAAAAAAGGCCCGCAAGGGCCTTTTTCTTTGAGCGCCGAAGCTTACTTGGCTTGCTTGCGGCGGCGGGCGGCGAAGCCCACCAGGCCCAGGCCCGCCAGCATCATCGCGTAGGTTTCCGGTTCCGGCACGGCCGAGATCGAGAAGCTGGTGATGCGCTGGTCGGCGTCGGTGCCGCCGGTTCCGCCGGTGAAGCCGACGTACATCGTGCCGCCGAACTTGGCGCTCAGGTTAACGATGTCGGAGTCGCTGACGGTCAGGACGTTGCCGACGGAGTCGGTGAAGGTGCCGGTCATGCTCAGCACATGGGTGGTGGCGTTGTAGCTGACGGTCTGGGTGCCGGTGATGTTGTTGAGCGCGCCGAAATTCCAGGTCGCCTTGTTCAAGCCCTGGACCATGCCATCGGTGCTGATGCCGTATTCATTGTTGTCCCAGCTGCGGATCACCGAACCGACGGCGCTCGAACCGGAACCGCCCAGGTCCCAGTAGCCGACGTCGCCGCCCGGATTGCCGGTGACGCGGTTGCCGACGTTCTGGAACACCAGCGCGATGCCGTCGGCCATCTTGCCGCTGTCGTCACCCTTCAGCGAGAAACCGAACGAGGTCGAGAACGAGGTGCTGGTCGAAATGCCTTGCGCCAGCCAAGCCGCGCCGGACTGAAAGGCCGGGCCGTCGACATTGGTCAGCTGCACGCCATTGCTCACGCTCACGGCGGTGCCGGCCAGGTTCAACGACGACAAATCGATGGTCGCGGCGGAAGCCGAAACACTGAAGGAGGCGGCGACTAAGGCGGTGATGGCGAGCAGATTACGCATGGCGGAGATCCTGAAGGTGGCTGAAGTTGGGTTAGAGAAATTACATCGCTTGCGGCAATTATACGCAGGTCATGGCGTATTGCAATTTAATTTTTCATAAAACAACTAAAATTACTTTTATGAAATAAATACCTTGCGCATCTTCTCGGCCACCTTGGCCTCGATCTGCGCCGAGAAGGCGCTGTACAGGAAGCCCAGCGCGATCTGCAGCCGCGCCTGGTTCGGCAGCAAGGTCAGCGAGCCGTTGACGCCGCTGCGCTCGAAACGCAACACATCGCCGTCCCAGCGGCACGCCAGTTCGAATTGTTCGGCCAGCTTGTCGGCCACTTGTTGCGCCGCCTCGCGGGCCTGCGCCGGCGCCAGCGTATGCTCTTGAATCAGGTTGATGTCGGCCATGCCGCTTCCTCTGCAATATAACAAAGGCGACATGATGCCAGTTGCGCCGCGGACGCGCCAGCCCACCGCCGAGGCCGCCATACGGGCCTGTCGTCCCGCCGAAGCGAATTTGCTTATATGTATTGTATATAAGCGCAGTTTGTGAGAAATAGCGAATTACCTTAAAATACAGTGCTTTGCCGAGGTTAGCCGGGCCATCCCATCGCCGCCGACGCTGCCGCACCCCACATTGATAGGACTGTTATGACCCACGTTGTCACCGAATCTTGCATCAGCTGCCGTTACACGGACTGCGTCGATGTTTGCCCGGTAGATTGTTTCCGCCAAGGCCCGAACTTCCTCACCATCGATCCGGACGAGTGCATCGACTGCGCCGTCTGCGTGGCCGAGTGCCCGGTCAACGCCATCTTCGCCGAGGAAGACGTGCCGGGCGACCAACAGCAATTCATCAAGATCAACGTCGATCTCGCCCGTCACTGGCCTTCGATCACCAAGACGGTCGCTCCGCTGCCGGAAGCCGACCAGTTCAAGGACGTCAAGGAAAAGCTGCACCTGCTGGTGCGCTGAGACGGTCCCGTCCGGCCAGGCCGCACGCGGAACGCCAGCCTTCTGGCGCCGCCCCGTGCCGCCCAACCACATTTGAAATAACAGGAATCCAAGTATGAATAGCACTGTCACTCCTCCAGGCGTCATCGAAGCCGATGCCGTCATCATCGGCGCCGGCCCGGTCGGCCTGTTCCAGGTCTTCGAACTCGGCCTGCTGGAAATCAAGGCGCACGTGATCGATTCGCTGGGCGCCGTGGGCGGACAGTGCGTCGAGTTGTATCCGGACAAGCCGATCTACGACATCCCGGCCGTGCCGTCGTGCACCGGCCAGGAGCTGACCGACAACCTGCTCAAGCAGATCGAGCCGTTCGAGCCGACCTTCCACCTGGGCCAGGAAGTGACCAAGGTCGCGCGCCGCGACGACGGCCGCTTCGACGTCGCCACCACCGCCGGCACCGAGTTCATCACCAAGACCATCTTCATCGCCGCCGGCGTCGGCTCGTTCCAGGCGCGCACCATCAAGGTCGACGGCATCGACGTGTTCGAAGGCTCGCAGCTGCACTACAAGGTCAAGGACCCGGGCCAGTTCGACGGCAAGAACCTGGTCATCTGCGGCGGCGGCGACTCGGCGCTGGACTGGGCGCTGAACTTCGTCGGCAAGGCCGAGTCGGTGGTTTTGCTGCACCGCCGCGAAGACTTCCGCGCCGCGCCGGCCTCGGTCGCCAAGATGAAGGCGCTGTGCGACGAGTACGAGATGCAACTGATCATCGGCCAGGCCACCGGCTATGAAGCCGACGACAACGGCAAGCTGGCGCACCTGAAGGTCACCGGCGCCGACGGCGTCACCCGCCGCGTGCCGCTCGACATGCTGCTGGTGTTCTTCGGCCTGTCGCCGAAGCTGGGCCCGATCGCCGAATGGGGCCTGGACATCGAACGCCGCCAGCTGAAGGTGCAAAGCACCGAGAAGTTCGAGACCAACGTCCCGGGCATCTTCGCGGTGGGCGACATCAACACCTATCCGGGCAAGAAAAAGCTGATCCTGTCGGGCTTCCACGAAGCCGCGCTGGCCGCCTTCGGCGCCGCGCCGTACATTTTCCCGGACAAGAAAATCCACATGCAGTACACCACCACCTCGCCGAAACTGCACAAGGTGCTGGGCGTGGAAACGCCGGTCTTCGATTAAAACAACAGGCGTGGGTTGTCCAACACAAAAGCAGCGGAAACGCTGCTTTTTTTGTGCTTCCGGCAGTATTATGGAGGCGTTAAGCGTTTACTGTGGATACTACGTACGCTTGCCCCGAGGTACTTTGAAATGCTTTACGTCACAAACCATTGGCCTATAATCTGGCATATGATGTGAAGTATTGGTGCACCGCACCACGTTTTTCGACCCAGGATGACCTATGCTCTACCAACTGCACGAAATGCAACGCTCGCTTCTGACGCCCCTGATGCAATGGGCCGACGCCTCGTCCAAAATGTTCACCAATCCGGTCTCGCCGCTGGCCCACACGCCGTTCTCGCAACGGATCGCCGCCGGCTACGAACTGATGTACCGATTGGGCAAGGACTACGAAAAGCCGGCGTTTGAAATCGACAGCACCCAGGTCAAGGGCGAAACGGTCGGCATCATCGAGCACGTGGTGGTCAACAAGCCGTTCTGCCGCCTGATCAACTTCAAGAAAGACCTGGACGACAAGAAACTCAAGGCGCTGAATCAGCCGACCGTGTTGCTGGTCGCGCCGCTGTCCGGCCACCACTCGACGCTGCTGCGCGACACCGTGCGCGGCCTGCTGGTCGAGCACGACGTCTTCATCACCGACTGGACCGACGCGCGCATGGTGCCGCTGTCCGAAGGCGCGTTCCACCTCGACGACTACATCTATTACGTGCAGGACTTCATCCGCCTGCTCGGCCCGGACGTGCACGTGATCTCGGTGTGCCAGCCGACCGTGCCGGTGCTGGCCGCGATCTCGCTGATGGCGACCGAAAAAGATCCGAAGCTGCCGAAGACCATGACCATGATGGGCGGCCCGATCGACCCGCGCCGCTCGCCGACGCAGGTCAACAACCTGGCCACCGAAAAAAAATTCTCGTGGTTCGAGAACACCGTGATCTACGCGGTGCCGCCGAACTATCCGGGCTTCGGCCGCAAGGTCTATCCGGGCTTCCTGCAGCACGCCGGCTTCATCGCCATGAACCCGGGCCGCCACGCGCAGAGCCACCGCGAGTTCTATTCCCACCTGGTCGAGGGCGACGACGAGCCGGCGGAAAGCCACCGCAAGTTCTACGACGAATACAACGCCGTGCTGGACATGCCGGCCGAATACTATCTGGACACCATCAAGACCGTGTTCCAGGACTTCGCGCTGCCGAAGGGCGAATGGATCGTCGGCGGCAAGCTGGTGCGGCCGCAGGACATCACCACGGTGGCGCTGTTCACCGTCGAGGGCGAGCTGGACGACATCTCCGGCGCCGGCCAGACGCAGGCCGCGCACGACCTGTGCAGCGGCATCCCGGCCGACATGCAGCAAGACTTCGTCGCGCCCGGCGCCGGCCACTACGGCATCTTCTCCGGCCGCCGCTGGCGCGAGCTGGTGTGCCCGAAGATCACCGCGTTCATCAAGCAGCACGGTTAAGCGCCGCAAGCTCCATGAAACGCTCCGCACTGCGGAGCGTTTTTTATTGGATAATGGCGTTTTACCGCATTCAGCCACGCCGTGCCCACCGACAAATCCCTCGCCGACCGCATCGAAGACGTCCTGCCGCAAACGCAATGCACCAAGTGCGGCTATGACGGCTGCCGGCCGTACGCCGAAGCGATCGCCGCCGGCACGGCCGACATCAACCAATGCCCTCCGGGCGGCGCCGAAGGCATCGCCCGCTTGTCGTCGGTCACCGGCCGCAAGGTCATTCCGCTGAATCCCATCAACGGCCTGGAGCGGCCGCGCGCGGTCGCCTACATCGACGAAGCGCTGTGCATCGGTTGCACGCTGTGCATCCAGGCGTGCCCGGTCGACGCCATCGTCGGCGCGGCCAAGCTGATGCACACCATCGTGCCGGACCTATGCACCGGCTGCGACTTGTGCGTCAACCCCTGCCCGGTCGACTGCATCGTCATGTACCCGGTCACCGAGACCACCGGCTGGGACGCGTGGCGCCAGGCCGACGCCGACGCCGCGCGCGAGCGGCACGACTTCCGCGCCTTCCGCCTCAAGCGCGAGAAGGATGAAAACGACGCCCGCCTGGCCGCAAAAGCCGAAGCCAAGATGGCCGCCGTGCAGGCGCTCGACCCGGCCGATGCCGCCGGCGAAGCGGAAAAAGAACGCAAGCGCGCCATCATCGCCGCCGCGATGGAACGGGCTAGACTCAAAAAAGCAGCAGACGCCAAAGAATGAATCCAGCCAAACGCCAAGAAATGTTCGTGCGCTTCCGCGCCGCCAATCCCAAACCCGAAACCGAACTCGAATACACCTCGCCGTTTGAACTGCTGATCTCGGTGCTGCTGTCGGCGCAGGCCACCGACGTCGGCGTCAACAAGGCCATGCGCAAGCTGTACCCGGTGGCCAACACGCCGCAGGCGATCCTCGACCTCGGCGAAGAGGAGCTCAAGGGCTACATCCAGACCATCGGCCTGTACAAGACCAAGGCCAGGAACGTCATCGCCACCTGCCGCATGCTGGTCGAGCTGCACGGCGGCGAAGTGCCGCGCGACCGCGCCGCGCTGGAGGCGCTGCCGGGCGTCGGCCGCAAGACCGCCAACGTGGTGCTGAACACCGCCTTCGGCGAACCGACGATGGCGGTCGACACGCACATCTTCCGCGTCTCCAACCGCACCGGCCTGGCGCCGGGCAAAAACGTCGACATCGTCGAGCAAAAGCTGCTCAAGTTCGTGCCGAAGGAATTCCTGCAGGACGCGCACCATTGGCTGATCCTGCACGGCCGCTACACCTGCAAGGCGCGCAAGCCCGAGTGCTGGAACTGCATGCAGCTCGACCTGTGCGACTACCGCTCCAAAACACCGGCGCCTGACGGCATTTAAAAATCATAGTCGGATCCTGTTGGCGATCGCTTGACCATTATGCGACACATGTCGCATAATGGTGGCAATCGTCACACATGGAGCACCGCATGGCCATTCCCTCTATTTCCGAACTCACCGTGCTGAAGGCGCTATGGCGCCAGCAACCGCTTAGCGCGCGCGAAATCCACCAGCAGGTCGAGGAAGAACTCGGCTGGTCGTATTCGTCGACCCGCAAGACGCTGGAACGCATGCTGGACAAAGGCTCGGTACGCCAGTCCAGCATCCACGGCGTGCAGGTGTATGCGGCCGCGCTGGAGAAGGTCGACACCCTGGCCGCCTTCGCGCGCGACTTCGGCAAGCGCGTGATGGAGATCGATAGCCCGTTGCCGGTCAATATGTTCACCGGCAGCAAACTCGTCGACGACGCCGAGCTGGCGCAGCTTGAGCAACTGCTGCAAGACTGGCCGGAAGACGGCGGCGAGTTGAAATGAACGCCGCCGATCTGCTGCTGTTCCGTTTCCTGCTCGCCAGCGGCGGCTGCGTGGCCGCCGGCCTCGGCGTGTGGATGGTGATGGCGCTGTGCCGCCGCTATCTGCCCGGCGTCCGCTCGCAGCGCTCGGCATGGCTGTTGGCGCAACTGACCATCGTCGCGGCCTTTCTGGTGATCCTGCTGCCGCACAGCGAGCGGCTGCGCCTGATACCGCCGATCGAGATGGACGCCACGACTCAGTCGCATCCCGCGACACCGCGCGACACCGCCGCGCCGGCGGCGAGCAACGTGGCGGCGGATGCGCCCAACGCGGCCGCGCTCAAGCGCTCCTGGCTCGCCCTCGGCGCGCAAGCCTGGCTGATCGTCTATCTGCTCGGCCTCGGCCATTCGCTGATCCAGCTGCTGCGGATGCGGCGCGCATTAAATAGCCTCGCCGCCGCCGGCGGACGCGTGTCGGCGCTGGACCCGCATCCGGGATTCGCCGGCGCGCCGGCGCCATCCACGCAAGTGATCGAAGTCGATGCGCCGATCTCGCCGATGCTGTTCGGCCTGCTCCGGCCACGGCTGCTGCTGCCCGCGCACCTGCGCAGCTTCGATCCGACGCAGCAGCAAATGATCGTCGCGCACGAACTGGCCCATTTGCGCCGCCGCGATCTTCAATGGATGAGCGCCGGCCTGCTGCTGCAGACGCTGTTCTGGTTCAACCCCGTCATGCGGCTGCTGCGCGCCAACCTGTCGTGGGCGCAGGAACTGGGCTGCGACCGCGAGGTGCTCGCCGGTCGTCCGGCGGCGCAACGCAAAGCCTACGCGGCGGCGCTGGTCGCGCAGCTGCGGTTGCGGCCTTGCCCCGCCCCCGGCGCGCTGGCGTTCGGCGGCGTCAGCACCGGCACGCTGGCCGGCAGGATCTCGCTGATCCGCGAACCCGGCGCGGCGGCGCGCGGTCCGTGGACGCGGCTGGCGGCGATCGGCGCGCTGGCCGCCGTGCTCGCGGCCAGCCTGGCCTTGCAGCCGGCGCTGGCGCGGCGCGCCGATATGGCGCCCGCCGCGCCGGCGGCGACGCCATCCGCGACGCAGGCCGGCATCGGCTGCACCGCCATCGCCGACGCCGCGAGCGGCAAGCGCCTGGTTCACGACGGCCAGTGCGACGAGCGCGTCACGCCGGCGTCGACCTTCAACATCGTCGTCAGCCTGATGGGTTACGACAGCGGCATCCTGCAAGACGAGCACGCGCCGAAGCTGCCGTTCAAGGCCGGCTACGCCGATTGGGTTCCCGAATGGCGCGCGGCCACCGATCCGAGCAGCTGGCTCAAATACTCGGTGGTCTGGTTCGCACAACAGGTGACGGCCAAGCTCGGCGCGGCGCGCTTCCAGGACTACATCGACGGCTTCGGCTACGGCAACCGCGACGTCTCCGGCGACGCCGGCAAGCACAACGGCCTGTCGATGTCGTGGATCAGCTCGTCGCTGAAGATATCGCCGGCCGAGCAGGTCACCTTCCTGCGCGGCGTGGTCAACCGGACCTTGCCGGTGTCGCCGAAAGCTTACGACATGACCATCCGCATCATGCCGTCCGAGACGCTGGCCAACGGCTGGACGGTGCACGGCAAGACCGGCACCGCCGCGCCGGTCCTGCCCGACGGCAGTGACGATGCGCAACACCAATACGGC
>Ga0247815_10002901_pt1 | contig 12532 bp, 13 predicted proteins | sample UWRJL194509B1_FD_181014 | JGI IMG/M metagenome (GOLD analysis project Ga0247815, IMG submission 181014) | Plant litter microbial communities from Arlington Agricultural Research Station in Wisconsin, United States - UWRJ-L194-509B-1 | ecosystem: Environmental > Terrestrial > Plant litter >... | reverse complement strand
TCTTGCAGCTGGCGGCAGAGCGTGACGGCAATGAATGTTTTCCCCACGCCTGCCGCACCAAAAAGCCAGAATGTGCTATGGGGGCCGTTCTTAACCCAGTTGACGAGCCTGTCAACCACCAGATCGCGGGTGCCCGGCATACAACCTATGTCCTCTGGCTGCTTGTCGTGTGTGGCTTCATGAGCACATCGCTCGTGAAGAGCTACAGTAAGCTCTGTTAGAATGCCATCGTTACTGAGGACTGATAACCTCACTCGAGTTTATGAACTTGACGATCATATTCTGTCCAACCACTCCAGATCAGCGGGGACTCCTGAGTGACGGTCAAACGCACCCATCTTGACAACTCCCACCCTAGTAGTCTGCCCTCGTTGTTCTGAAGTTGCTGTTTTATGTTCTGTCAATTTTATCGATGATGCGAGGTCAAAGTGCCCGGTAAGCCATTGACACCACAAGCCACGCTTCATTGGGCTGATTTTCATCTGTATCTGCATGGAGCTGCATCAGCTCCAGTATTCCGGTCCAAACCCTGCGACGACGCGCCTGTCCTGTCTTTTGCGCAGCCGATAATCGAAGCGCTGACGTACGAACACAAATATGTGCCGCTGTTATTTGATGCGAGGGGTATGTGTCTGTGAATTGAACTGTTCAGGCGCTCGCCGTATGAGGAGCCAACGGGTAAGAGGGCAAAGACCGAAGCGGAATTTAAAATCTGGCGGCACGGGTCTGGCATCCTTCTCAGCACATCCGGCAACACAGGAGTGCTCGTCATGTGAAATTCAGGCAGTTCTGCGCATTTTGAAGATTGGCGATGTCATCGAGTTGGGGTGCGCGTGCGAATCCGCGTCTGTTTGTGCTTTGTATGTCGATGTCGCGGCGCAGCACCTTGCCTTATCACCATCCCGACCCGCGCTCTGCCACTAGTTTACCTATAGCTTCTGAAGTGCAATGAGCTTTGCTGATCTCGATACTGGACGCGCACCCGCAGCTGTCATAAACGACCCAAATGCTACGTTCCTGCAACTGCAGAACTCGCTCTCCATGCAGGTTTTCAAGATAAACTCAAACATTCGGGGAATACAAACGCTCGTAGATCAACTCGGAACATTACGCGATACTGGCTTCGTTCGCAAGAGCCTGCATGAGCTTGCTGAAACGACGCGCGACATGGCTAGGCGCGGCTCGGAAGACGTTCAGAAACTGGCAGAGCTCCAACCATCCATTGTGAGCTCTTTGTGCGTACAAAAGCTCACAGCGACTGAGCCTGTAGTTCAGCCACATCACAGGACGGCGCTGGTGAAGACCCAGCGTGCGTTGCAGGACTCGCTTGTGGAGTTTCAGAAAGTGCAGCAGTTGTCTGCACACCGGCAGCGAGCAGTAGTAGAAGGAGTCAAGTTCGCTGTGGGTAATAGCGCTATTCTGTATGTTTCACCCAGCGCAGCCGACTTCGCATGCTGACCTGGTGGTGTAGTGACTCGGGCGGCCGCCCAGCCACATCGCCGCCAGATCTGCACCAAACGCAGCTAAATCAACAGTCCGTTGATTCAGAAGGAAAAGCCTTTCACTACTCTAACTGAATGATATCAACAGGCAAATTTCGCCACAAGAGTTCCAGTACCAAGAGGCACTCATTGCCGACCGCGAAGCCGAGATTCGCGAGATCGAGATCAGCATCCGCGAACTCCAGGAACTCTTCCTCACAATAGCGAAACATGTACAGGATCAAGAAGAAACGCTTGGTGGGTCCATTTTTGCTGAGTACGACTGAGTGATCTTCTAAGCGCTGACTTTAATCCACGCGTCTGGATCGACAGACCATGTCGGAGCCAATGTTGCAATTGTCGCTACCAACGCGGAAGGTGCCGCTCATGAGCTGACTCGGGCAGCTGAGAGCAAGCGCAAAGCTGGGAGAAGCGCTGTCTGTTTGATGGTAATTCTTGCCATCGTGACAGTCATTGTTCTGCTAGCCGTTCGTCGCTTCTGTTTTTCGTCGAGACAATCAGTGCTAAAGACATTCCATTCTAGATTTTGAATTAGAACTCTTATGAGCAGCTGTAGCTGTAACGACATGAGCGGATAACCGCGAAATTAGTAGTTACCCTGTACACATCCTTAACTTTCGACTGATTAGCCGGAAGGAGCTCGTGACAAAGGTAGCGCAATATTCCTACGGATTAGACCAGCGAAAACATCGACTTGTCAATGGATTCGAAGGTCATGGTGTTCAGGAGAACCAGCGACTCGGGCTTGTAGATTGACTCGAAAATCGGTCCTGAGAGTAATATGCCAGACGGGCGCTTCATCAAGATTCATCACTTCAGCGCTCTGAGAGCTCATAAAAAAGAGAGCGATTTTTAGAATCATCGGGTCATGTTGGTTACGTTGCACCGGCTTTTCCGCGAGCCACACGCTCATATTATCGTATTGAACGCCTGAACCCCAGTCGTGGTGTTAAGTATTACAGTCGGGTGGTGTGTCCGTGCTGAGACACGTTCCAAATATTGTCTTGGACAACTTTGCCACGCCTACATTCAGCGAGAAAGCGAACTGTTTCTGTGGGCGTCGAACGTACCTCTCTGGAGGAACTTGCACAGCGTTATGTGCTCACAGTCGAGTCGTCGCCACAAATTATCTTAGTCGTCCGCACATCGGCCAAAGATGGGCATTCTGCTGATTCAAGGGCTTTCCAACGGGTCATTTTAAGCACTGTATTCACGATATGCAGAGCAGAAGGACTTTGGATCTAGATCAACAACATCGCAGCGACCGTAGCGCGGTGTGAGCATTTGAAGACCAGTAGTAGCAAGAACGGAACTGAAGGTACATACATCCATCGAAATGAATTTAAATGCTGGTAATATTTGGATCGACGTGGCCTCAGTGGTCACATTAGATAAACGAGTGAGCATGAGAGACTTGGGTAAGTACAGTTTTGTGAGTCACTGTAGTTGAGAGAGAACAGTCGGTCGTTTTTTAATAAGCTCTGGACATCAGAGAGCTGCAGACCGTAGTTAGAAAGTGTGCGATAGTGTGCAATTTCAACTTGAAGTGAGGGTGTGCAGTGTGAAGAATCGCGTATCACTCGGTACGAGTGATGTGCATTGACAGGCGAATGCATACAAGGTCAATCATGGACGTATGCAAACAGGTGACCCGAACAAAACAAAAAGCGTAATAAAGATTACGCGAATCGAAGATCGAAGATCAGGCCGACTATGTTACATGGAACTTCGCAAAAGTCTGCTGGTCGGTGCTGCACTGCAAAAATTTTCATAATCATGCATATTTGACGGCGGCATACGACTCGAATGAAGTCAATTTGCCACCTTATCGTGAATTGGAACGACTTTCCAGGATCTGACTAGAATGAAGGTCGGAATCTAAGCGTCAACGCTGAAAGGCCAAAGACGGAAAGGTCTAGATGTGACAACTTAGGGCAGCCACCTCCCAACCCCTGCGCGGCCGTCACGGTTGCTGGTGCTGCGTCGTATCTCAGTTCTCTCTACAGAACCACACAGTACGCTGTGCTACCAGCCGAACTCGATGACGACTCTTCATCTGCACCTGCGCCACTCGAACCAGCTTCCTTTGAGTGGTGCATAGTCACGTCTTTGCCAATTGATCCAGCGACGAGCCCCCAGCGCGAGTCAAAATCGAAGTCAACTCCATCGAGGCTTGTGCACATTGACGAGAGATTGAAAGGGATGAACGTGTCGGCTGACACGACAGAGGTGGCGGGTACGGGGTGCATGGTGGTGGCTGCGTTAGTGGTGAAACTGACGCGAAAGAATGCAAAAAAGCAGTGGCCGCGAAGATAGAAGAGAGTGAAAGGGCGGAATAGAGGGAGGTGGGAGCGGAGCGGGGACCGCGCTTGAAGACTCTCAGAAGAGGTCGCCCTCCGACGCTTTATACAACAGAAGCGAAGGCATCGGAAGCACGACTTGTTGATAAAGGAGCATGGTATGACGAGGATGTGGCACTCAATCGGTGGCGTAGAACGTGTTCTAAGGGACTAGATGGCCAGAATGAGCGCTCGCAGGCTTGCGAGAACAAAAAGACCTGGAACTCCGACAGCGGTGGTCGCGAGCTCGCGGTGCAACTCACCCCTGTTTCCCACCTTCTGCCCTATCGATCGATGATCTTTCTTTGTCCCAAATTTATCTCGGACTTCCTTGTAACAATCTAGCTTTCCGAAGTGGGCGATACAATCGAAAGGCTACATTGTTGTTTCCACGAGGTGAACGCAAGGCAAGCCTGAGAACTGCGGCGAAGTTCTTGTGGCGGCTCTGTGGAGACTCCTGGAGGTCCCACAGTCAATATGTTACGTTTTGGAGTGAAATGAGCTCCCCCAGGAGCTGCTTCTGCGTCGGAGAACGCGTCAAAGCATAGTAGCACCCATCTGTCCCCAGTACTCCGATCAAGATACTTGACGTTTCAAATCCGAGGTGTCTATCTCAACAAGGCGGCATCGCCCTCCATATCCGTACAGAAACAAGATAAGGCTACACGTGTCTCATCTTACGAAGCTCAACATCTCCCTCTGCGCTGCATACTCGTACTCCTCCCTATCCGCCTGCGCCTGCCACAGATGCTCGTGTCCTTTCATATCCTCCGAAGCCGTCACGTACCCAGCATCTGGGTCATCTTCCGGCGGCGGCGCATCGTCATCCGCATACGGACTTGGCACCAGCGGGGGATAGCTCTGATACGGTGGGACCGTCCACGGTGCAGGGGTTGTCCCACCTGAAGATGACTGTGGGTTCTTCGGCGCCGGGGTCGGCACGGCAGATGTTGGCCAAGACGCCGGAGTGGCAGCGAGGGTTGGAGGCGAGCCAAATGATGGGTGTGCGCTGGTAGATGGTGCAGGCCATGGCGCCGCAGGAGGAGGAAACGGTGCGGGACGACCACCGGATGCCGACCGCGCATGATGGCGCTCCCTCGCGCTTCCTGCTGCGTACCTTGTTCGCAGTTGGCTGGTAGAGGCTGGCCATCGACGTCGGAAAGTCCGTTCGTCCGCTGTGCTGTCGCCATTGTCGCGCTCCGTCTCGGACGCGCCGGACGAGTAGCCATCACTGTCGTAATCCTCTGTAGTCAAGAAAAAGTTAGTATACGTTACGAAAAAAGGATGAAGGGGGATGCAGGCGGCAAGAAAAGCACGATACGGCCCGGGTGACAGTCAAGATGCACATGCGATGGGAGGTTTTGGCGGGCAGGAAAGTTCGGATATGACGAGAAGGGCGATGGCGAGCATCATACCGCGGGACAAGGACGAACCTTCAAGATCCGCTGGGTCACCTGGGGCCAGATCAGGCTCGTATTCTATCAGTCTCACTTCATGTTCCATGACTCCGTTCGAGTATCCAGCAGAAGAAGAGCCGGCGGCGTGGCCGTAGCTCTCACCGTAACTACTGCTCTTGGGTCGACCGCGATCAAGGGGCGCAGGTTGACTGTAGGCTGTATTCCCACCTCCGTTTCCATCGCTGACAGTAACTGCCCTCGCCGCTCTTCTTAGTTCCTCCTCGACCATCCCACCTGGCATAGGTAGAAGCGGAAGGACCAGCCGGAAGGCGTCTTTACCGTTGAGGTAGAATCTGCCGGACGAGAAGACCAGTTAGTTCGAACGCGGTCGGCCACAGGCGCACAGCTGGAAGGGACAAGAGCATCATACGATCAAGCCTTTATTGCACGCGAACGTGACAGTAATGGGGTGAACGCGATGAGACGTGCGATGAGACCAGGGATAAACATCCCTGCCCAACAGTCCACTCTGATCAAGGTTGCCAGATAAAGACGTTGACCGCCCGCTCGTCGACTGTGCTAGAACAAGAGCATGACGCACCGGAATAACCGCTTCTCTCTCAAGAACCCGAGGCTTTCGTACAGCCCGAGGGCCGCAGAGTTGTCAAACTCCGTTTCGAGCACTACCTGCGTGCAAGAAATGATGACTGAGTGTTAGCTGTTGTTGATTCAAGCCTGAGGCTCAAACAAATGGGCGGCTGGGCAGAAGACGAACAATGCCCGGGAGACATGGGACTCGACGAAGGGCGAGGCAAGGGAACGGATGTCACAATACTGTGAACTTGTAGAACACAAGTGATAAGCAAGGAGGAGGACGAACCCTGGCTTCAGTTCAGGACAACATGGAAAGAACCGATGCGTGAAGAGACATGTCGCCGATCAGACAATCACGCTCACCTCAGTCGCGCCCCTGCTCTGCATCGTCCCGATCGCCCGATGTACTAAAGTCTTTGCTGAAGGAATCGCGCATTAGTACTAATATATTTGGACCACAGATGTAGCAAGGACGCACCAATGCCGCGTTTACGATACTGCTTGCTTACGCTAAGCATCGCGATATAGCCTCGTTCAGCGCGCACGCCGCTTTTTCGACTGTTGTGTTCAGACTGCTTGCACACAATGACGCCGATAGGTATTGCGCGGGTGCGCGGAGCAGGCGGGGTAGCTTCTGCCTGCGCGCGTATGAGTAATCTGGATGTGGCTGACGCGGGGCAGGAACGGACGATGAGGCACAGATGTGGCCTGCTCATGAATCAGCGCGCGCATTGAAGCAGTTGACAAGGGCAATTCGTACCATTGATCCAGGAAGTATCGATATGTGTATACGACATATGGCTCGCTGAGCTCTGAGTGGACGAGCGAGACGACAGTGTCCAGGTCGGTCGGAACATAGGGCCGATACCGGATGCTCGGCTCGCTTGAAGAAGAAGAAGAAGAGCTGGGTCTGGGCGTAGCCATCTTGATGGTGCGCGGAATCAATGCGAGGTGAAGCGCGGACAAGACGAAGACGCATGGCGGAGTTTTCGCGCCCAGCCGAGTCGGAACATAGACCCTTCTCTTCCTGCACTCGCACTTTAAACACTCGCAACCCGCCTAAGTGATATTTTACGAGCTATAAAGCAGCGTTCACTTTTTAGGTTATCGTAGTGGGGTCAAATGAGGCAGCCCTGTCGTGTCAAGTCTCCTGGCACTCTGTGCAGGCAGCAACTTGAGGCCCACTACGGCAGAACCTGTGCAGTCGTAGGTGTCCATGCGCTGCTGGCGTGATACGGTGAGGAATGGTAGTGCTGAGCTTTTCACGAAGCCCCTGCAGCTTGTACGCAGCAATCAGATAACGATACAACCGCGGTCATCAGACGTAATTTTCAGGCCGTAGACATTGAAAACGTTGTTTCGAGCGGTCCTTATCTTACTGGACGCCGTAGACGGCCAGGACAATGCGGAGACGTCATTAATATGTGCGACAGCTAGGGCCACAGGCCACCAAGATCACAAGACAACAGTTTCAGGAGATACCCCACTCGCGTGAGATCACTCGCAAACAGATTGGCCACGTGGTTGGTGCAGATCCGCCAGGCTTGTTGCGGGTTTTAGGTTTAGAACTGCGTAGAAACGCTTCTTGTTGAACAAAAAAAAATCCCGAACTAAACAAGCATGATAACTTCCCATGGTCACCCTGGGTGTAATGAACTCAATGACTTCTCGACGTGGCGTATGAGCACCGAATCACCGAAGTCTGACGTGAAGGTGGACGGGCCGATGAGGTACAGCTTGCCGGTGCTTGGTGAAAATCCGCTCCTTCGCCTCCTCCCCTCTTTCTCCAACTATTTTCAGCACGTTACGCAGAGTATCTAAAACGGTCTCTTGAGACTTTCGTCACAAACCGAGTCAGAGCATGTCGACATATACGAGCGCGCCAAAAGACACAGAGTTCGCGAAGCGACTCACCGACGACGTTTGGCACGACATCTTCGTCCTCGCTTCGCGTGACGACTCGTGGTATCACTCTCCGTCATTTCAAGACCACCGGGTGGCCTCGCCACTACTCGTCAGTAATATCGTGACGCCATGGCACATCGCGGGCACCTCCCGCCATTGGCGCGACATTGCACTCAACGCGCCCTGCATGTGGAGCAACATCCGCGTGCCAAGTCTGGAGTCCCACCAAAGCGGACTACAATCCTGGGCAGGCAGAGCAGCTACCCTCTTGACTTGGCTCGAGACCAGTCTCGCGCGTTCTGCAAACGCGCCGTTGGTTATCGACCTGTCCAGTACTAGGCGCGACGACCTCCGGCATGGATTCCAGCTGGAGGTGGTCTCGTTGGTGGTCAAACATCTTCACCGGGTTCAAGTTCTCGTGGCGTTGGTCGGCGACGACGCCGCGGGTGCCCTCGCCTCAGCACCAGACTACGGAATGATGGTGACCTGCAAGGTACATCGACTCGCAATTCCGAGTATCCATTCGACGTCAGACTGCACGCCGTCTGGGTGGCCTCTCGGGATTAACTTTGCATCGTCACTCCTCACCAAGTCGGTTGGCTTACACGACCTCCAGCTACAGAGCTCCTGTATGGAGTCAATCGCCACGCTCGAGCCCGTTCTCGCCAACCTCTCAAGGCTGTCGCTGCAGGTTGACAACGAACTCCCCGTCGACCCTTCGAACCTCGTCACACTATTTCGCATAATTGCCGAATCCCGCATCGAGCAACTGTCTCTTCACATCGACACTCCGGGACCATCAGGTGTCACCTTGCCGATCCCTGAAACAACCACCATCGAGCTGCCAAGCCTAACGCTGCTCTGCTTGGCAGGCCGCACCGTGTCGATCCTCAACCGCGCCTTTATTTCTTTGCACGCGCCGAACCTCTCAACGCTCTTTATTTCGGGTCCTTCGCCCTTTCTTCTCCCGCTGCGTGGCTCATTTCCGGATTTGAAGACCGTCGAATTAGCCGACCTGCATCTGTACGACGGCGAAGATGCCGTCACCTTCTGTCGCAGCCTAGGATCCGCCGTGTCCACGGTACGATTCGCGAACTGCCAGTTTGGCTCGCGTTTGCCTCAGATGCTTGCGCGGCGTGGTGATTGCGTGGGGCGGGACGAGTGGACATTGTGGCCACAACTGCGGGAGATAAGGTTCGGTCCGAGGCTGGACTTCCTCTGGCAGCTGGAAGGACATCCGATTCATGATCTTGTGGCGCTGCGGTGTCTTCCGCCTACGGAGGATGCGTGGAGGGTAGAGGATGTGGAGAAAATGGTTAATAGGTTGGTAGGTAGTAGACAAGACGACATCGTGCTTCGATGCCGGTAATAGTCCTTAAGCTCGCTATAATTGTCATAATGGCTCTTCTCCCCACTCATACACTTACATTTGATTAGTTTCGGTTCTAGCTTCACGAGGTCATGATGCTTCACTGTGGTTGTCGCTCTTGCAGGCTCCGTTGTGCTCATTTTGACTTTCATCTTAGTTCAATAGATATCCTCGATAGACCGTCCAGGCTTCTCACAGCTGGATGATTCGGCTGCGATAGTTTCAATGCCTAAAAAATGGCGTGGGTTCAACCGCCAACTTACCCGGACAATAGCTCGAGCACTGCGTTTAAAGAACGCGTGATGGTATTATCATCGTACGCCTTATACATGCACGAATGCAACACAGTAAGGCGAAAATACTTCAGAGGTTTTATTATGGTATGTGTGTCGTTTCTGTATGGACCAACGGGTGAGGTTTGGAGGGCGGCTGGTGCCGAGCGCAACCTGGCACTCCTTCTTCCACATCGCACGTCGCGCAGTCTCCACGATTCCTGTGCAGAATCATACTATATCATATCGAGGCTTCGCTTCTACCAACAATGCTCGATATACTTCCAACCGAGTTGGCGATCGCCGTCATCCGTTTCGCCGCACATACATGGAGATTTACCGACCGCCGCACGGTAGTCAATCTTGCCATCATCTCATCGTCCTCGTATCAAATCGTTGCCCCGATACTCTATCACACGGTCATTTTGTACAATTCTAATTTACAGCCTTTCATAAGGTTCATGACAGACATCAAAACTGCAGAGCGCGCGAGGCGGGTGTGCACTCATGTCCGCGTATTGCACAACTTCACCTCCCAACATGTCAGCAGCAGCCCACCAATAGTCTTCGAGGCGCTCGAAGAAGTGTGTGCTACTGGAAACGTAATTCAGCATCTCGCCGAAACACGTTCATCTTGCCCATTCCGCCGCATCACACTCCGATCCTCAGGATTCCGGATCGCTTCAAGCACGTGGCTGCCGCTCCATGCTCGCAGTGGCATCACTCATATCTGCGGTTACCTTCCTATCTTCCGTAGTGACCCTTCTTGGGGAGCTTTTTCGTCCGATTCCAGGCAATGGATCAGAGACATTGTGCATCCTTTGCCTGGATTAACGCATCTGGGTCTGGTCCTTATCAACGTCGGGCCATCCGACGAGGTTCAGCAAACGGTTCAAGAATTCAACCTCACGGCTCTGGCAGAGGCGTTGAAAGAAGCGTTGAATCATCCGAAAATGGAATGCGTCGCTTTACGCGTTTGTGGAGTGTTCGTGGAACAGAGATGGGAGGAGATCGTAACCACCTTGGCGGCGATCAGCGATGCACGCGTGATGATATGGCGGGATAGCAGACTGCTACCGACATGGGAGCACTATGAATTCTGGATGATTGAGGATGTCAAGGAGAGTAGAGACCTGTGGACAGAGGCACAATCGCTTAGTTCATCATTCAACTCGTCGTAGATACTGCACAAACTGTGAGATAAATGCAAATGTATCGGTTTAACTTTGTTTTGTGCTGCTTAAACATCAATCGTCACGTCGATGAAGCGTGTAACCGTTCCAGGCGATCTAGTGATTGGAGGAGGAGCCCGGCCGGTACCGGATGTGACCCGACTCTCCTCCTTCCCACGTGCATTCCAATTCAGAATCCGTACACGAGCAATCTAAATATCTATAGCTTAGATTGGCTCTCTGATCACCATGCTCGACATACTTCCAATCGAATTGGCAATCGCCATCATCCGCTTCGCTGCGGAGTCTTGGAGATTTACGGACCGCCGAACGGTAGTCAGTCTCGCCACCACCTCATCAGCATCGTACCAGATCGTCGCGCCAATACTTTATCACACGATAATTCTGTCCAACTCCAACATGGCGGCTTTCATGAAATTCGTGACAAACGATACCACTGCGGCGCGCGCAAGGCTGATGTCCGCTCATGTTCGTGCATTGCACAACTTTACCTCCCAGTCCATCACAAACAATTCATCTATGACCTTTGGGGCGCTCGAAGATGTTTGCGCGGTAGGCACTGTGATCAAGCATCTTGCGGAAGCGCATTCGCCTTGGTCTTTCCGCCGCGTCACGCTCAGGTCCACGGGTTTCGAACTCGTTTCAAGCGCGTGGTTGCCACCCCACACTCACGGTCATATCACGCATGTTTGTGGCTATCTTCCTATTTTCCGCCGGGATGACTCTTGGGCGTCCTTCTCTTCCAATCCCAAGAAATGGGCCAGAGACATCGTTCATCCGCTGCGCCGTTTGACGCATCTCGGTCTAATGCTCATCAACGTGGGTTCATCTAGTGAAACTCAGCAGGCTGTGCGGGAATTCAATGTTGGGGCGCTGTCTGTTGCTCTCAGAGAAGCATTGGAACATCCCACGATGGAATGTGTGGCTCTGCGCGTTTGCGGAGCGTTCGTGGAACCGAGGTGGGCGGAGATCATGATGGTCTTGCGGGCGATCAACGACGCACGAGTGATGGTGTGGCGAGACGATAGACCACTGCAGACATGGGAAGACCACGACGCTTGGATGTTTGAGAACATCAAGGAGGGCAGGGATGTCTGGACCGAAGCGAAGCGACTGTCATCCATGCCATAGAGATAGCCCCCGGACACCGCAAAGCAAACATTGAATACAGAAACTCGACATTTAATCACGAGCAAAGTATTCTAGCCTGTTCAGATCACGCATAATTCGTACTGCATCAAAAGACCCTGAATTGCAGGTTTTCCACACGCGGTTGAGCATCATGCGCAATGGTGGGTTGTCTCAGCGGCAAGTATCGTAACACTACTTACTGAAATCAAAGATGCTTGGAGAGTATTCATACCTTAGACGGATAAAATCATGCTGGTTAGCTCTCTCCTCGGCTCGTATTACGACATATGTGGCCGAACCAAGTTCGAGCGGTAAACCAGCTAGCGGCCATGCGACACTTTCAGACCACACACGACGCTTATGTTCGTGCGGGAAGCGAAGCCGACGCACTAGAAGTCAGTGTCTGGGTGGATTCAATATAGCTTGCCGAAGGAAATACGACCATGGCGTTGGCACGGCCCCAGGGCGTACGAGCTCGCCTTTGCCAGCTGACAACCAGCCCGTTCTCGGCCAAGGCATCTGCATCATTGACAAAGCTCACATAGCAGCAAGCAGCTTCAAGCTAGCCGAGAAATCCATTTGCGTCGCGCGTTAGAGGGACGAGACCCACGGTCATTGCTGCAACATTGCAAAGGGCAGCACCGCGCGACAGAGGCCATGGAAGCCAGACGAACGACTGAAGCGGTCTATCAAAGAATGGAAATCGTGTCAAGATCTGATCGAACAAGTGACTGCCGCCTAGTGAATGGCCACGCAGGCGGAGAGCGTCGAGGTTTGACAGCGGGGTCGGGATTCTGAACCAAAGAGTTGAATCTTTGTCTAAGCCCAGC
>Ga0247815_10002900_pt1 | contig 12535 bp, 20 predicted proteins | sample UWRJL194509B1_FD_181014 | JGI IMG/M metagenome (GOLD analysis project Ga0247815, IMG submission 181014) | Plant litter microbial communities from Arlington Agricultural Research Station in Wisconsin, United States - UWRJ-L194-509B-1 | ecosystem: Environmental > Terrestrial > Plant litter >... | reverse complement strand
CGAGTAGGAACATTTAGATGAAATATAAGGTAACATACAAGCGAGGAGGAGGAGGAGGAGGAGTACCCGGAACTGAGATTTCCCCAGCCCGGCTGTCCGCGTGCGTGGATGCTCGCAACACAGTTCGAGCATCGACCACGCACAAGGGATGCTACTATACAGTGAGTCCTATACATGCCGGTCCGATGTTTCGCTGAGTCTCTGCGTGGAGACACGCGGATTGAACTGTTTCCGAGACGGCGAGTGACTCAGTGAGGGTGGGGGCCGATGAGGGGAAAACCCGGTATCGGTTGTAAATCACCCCCCGGCTCTTGTTTCTGTCCTAGTATCACTTCCCGCGTATGCTTGGCCTCACGCCATGCCTCCGTTGCCTCCTTTTCTCTTGTTACACATTTCATGTCGCCAGGACTCGCACCAGCAAAGCGCGACGTTCATTGATAATGTGCTCACGCCGCCACATCGCGCCACGGCGTGGCGCCATACAGCACCGTACACACAGACACACACCTGCTCCTGCTATCAGGCAACATCAACACTCTTCCCTTCCGTTCTGCAATATCTCCCTCGTTTCCTGCCCTTTCTGCCGCCACATCCGATCCTTTGCCTTTCCGCTTGCCTTTCAGCTCCCACAAACCTGCCTGCTGTACATGCTCAAGCCCGCGTTTGCTAGAGTACGGCAGAAATTACATTTTCGCTCTTCGCGCGTGTTCCTTCCCGATCGTTTGCTCTTGGTCAGCCTCAGGACTGCGCATGCCCCGCACCCGCTACACGGAATTTGCGTATCCCCGCTCCAACCAAAGCCAGGGGAGGGGCTTGCTAGAAAAGCCTGCTGTTACCTGGGGTGTGTACGGCGGCATCGAGGCCGGCTTTAGCACTGCGGTGCCAGTTGCTATTTCCATTTGGCTTGCAACTTAGTTTTGTAACTTTGCTTGCGGCCCCTGCACTCCTATCTCGAACTACTGCCGCGCACCAGTCCCATGCCCTCTCCCTGACCTCGCTCATCCGCTTCTATCCTTGATTTTGAATCACCATAGTCATCGTCTGCTTTGGCAAGAGGTGCACGACACGGAATGCGATAGCGGCTCCAGATCGTGTCGCCACGCTCCCGCTTGCACTTCGTGTCGTTAAGCTTGCGGAATTCGGGAATATGAACCTCCTGGACCAGCTCATCGAATGTCTCTGGCAGGAAAGCCGTTGTGTCTGCAAACTTGCCGCGGATGGCGATGGGCAGCTCGGGAAACAGTCCACAGCAAAATAGTCGACGGCACCGGTTGGGAGACTCTGCCGACTGTTCTTCGTTGTATCAAGATGTTTCAGCCAACGAATCGGTTTTGCCCTTCTCGAGCGGATCCACGCCTCCTTGGAGACGGAATTGTCAGCGTGGCCGAGCAGCTGGCCGTATACCGGGTCGCGTCCGTTCTTTGACAATTGGTAATACACTTTGTCTATGACCGACTTTCTGTTCTCGTCGCTTAGGGTTCTCTCTCCTACCTCGTGGTCCGATGCGCCCTCTATGTCTCTCAATATGTTGACGATGCAGGCTAGCACCCGACATTCGTGAAATACTTGGCACGCAGCTTCGTCCACTGCTCCCGCGTGGGGTCAAAACAGTACGTGCGAAGAGAGTGACGTGTATCGATGACGCACTGGCGCGGCGCCTGCAGCGTGCCGTGGACCACGAGACTCAAGCTCTCGCTGCTTTTGTACTGCGTATGTACGAGAATACAAAGTGGTTGTAGATCCCGACGAGATACCACAGGTCGTTGGCTCTTGCGGTAGTCTTGATCGTTTGTGTGGATGCGAGAATTTCCACGGCTTAGCGAAATGCCTGGATGACGATGGCAAGGAAGCGGTGCGCTGTATTTCATACCAAGTACGGGTCGTCAGTCGGTGAGGTCTGGTTTGTGAGAAAAGGACGGCTTTCGAGCAAACGTGAGATGAATTTGACTCGCTATCGCAAATAATCAGCGGGTCAAGGAGATCTAGAGACCAAACAGTTTCAAAATTCCACCACGTTGCGACTTGCCGGCGAGCGTGTCAACCTGTTTCTTTGCATCATCGATTTCACGCTGTTGCGCCAACAGTTCCTCCTTCGCTTTCGCAGCTTGCATCGCCGCCTCCCTCTTTGCCTTTTTCTGCGCCTCCTTCTTCGCCTGCACTGCGCTCATGCGTTGCTCCTTGAGCTGCTTGGCATGGTTTTTCTGCCTTGTCAGCTCTTCCGCCTGCTGCTTCAACCGCGCGAGCTCCCTCTCACGCTCCTGCGCCTTCGCTGCGTTTACCTCGCCCCCCTTGCTCATTCGCTTCATCTTCTCTTGCTCACGCTTGAGCTGCTGAGCTTGTACCTGCTGCTGACGAGCCAGCTCATTTTCCTGTTCCTTCAACCTCGCGACTTCCGACTCCCGTGCACGTATCGCATCCTGTGCCCTCGCTGCGTAGGATTTACGCTCTTCTTGCAGTCTCGTCTGCACATCCTCCAATTCGCGCCGTGCTTCAGCCTGTACCCCTTGAAGATGCTCATTGAGAATCTGTCCCGCCGCAGTCTGCACCACCTTCAGCTTCTTGTTCCCCATCTCGTCCTGGATGTCAAGCTCCACCGGCTGTGCATTCTTGATGAGCCGCGTCACGATCTCCTCCGCGTCTGCCTTCGCATTGGAGCCTGCGTTGGAGAACGTAGCCATGCTGGCACCACCTAATATCATCTCCTTCCATGCGCCCGTCTCGCAGAGCTCATCGAAGCGTTTGTAGCCCTCTTCCTCCGGAACTCTGTCCCACATCGTGGTGCATAGCATGAGTTGGTTCATCGCCGCATTGCCACAGAGATTCTTGAGCATGTTGGAGACGCGGTTCGCGGTTTGCGAAAACTTGTTGTCGCTGATGCGGTGCAAGAACAGCACACCGGTGACATGTACTTTGAGCTCTCCCCTGTTGACATGATGAGTATGTTTCAGTGAACTCTTCGCACAGCCAGAGCACTATCGGGCTTATACTCACATAAAGTTGAGATGATTGGCAATGCTCTTGAGGACATCGGCTTCCCTCACGCCTTCGCGAGTGTCGTCGATGCCTGGGGTGTCGATGATTACGACAGATTTTCCGTCGATTTTGGCCTCAAGAACGCTGATGTCAATGGTACATGATTGGAGGCCTTCGCCGACTGTCTGACGCTCGGATACGATCAGGTTGATGAACTGTGTCATACCGCGAAATCAGTCAACCAGCGCGACGCTACCTCGTAGCAACGTACACTCGACTTCCCCGTGCCGGACTGTCCAAAGATGCTACGAGAGAATCAGTAGGCCACAAGGCGGATGAAGCGGGTCGGACGTACGCTATAATAGGGACCCCGAGCTGGATGAGAGCCCGCTCGCGTTCTTCCTTGGCACGATCTCGAGTTGCATTAAGGCGGAACGGGTTGGCAGGAATATTGCTAACGGTGCTCTGTCTCTCGTCAGCTGAATTCATTTGGGTTGGAGCTAGGGTCACCTTGACTGTATCCCATGTGCCCGTTCCACTGGTCTGAGTTGACGACTGTAGTGGCACAGTGACCTGTCCGGCAATGTTGAGACCTCCGCCGAAGTTCATCTTGAGATCGTCCTTGCCGACCGTGCCCGACCATTTGCAGGCCCCTAACAACTGCGTAACGCTATCATACGTGAGAGTCGCGTTGCTACATTCAAACTGCTGCCGGCTGCGTGGGTTGACTTCGACAGCCAGATATCGTGGGTCACTCGGACCATCGATGTAGAAGGTGCCGACGATCTTGCTGCCGTTACACTTGACAACGCCTTGGACGGAAGGCATCTAATCGAAGCCAGTCAATATTTGAATTATAGGCTCCGTGTCGCGTGTGAAGGGGATATTGAGCTCGGCAAAGTCTGATGGTGGCACGATCAAGTTAATTTGAGCAGTGAAAGCTTTCGCCCATCCTTTATAACGTCGACGCGAATCTCTTCACGTATCGCGCATCACGATGGCCACGAGGGATGCGGATGACCGCCTCGCACACTAACCCTGCATGAATACACGTGCAATACGCTCCCCGAAGCGCGGGTTCCTGCGGGAACCAGGCCGGCAGACCCTACTCCCGCATCACCAACACCAACACACCAGCCCAGTGCGGTGTTGCCAGGATCACGAGACGAGGGACGGCAAATCTGGAGATCTCCTTGCCGAGACCTTGTCCAGTATCTGCGGCCTCGTGGCAAACAGATGTAGGTGAACACGAGGTGGCTGTATTTCAACAGGCTAGTTCACTTCCAACTGCCTGCATACGAGCACGTTCTGCTTTGTTGTACTTCATACTACACCACCGGAGTCACTTCTCGCTCGCGAAGTGCGGAGACTGATATTGTTTCCGGTATCTCGGACACTTTGGCTCGCAGCAACAGCTAGATAGTTGACCTGTAGGTGCGTGTTCGTCGTGTTTCTACGTAGCCTTCAGTTAGGCGACAGTTATGTAGACATGCGGTTACCTCGACGTGAGTCCTGCCAGCACGATGACCATCCATCAGCATCGTCGCCTTTTTCCCCACTGGATGGAAATGAATTTACTAGAGGTTCAACCGCGGTGGTATATCAGGTGCAAAAACGGGCACAGATACCGCCGTGCAGTCACGCATAGCGAGATGGGAGGTTGTTTTGTTCGAGCTCCATTTTTCGTCAAAGTTTTTATATAGCAACCTTGCCCCGTGTTTCCTTATTCCAGCGGTATATGTTTTGAAGAAAACAGTTAAGGTTCCGGTGTGCCAATTGCGAGGTAGTTTGGGCTACGCGGGATTGCCCGCCGCAAGCTCGTTTGGACGTGTCTGTAATGCAGACAAACTATGCGGTGGAAATCGTATCCGGTCCCGCGCTGAGAAAATTAGAAACGGCTTATGGTGTGGTGTGTAAAGAAGCAATTCGCCGCGAGGTGAATGCGAGGCAGACAGTGCGTGGATGCAGCAAGCAGGGCAGGAACACCTGGAAGACCGCGTCTCGCGTTTACCTGGCTTCCCTTGGCAAGACGATATGAACGATCTCGATCAATTCACTGAGTTCCGGCATGGAGATTCCCTCTCTTTGCTTGCCATCTTTCATTTGATGATCTCAACGACCCTGCATTTTAGCCCGTGAGTGGTTCCCGATCGGGCTGGTGAAGGGAGCAAGGTCATAAAAGGTCGACAACGGCTTCGGACTCCTCCAACCAGCCCTGACCCTACCACCATCAGATCTTGCGGAGCTCGATTTCTCCTTCGCACGCAAAACAGAGCCTGTGATCCACGGACCAACTGGCAGTCGAGTAGATGCCTTCTGTCCAAGGCGTCGTCAAGTCTAACGGCGGCAAGATCTTCGGCACCTTCCACATCAATGGTGTCCCACGGTACCTGGCTGTCGAAGTCAACCCACGCAGCCGGCAGCAGTTTGAATGTAACAGCGCGACTCTAACCTATGATAGCGCTGCGCAGCTGTTAGGGGGGTGCAAATGGTCGGGCACGGTCGGCAAGGACGATCTCAAGATGAACTTCGGCGGGGGTCTCAACATTGCCGGACAGGTCACTGTGCCACTGCGGTTGACAGCTGAGACCAATGGAACGGGCACATGGGATACGCCCAAGGTGACCCAACCTCGACCCCAAACGAATCTGGCTGACGAGACACAGAGTACCGTTAGCAGTATCCCTACTAACCCGTCCCTGCGCCACAACGAGACTCAAGATCGTGCCAAGGAGGAGCGCGAGCGGTTTCTCATCCAAAGCGAGGTCCCCATTATAGCGTACGTTACGACCTGCTTCTGTCTGCTTTGTAGCCTACTGATTCCCTCGTAGCATCTTTGGACAGTCCGGGACGGGGAAATCGAGCGTGCGTTGCTACGAGGTAGGATTGTACTGGCTGAGACTGATTTTGCGGCATGGCACGCAGTTCATCAACCTGATTGCATCTGAGCGTCAGAAGATCGGCGAGGGTCTCCAGTCATGCACCACTGCCGTCAGCGTCATCGAGGCCAGTATAGCCGGACAGCCCATCGTAATCATCGACACTCCAGGCATCGACGACACTCGTGACGGCGCGAAGGAAGCCGACGTCCTCAAGAGCATTGCTGATCGTCTGAACTATATGTGAGTATAAGCACGATAGTGCTCTGGCTGTGAGAAGAGTTCACTGAAACCAATCCATTATGTCTACAGGAGACAGCTCGGAGTACATGTCACCGGCGTACTGTTTTTGCACCGTATCAGCGAGAATAGGTTCTCGCACACCGCCCAGCGCATCTCCAACATGCTCAAGAGCCTCTGCGGCGATGGTGCGATGAACCAACTCATGCTCTGCACCACGATGTGGGACAGAGTTCCGGAGGATGAGGGCTACAAACGCTTCGATGAGCTCTGCGAGACGGGCGCATGGAAACAGATGATATTAGGTGGTGCGAGCACGGCCACGATATCCAACATGTGCCCCAATGCGAAGGCGGAGGCAGAGGAGATCGTGACGCGGCTCATCAAGAATGCACAGCCGGTGCAGCTTGCCATTCAGGACGAGATGGCGAACCAGAAGCTGGGGGTGGGGGAGACTAAGGCAGGACGTATTCTTGATGAAGGTCAAGATAAGCAAGCCGAGTCTGACCGCAGCGTGACAGAGCTGTACGAGAAGCTGAGAAAGGAGAGAGAGGCTAGGAGGCAGGAGGCGATACACGCGCAGAAGCTAGAAGTAGACAGGTTGAAGGATCTCAAGCGGAAGAATCAGCAGGATCCGCGTGCTCCCAAGCTGGAGGCGGGGGATAGGAAACAGCGGGACAATGAGCAGGAGAGGAAAGCCCGCGCCAAGCAACTCCGACAGGATCTCAAGAATGCGGAGCGTAGATTGAAGGAGCTGCGCAACCCGTCACGAAGATTCTGGAACTGGTTATTCTGATAAGCTCATTGAAACTGCGTCAATTTCACATTTGCTCTCTTACTAGCAATGTGTGGCACAGTGCGTGCGGTTACTGAGTGGCACCTTTGTATGGATGCATTTTTGGACGCCGCTCCGTCACTTGCCATCCTCCTTCCACCTCCTCTTCCCCGTCCTTTCCTTCTATGGCAGCGAAATCCCCAACGGTGCATTTATATCACCACGCCCGCTTCCTCCTCTGGGGCTCTACCAAAGAAATCGAACGCACGTCTGCCGGTGCTCGCCAAACTTGATGCACAGTCCAAACGCGACCTTTTTCGCGGCTCAAGAGTAACAAAAAAAAACTTGCAAAACTCGTTTTCGGGTGGCGGCAGCGCGTCTGACTGTGCAAGTCCAGCGGAGGCGAATGTGCCTGTGACCGAAGTCACTGGGACCGCCATCACGCTTGTTGCTCGGAGCATCAGACGAACCAGACACAAGTCTCCCTGTACTCAGGATTCAGAGTGAACCGATTACGCGGCTACAAGGAGACCATGAGTACGCATGGGTCACGGTGTATGAATACCAGCGTGGCGCGACGCTTCCCAGCACGCCAGACTGCTCGTCACAATCGCTCTGCCCTGGGACCCGCGCGTATTCAACGCTCAGTTAAAAGCCAATTCCCCATCGCATCTACATATGATGCAAGCGCTCAAGGATTACTTTCTTGAGCCGAGCGTGGATGATCGACTTGCGTAGCGACGGCGCAGTACAATATGCGGCCTCGACTGCGACTGGGTCTTCAGGGCTCTGCATTGGCGCCCTCATGCCGGCATGCTTACCGCGGTGCAAGTGCAGGCAAGAAACGGAGCGTCGCGTCCAGCCCCATGTCAGATAGCTCTGGTGTGGACAACGTGTGGCTAAGAGATGGGGAGAGATGGAGACAGGTCAGCATTGTACTGCGCCGATGCGTGCGTGATGGTAACAAGCTCGAGGCTCGCCTGGCCTAAAGTACTCGGACCCTCTCCGCCCTCGGACATCATCTCGCCGCTTGCCAATGCCAACAGCGAACCGGTCCGGATAGGATCAAGGCTGCTCGACGTGCCGTGCGTACACGGTCGTGACATCTTATGCGCCTGCATCTTTCCTGACGGCTGTGTACAGTTTCTCGACTTGGTCTTTCGCATGCTTGTGCAGGCATGCGCGACAATCTGGTATTCTTGAAGGCGTCGATTTCTATTTGAGATCACCTGAGATGCGAGCGACGCCGAGTTTACCAGCCGACACCGGGAAACCGCTCGCGGTCATACCCGATGCACCAGAAATGGAGGGCTACAAATTCGAGTCTCATGTAGCCAAGCTCGTCGCTCGATTTCCCAAGTCTTAATTGCGTTCGCCACAGCTACGGGCGAGCGACAACAATGCCCACTCGCAAGACCAAGACGACACAGTGGCGGAGCTCGGCAAAATCGAGGCAGGCCGCACAGGCGACGGCATCATTGCAAACGCGCTCGGTAAAGTCGAGTACGAGTTGTAGGTTGGTATTAGCATGAACGCTGTAGGATGTTCTCGTTCTTGTTTGATCGAGATTATATTTATAATCGTCGTCTGGTTTATTTGTCTCCATATCTGTACTCCTAGACTCTCTGGTCTGCCCCGACTCCCTTCTCATTTTACATATCCCATATCCACGCACAATTATCACTTCACTCAAACTCGTTGGAGAGAAATGCGGAGAGGCTGGTTGGCGGTCATCGTGCTGGCAGAACTCACCTCGAGGTAACGGCGTGCTCACATAACTGTCGCCTGACTGGGGACGGCGGGAGAAACACGGCTAACACGCACCTGCCGGCCAGCTTTCTAGCTGTCGCCGCGAGTCCAAGTGCCCGAGACACAGGAAACGATATCAGCCTCCGCACTTCGCGAGCGAGAAGTGATTCCGGCGGTGTGGTATGAAGTACTACAAAGCAGCACGTGCCCGTGTGCAGGAAGTCGGGGGGGGGGGGAACCGGCCTGTTGAAATACCGGCACCTCGTGTTCACCTACATCTGTTTACCACGAGGCCGCAGATACTGGACAAGGTCTCAGCAGGGTGATCTCTTGATTCGCCATCCCTTGCTTCGTAATCCCAGCGACCCTTCGCTCTGGCTCGTGGGTTGATGTTGACGATGCGGGATTAGGGTCTGTCGGCCTGGTTCCCGCAGGAACCCGCGCTTCGGGGAGCGTATTGCACGTGCATTCATGCAGGGTTCGTGTGCGAGGCAGTCATCCGCATCCCTCGTGGCCATCGTGATGCACAATAGGTCAAGAGATTCGGATCGACGTTATAAAAGGTGGGCGACAGCTTTCACTGCTCAGATTAACCAGATCGTACCACCATCAGACGTTACCGAGCTCAACTTCCCCTTGACACGCGACGCAGAGCCTGTAGTGCACAGATTAACTAGCAGTCGAGTAGATGCCTTCCGTCCAAGGCGTCGTCAAGTGTCAAGGCAAAACAATTATTGGCATCTTCCACATCAATGGTGACCCACGGCGGGTGGTTGTCGAAGTCAACCCACGCAGCCAGCAGCTGTTTGAATGTAGCAACGCGACTCTTACCTATGACGACGTTGCGCAGCTGTCAGGGGACTGCAATTGGTCGGGCACGATCGGCACGCACGATCTCAAAATGAACTTCGGCAGGGGTCTCAACATTGTCGGACAGATCACTGTGGCACTGCAGTCATCAACTCAGACCGCTGGAGCGGGCACGTGGCAAACAGTCGAGGTGACCCTACCTCCAACCCAAATGAATTCAGCTGACGAGACACAGAGTGACATTAGCGATGCTCGTGTCAACCTCACTTCAAATCCTGCCAAAGAGGGTGAAAATGGCTGCTGCGTAATTCAGTAGTCCAATCTGCGGCGATATTTTAGTCTAAGTTGACTACAAGTATCATAGCCGCAAGGCCCGTGTTTTTAGGGTCTGTAGTAGCCTACAAAGGTGAACATTTGTTTATAGAACTCTTAGGCAGAAACGAATTTTTTGCCCAAATACCCTAATGACAGCCAATTTTTGCCTGGCAGTTCCCTCGAAGTCCACGCGTAGGATAGTTCGCGCTTAGTTTATTACTGTGGGGCATGATTCGCGTCCAGCTCGTGTATGCGCACACTAAGAAGCAATACGAATACATGGCAACGCGTTCCCACACTCGAAATCGGCCATGTTCAACCAGTAGTCGAGCCGCTTGCTCGGTCCGCCTGACAAGATCTTGAGATGATGACAACCGACCAGACGAGACGTGCGAACTCCGTCGTCGTGACAAACGAGCAACATCATAACCTTGTCGCGATCCTTTGTCAAGTACTCACCCTTTGTGTATTGGGTTCGATTATGTATTCAAGACCTCGCGATTAGTGGCCACGAATATCACGCAGTGATCCCCAAAACGCATGGCCGGTAGAGCTGAAGCTGACAGCACCGCTAGAGACCAATGAGGTGAAGAGTCAGTTTGTGGCATTGGCCGTCGAAATGCAAAACGCATACCTCTGGCTTGTAATCCAGTACTTTAATCAGAGGCGCTTGAATAGGTGTATAGTCAGCGAGGCTGAAGGGCAGATCGGCGCAGCGTTGGAACATCCGGCAGGCGTGGGAGAAAGCGAAGCACGAGAACGAATTGAAGGACCTTTTGGACTCCAAGTGAGGGGTAGAGCCAACCAAATAGAACACAGAAGGAAATCCCAGACCAGCAGCATGGGGTCAGCAAGAAGAATATACCAACTTCTCACAGCTTCATCAACTGTGATGCCACCAGACTCGTCGGCACATTCAATGTCGATAGTAACCCGTGTTCATCACCACCAATGTCAAGCCATTTGACTAATCATTCGAATATGACAACCCAACCCTCACCTACAATAACGTCGCGATGGACTTTGGTCGTAGCAGTTCTATCACCGAACCGCTCACCACCTCCCGGTCGTCCATTTGCATCCGTGCAGCAGGCAAGTGGAGCGCAGTCAAGCCTAACTTGTCCCCAATCCCATCCAGCTCCGCCAATGTCCCCCTCGACTCATTGCCATCTGACGCCTTTGTCTAATATGCCGCCAAAATTGCGCGAGAGCGGGTACTTTTGGAATTTGGACCTCCGATCATAGGGCACCTCTCATTTCTGCATGTCTTCAGGCTCACTGGTGTCTTGCTCGTGTACCCCATCTTCAACCGCAGTTCTTGCACCCTGCCCTCCAAATCTCCCTCATGCTTGAGAACCTCTGCAGAGATAGCGCGATGAGCCGTCTTATGATCTGTACCACTCGGTGGGACAGGGTATCGAAGTACGTGGCTTAATATCGCTTCGATGACCTTTGCGAGAGTCAAACGGTGCCGGCGCCGCCATGATCTGCAACAAGGAGATCGGTGCAAAGGTGGTGGCGGAGAATATCACGATCCAGCTCATCGAGTACGCGCAACTGGGAAGCTCGACGTCCAGGATGAGATGGTCGACGGGAAACTAACAGTGACTCAGACTAGTGTGGGAAAGGTTCTTGATAAGCATCTTCGAGAGGTGCAAGCTGGGGCGGAGCGCGAGTTGATGGAGATGTTGTTGTTGTTGAATACATTTATAGTTCATGAGGCCAGCGTAGCGGCCTATGTCAGACTGCATGTGTACATACATGATACGGGGTAAGTAAGGGTGGGAGAGGGCATCGGGATTTTAGCTAAGAGAGCCGTAATAGAGGGAGCATAGTGTGAGACATGGGGTTGATGGAGATGCGCGACAGACTGCGTCACGAGAACGAGGCTGACGTGGCAAAGACACGGGAGGCGATGTGTGCGCAGAAGCTAGAAGTCGCGAGGCTAAAGGTGCAGGCAGAAGAGCATGCTCATGTGCGACACCAGCAGGCGAAGCAGCTTGAAAGGAGCAAGAGGAAGCAAAGCGCGAGATAAAGAAACCGTAGGGGCAGATGCGTAGGGATAGCGAGAAGCTACGTGCACATGAGAGGGAGGTCGTGACGGACCGTGAGCGTCTCAAGCGTGCGTCGGCTAAGCAGCTCGAGCGGGAGCGCAAGAGACAATTCGCACGCACGCAGGGGCGTGAAGTCGAAAGGCTAAAGGCGCAGGTAGAAGCACAAACTTGTGAACGGCATGCGCAGGCGGATCAGCTCAAACGCGAGCAAGACGAGTAGAGTTGGGAGATAAAGATCCTTCGCGAGAAAATGCGCAAGAAGGGCGATGCCAATGCAGCGATGGTGCAGGAGGAGCTGCTTGCGCGTGAGAAGCAGGTTGGGCTATTGAAACAGCAGGCAGATGAGCTGAAGGGGGACGAGAAAGCCAGGGCCAAGCAGTTCAAGCAGGAGCGCAAGAGCGCAATGCAGGCGAAGAAAGAGACGAACAAAAGGAGCCGATCGAGCAGCGAAAGCGAAAGCGAAGGAGGAGGCGTTGACACAGCAGCGTGAGGTCAAAGAGGCAAAGCGACAGGTTGACTCTTCGGCAAACCCCAACGTTTGCTTGGCTTCTCCCGCACTCCTCCTCCGAACCCTGTTTCGACACCTCAACCCCGCACCCTCCGCGCGCAGGAAATACGGGTTGAACCTCACAGTACTATTCCTATACAACCGCGATGGACGCCCAAGAATGCCTATAGTGGTGCGCATGTAGAGTTCTGTCGAGTTGAGCGGACCGTGTTGGTGTCGGTGCGGACGAGTG
>Ga0247815_10002899_pt1 | contig 12537 bp, 6 predicted proteins | sample UWRJL194509B1_FD_181014 | JGI IMG/M metagenome (GOLD analysis project Ga0247815, IMG submission 181014) | Plant litter microbial communities from Arlington Agricultural Research Station in Wisconsin, United States - UWRJ-L194-509B-1 | ecosystem: Environmental > Terrestrial > Plant litter >... | reverse complement strand
CAGCGGCACGCCGTTCAGCATCACGCTGCCCGCCACCACCTTGCGGCCTTCCGGCTGCTTCGCGTCCCACTCGTAGCTGAAGCCTTCCGACACCTGCAGCAGTCCGCGCGTGGCGTCGCGGCCGCCGAGCCATTGCTCCTCCAGCAGCTCGACGATTTGCGCGCCGCGCAGATTCATCGCCACCAGCTTGTTCCCGAACGGCAGAACCATCTGCGCCTGGCCCATCGTCACGCGGTTGCCCGGACCGGCGTCCAGGTCCTGGCGGATGCCGCCCGGATTCTGCAACGCGATCTGCGCGCCGAAGCGGCGGCCGGCATGCAGCATCGAGTCGGCCACCAAGTCGCCCAGCGCGGATTCGCGGTCATGTTCTTTTTCGCGCTTCACGCTCGGCACGGCCAGCGTCGCCACCGGGCGCGCCAGCGCGGCGGTGCTGCGATCGCGGATCTTCTTCAGGTAGGCGTCCAGCGCCGGATCGGCGGGCCAGGTTCCCGGCACCATCACCTCCTGCGTGGCGCTGAGGTCGCGCAGCGTATTGCTGTTGGTGTCCACCGTCAGCTTGATGCGCGACATGACGTGGCCGCCCATGTCCGATTGCGTCACCAGCCGGCCGTCGACCTTGCACAGATAACCTTTGTGCGAGTGGCCGCTGACCACCAGCCGGATCGCCGGATCAAGGCGCTTGACCACGTCGACGATGGGGCCGGTCAGGTTGGCGCAATCCTGCTGGTCGAATTTATCGATGGTGCGGCCGCCCTGGTGGATCAGCACCACGAACACGCCGACGCCCTGCTTGCGCAGCTCCGGCAGCTGGCGGTTGATGGCGTCCGCCTCGTCGACGAAATCCAGGCCGGCGATGCCGGAGGCCAGCGCCGATTCGGCGGTGTCGCGCAGCACGGTGCCGATGAAGCCGATCTTGACGCCGTGGGCGGTCTCGATTTTATACGCCGGCAGCACCGGCTTGCGGGTCACCATGTCGATCACGTTGGCGGCCAGGTACTGGAACTTCGCGCCGTCATAGGTGCCTTCGAATTTGCAGGCCTTGTCGGGACGCGGCGAGGCGCAGCCGCCCTTCTGCTGCCGCAGCAGCTCCATGCGGCCCTGGTCGAATTCATGATTGCCGACCGAGCTGGCGCGCATGCCCAGCAAATTCATCGCTCCGATGGTCGGCTCGTCGGCCCACATCGACGACATGGCGGGACTGGCGCCGATCAAGTCGCCGGCGCCGACCAGCAGCAGTTGCGGGTCCTGCTTGCGCCAGGCCTGCAGCGCGGCGCCGATGGTGTCGATGCCGCCGGCCTGGATGGTGCGCTCGTCCGGCGTGTAGGCGCTGGCCCAGACGTATTTGCTCGCTTCGATATTGCCGTGGAAATCGTTCAGCGTGACCAGTTGGATTTCCTGCGTGCCGGGCGGCGCGGAGGGCGGCGCTTGCTGTCGCCATGCGCAGCCGGCGAGAGCGGCAACCGCCACCAGGCTCAGATATTTTTTCATTGTGAAGATGCCCGTTTTAATCAGTTATTGTACCGTTCGACAACCGCTCTACGCCGGCCGGTAAATATTACGTTACAAAATGCCGCGTCCAATGAAAAGCACCCTATAAGTACGGGACTTATAGGGTGCGGCACGTGCATGAAAGACGGGCCGGAGCCCGCCTTGCAATGAACGATTAGAAGTCGACCGACAGGGTGGCCGATGCGAAGCGCGGTGCGGCCAGGTAGTAACGGCTGACGGTGGCGACCGACACGCCTTGGTACGGCAGCGCGTTGATCACGGTGGTGGCCGACGGGTTGCGGTACTGCTTGTCGGTCAGGTTGCTGATGTTGAAGGACAGCTTAGGACGCTTCAGCCAGCCGAAGTTGGCGAAGGTGTAGCCACCATCCAGGTCGAAGGTGGTGTAACCCGGCGCCACTTCGTCGTTCAGCATCGAAGCGTATTGCTTGCTGGTGGTACGTGCCTTGGCGCGAATCCAGAATGGGCCGTCCGAGTATTCGACCGACAGGCCAGCCTTGCGGCGCGGCGCGTTAGGCGCATCCTTGCCGGCGGTCGGCAGGACCACCCTGGTGGTGCCGGCGAGGCCGAGCTGGTCGTCTTGCAATTCAGCCTTCAGGAAGCCCACGGAACCGTAGAATGCCCAGCCGTTGATCGGCGTGTTGCCCAGTTCGATCTCCAGGCCGCTGTGCTTCTCGCGGCCGATGTTCACGTAGGTGTTCTTGGCGGTTTCCACATCGAACGAGGTGGCTTGCTTGTTCTTGAAGTCCGTGTAGAACGCGGTCACGGTGGCGATGAACTTGGAATCCTGGTGGCGATAACCCAAGTCGCTGCTCCACGAGGTTTCCGGGGTCACGTCGCGGAACGCGGTCGGATTCAACGTCGTCGGGTCCACGGTCACGCTGGTGCCGATGTTACCGAAGATGAAGTTAGGCGGCGCCTTCATGTTCTTGGCCGCGGACAGGAAGACCTGGTCGTCGTTGGTGATGCGATAGCGCGCACCGAACTGTGGCAGCACTTCACTGTAGGTCTTGCTTGTGTTGAAAGGCTTGACGTTGTTGTTCTCGTCGCCGAAGTTGGTGAAATCGCGCTTGACGTGAGGGGCACGCACACCAACGTTGATCTTCACCTTGTCGTCCATCAGGCTGATGGTGTCTTGCACGAAGGCCTGGTAGGCGGTCGAGACCGAGATCCAGTCACGGCTATTGGCCGGGTGACCATCCGGGCGGTTGATCTGGCCGTCTTGCAGCCATACATCCTCACGGTTGCCATCGTTGCTCAGCGCCAGCATCGGGCCGGTCTGCTCGTGACGAGCGCGCTCCCACCATACGCCGGTCTTGATTTCGTGGTTTTGCAGGTTGTAGATAAACGCCAGGTTGGCGCCCGGACGCACGGTGCGGGTGACGCTGGCGTTCGCCACCAGGACGGTGTCGAGGGTGTCGCCGTCGCCGTTCAGGTCGACAGCGCCGTCACGTTTGCCGGTGGCTGGATTGTAGAAACCCTTTTCGGACTGGGCGCGCTGCTGCACACCGCCGTTGCCGAAGCCGTACCACATGTATGGGGTGAAGGCCACGTCCAGGTTCTCGGTCAGGCGGAACTTGCTCTCGGCGGAAGCGACGATGTTCTTGAACGGATTGATGCCCAGGCCGTAGTAAGCAGGCGACTGGGTGGTTTCCACTTGCGCGGTGCCCTTCCCCGGGGTCAGGTGACCTTTGAAGGTGTCGGCGTAGTCGAAGTAGTAACCGTTGGCGTTGATTTCAGCCAGGGTCAGGTTGTTGATGTTGTTGTTGACAGCCTTGTTGTAAAGGATGGTCGCGTGGATGTAGTTGAAACGGTCCCAGTCGTAGCTCGCACCGAAGTCGATGTGGTTACGATCCGCGCCGCCCTTGCCCTTCCACTTGTCGGCTTCGGCGTGCGAGCCGGAGATGAAGGCCGTGAACTTGCCATCGAGCAGAGCGCCGGTGTCGTAGCGCACGAAGGTCTTGCTCAGGTTCAGTTGGCCGACGGTCTGCATGACGCGCACGCGCTGTTTTTTCTCCGGCGCGCAGGTGGTGATGCCGAAGTTACCGCCGGTGGCGCCGACTTGCGGCGAGTCCACGTCGGTGGAGCCTTGGGTCACGAATTGCGAGCAGGTGTTCTCTTGGTCGACGTACTCTTGCGGGTAGACCGCGAAGTTACCGGAGTCATTGACCGGCACGCCGTTGATGGTGGCGCCGATCTGGTCCGAGTTGAAACCGCGCAGGGTCATGCCGCCGCCGAACAGGCCGGTCGCGTCGTAGTTGTAGCTATTCACAGCCGGCAGCATTTCCAGCGCTTGATACGCATTGCCGGTAGGACGCTGCTTTTCCAATTCTTCAGCGGTGATGGTCGAACGCGCTTTTGGCGCATCTTCAGCGACCATCAGGCCCATACCGAGTTTTTTACCGGTAACGACCACTTCGTTCTTGCCGGAAGCTTCGGCGGATGGTGAGGCCTCCTGTGCGTAAGCGGAACCAGCCGCCAGAGCAGCCAGATGAGCCGCAACGGCGATCACGCTCATGCGCAAGACCGGAGATTGTTTGGATTGCATGCAAAACCCCTTAGGTTGTTATGGTGGAAACTTTAGCAAACGACTGAAATTGTGTGCTGAGGAGCAAATTCCTCTGCGCCAACACGAGAGTGTAAGTGCTGTAAATGACACTGGTATGACAACGAACGTTGTCAATTTGCCCTAACTGTCTTCAACTATTGCATGATCGCGAGGTGGCCGACAAATACGTTTTTGCTACCCAATTAAGTTGGAAAACATATAAATCAACACGGTCGTAGGCGTTTAACCCGGGATTATAAGAGTACGGCCATAAGATGAAATTCATTCATGGCAATATCTTCAGAGAATGATGTTGATTGTAGTAAAACCGCCACAGCGGGTGTGGTTATTATGGTCAAAAAATAAAGCCGGCTGCGAAACAGCCGGCTTTTATCATGAAAGTGGGTGAACTTGCAGCGATATTAGCGCTTCGCTTTAACTTCCGCCGCAGCAATATCCGCCTCGAACTTTACAAACTTGCTCGCCAGCGACGTCAACAAGCGTTGTTTATCCGCATCAGCCAGGAAGGAATAGCGGATGCTGTCGTATGACAGTTTTTTGACTTCGGCGTAATCGGGCTGGTAGCGGGCCGCGTACAGCACGTACTCGCCGGACAGATTATTGCGCGACACGCCGGCGTCGTCGGTCGACAGCACGTACGGCACGCCGTATTTGCGGAACAAAGTGACCGGATGCGCCGCGCCCTTGATGCCGAGGATGAAGTCGTTGCTGCTCAGGTTGACCTCGACCGCGATGCCCTGATCACGCATTTTTTTCATGATGGCCAGCGGATCGGTCTCGTGGGCGATGTCCATGCCGTGGCCGATGCGGCTGGCGCCGGCGACGTCGATCGCGTCCTTGATGTGGAAGGTCAGGCCCTCCGGCTCGACCATGCCCAGCGACAGCTCGCCGGCGTGCAGCGCCAGTTTCACCGCCGGGTACTTGGCTTTCAGGAACTTGTACATCCGCATGTGCAGCGCGTAATCGCGCATCGAGACGTTGACGCTCTCCTGGCCGACGATGTTGGCGCCGACGATCATCGGGCTGGACGTGGCCAGCTTGAAGCTCGACACGATTTGCGAAAACACCTGCGACGGCGTCAGGAAGCGCAGCGCGAACGGCTGGTAGCGCATGGTGAAGTTGGCGTCGTCGATGCCGGCGCCGGCGGTCTTGACGTTTTCCAGGTAGGCGCCGATCCAGCCCTGGAAGGCCGGGTTCTGATCCAGCTTGGCGCTCAGCGCGGCCAGGTCGGCGTCGGTGATGGCGCCGGCGGCGGCCTTCTTGTCGAAGTCCAGGTCCTGCGCGATCGGCGCGATCTCGTAGATGGTTTCGATGTAGCTCAGGTTTTCCTGGATGGCGCGCTGCTTCAGGCGTTGCAGGCCGTCGGCGGCGTTGGTCGATGCCACCGGGTTGAAGTAGGCGAAGGTGTCGAAGAACTGGCGGTCCGGCGGCGACTGGACGGCGCCGTGGTTATAAAAGTCCTTGTCCGACCAGCGCTGCAGCAGGTTGGCCAGAACGGTGTTGTTGTTCATGACGTCCTGGCCGGACAGGCAGACGCGGTCCGCCGCCGGCTTGCCCTGCTCGGCCTTGGCCACGTCCTTGGCGACCTCGATCAGATAGGTGTTTTTGTTGACGCAGAAGCCTTCCTTGTCGACCCATTCCAGATACTGCTCGGCGTACAGCGCGCCCGAGTAGTGGTGGTGCAGGTCGCCGCCCTTGGGCATCAGCGTCATGAACATCGTCAGCTCGGCCAGTTTCGGCTCCGGGCCCTTGACCAGCGAAGCGAAGTGGCGCTTGGTGATCTCTTCATCCTTGCCGGCCGCCTGCGCGCCGTGCGGCAGCGCCGCGCACAACAGGGAGGCGGCGAGCGCGATGGCCTTCAGGCTGGCGATATGTTTGTGCATGTGTGATCCCAATGTGAATTAAGTTGTTTCGCGAGTGTGCACCTGGCGGCCGGCGGAATAGGTCGCCGCGATCGCGCGGTCGTCGCCCAGCAGGGCCAGCGCGAACAGCAGCTCCTCCAGGCTTTCACGGCGCGCCGTCCGGCGTTGCAGCAGCGGCGTGGCTTCCGGATCGACGACGATGAAGTCCGCCTCCGCGCCGGCGGCGAAATTGCCGATCACGCCTTCCAGCTGCATGGCGCGCGCCGCGCCGAGAGTGGCCAGGTAAAACATCCGCAAGGCCGGCAAATAACTGCCCTTCAAGCGCGCTACTTTATAGGCTTCATTCATGGTTTGCAACATCGAGAACGAGGTGCCCCCGCCCACGTCGGTCGCCAGCGACAACAGCACGCCGGCGTCGTCGGCGCGCTCGAAGTCGAACAGGCCGCTGCCGAGGAACAGGTTGGAGGTCGGGCAGATCGCGGCGGCGGCCCGGGTTTCGGCCATGCGCTCGCGGTCGCGCTGATCGAGCCAGATACAGTGGCCGTATATGGCGCGCGGGCGCAGCATGCCGTAGCTGTCGTAGACGTCGATGTAGCTGCGCGAGTTGGGGAACAGCTCGCGCACCCAGGCGCATTCGGCTTCGTTTTCCGAGACGTGGGTCTGGATGTAGGTGTCCGGGTAGGCGCGCGCCAGTTCGCCGGCCAACTGCAACTGCGCCTCGGTCGATGTCGGCGCGAAGCGCGGCGTGATCGCGTACAGCGAGCGGCCGCGCTTGTGCCAGCGCTGGATCAACGCTTCGGTATCGCGCGCGCCGGATTCGGCGGTGTCGCGCAGGAACTCGGGGCAGTTCCGGTCCATCATCACCTTGCCCGCGACCATGCGCAGGCCGCGCCGCTCGCTGGCTTCGAAGAAGGCGTCCACCGATTGCGGGTGCACGGTGCAGTACACCATCGCGGTGGTGGTGCCGCAGCGTAGCAGCTCGTCGAGGAAGAATTCGGCGACGTCGGCGCCGTGCGCGGGGTCTTCGAACTGCCGCTCGACCGGGAAGGTGTAGGTCTCCAGCCATGGCAGCAGCCCTTCCGCCGGCGAGGCGATCATGTCGGTCTGCGGGTAGTGGACATGGGTGTCGATAAAGCCCGGCATCAGCAGCTTGCCGCTGTAGTCGTGCACCGGCGTGCCGGGCGGCAGCGTGGCGTGCAGCTTGCTGTAGTCGCCCGCCGCCTGGACTTTGCCGTCGGCGACGATCAGCAGGCCGTCTTCATGCCAGGCGTGCGACTGATCGCTGAAGGCCGGATCGGCGAGAAAGTGCAGCAAGCTGCCACGGTAGGCTTGCAGGTTGGTGGTCATGGGGGGCTTTCTTAAGCTTGAATTCGGATCTTGACGGTGCTGTTGAGGGCCGCGATCTGCTGCGCCTCCCACACCATCAGCAGCTGGGCGCACACGGAGGCGGCGATCGCGGCGGGGAGTTTGTTGGTGATGCCCGCCAGGCCGATCGGGCAGACCATGGCGGCTATGCGGTCTTGCGGCAGGCCGCGCGCGGCCATGCGGCGCTCGAACTGCACCCGCTTGGTCTTGGAGCCGATCAGGCCGAACCAGCCGACGTCGTTTCGGGCGAGGATGGTTTCGCTCAAGCGCTGGTCCAGCGCGTGGCTGTGGGTCATCACGAGATAGCTGGCGTTGGACGGCGCGGCGGCCACCAAGGCTTCCGGCATGTCGGTCGCTTCGATGGTGACGTTGGACGGGATCGACGACGGGAACATGTCCTCACGCTCGTCGACCCAGGTGACGGTGCACGGCAGCTCGCCGAGCATGCGGACGATGGCCGCGCCGACATGGCCGGCGCCGAACAGCAACAGATGCGCGCGCGGCGCGAGGCATGGGTCGGCGAGCCAACGGCGGCCGGAGGAATCACGCAGGATGTGCGTGCCGCGTTGGCGGTCGACCAGCGGCGTGCTGGCGGTCGGCGCGGCGGCCGGCTTAGCGACGTGCGGCGCGGCGGCGCACATGGCCGCCGGCAAGGCTGCGTGCGGCACCGAGGCAGGCGCAGCCACGACGACGGCGCCGCCGGCGTCCAACAGCAGCGAGGCGGCAAGGCCATCGATGGCGCTCAGGCGCCAGCTGTCTTCGCGGTGGCGCGTGCGCAGGCTTGCCAGCACGCTTGCGAGCTGCGCGTCGACCAGCTCAAACGCCAGATGCACCACGCCGCCGCAGCATTGGCCGAGCGTCGGGCCTAGCGCGTAGCGTTCCAGCCGCGCGGTGGCGCTGGCGCTGGCGGTCGTCGCGGCGCTCGCGGCTTGCGCCAGCATCCCGCGCGCCAGTTCGACCGCGCACATCTCCAGATGCCCGCCGCCGATGGTGTCGTGCTGGCCGCCAGCCGTCACCAGCATCTTGGCGCCGGGCTCGCGCGGGCCGGAGCCCTCGACGATCGCCACGGTCACCAAGACCGCCGGTTCCGCAATCCGCGCTGTCAGCCACTCGTTCATTACGACGCCATTTCCACCGCGGAGATCGCCCGCAGTATCTCTTCACTGGTCGCCGGCGCGTTCAGCGGCGGATTGACGCGATGCCCGCCCACGGCGGAAATCGCATCGCGGATCGCGAAGAACACCGAGAACGGCAGCAGCAACGGCGGCTCGCCCACCGCCTTCGAGCGATGGATACTGTCCTCCACGTTGCCGTTATCGTAAAGCTTGATGCGGAAATCCTCCGGACAATCCGACACGCCGGGAATCTTATAGGTGGACGGCGCATGCGTCATCAGCTTGCCGGCCGGGTTCCACCACAACTGCTCGGTGGTCAGCCAGCCCATGCCCTGGATGAAGGCGCCCTCCACCTGCCCGATATCGATGGCCGGATTGAGCGAGCGGCCGGCGTCGTACAGCGCGTCGGCGCGCAGCAGCTTCCATTCGCCGGTCAGCGTATCGACCACCACTTCCGACACCGCCGCGCCGTAAGCATAATAAGAGAACGGATGGCCGTTCATCGTCTTCGGATCCCAATGCAGGCCGGGCGTGGCGTAGAAGCCGTCGGACCACAGCTGCACCCGCGCCAGGTAAGCCTTCTGCACCAGCTCCGGGAACGGCACGACATGGCCATTGACGTGCACCTTGTTGTCGAAGAAACGCACCGGCTGGCCGTCATCGTCGCCGTACAACTTGACCGCGTAGGCGGTCATGCGCTCGCGGATCTGGCGCGCCGCGTCCTGCGCCGCCTTGCCGTTCAAGTCCGCGCCGGTCGACGCCGCCGTGGCCGAGGTGTTCGCCACCTTGCTGGTATCGGTCGCCGTGGCGCGGATGTGTTCCATGTCCAGGCCCAGTTCATGCGCCACCACCTGCATCACCTTGGTGTTGATGCCCTGCCCCATCTCCGTGCCGCCGTGATTGACCAGCACCGAGCCGTCCACATACACGTGCACCAGCGCGCCGGCCTGATTGAGGTGGGTGACATTGAATGCGATGCCGAACTTGAGCGGCGTCAGCGCCAACCCTTTCTTCAGCACAGGGCTGGTCTGGTTAAACGCCTCGACGGCGGAGCGGCGGTCGCGATACGCGCTGGTGAGTTCCAGCTCCGCCGTCAGCGCCTCGACCACGTTGTCGACGATCTCCTGGCCGTAGGGCGTGACGTTGCGCTCGGTCTTGCCGTAGAAATTCAGGCGGCGGATATCCAGCGCGTCGCGCCCCAGGTTGCGGGCGATTTCATCGATGATGTACTCGATGGCGATGGCGCCCTGCGGCCCGCCGAAACCGCGGAACGCCGTATTCGATTGGGTATTGGTCTTGCCGCAACCGGCGCGGATGTCCACGTCCGACAAGTAGTAAGTGTTATCGAAGTGGCAGACCGCGCGCGTCGCCACGGGACCGGACAAGTCGGCCGAATAACCGGCGCGCAGCGTCATGTCCACCTTGGCGGCGAGGATCTTGCCGCCGTCGTCATAGCCGACTTCATACTCGTAGAAGAAGCAATGGCGCTTGCCTGTGACGAGCATATCGTCATCGCGGTCGGCGCGCAGCTTGACCGGGCGGCGCAGCTTGGCCGCCGCGATGCCGGCGGCGGCGGCCCACAACGCCGACTGCGATTCCTTGCCGCCGAAGCCACCGCCCATGCGGCGGCACTCCACCTGCACCTTGTGCGAATGCACGCCAAGCGCATGCGCGACCACGTGCTGCATCTCGCTCGGATGCTGGGTCGAGCACTGCACCAGCATGCCGTTGTCTTCCTTCGGGGTCGCGTAGGCGATTTGGCCTTCCAGGTAGAACTGCTCCTGGCCGCCGACGAACAACTGTCCCTTGACCACATGCGGCGCCATGTCGAAGGCGGTCTGGTAATCGCCGCGCTTCAGTTGCATCGGCGGCAGCACGTACGATTGCGCGGCCTTGGCTTCCTGCGGTGTGAAGATCGCAGGCAGTTCCTCGTAGGCGACGACGGCGCGGCGCGCGGCGCGGCGCGCGTTGTCATGGCTGTCCGCGACGACGATGAAAATCGGCTGGCCGACATACAGCACCTCGCCCGCCGACAGGATCGGATCGTCGTGGATGATGGGACCGCAGTCGTTGGTGCCGACGATGTCCTCGGCGGTGTAGACCGCGACCACGCCGGGCGCGTTGCGCACCGGCGTCAAATCCATGGCCGTGATGCGCGCGTGCGCCTTGGACGACAAGCCCAGCGCGGCGTGCAGCGTGCCTTGCAGCTCGGGGATGTCGTCGGTATAGGTGGCCTGACCCAGCACATGCAGCTCGGCCGATTCGTGCCGCCGGGGCACGCCGACGGCCTTCCAGGCCTGCGCGGCGACGGATGCGGGAGCGATGGGATGATTCATGACGTCTCCTTTCAAACGCGGCAAGCGAAGGCGTTGACGGCGTCGGCCGCGAGCGGCTCATCGGCGCGCGTTTCAAACCAGAAGCGGCGCAACAGGTTCTGCGCCGTCTGCATGCGATAGCTGCTGGAGGCGCGCATGTCCGACAGCGGCGCGAAGTCCTGCGCCAGCATGTCCATCGCCGTGCGCAGATTGGCTTCCGACCAGCGCAAGCCGGTCAGCGCGGATTCCGCGCGCGGCGCGCGGCGCGGCGTGGCGGCCATGCCGCCGAAGGCGATGCGCGCATCGACCACGGTATCGCCGTCCAATTCAAACGCGAACGCCGCGCACACCGCCGAGATATCCTGGTCGAAGCGCTTGGCCAGTTTATAGGTACGGAACTGCACGCCGGCGCGCGGCAACGGCACGCGCACGGCGGCCACGAATTCGTCCGGCCGCATATCTTTTTTCTGATAGTCGAGGTAGAACGCCTCCATCGCCAGCACGCGCCGGCCGGCGGAGGATTGCAGCACCACGTCGCTACCAAGCGCGATCATCCACGGCATCGAGTCGCCGATCGGCGAACCGTTGGCGACGTTGCCGCCCAGCGTGCCGGCGTTGCGGATCGGCAGCGACGCGAAGCGCTGCCACATCTCGCCCAGCTGCGACGGATAGTGCTTGCACAGCGCCTGGTAGGCGTCGTTGAGCGAGACGCCGGCGCCGATTTCCAGCACGCCGTCGCGCTCATGCATGGTTTGCAGCGCGGCGACTTGGCCGAGATAAATGATGTCGCCCAGCTCGCGCATCTGCTTGGTGACCCACAGGCCGATGTCGGTGGAACCGGCCAGCAGCGTCGCCTTCGGATGCGCGGCGCGCAGCGCCACCAGTTCATCCAGCGTGCGCGGCGCGTGGAACGACAGCCCTTGCGCCGTGTAGGTCGCGCCTTCGGTGCGCTGCAAGGCTTGCAGCTTCAAGGTCAAGGCGGCGCGGTCGAAATCGACTTTCGGCAGCTCGGTCATGCGGTGCGCGGCGTCGATGATGGGACGGTAGCCGGTGCAGCGGCACAGGTTGCCGGACAGGCAATCGTCGACCTCCTTGCGTCTCGCGGGCTGGCCATTTTTGTCCAGATACATGCCCCACAGGGACATGACGAAACCCGGCGTACAGAAACCGCATTGCGAGCCGTGACATTCCACCATCGCCTGCTGCACCGGGTGCAGCGCGCCGTCCGGCTGTTGCAGGTCCTCCACCGTGAACAGCGCCTTGCCGTCCAGCGTGGGCGCGAACTGGATGCAGGAATTGACCGCCTTCATTTCCAGCTCGCCGTGCGCGTTCAAGCTGCCGACGACCACCGTGCAGGCGCCGCAATCGCCTTCGGCGCAGCCTTCCTTGGTGCCGGTGCAATGCAGGTCTTCGCGCAGGTGCTGGAGCACGGTGCGGGTCGGCGCGGCGCTGGAGATTTCCTGCACCGCGCCACGGTAGTAAAAGCGTATGGGTTCGGACATCGTGGCCTCAATCTACAAACGGATGCGTGGTGCGCCAGTGCTCGGCGATATCGATGCGGCGGGTGATCCAGACTTTGTCGTGCTTTTGCACGTAGTCGAGGAAGCGCGCCAGCGCGGCGGCGCGGCCCGGCCGACCGACGATGCGGCAGTGCAGCCCGATCGACAGCATCTTCGGCTGATTCATGCCGGCCGGGTCGCCCTCGGCGTACAGCACGTCGAAGGCGTCCTTCAGGTAATCGAAGAACTGCGTACCGGAGTTGAAGCCCTGCGCGGCGGCGAAGCGCATGTCGTTGGTGTCCAGCG
>Ga0247815_10002898_pt1 | contig 12539 bp, 11 predicted proteins | sample UWRJL194509B1_FD_181014 | JGI IMG/M metagenome (GOLD analysis project Ga0247815, IMG submission 181014) | Plant litter microbial communities from Arlington Agricultural Research Station in Wisconsin, United States - UWRJ-L194-509B-1 | ecosystem: Environmental > Terrestrial > Plant litter >... | reverse complement strand
CGTCATACCCTCGCTCCGGTCTTGCTGCGTGGGCCCGCCGCCATCGGCCATCCATGGCCAAGGGCGGCTAACCCGGCATCCATGCCGGGTTGCCCACTGCGCAAAACCTGCGCTCGGCCTTCCGACGGAGCAGGTCAAGATCAAAAGCCAGAGCCAAAGCCAGAGCAAGATCAACAGCCAGAACGGTTTAACCTGTGGGAGTCCTTCGCGAGCAAGCTCGCTCCCACGAACGCTTCGCGAATAAATGCGCTCCTGCACTTGAAATACCGACCACACAGATTCAACGCGGCTTTGGCTCTGTTTTTTGATCTTGATCTTAAGCGCCCCGTCAAACCACGCCGGCCGAACTTCGATGTTGAGTTGCAGGGTAAACCGGCAGGACGCCGGTTTAGCCGCACTGGGCCAGGGATGGCCCTTTGCGGCGGCCCTGCAAATCAATGTCGGAGTTCGGGCATGCCGAGCCTGGGCGAGGGACCGAGTGGTGGGGCAAGAGCCTTTTGCTTACTTTTGGGCTTCAAAAGTGAGGCGCCGTAAGGGCGCAACCCTAAGTCGCCGTGACCGCAGCAACGGATATGTACCCAGTCAACAAACCGGGTTTATCCAGACAGCACGCGCTGTTGTTGACGTTCTTCGCAAACAAGCTCGCACACAAGTTCTGCCACAAAAAAACCGGCCTGAGCCGGTTTTTTTATTACCGCAAAACACTATCAGAACGAGGCGTTGGCCAAACCGTCCAGATACCGTTCAACGTCCAGTGCTGCCATGCAACCCGCACCGGCCGAGGTGATCGCCTGACGGTAAACGTGGTCAGCCACGTCGCCCGCAGCGAAGACACCTTCCACGCTGGTAGCAGTCGCATTGCCTTCACGGCCGCCCTGCACAACCATGTAGCCGTCTTTCAACGCCAGTTGACCTTCAAACAACGAAGTGTTCGGCGTGTGACCAATAGCGATGAACACACCATCGACTTTCAGCTCATCGCCGCTGCCATCGTTGTTCTTCAGGCGAGCGCCGGTCACGCCCATGTTGTCACCCAGGACTTCGTCCAGCGTCGCATTGAGCTTGAGCTCAATCTTGCCTTCGGCGACCCGCGCGTGCAGCTTGTCGATCAGGATCTTCTCGGCGCGGAAGGTTTCGCGCCGGTGTACCAGAGTCACCTTGCTGGCGATGTTGGCCAGGTACAGCGCCTCTTCAACAGCGGTGTTACCGCCGCCGACGACAGCCACTTCACGGTTGCGATAGAAGAAACCGTCACAGGTGGCGCAGGCGGAAACGCCTTTGCCCATGAACGCCTCTTCGGACGGCAGACCCAGATAGCGGGCGCTGGCGCCGGTGGCAATGATCAAGGCATCGCAGGTGTAAGTGCCGTTATCGCCCTTGAGGCTGAACGGTTTGCCGGCCAGATCGACCGCATTGATGTGGTCAAACACGATCTCGGTTTCAAACCGCTCGGCATGCTCACGCATGCGATCCATCAGCGCCGGGCCAGTAAGGCCATGCGGATCGCCGGGCCAGTTGTCGACTTCAGTGGTGGTGGTCAACTGGCCGCCGGACTGCATGCCGGTGATCAACAGAGGCTTGAGGTTGGCGCGAGCGGCATACACCGCAGCGCTGTAACCGGCAGGGCCGGAGCCGAGAATAATCACTCGGGAATGACGTACATCAGACATGACACACTCCTATCGACCGACCATCTATGCCGTGGTCGGAACGGCTGGAATAAAAAAGGACCACCGAAAGCACTTGGGGAAGGCTCACAACACGGCAATCCTGAAAAGTCTGTGGCTGCGACCCAAGTCGCAGCGACGGATTACAGGCTGGTAGCGTTCTGCGCCAGGTAATCAGCAACGCCTTGAGCGTCGGCTTTCATGCCTTTTTGACCTGGACGCCAGCCGGCAGGGCAGACTTCGCCGTGCTCTTCAGTGAACTGTAGCGCTTCCACCAGACGCACCATGTCATCTACGTCACGCCCCAACGGCAGGTTGTTCACAACCTGGTGCTGTACCACGCCTTCGCGGTCGATCAGGAACGATGCACGAAGGGCAACGCCATCATCGTGCTCGATGCCATAGGCGCGAGTGATTTCGTGTTTGACGTCGGCAACCATGGCGAACTGAACTTCACCAATGCCGCCCTTTTCCACCGGCGTGCTGCGCCAGGCGTAATGAGTAAACTGCGAATCGATGGAAACGCCAACCACTTCAACGCCCAGATCGCGGAATTTAGCGATGCGGTTGTTGTGGGCGATGATTTCCGATGGGCATACGAAAGTGAAATCCAGCGGCCAGAAAAACAGCACCACGTATTTGCCGCGCAGCGAAGAAAGCTTGAAGCTGTCGACGATGGAACCATCGCCCAATACGGCCGCTGCGTCGAAGTCCGGTGCCTGTTTGTTAACCAGTACGCTCATGAAGTCTCCCAAGAGGTTCAGATTTAATAGGAAAGGGTGGATAAGTTGGCGTGCAGCTTATCGAGGGTGCCAAGATTAAGGAAATATCGTTTCACAATCCACCTCATAGCCGGGGCCTATCCTGAGGCGTTGCTCCTTTCACCCCCGCACCAAAGCCGGTAAGGTCGGCGGGTTTACCACTGATCGGAGGCTGCCATGCCTGCTCCTGTTCTCTCAGGCCCGCAATACCTGCGCGAAGGCTTGAAGCTGATCCTCAGCCCCGGCTTGCGCCTGTTCGTCCTGCTTCCGCTGGGCATCAATTTGTTACTGTTTATCGGCCTGATCTATCTGGCCATGCATCAGTTCGGCATGTGGGTAGATGCGTTCATGCCAGAGCTGCCCAGCTGGCTGAGCTTCCTCGATTACATCCTGTGGCCATTGTTCGTCACGTTAGTGGTGCTGATGGTGTTCTTCACCTTCACCATGATCGCCAACATAATCGCCGCGCCGTTCAATGGCTTCCTGGCGGAAAAAGTCGAAGTCGTGCTGCGCGGCACCGACGACTTCCCCGCCTTCAGCTGGGGCGAACTGGTTGCGATGGTGCCGCGCACCTTTGGCCGGGAAATGCGCAAGCTGGGCTACTTCCTCCCACGCGCCATCGGGCTGTTCATTTTGTCGTTCATTCCGGTCGTCAACCTGGTCGCCGCGCCGCTGTGGCTATTGTTCGGCGTGTGGATGATGGCCATCCAGTACATCGACTACCCGGCGGATAACCACAAACTGGGCTGGAACGAAATGCTCGCCTGGCTGCGTTCCAAACGCTGGCAGAGCCTGAGCTTCGGCGGGATTGTGTATCTGGTGCTGCTGATTCCTGTGGTCAACCTCCTGATGATGCCCGCCGCCGTTGCCGGTGCGACATTGTTTTGGGTTCGGGAGCGTGGAGCTGAGGCGTTATTGACGCAGAAGGCGTAATTGAACAAGGCCCTGAGAAGGGCCTTTTTAATCAATGCCACTAATTACCGAAATATAAATAAAAGATAAGTCCTACAAGTAAAACTCTCACATCTTACTTAATCGACGATAACGGCATTAATAGCGTGCGGCAAACATTTGCCAGCACGGGCAATAAGTTGCCCCTCGGTATCTCCACACCTGTTTGCAGAGTGTTTTCGCATGACTTACAAAAGGTATCGCTTCACCCTTGAAAATATTAGCCGGACATCGATAGATTTTTCTTCACATCGTATTGGCATCGTTGTTGCTATCTCTCATTTCAAACAACAATGAAGAGACCATGCTCATGAACGTCAACATCCAGCCCGATCACGCAACTGTGATTGCGAAATCAGCACCTGTCGCTCGCGGACAATCACCGGTAACGGAATCAATGCCTTTCTCGCAGATACTAAAGAAGGCGACGAGAACGGCGACCCCGATAAAGCCAGAACCCGCAAGCTTGTCCCGATTGATCAAACCCCGCTCGCCGCTGGAATTGAAGAGTCTCAACCCGACAAACGTCATCCATAAACCTCAACCCGCAGCACTGGAGCGAACAGCTGAATCGCGCCTTCTACCGTTTGCCTTGAGTAATCATTAAGCAAACTATGATGCGATGCACATCGGGAAACTTTATGAGGAAAGAACACGATGAATATCGATTCCAATAGCCATTCAGGCGCGGTAGATAACTCGCCAGCAGCCTCAAGGCGCGATCCCGCTGCCAGATTGACCGGGAACAACGGTTTGCAATTCAATCAAGTCCTTAAAGAGGCTACATCCGCAACACAGCAGCGCCGAAGCCCGGCAGGCGCAGTTACGAATTTAGAAATGAGAAACCGCATGCTGGAAATTGCACGATCTAACCCATCCGACGCTTCGGAATTAGCATTTGGCTTCGCCCATAATTCTTTAAACATGGAGCTTCTGGATGTGTCCGACAGGCCTAACATAAGATACTCCGCAACTGGAGAACTCGTCAGCTCTGAAACCTCGAGATATTTTGCGGAGATTAGATCCGCCATGCAAAAGGAACGGGCTGGTCTTTATCAGTCCGAACTGGAAAAGGGTACGCCCCCTTCAGAGATACTGGAAAAAATTTTCGACTTCAATGACACGATGCCGACCAGGTTTCTGGAAATGGCTGGATGGTGAAGTCTGATCACGCTCACACACCCGGTGCGTGAGCGTGAGTCAACATTACCAACTAACAGTGATCCGTCCTATTTGGGCGGCCACCGGCGCTGGTCCATCTGGCGACAATTGCAACTCGTAGTAAAATGGCCCACTGGCAAGTTGATTATTGAACACACGAGAGGAACCGAGACGGACTCTTGATACGTCTATACATCGAGTTGGCGTTTGACACAAATTAACCCTCAACCCCCTCGGCCAACCTTGCACATTCCAATTCCAGCTCACACTTTTAATAATCTGCCCCTCCCTTGGAGCGCCCAGCGCGGGAAGTTGGGCGGTATAAACATAACCTTTTGAATGTAGCACAGGCAATCTGACCTCAGAGGCATAGCTACCCGCCGATGCATTCTGAGAGCCAAATACAACAGCAAGAGCGACTGCTGCAGACATGAGAGTGCCGTTCAACTTTTTAAAGTTTTTCATTGTTTTATTCCTGAGTAATGGGAAGCGATTCAAAGCCCGACCAATGTCGAGACAGTGAATTCGCAAACTATCGCTAGCCGTGTGCTAATCGATAGTTCGACGTTACTCAGGACGCAATCAGCGTCAACACTACAAAGTTATATAAAACCACTTACAGAAACTTCCTACTGCCTCATCGGAGCACAGCTGTAAATCATGTAGTCTTCGACGCGCTCACCAACAATAACAATGGCTATTGACCTGTCCACCGCATCCAAAGGGTCAACGTACACCGTCACAAATCCATCATCCCGCCGCCACATAACCGAAATCATCGCGGCCGACACTGGCTCTATGAGCACATCCATGCGTATCACCTTCATCACCGAAACCTTCGCTCCCGAGATCAATGGCGTTGCCAATACCCTGGCGCGGTTGTGTGACGGGTTGCGTGTGTTGGGCCACCGAATCGAGTTGGTGCGGCCTCGGCAGAGCCAGGATGAGGGGCCAGCGGCGGAAGATGTGGTGCTGACACGCGGCTGGCCGATTCCGGGTTATCCGGGCCTGCAATGGGGGCATTCGTCGATGCACAAGTTGCTGCGACGCTGGCAGCGGCAGCGGCCGGACGTGTTGTACATCGCCACTGAGGGTCCGCTGGGATTGTCAGCGCTCAGGGCTGCGCGGCGATTGGGGATTGCCGTGGTCAGTGGTTTTCACACCAACTTTGCGCAATACACCCATCAATACGGCCTGGGTTGCATCGCCCGCCTGCTCACCCATTATCTGCGTTGGTTTCACAATCGGTCCCGGGTGACGCTGGTGCCGAGTATCAGTCAGAAAATGGAGCTTGAGCGACGCGGCTTCGAGCGTATCGAATTGTTGTCCAGAGGCGTCGACAGCCAGCTGTTTCATCCCTCGCGACGCTCCCAGGCCCTGCGCGAACGCTGGGGGCTGCAAGCCGGTGACACGGCGATATTGCATGTGGGCAGGCTGGCGCCGGAAAAAAACCTGAGGCTGCTCAAGTCAACCTTCGAAGCGCTGAAAACCCGATACCCGCGACGGCATTTGAAGTTGATTGTGGTGGGCGACGGGCCTGAGCGCGCAATGCTGGAAGAGCAACTGCCCGAGGCGGTTTTTTGCGGCACGCAGCGTGGCGAAGAGCTGGCGACCCATTACGCGTCGGCGGATGTATTTCTCTTTCCCAGCATGACCGAGACATTTGGCAATGTGGTGCTGGAAGCGCTGGCGTCGGGCCTCGGCGTCGTGGCATACGACGAAGCGGCAGCCGGCCAGCACATTCGTCACGGCCATAACGGCGCGCTGGCCATGCCGGGCGATGAAGACGCGTTCATTGATGCCGCCTGCTGGCTGCTCGATGACAGCGAAACCCTGCGTCGCGTGCGCCTCAACGCCCGCCAACATGCCAGTCGTCAGGGTTGGGGCGCGATCATCGATCTGTTCGAGCGCCAACTTCGCAACGCCTGCGCAGCGTCCGAGTTACAAGCAGTCCCGCACGTGCAGCGCTGACGCTCCCCGCGCCAATCCGGCCGCGCGGGGAGTATCACCTGTTGACTCAGACCAGCGTGGTCAGCGCTTCGCGGCTGAACGGCAAGATGTCCTGCTCGCGGCCGTCACGCACCTTCACGGCCCAGTCAGGGTCAACCAACAAGGCGCGGCCCACTGCCACCAGATCAAATTCATCGTCACCCAATCGCTGCAAGAGGTTCTCCAGACTTGCCGGCTGCGCGATCTTGTCGGTGTTGACCATGAATTGCAGGAACTCGCCATCCAGCCCGACACTGCCAACGGTGATCGTCGGTTTGCCGGTGAGTTTGCGGGTCCAGCCGGCAAGATTGAGGTCAGAGCCGTCAAACTCGGGCTCCCAGAAACGCCGTGTTGAACAGTGGAAAATATCCACGCCCGCGTCGGAAAGTGGCTTGAGGAATTCTGCCAAGCCTTCCGGCGTCTGCACCAGGCGCGCGCTGTAATCCTGCTGCTTCCACTGGGAAAAACGGAAGATGATTGGATAGTCATTTCCTACAGCCGCACGGACTGCTTCGATCAGCTCGACGGCGAAACGCGAGCGATTGGCCAGGCTGCCACCGTACTCATCGGTGCGCTGATTGGTCCCTTCCCAAAAGAACTGATCCACCAGATAACCATGAGCGCCGTGGATCTCCACGCCATCCATGCCAATGGCCTGCGCATCCTTGGCGGCCTGGGCGAACGCGCCAATTACCTCGTCGATATCCTGTTTGCTCATGCCGTGGACCACGACATTGCCATCCTTGAGTTTTTCCATCGGACCGTACGCCGGAACGCTGCCATCCGGTTCAGAGCCCAAGCGGCGAACTGCGCCCACATGCCAGAGTTGCGGAACGATCTTGCCGCCTTCGGCATGTACCGCTTCGACCACTTTTTTCCAGCCGGCCAAGGGTGCCTCACCGAAAAACTGCGGCACATTCGGATAACCGTTGGACGCCTTGTGGTTGATGGTCGTGCCTTCGGTAATGATCAAGCCAACCCCTGCCGCAGCGCGACGGCGGTAGTATTCGATCACCTTGGAATTGGGCACATGACCCGGGGAAAAGGAGCGCGTCATCGGCGCCATGACGACCCGCGACGTCAAACTCAAGCTGCCTAACTGAAAGGGTTTGAACAGGGCTTTTACCGGCATGCAAATGTCCTCGGACGAATGAATGGTCTCCAGACGTCGCGTGATTCGGACTGTCGGTGGAAACGTAGGCGCCCAGCATAGAGCGGTCTACAAAAGACAGCCCACTACTATTGATCTGAGTGATTTTGCAACAGAAGGGTCAGGACAGACCCTTGGAGGAATGAGTCGGCCGGATAGACGAAGCAGTCACCCGGCGAAGCGCTTGAATCAGGCCAGGGCCTTTTCAATCGCAGTGATGACTGCGGCATCATCCGGTGCGGTGCGTGGCGAGAAACGTGCAAGCACGCGGCCATCCTTGCCCACCAGGAATTTTTCGAAGTTCCAGGTGATGTCGCCAGGAAACTCCGCGCCTTCACCCGCCAACAGGCGATACAGCGAGTGACGATGCTGGCCATTGACTTCAAGCTTGTCGGCCAAGGGGAACGTCACGCCATAATTAAGGCTGCAGAATTCCTGAATCTCCTGCTGGGTGCCCGGTTCCTGGCCTGCAAACTGGTTGCAGGGCAAGCCCAGCACACTGAAGCCTTTATCCTTGTACTGCTGATAGAGGTTCTCGAGCGCCGCATATTGAGGCGTCAAACCGCATTTGGAAGCCACATTGACGACCAGAACCACTTGCCCCTTGAACGGCGAGAGCGGCAGTTCCTGGCCATCCAGAGCTTTCAGTTTCAAGTCGTGAAAAGCACTCATGACAACTTCCTTATGGCAGCGGACTAAAAAGGCGCCTCACCAGGCGGCACAGAACATAATGTTCTCGCTGAACCTGCCGAAGCGCCTTGCCAGCTTTGTGAGCTTAGCAGCACAAATCAGTGGTGATGGCCGCCTTCGCCATGCACGTGACCATGAGCAACTTCTTCCTGACTGGCGTCACGGATATCAACAATTTTCACGTCGAAGTGCAGACGCTGACCCGCCAACGGATGGTTGCCGTCAACGGTGACATCGTCGCCATCCAGGTCGCGAATGGTCACGATCTGCATGCTGCCGTCCGGGCCGGATGCGTGGAACTGCATGCCGACTTCAAGTTCGTCGACACCTTCGAACATGCTGCGGCTCAGGGTGCTGACCAGTTCTGCGGAGTATTCGCCGTAGGCGTCTTCCGGTTCGATGGAAACTTTCAGTTCGTCACCGACGTTTTTGCCATCCAGAGCCTTTTCCAGGCCCGGAATGATATTACCTGCACCTTGCAGGTAGACCAGCGGCGCGCCACCGGCGGAGCTGTCGATGACCTCACCAGCGTCGTTGGTCAGGGTATAGTCGATGGAGACAGCCTTATTGGCGGCGATCGGCATGAGGGCAAGACCTTTGCTTAAGATTGAAGAACGAGCAAGTTTAACCAAGCAATCGCTCGAAAGCGAACGCAACTCTGACGGACGGCCCATATTGGAAAACCCGACGGTGATTGGCTTTCGACAGGACGAGCAAGGCCATTGGATCGCCGTGCTGTCCTGCGGCCACACTCAGCACCTGCGACACCAGCCGCCATGGCAATCCCGCGCCTGGGTTCTGGATCCGGCGCAGCGCGCACAAAAAATAGGCCAAAGCTTTCGCTGTGGCTGGTGTGCGCAGAGGCCGGATGACGATAATCTTACGCCCCGTTGAGACGCTGCAATTCGACAGCGCCCTGCTTTTCCGGTCGACCGGCTGATATTCGCCACGACCCTTGTACTGCTCAAGCGAGAACCCTGAATGCAGACTTTCTTTATTGCCCCCACAGACTTTGGTGTGGGTTTGACATCCATCAGCCTTGGACTGGTGCGCACCCTTGAGCGTGCCGGGCTGAAAGTCGGCTTTTTCAAACCGATTGCGCAACCGCATCCCGGCGACCTGGGCCCGGAACGCTCCACCGAACTGGTGGCGCGCACCCACGGCTTGAAGCCGCCACGCCCGCTGGCCCTGGGCCATGTGGAACGCATGCTCGGCGATGGCCAACTCGATGAGCTGCTGGAAGAAATCATCGCTCTGTACCAACAGGCGGCTGTTGGCAAGGATGTGTTGATCGTCGAAGGCATGGTGCCAACCCGTCACGCCAGCTACGCGGCGCGGGTCAACCTGCACCTGGCGAAAAGCCTGGACGCCGAAGTGATCCTGGTGTCCACACCGGAAAACGAAGCGCTCAAGGAGCTGTCGGGCCGGGTCGAATTGCAGGCGCAGCTGTTTGGCGGTCCCAAGGACCCCAAGGTGCTTGGCGTGATCCTCAACAAGGTCCAGACCGATGAAACCATGGAGGCGTTCGCTGCCCGCCTGAAAGAACATTCGCCGTTGCTGCGCAGCGGTGATTTCCGCCTGCTGGGCTGCATCCCGTATCAAGCCGAACTCAACGCGCCGCGCACTCGCGACGTGGCCGAGCTGCTGGGCGCGCAGGTGATCAACGCGGGCGACTATGAACAGCGGCGCATGTCGAAAATCATCATCTGCGCGCGCACCGTGCTCAACACAGTGCAGCTGCTCAAACCGGGTGTGCTGGTGGTAACGCCGGGTGATCGCGACGACATCATTCTCGCTGTCAGCCTCGCAGCCATGAACGGCGTGCCGCTGGCCGGCCTGTTGCTGACCAGCGACACCGTGCCCGACCCACGCATTCTGGAATTGTGTCGCGGCGCATTGCAGGCGGGCCTGCCGGTGTTGTCAGTGAGCACAGGTTCGTACGAAACGGCCACGCTGCTCAACCAGCTCAACAAGGAAATCCCCATCGATGACCGCGAGCGCGCCGAGATCATTACCGATTTTGTCGCCAGCCACCTCGACGCCAACTGGTTGCACCAGCGTTGCGGCACGCCGCGCGAGCTGCGTCTGTCGCCAGCGGTGTTTCGCTATCAGCTGATCCAGCGGGCGCAATCTGCCAACAAGCGCATTGTGCTGCCCGAAGGCAGCGAACCATTGACCATCCAGGCGGCGGCAATCTGCCAGGCGCGTGGCATCGCCCGTTGCGTGCTGCTCGCCAAACCCGAAGAAGTGCACGCCGTGGCCAAGGCGCAAGGCATCGAACTGCCGCCCGGGCTGGAAATTCTCGACCCGGATGTGATTCGCGAGCGCTACATCGCGCCCATGGTCGATCTGCGCAAAAGCAAAAGCCTGAATGCGCCAATGGCCGAACAGCAGCTGGAAGACACGGTGGTGATCGGCACCATGATGCTGGCGCTGGATGAAGTCGACGGACTGGTTTCCGGCGTCATTCATTCCACCGCCAACACCATTCGCCCGGCCTTGCAGCTGATCAAGACCGCGCCGGGTTGTACTCTGGTGTCGTCGGTGTTCTTCATGCTCTTCCCTGAGCAGGTCCTGATGTACGGCGACTGCATCATGAACCCGCACCCGACCGCCAGCGAACTGGCGGAAATCGCCTTGCAGAGCGCCGATTCCGCCCTGGCGTTCGGCATTACGCCCCGGGTGGCGATGATCAGCTACTCAAGCGGCAATTCGGCCAGCGGTGAGGAAGTGGAAAAGGTACGCGAAGCGACGCAACTGGCTCATGAAGCAAAACGCGACCTGCTGATCGACGGACCGCTGCAATACGATGCCGCTGCCAACGAAAATGTGGCCCGGCAACTGGCGCCGGACAGCTCGGTGGCTGGCCGGGCGACCGTGTTCGTATTTCCAGACCTCAATACTGGCAACACCACCTACAAGGCCGTGCAGCGCAGCGCCGATTGCGTCAGCCTCGGGCCGATGCTGCAAGGTTTGCGCAAGCCGGTGAATGATTTACCCCGTGGCGCGCAGGTCGACGACATTGTCTACACCATCGCCCTGACCGCCATTCAGGCTGACACCCTTTCCTGACACAGATATTCACCACACTGCACATGCCGTCGGCGCAACCCGGCGGCATTCGAATACCTTTCTGGAGCCTGATCCGTCATGGATTTTTTGCCTGCACCCTTGCGTGGCGTCATCGCCTCGCTGCTTTTGGCGCTGAACACTATCGTCCTGTGCACGACGTTGTTCGTGGTCGCGCTCTTCAAGTTCTGCCTGCCCTTCCCGGCCGCCCAGCGCGTAACGGACTGGCTGATGAGCCACATCCACGAAGCCTGGATCGGCAACAACAGCCGCTGGATGACGTTGCTGGGCCATACCCGCTGGCACCTGAGCGGCCTCGAAGGCCTGGATTATCAACATTCTTATCTGGTGACCAGCAACCATCAGAGCTGGGTCGACATCATGGTTCTGCAGCATGTGCTGAACCGCCGCATCCGCCCGCTGAAATTCTTCCTCAAGCAGGAGCTGATCTGGGTGCCGGTGATTGGCCTGGCCTGGTGGGCGTTGGGCTTTCCGTTCATGAAGCGGTATTCCAAAGCGTATCTGGCGAAACACCCGGAAAAGAAAGGCAAGGATCTGGCAACGACCCGGCGCACCTGTGCCAAATTCCGTAACAACCCGGTTGGCATCTTCAACTTCGCCGAAGGCACGCGATTTACCGAAGGCAAGCACGCGGCCCAGAGCTCACCGTTTCGCCATTTGCTCAAACCCAAGGCCGGCGGCATCGCCTTCGTGCTCGATGCCATGGGCGAACAGCTGGAATCTATCATCAACGTGACCATCCACTATCCGGGCGGACGTCCGGGTTACTGGGATCTGTTGTGCGGCAATGTCAGGGAAGTGGTCGCGCACTTCGAAGAGATCAAGATCCCGGCGCATTTCATTGGCAAGAACTACGACCAGGACGGCGAGTACCGCCTGGAATTCCAGCAGTGGATCAACAAGCTATGGGAAGACAAGGACGCGTTGCTGGACCGCATGTATAGCGAATATCCGCCTGCTCGCTGAGCCGCTGAAGACGTCCCCCCCTGTAGTCGGCCAGCACAGAGGATTCGTAGGACCGGCTTTAGCCGGGAGGGCGGCAGGTCTGACGACGCAACTGCTCCGAATGTACCGGCCTCC
>Ga0247815_10002895_pt1 | contig 12553 bp, 9 predicted proteins | sample UWRJL194509B1_FD_181014 | JGI IMG/M metagenome (GOLD analysis project Ga0247815, IMG submission 181014) | Plant litter microbial communities from Arlington Agricultural Research Station in Wisconsin, United States - UWRJ-L194-509B-1 | ecosystem: Environmental > Terrestrial > Plant litter >... | reverse complement strand
CGCCTGTGCGAACATTGCCCACCACGGCGGGACGGAAGCAGGCCAGGTTGGTGCCTTCGGCGCGCCGCACGCTGGGGTAGATGATGCCGAGCGAGCCGCCGTCCAGCAGGCGTTCGGCCAGCGTCTGCGATTCGATATAGCTGTCCGGCGCCAGGCAAGCCTCGTAGCGCGCCAGGCCGCGCAGGTCGTGGAAGGTGGCGGTGAAATCGGCCAGCATGCATTGATACTGCACGCTGTCGTCGAAGCGGTTGATCTCGGCGTATTCGACGGCCTTGTGGAAGCTGACTTCAGCCAGCGCCGTTTGCGCGTCGAAGGCGCAATACCACGCGCCGCGCCGGCCGTCGTTGAAGCGGCTGCCCTGCGGGTGAGCGTAGGTGAAGGCGGCGTTGACGATGCGGAAGTTCGGCACGCCGAACACCAGTTCGTCGACATTGATGCCGGCCGCGCCGCCGTTTTGCGTGCGCAGGCGCGCGTTGGTGGCGTTATCGAGGTCGAACAGGTCGCGCAGATGGTCGTCGCTGTCGGCCAGCGGGGCGAGCACGGAGTCCTCCACGTCTGCGAAGCGGGAAGGCAGCAAACGGCAAGTGTCGAACTGGCGCAGCGTGGTTAAGGGGGGAATCAGGCTGACCGGCACTTACAGTCCTCCGCGGCGCGCGTCCAGCAACTGGCGCACGGTTTGCATCGCCAGCAGGCCGCCGCCCAGCATATAGGCCAGCGGAGTGCGGCCTTCGAAGATCTGGTTGGTGTTGGGCAGGGCGATCCACTCGTCGGCGAGTTTGTCGCCGTAGATGATGTGCAGCGCCTTGTAAATGCCGAGCAGGTAGCTGATGCGGGTGATGCAATCGACTTCCAGCGTGCGCTCGGGGTTCTTTTTCCAGTCGTAGTAGCTGCTGTTGGACAGGCCGCCGAGCAGTTGGCGCGCGTCCTCGTCGCGCACCTTCCAGGTCGCGACCAGCTTGAAAAAGCCCTTGAGGGCGGACTTGGACAGGCGCTCGCGCTCGGCCTTGGCGTTCAAATCCACCAGTACGGTCGGCTCGAAGCGGCTGCGAGGGTAGGCATAGGTCAGCATAAATCCTCCGATAATGGATTACTTATACTCCTATTTCGGATAAATGGCAAGTCGTGTGCAACTGGATTAACATTGCTGCAGGGAGGTGGGTGATGAAAATGATATCTATTGCGATGCTTGCCGAACGTGCTTTCGCACCCCTTAAGCGGATACGTGGGTCGAGTGGCGCACCCATGGAGCGCCTCACTCGAATAGTTCTGGTTCGGGCTGGCGTCCCGTCAGGATTTGATGAAAGCGAGAAGGTCGGGGTTGAGGACGTCCGCGTGGGTGGTCAGCATGCCATGCGGGAAGCCAGGGTATGCCTTCAGCTTAGCGTTCGCGAGCAGGTCGACCGCGCGCGGCACCGCACTGGCGAACGGGACGATCTGGTCGTCTTCGCCATGCATAACCAGGACCGGCACCGTGATCTTCTTCAGATCTTCTGTGTAATCCTCCAGCCAAGAGGAGACTGTCTCGTAATGGGCGTGGGCGCTGCCGACCATGCCCTGGCGCCACCAGTTCGCGATCACCGCCTCAGACGGCTCGGCATCCGGACGGTTGAATCCGTAGAACGGACCCTCAGGCACTGCCCGGTAAAACTCCGACCGGTTGCCAACAATGCCTGATTTAACCGCGTCAAACCACTCCTGCGGCTGACCGGCAGGGTTCGCGTCGGTTTGCACCATGTTCGGCGTCAACGAGGCCACCAGCACTGCCTTGGCGACCCGATCCTGGTGGCGAGCGACGTAACGGGCCACCTCGCCGCCCCCGGTGGAGTGCCCGATGTGGATCGCATCGCGGATGCCGAGCTGTTCGGTCAGTGCGGCGAGGTCCGCGACCCAGTGGTCCATGTCATTGCCGGTACCGACTTGCTCGGACCGACCGTGCCCACGCCGGTCATGGGCGATCACCCTGTAGCCGTGGTGAAGGAAATACATCATCTGAGCGTCCCAGTCGTCGGCCGACAAGGGCCAGCCATGGCTGAAGACGATCGGCTGACCGGTCCCCCAGTCCTTATAGAAGATCTTTACGCCGTCCGGAGTGATAATTGTAGGCATCGCGGGTACCTCCAAAAAGAGATGGATTGAAGTGTTGTGCTCTTGGCGCTTGAACGCATCGAGTACAAAAATCGGCCAATAATTGAGCACTCGGAATGGAGATCATAGGATACCCCTGTGGGTGGATTCCGTTTTTGATTTTGGGGGTGTTTTTTGATCTCCTGGGAGCGAATTTTCCGTAGCCCATCGAGTCGAACCCAAGGTTATGCTTGCGTTGCAAGAACACCGTGTCAAGAAGACCTGATGTAAGGTTGATTCCAGTGCGAATTTCAAACTATCGCGACTAGCGCCCGCTCGAATGATTTGGCGAACGATGCACGTTTGTCGAGGAGGCTGTCGCGGCAACTCCACAGGGCCATCCTTGGCTCTATGTCCGCTCTTGGCTGCGTACTCAGTCGCGTCCGACGCGGATTCGCGTCCATTCATCCGCAACGTCGCCCATATTTTTGGGACTGCCGTTTCGTACCCATGCCATGAATTCACGGTCAAACTTGAAATCTGGCCCACACAGGTGAGACAGGAAACGCCGAACATTTTGTGTGTTCTTGTAATCCGCATCGATTTCCGTTGTACGCGAAATTTCGCCACCATGCCAATCGAATTTCATGTTCAATCTCTCCTGGTATTGCAAACGTGTGCGGCGGCTCCTGGCCGGTTGCGGCGGTTGATGTGCAGTGACCCTCTGCAAAACTCAAAAAATCTCACAACAGGCCAAAGTCCCCCCGAAACGGACGTAGCTCGTAATAGCAGGCGATAACGGCCGCATCACTTAGATAATCAGGATCTGAGCTGGATCTGATACGAGAATTTGTGTCTGATAATAATACTTATCACTACGCTGACCACTGTTATCGAGGAACCAGATGGTCACGCGTTGAGCACGCCCCTTTACCAAAATATGCTTGCCAGTGGCCACCTTCGACAGGTCTCCGCCAAATACGGCTTCAACCTTCATCAGTGCCGCTGGAGAGATCGCAATCGAAACATTCCTTTGGTCGCGGTAGTCGGATTCTGAGTTGAGATACGTGACGTCATGCTGGTTCCCGACCGCTCGCACCTGCAGGGCTACCGTTGCGAATACTGGTTGAGGTGCTGCTTCCGCAGCCATTGATATGACTTGCTGTGGGCTGTTTGCAGCCTGCGGAGAAGGTGCCTGCGTAGCACAACCGGCTAAAAAAAGTCCCATGCCCCATTCACGCCGCCAGCACCACACTAATTTTATTCTTTCTTTTTCATCAGACCAGCCAATGACGCAAACGGATTATGCGTTGCTGGCGCGACCTCGGCCGATTTCAGGCTAAGTCCCCGGTCGGCCTCAAGATAACGCGAGTGTTCGTTATCGTGGCAGTAAAGACACAGCAATTCCCAGTTGCTGCCATCAGGCGGATTGTTGTCGTGATTGTGGTCACGATGGTGCACGGTAAGCTGCGACACATTGGTATGCGTAAATTCGCGCATGCAGCGCCCGCACACCCACGGATACATTTTCAGCGAGCGCTCGCGATAGCCCAGCTCGCGCTGGTCGGCCGCGCGCCGTGCGTCAGCCACAATCTTGTCCAGCCGCGCGGCGTCCGGTTTTTTTCCAGCGGTCATACTTAATTCCTTTCTCAAAGACAGTCGAAGTTGCTCAGCATAGCATCTTGCCCATCTGCAAAGCTCATGCTGAAATCGCAGGAACTCATTACAAGTTCGTAAGGTTCGGTGGTGGCCGGCCGCGGTGTCATCAAGCCTGATCATCTCGGTCCCCCTATGAAAACGTGCATGAGTCGGCGAAAAATCGCTGTCGCCCGCATAAGTTTACGGCGCCAATCGAACGCGCAGTTGATTTCTAAACTGCCAGAATAAAAACCGCCATCCATCACCATGCGAGGACACATGCGACTTCCACTCATTCCCCCCAACGAACTCACCCCCGAACAAAAGCCGCTGTACGACAGCATGCGCAAGGGCATTGCCAGCAACTTCAACGCCTTCAAAGTCGAGAACGAAGACGGCGCCTTGATGGGACCATGGAATCCTTGGCTGCATGAGCCTGGCATCGGCAAGGCGATCTGGGATCTGACGTTGGCCATGACCGCGAACGCCGTCTTGCCCGACAACGTGCGCCAGATCGCGATCCTGGTGGTCGGCGCCCGTTTCGACGCGGCTTATGAGCTGTACGCCCACGTCGCCGTCGCTGAAAAAGAGGGCATGTCGGCCGAGCGTCTGGCCGCGCTGGTGGCGGACCTGAAACCGGCCGATCTTTCCAAGGAAGAGAACGTTGCCTTCGATTTCTCCTACGCCTTGAGCCGCGGCGGCACGCTGCCCGAACCGCTGTACCGTATGGCGGTGACCACGTTCGGCCAGCACGGCACCAACGAGCTGATCTACCTGGTCGGCCTGTATGCGCTGGTGTCGACGACGCTGAACGGTTTCAACGTGCCGGTGCCGGAACGTGAATAAACGTGACCCTGTGGTGTCGCGCGACGCCCGTATCGCGCCGGCCAGCCGCGCCGGCTGCGAGTTCGGTAGCGTGGCCCTGGTGCTGCAAGGCGGCGGAGCGCTTGGCGCTTACCAGGCGGGCGTGTATGAACGCTTGCTGGAAGAGGGCATCGAACCGACCTGGCTGGCCGGCATCTCAATCGGCGCCATCAACTGCGCCATCATTGCCGGCAACGCCAGAGAAAACCGGGTCGCGCGGCTGCGGGAATTCTGGGAACTGGTGAGCGACAGCCATAGCGGCGCGCCGGGTGCCTTCACCGGCCTGCCGATGATCGATGCCACCCGGGCGTGGGTCAATCAGCTTGCCGCCGGCCGCGCATTCGCGCAGGGCGTGAACGGCTTTTTCGAGCCGCGCGTGCCGCCGCCTTATTTGCTATGGAACGGCGGCGGCGCCACCAGCTACTACGATACGACGCCGTTGCGTGCCACCCTCGAACGGCTGGTCGATTTCGACCGCATCAACGCCGGGGAGACGCGCCTGAGCATCGGTGCGGTCAACGTCCGCAGCGGCAACTTCGCTTATTTCGACAATGCCTCCGACCTGATCATCCGGCCCGAGCACATCATGGCCAGCGGCGCCTTGCCGCCGGGCTTTGATGCGGTGGAGATCGACGGCGAAAAGTATTGGGACGGTGGCATGGTGTCCAACACGCCGCTCGATTGGGTGTTGTCCAACAGCTCCGGGCTGGATACGCAGGTGTGGCAAGTGGATCTGTGGAGCGCCCACGGCGAACTGCCGAGCGACTTGGCCAGCGTCGCCACGCGCATGAAAGAGATCCAGTATTCAAGCCGGACGCGCAGCGCCACCGACTCCTTGCGCAAGGTGAAGAAATTGCGTGCCGCGCTGAGCGAGCTGCTGGCCCTGATCCCCGTCGACGTGGCGGACTCGCCCCAGGCACGGCTGCTGGCGGGCGCGGCGGACGCCACGCTCTACAACATCGTTGAACTGGTGTACCGCTCGGCGACCTACGAGGGCCAGTACAAGGACGTGGAATTCTCACGTAGGACCATGACCGAGCATTGGCGGGCCGGCTATGCCGACGCGGATGCCACGCTCGCGCACGAAGAAATCATGAAACTCCCCAGCATCGAAAACAACCCAGCCATTTTCGACTTCCTCACGAAGCCGGCTCAACCTACCTGAAAGACCATCATGAATCTTCAAGACAAAGTAGCAGTCGTCACCGGCGCCGCCAGCGGCATCGGCAAACAGATCGCCACCGTATATTTCCAGACCGGCGCCAAGGTCGTCATCGCCGACCTGAACCTGGAGCAAGCCCAAGCGGTCGCCACCGAGCTCGATCCATCGGGTCAACGCGCGATCGCGGTGGCGATGGACGTCACCAACGAAGAGCAGGTCGAGGCCGGCATCGCCGCCGCCGCGGACCAGCTCGGCGGCATCGACATTCTGGTGTCGAACGCCGGCATCCAGATCGTGGCGCCGATCGAGTCCTTCGATTTCGCCAACTGGAAGAAGATGTTGGCGATCCACTTGGACGGCGCGTTCCTGACCACGCGCGCCTGCCTGAAGCGCATGTACGCGCAAAAACGCGGCGGCAGCGTGATCTACATGGGTTCCGTGCACTCAAAAGAAGCCTCGGTGTTGAAGGCGCCCTACGTCACCGCCAAGCATGGATTGATCGGCCTGGCCAAGACGGTGGCGAAGGAGGGCGCGGCGCACGGTGTGCGCGCCAACGTCATCTGCCCGGGCTTTGTGCGCACGCCGCTGGTGGAGAAACAGATTCCCGAACAGGCCAAGGAGCTGGGTATCACGGAGGATGAGGTCATCAAGAACGTGATGTTGAAGGAAACCGTCGACGGCGAATTCACCACGGTCGACGATGTGGCGCAAACGGCGCTCTTCCTGGCGGCGTTCCCGACCAATGCCTTGACCGGGCAGTCGATCGTGGTCAGCCACGGGTGGTTCATGCAATAAAACAAGGGGGTCAAGTCTGACATTCGTACACGTGCTCTGCCGTAGCGTCCGCTACGGCAGAGCACGTGTACGAATGTCAGACTTGACCCCCATGTTTTAAATCGCTTCGGCGTGCTCCACCAGCAGCTGGACCTTGGTGACGCCGTTGTATTCGTTGGCGTCGAGCCGGAACGCGACCTTGGCGCGCTCGCCCAGCGAGTCGATGTGGCTGAACCAGATGGCGTCGTAGCGGGCGCCGTTCTTTTCCAGCACCAGCTTCAGATGGCGTTCCTTCAAAATCCGCTGACTGACCACGCGGAACTCGTCGCAAAACACCGGCGGCGCGAACCCCTGGCCCCACACTTGGCCGGCCATCAGCTCGATGAAAGAGGTGGTGTAGTAGGCGTCCTCCAGCGGGCCGTCGGTTTCGATCACGCGCTCCAGCTGCTGCTGGGTGAGCCAAGCGCGGCCCACTTCTTCGAAGGCGGCGGCGAAGGCGTCGAAGGCTTCGGCGCGTATCGTCAGGCCGGCCGCCATCGCGTGGCCGCCGAATTTGTCGATCAGCGTCGGCGCCTTCTTGTAGACCAGGTCCAGCGCGTCGCGCAGGTGGAAGCCGGGGATGGAGCGGCCGGAACCCTTGATCCAGCCATCCGCGCCGGGCGCGAAGGTGATCGTCGGGCGGAAGAACTTCTCCTTCAGCCGCGACGCCACGATGCCGATCACGCCCTGGTGCCAGCCTTCGTCGAAGACGCAGATGGTGCTGCTGGCCGCCGGCTCGAACGCGTCCAGGTGTAGCAAGGCCGTGTCCTGCATCTCGGCCTCGATCTCGCGGCGTTTCAGGTTGATCTCGTTGAGCTGCTGCGCCAGTTGCCACGCGCGGCCCTCGTCGTCGGTGATCAGGCATTCTATCCCGAGCGACATGTCCTCCAGCCGGCCGGCCGCGTTCAGACGCGGTCCCAGCGCGAAGCCCAGGTCGAACGGGCTGGCGGTGCGCGGCTCGCGTCCGGCGACGCGGAACAGCGCCGCCACGCCGGCGTGCATGCGACCGGCGCGCATGCGCTTCAGGCCCTGCGCCACCAAAATACGGTTGTTCGGGTCGAGCCGCACCACGTCGGCCACGGTGCCCAGCGCGACCAGGTCGAGCAGGGCGTCAAGTTTCGGCTGCGGCACCGTTTCATACGCGCCGCGCTTGCGGAACTCGGCGCGCAACGCCAGCAACACATAGAACACCACGCCGACGCCGGCGATATGCTTGCTCGGGAAGCCGCATTCCGGCTGGTTCGGATTGACGATCACGCGCGCGGCGGGCAGTGTGTCGGCCGGCAGGTGGTGGTCGGTGACGACCACTTCGATGCCGCGCCGGTTGGCCTCGGCCACGCCGTCGATGCTGGCGATGCCGTTGTCGACGGTGATGATGATGTCCGGCTGCTTTTCGCGCGCCGTCAGTTCGACGATCTCCGGCGTCAGGCCGTAGCCGTATTCGAAGCGGTTCGGCACGATGAAGTCGATGTTGGCGCCCATCGCCTTCAGGCCGCGCAGCGCGACCGCGCAGGCGGTGGCGCCGTCGCAGTCGTAGTCGGCGACGATCACCATGCGCTTGCCGGCGGTGATGGCGTCGGCCAGGAACACGGCGGCGAGGTCGATGTGCAGCAGTCCCGATGGCGGGATCATCGCCGCCAGTTCGCTCGACAGATCTTTGGCGTCGGTCAGGCCGCGCGCGGCGTACAGGCGCGCCAGCACCGGGTGGATGCCTCCCTGGCGCAGCACTTCGGATTCACGGTAGGGGCAGGGACGGATGGCGATACGGGTCATGTCAGGCTTGCTTTAAATAGTTCAGGGTGGGCTTGCGCCAGAATTTGCGCTGCGCCAGCTTGCCGCCGCTGACGCTCATCCAGCCGTTGCGGCGGCTGAGCATCAGCGTGACGCGGCCGATGCGGCCGTCGTTCAGCGCCGCCAGCAGCGGCGCGCACCATTCGTCCTCGATGCGCCGCATGCGCGCGATCCAGTCCGACCAGTCGCCGGTTTGCGCCGACGGGATCAGCTCCGGCAGCATCGCCGTTTGCGCGCCGGGCAGGGCGATCAATTGCGCGGCGCTGGGCCGGCGAAGCTCCGGCGCGGCCAGCGCCTGCATCCAGGCCGGACCGCCGCCGATCGAGAGGGCCACCGTCGCCGCGGTCGCGGTCGCGTCGGCGCCGCCCCACAGCCAGAAAGAGTTCACCGCCGCCAACCCCCGCGCTTGGCGCGCCTGGTTGACCGGATGCTCGTGCCACAGCATCTGGATCTCGTTTTGCAGCTTGCGGTAGTCGCGCGCGCGCTCGCCTTCCGGCATGAAATCGCCGACGCTCTGCATGGCGGCGGCGTCCGGCGAGGCGGTGTCCAGGCCGGACCAGTCGTCGGCGCGGACGAACCACAGGCTGGCGTCGCCGTACAACAGCGGCTTGCCCAGCGATTCGAACAGCGGACGCGCGAGTTCATACAGCGTCCGTGACTCGGGGTCGCTCAAATGCAGCTGGCGCGGGTCGGCCAGCAGCATGTGGGTGCGCGACAGTTGGATATGTGTCGGCTGCAGCATGAACCAGTGGCCGTCGGCGGCTTCGGCCTGCAGTCCGAGGCCGCGCATCACGGCCACCGCCAGCGGCAAGCCGGCGCCCGACGCGGCCGGCGTCAGCGCCAGCGCATGGGCCAGCCAGGTTTCGTGCGGCAGCGCGCGATCGGCGTCTTGAGTGTTGTAAAAATGAAACTCACTGTTACGCGAAAGTAACGCGGCCAGGGCGGGCATCTGTAACGCGCGTAACAGGTCGGATGCCATCTCCGGCGGAGGCAAAGCATAAGGCAGGGCAAGGGTTATCTCGGTCATGCCGAGATTGTAGGGCATTGCGGATGGGGGCGTGAAGCGATTCGCTGATACCTCACCATAAACTTGCCGTTGAGTCAAGTGTCTTATTTTCAAGATCACATGACTGAAAGAATCATTCAAATAAAAAATTTTAATTATTTTAGGAAAATGTTAGCTATAATTACGACAACAAACATGTACTAAGTGCATTACTCCAAACATTGTAATGCTGGCTTTTCCGCAATTCCAGCCGCTGCCGACCCAATTCCGTCGAGGCCGCGCCGGTCCAATTCATTACCCCCAAACGATATTTGAAGGCCAAAAAAATGATTACGTCCATAACCAGCGGCTCGGTAGCACAGGTGACAGCATGAGCGATACCTATTTCGCCACCACCATCAGCGTTTGTGAAGACACGAACACGACGTTCGACCTGCTCAAGTTGCTGGCGGATGCCGGCATCAAAAATTCGGGATCGGTGTCCATTGACGAAATGACCGTGACGCTGCCGGACGGCAAGGAAGTCGTGGGCAATACGAAGCTGTTCGGCCAGGTCGACGCCGACACCTTCTACGTGCATCCCGGCGATTGGGCCGCCAACTACAACGGCCAGTTCGGCGTGTTGGAATTCCTGGTCGACAACGGCAACGGCGACTTCATCACGATGAAGCTGCAAGTCATCGTCAAACCGGTCAACGATGCCCCGACCGCCGCCGATAAGACCTTCGCTCTGGGCAGCGGTGCGCCGGTGGTGCTGGCGCAGGCGGACTTCGGCTTCGTCGACGCGGTCGAGCACGACGCTTTCGCGGCTGTCGTCATCACCTCGCTGCCGATCGCCGGCAAGCTGACGCTGAACGGCGCGGCCGTCGCCGTCGGCGCGGAAATCTCCGCCGCCGACATCCTGGCCGGCAATGTGTCGTTCGAGCCTAGCCAGGCCGCGTCCGGCGATTTCAAGATCGGCTTCAAGGTCCGCGACGCGGGCGGCCTGGAGAACTGCGGCGCCGCCGACACCAGCGCCACGCCCAACTACCTGACCTTCAAAGTGCCGCAAGCACACCTCGGCGACTTCGTCTGGGAAGACAGCAACGGCAACGGCGTGCAGGACAGCGGCGAAGCCGGCATCGCCGGCGTGGTCGTGGACCTGAAGGGCACCGACGGCCAACTGGTCGCCAGCGTCACCACCGACGCCAACGGCAAATATCACTTCGACGTCGACGCCGGCACCTACACGGTCACCGTCAACACGCCGGCCGGCTACGCCGTCGCCCCGCGCGACGCGGGCGGCAACGACGCCGCCGACAGCGACATCGGCGCCGACGGCAACAGCGGCGCCATCGTGCTGACGCCGGGCCAGACCGACAACACCGTCGACGCCGGCCTATACCGCCCGGCCTCGCTGAGCCAGGTGGTGTGGTTCGACGCCGACCGCGACGGCCGTCTGAACAATGGCGAAACCCGCGCCGCCGGCATCAAGGTCATCTTGCTGGACGCCAGCGGCAATCCGATACCCGGCGCCGTGGCGACCACCGACGCCAACGGACACTACCAGTTCACCGATCTGGCACCCGGCACCTACAGCGTGCAGTTCGACAAGAGCAGCCTGCCGGCCGGCTATGACTTCACCACCGCCGCGCAAGGCGGCCCGGGCAGCGGCGGTTCCGACGCCGACACCGGCACCGGCAAGACCACGCAAGTGACGCTCGCCTCCGGCGAAGACATGACGCTGCGCGCCGGTCTGGTGATCCAACGAGCCAAGCTGGGCGACACCGTATGGGAAGACAAGAACGGCAACGGCGTGCAGGACGCGGGCGAAGCCGGCATCGTCGGCGTCAAGGTCGACCTGAAGGATGAAGCCGGCAACGTGGTCAAGACCACCACCACCGGCGCCGACGGCAAGTACAGCTTCACCGTCGATCCGGGCAAGTATTCGATTTCCGTCACCGCGCCGACCGGCATGACCGCCACCGCCGCGCACGCCGGCGCCGACAACGTCGACAGCGACATCGACGCCGCCGGCCAGAGCGGCCTGGTGACGCTGGCCCCGGGCCAGACCAACAACGACCTCGACGCCGGCTTCTACAAGGGTGCGACCCTGGGCGACCGCGTCTGGCTGGACGCCAACCGCAACGGCGTGCAGGACAGCGGCGAAACCGGCGTGGCCGGCGTCAAAGTGATCCTGCTGGACGCCGCCGGCAACCCGACCGGCGCCACCGCGACCACCGACAACAACGGCGTCTACAGCTTCACCAACCTGAAGCCGGGCACGTACAGCGTACAGTTCGACAAAGACAGCCTGCCGGCCAACCACGCCTTCACCAGCGCCGACCAGGGCGACGACGCCAAGGATTCGGACGCCAACGTCGGCACCGGCAAGACCGCGCAAGTGACGCTGGCCTCGGGCGACGTCAACAACACGCTGGACGCGGGCATCGTCTCGACCAAGGCCAAGCTGGGCGACTTCGTCTGGGAAGACACGAACGGCAACGGCGTGCAGGATGCGGGCGAAGCCGGTATCGCCAACGTCACCGTGCAGCTGAAGGACGGCACCGGCAAAGTGGTGCAGACCACCACCACCAACGCCGACGGCAAGTACAGCTTCACCGCCGACGCGGGCAACTACACGGTGTCGGTCACGGCGCCGAAGGACTACGTGTTCACCGGCAAGGATGTCGGCGACGACGCCAAGGACAGCGACTTCGGCAGCACCGGCCAGAGCAACGCGATCACGCTGAAAGCGGGCGACGACATCAGCACCGTCGACGCCGGCCTGTACAAGACCGCTTCGATCGGCGACAAGGTCTGGCTGGACAGCAACAAAGACGGCATACAGAACAACGGCGAAGGCGGCCTGTGCGGCGTCAAGGTCACGCTGCTCGACGCCAACGGCAACAAGGTCGGCAACTCGGTCAGCACCGATGCCAACGGCAACTACCTGTTCACCGGCCTCAAGCCGGGCACCTACAGCGTGCAGTTCGACAAGGCATCGCTGCCTGAAGGCATGAGCTTCACCGCCGCAGGCAAGGGCGGCAGCGACAGCACCGACTCCGACGTCACCGCCAACGGCCTGTCGCACAGCGTCACCGTGACCTCCGGCCAGGTCGACAAGACCGTCGACGCCGGCGTGCTGGCCGCCGCCACCATCGGCGACCGCGTCTGGCTCGACAAGAACGGCAACGGCGTGCAGGACAGCGGCGAAGTCGGCAAGTCCGGCGTCA
>Ga0247815_10002894_pt1 | contig 12556 bp, 10 predicted proteins | sample UWRJL194509B1_FD_181014 | JGI IMG/M metagenome (GOLD analysis project Ga0247815, IMG submission 181014) | Plant litter microbial communities from Arlington Agricultural Research Station in Wisconsin, United States - UWRJ-L194-509B-1 | ecosystem: Environmental > Terrestrial > Plant litter >... | reverse complement strand
CGTTGTCGTTGAAGGTGACCTCGGTCAGCTCCAGCCGGCCGGCGCGTTCGACGTACACCTTGGCGTAGGTGTTGACCAGGATGTCGGAGACGCCGGGATCGGCCAGCAGCGGCTCCAGCGGGCCGAAACCGAGCATCTCGTGCTGGATGTCGAGCACCAGGTTGTGGCGCTCGTGCTGGTTGAGCACGATCCGCTCGTCCTCGATGATGCGCTGGACCAGCAGCGCCAGCTCGTGCTTGAACTGCTCCGGCGTCAAGCGCTTCAGGCGTTCCAGGTCGATGCGGTCCAGGATCGTCTGGTGCATGCTTTTCTTCAGTTCCTGGTAGGCCGCGGCGGCCAGCCCCGGCGGCCCGTTCTTGTCCTGGAGGCCGTCGTCGGCGACGGCCAGGCGTTCGCGTAAGCTCATGTCATGCTCCCTCGTTGCGGCCGAACAGCCGGTCGAACAGCCCCTTGCTCTCGGAGACGCGGCGCGCCGTCACCAGTTCCACCAGCTCCGCCAGGCTGCGCGCCACCGTGCTGCTGCGCGACAGCTGCAGCACCGGTATGCCCTGGTTGACCGAGTCGGTGGCCGACAGATAGTCGTTCGGCACCGTGTGCACCACGTCCGCGCCCAGCGCCTGCTCCAGGTCCATCAGCCGCAGCTTGCCGCCCTTCTCGTAGCGGTTGACGATCAATCGCGTGCGCTCGCTCGGATAGCCCAGCGAACGGAAGATGTCCAACAGCCGGCGGCCGTCGCGGATGTCCGGCAGCGCCAGTTGCAGCACCGGGTAGATGGTGTCCGCCTGGTCCAGCGCGCGCAGCGAGATGGCGTCGATCTGGCGGCCGACGTCGAGCACGATGTAGTCGTAATGCTGGCGCGCCACGCGCAGGATGGCGTCCATGTGCTCCGGCTTCATGTCGACCGCGTGGTTGGGATCGTCCGCCGCCGCCAGCACGCCGAAATTGGAAGCCACATGCACCAGGCAGGAATCGAGGAAGGAGCCGTCCATGCGGCCGATCTGGGCGCAGATGTCGGACAGCGTCATCGCCGGCTTCTGGTCCGACACGTACAGCGTGGCGTCGCCGAACTGGCCGTGCAGGTCGATCAGCAGCACCTTCTTGTCGGCCAGCGCGGCCAGCGCGTAGCCGAAGTTGGTCGACAAAAAAGTCGCGCCGCTGCCGCCCTTGCAGGAGATGAAGGCCAGCACCTTCCCGTCGCGCATCGCGCTGACGCCGGCCGCCACCTCGATCCGGTCCATCGCCTCGTGGAAAGCGCGGTGCACCAGCGGCAGCTGCAGCACTTCACGCATGCCGGCGCGCATCGCGCGTATCAGCAAATCCTGCTGCGGCTCGCGGGTCAGCAGCATGAAGGAGGCGGCCGGATACTGCTTGCTGAGGCGCTCCACCAGTTCGCCCTCGCCGGCGGCGACGTCGCTGGCGTCGAACACCACCAGCTCCGGCGCCTCCGGCAGCTGGCGCTCGACCGCATCGCGCAGGCAGCCGCGCGACGCCACCAGTTGCACCGGCGGCACGCGCGCCGAGCCTTGCGCGGCGATTTCGGCGTGCAGCAGCGCGTCGTTGCTGATCATCAGTGCTTTCATGGCCCGCCCCTACTTTCCGCCGCTGACGCCGATGGTGAAACTGGACGGCTGTGGCGCCGGCTCGCTGGATGCTTTCTGATAGCGCTCATAGGCCGCGCGCGCGGCGCGGCCGTCCATGCCGGCCACCGGATCGGCGTTGCGGCCGGCGTCCGGATGGATGACCTGCTGCGCCAGCGCGGTGCGCACATCGGCGCCGAAGCGCGCGTCCCATTGCGGCGTGGTCGGGACCAGGACCGAGGCGCAGGCGGACAGCATGAACGCTGCCGGCAAACAAAGTAAATATCGCATGATCGTTCCCTGGTTATTTGCGTTCCGTGCCTTCCATCTGCCCGCCAAGGAAAAGCCTGGCGCGGCTCGGCGTCGTGATGCTGTCGGTCGGCAGCTTGTGGCCGGCCGGCAGCGGCTGCACCAGGCGTGGCGTGACGATGAACAGCAGCTCGGTGCGGTCCTGCTGGAAATCGGTGCTGCGGAACAGCGCGCCCAGCACCGGCAGCTCGCCGAGGATGGGCATGCCGTTGATGTTGGTGGTCTGCGAATTCTTAATCAGGCCGCCGATGGCGAAGCTCTGGCCGTCGAACAGCTCCACCGTGGTGGAGGCGCGGCGCGTGGTGATCAGCGGCAGGATGGCGCCGGCCGTGAATCCCGCCGCCGAGATGCCGATGCCCTCGCGCGACAGCTCCGACACCTCCGGCGCCACCCGCAGGTTGATGCGACCGCCCGCCAGCACCGTCGGCGTGAAGCGCAGGCCGACGCCGAACTCCTTTTCCTCCAGCGTGATCTTGTTGTTGTCCTGGGCGACCGGGATGAAGATCTTGCCGCCGGCGAGGAAGCTGCCTTCCTGGCCGCTGATCGCCATCACCGTCGGTTCGGCGAGGATGCGCACCAGCGCGTCCTGCTTCTCGCCCGACAGGCCGGCGCGGTCGCCGGCCGGCTTGCCGACGCTGAGCAGGTTTTTCAAGGTCCCGCTCAAAAAATTCGACGACAGCGCGGTGGCCCAGCTACCGCCGCCGATGCTCAGCGACACGCCGGCCTCCAGCTTGTCCATCAGCGACTTCGAGACCTCGGCGATTTTCACCTCCAGCATCACCTGCTGCGGCGCGCCGACGTTGAGGAAGTTGACGATGCGCGCGCCGGCCTGGCCGCCCTGCGCTGCCGAAGATGGCTGCGCCTGCGCCGGGGCGGCGTCGCCCTTGCCGGTATCAAGCGCGCGTGCCGGATGCCGCACGAAGGCGGCCGCCAGCTCCAGCACCCGCGACGCCGCCTGCGCGTCGCTGACGGTGCCGCTGAGGACCAGCGTGTCGCCCGCCGCGCTGACATGGACGTCCTTCTGCTCCGGCATCAGCGCCGCCAGCGATTGCCGCAAGCCTTCCGGATCGATGCCGACCACCACCTCGATCACGTTGCACAAGCCGCTGCGGCCCTGCACGATCATATTGCTGGTACCGATGTCGACGCCGACCACGTACAAGGTGTCCGGCGCCACCAGCATCGCCTGCAGCACCGCCGGATTGCCGACGCTGCGCGCCTGCACCGGCTCTGGCATGCGCATCAGCGTGGACTTCCCCAGCTGCAGCGACAGGCTGCCCGGCGCGGCCGCCTGGCCGCTGCAACGCAGGCCGGCTTCCACCTGTGCCGGGGCCTTGGCGGCGGCGGGCGTCGCGGCCTGCGACGGCGTCGCAGTGATCAATAGCGCCAGCGCCGCCCAGACAAGGACGCGGCCCGGCGACGCGGCGTGGAGGCGAGGGTCCATGGGCGGCTCACAGGCATTCCCGCGTGCGTACCACGCCCGCGATGACGCCGATGCAGGCGCGCGGCGCGGCCGACGCCAATTGCGCGCGCGGCTTGGCCGGCGCCGCCGCTTCCATCGCGGCCGGCGGCGCAACCGCGGCGGCGGCTGGCACATCGCGCACGCCGAGCATGGTCAGCTTGGTGGCGCCGTCGGTCACGCCCGGCTTGGGGTCGACCTGGTTGCGCAGCACCAGCGACAAGGTGCCGACGCTGCGCGCCAGGTCCAGGTTCTCGGCCTGCGCCGGCGTCACCTCCAGCGTGACGGCGCTGACCACGCGCGGCTTGGTCTCGTCGCGCCCGACCTCCTGCGCCACCGCCAGCACCAGTATCCGTTCCAGCACGATCTTCGAGATCGCGTTGTCGCGGCCGACGCCGGCCGATTGGGTGTTGACGATGATGTCGACGAAATTGCCCGGCAGCGCGAAGCCGGCCACGCCCACCACGTCGTTGACCCGCACCGTGATGGCGCGCTTGCCCTCGGCGATCAGCGCCGACAGGCCGCCCAGCGTGCCGGCCGGCGCCAGCTTGGCTTCGCTCAGCGGCTCGTCGCGCAGCACGCTGGTTTTCAACACCCGCCCCACCAGCTTGGCGGGGTCGCGCAGCGCGCCGCGCGGCAGGCTCTCGGCCGGCCAGTCCAGCGCCTTGAGCATCTCCGGCGTCAGGCGCTGGCCCAGGTTGACGTCGGCGGCGGCCACCACGATCTTGTTCGACGAGCCGGGCGTCTGCCGCAGCAGCCAGCGCGAGGCCAGCGCCACCGCCGCCAGCCCGAACACGACGGCCAGCGCCATCATCAACAGTGCGCGCCGGTTCTTCATGCTATCCGAGGCTCCAGTTGGTCGGCGTCGCCATCGCCCGCCGCGCCGCAGCCGGCGAACATGCTGACCCAGGCCTGGTCCAGCGCGGCGACGGAGAGCCGCGCCGGCTCGCCCATGAAGCCGGCGAAATCGGCGACGCGGCCGATGATCTCGCGCGGATAGCAGGCCAGCAGCGGCAGCGCGGCGCCGGCGTGCAGCTCGTCGAGCAGATAGCGCAGCGCGGCCTCGTCGTAGCCGACGCCGGCGCTCAGGCACTGCTGGCGGAACAGCGTGCGGTAGTTGGCGGCGCTGAGCGCGCCCACCGGTACCTTGTAGCCGACCCGGCGCAGCGCGGCGGCGTCGAGCAGCGCGGCCGGCGCCAGGCTGGTGGCGAACACCAGCCGCATGCGGCACGGCGCGTTGAAGTGATAGCCGCCGGCCAGCGACAACTGGCTGCGCTCCAGCTCCTGCGCCTGCGAGAAGCGGTTCAGCAGCTCGGTCGCCGGCATGCGCTGGCGTCCCAGGTCGTCGACGATCAGCAGGCCGTTGTTGGCCTTCAGCTGCGGCGGCGCGCGGTAGCAGCCGTTGTGGGTGTCCGGCTGCAGGTCGAGCATGCCGGCGTCGAGCTCACCGTCCAGCGCCACCACCGGCCGCCGGCACAGCACCCAGCGCGGATCGCCGCTGCGCCGTTCCTGCAGCTGGCGCGGCTGGCGTTGCGGAGGGCCTTGCGGCGCGCAGTGCAGCGCCGCGTCGTAGACCTGGACGATGTCCTGCCCCACCACCAGCGCGTGCGGCACCGCGATCAGGCCGGGCAGCAGGGCGCCCAGCCGGCGCGCCAGCGTCGACTTGCCGCCGCCCGACGGGCCGTACAGCAGCATGCTGCGGCCCGAGTGCATCGCCGCGCCCAGCATGCGCTGCACCGCCGGCGCCAGGAAGCCGTCGGCGAATTCCGCCGCCAGTTCGTCGGCGCAGGGCTGCGTCGCCTGGACGGCCTGGCGCTCGACCATCGCGCGGTAGGCGTCCAGCGTCACCGGCGCCGGGCCGGCGTAGGGACAGCGCTCCAGCCACGCGCTGGCGCGCTGCTTGCCGGCGCCGGTCAGCTGGTACTGCACGTCGATGTCGGACTCGCCGCGCCACGCCACTTCGGCCACGTGCTCGGCCACCATGAAGTCGAGCACCTCGCGCAGCACGTTGATCGACAAGTGCAGCCTGGTGGTCAGCACCGGCAGATGGGTCTTGCCGCCGACGTACATCGCCTTGGCGATCAGCTCGACGATCAGCTGCTGCGTCAGCCCGGTGTCGCGCACCGATTTCGGCTGCGGCGGCAACGCGGCGTCCGGCTCGGCGTCGAGCGTCCGCGTGTAGGGCGATGATGGTTCAAGGGCGAGCATGATCTTCTCCGCTGGCAACGTTGTTACGTCTGGGAATTAAGTCTATCGGACCATGCCTTGAGGACATTGACACGCAGCAAGCTTGCGGCCTTCCTTGGATCAACGATGTGTCCACGCCACAAAACCTATGGTGCCGAGCGCGATCGCCACGCCGTAGGGGATGCCGCCGACGCTGGCCGACGGCGCCAGCGGCACCGGCAGCAGCGGCACGCCCAGCAGCCGCAGCAGCATCGGTGTGCAGAGCTGTTTTAAATTGCGCCAGCTGTCGCGCCAGCGTCCGCTGAACAGCAGCAACAACAAGGCCAGCACGCCGCCGATCAGGTAGGACAGCACGGCGATCCGCAGCGCCGCCAGCGGCCCGCTGAAGGCGCCGACCATGGCCATCAGCTTGACGTCGCCGGCGGCCATGCCGCGCAGCAGGTACAGCGGCAGGAATAAAAAAAAGCCGGCCAGGCAGCCGGCCAGCCATTGCGTCACCGGCGCCCACGGCTGCCCGGCCAGCAAATGCAATATCAGCGCCAGCAACAGGCCGCTGAGGATCAGTACGTTGGGAATCTTGCGCATCGCCAGATCGGTCACCGCCGCTTGTGCGACCAGGCAAATCAAGATCACTTCGATGGCGTTGAACATGAAGGTGTCTCCGTCGAAAGGCTTTCCAGCCCGACCGCGACTGGAAAGCCCGGTGCTTACGTCACCGTGATCTTATCGGCGATCGCTTCGAACGCGTCCTTCAACGCCGGCCCCAGGAAACCGAACGCGGCGACCACGGCGGTCACCATGGTCGCCGCGATCAGGCCGTATTCAATCGCCGTAATGCCGTCCTCGTCCTGCGCAAACCCCTGCACTGCTGCAATAAGCGAGTTCATGTCGTACTCCTCGGTTGAGTCCATAAAAAAACCCTGGCGCGGACGGCCGGCTGGTGCTCCGCCGCCGTTGCCGCGCCATTGAGTTCACTATACGGACGGCGCGAATCGGAGAGTTGACGTGACGCAAGTTTTCCATGTGGAATTATTTTTTGCGCTATGATGAAAACGTCGCGGACAATACACTGTCGGAAAAAGGTCGCATTCGATGCCGATGACGTTTTTTTTCGCACACATGAATTGCCTTGATTGCAAAAAGCTATTATCCTGCTTAGCTGTTCTTTGGAAAGGCCAATGGATTCCCTACTGAAACACATGGTGGACATGACCGGTCACCGCGATCACACGATGCTCGATATCTCGGTGATCTCGGCGGTGCAGGAGCTTGCTCACGCCAGCCAGGTGCGCGTGCTGACCTTGGCCACCGTCAGGGGGAAGATCTTCGTCCGGCCGCGGGCGATCATCGCCGCCGGCGGCGCCGCGCGCATGGTCGACACCTCGGACCTGCACAACCCCGGCAGTCCGATCGACCAGTTCCCGGCGCTGGCGCAGTGCCTCGCCCGTCATGAATCCGGCGCCGACATCGCCAACGACGCCGGCGAGCATACGCTGTGGCTGCCGATCTGGCTCGGCGACAAGGCCGACACCTGCCTGGAGATCGTCAACCCGACGCCGTACACCAGCGAGACCGTGCACGTCATCGGCGGCATCGTCAGCGTCTACCGCAACTTCCAAAACCTGCTCGACTACAGCGAACGCGATTCGCTGACCGGCCTGCTCAACCGCAAGACCTTCGACGACCAGCTGGCCAAGATGCTGGCCGCCAGCACCGAGCAGGACGCCATCACGCTGCCCGGCGAGGAAGAGCGTCGCACCCACAGCGAGCAGGAGAAGGAATGGCTGGCGGTGGTCGACGTCGACCATTTCAAGCATGTCAACGACCGCTTCGGCCATCTGTACGGCGACGAGGTGCTGATCCTGATCGCCAACCTGCTGACCTCCTCGTTCCGCGCGCAGGACCGGGTGTTCCGTTTCGGCGGCGAGGAATTCGTCGTGCTGCTGCGCTCGACCACTTTGGACAACGCGAAAAAGATCATCGACCGCTTCCGCATGAACGTGGCGTCGCATGATTTCCCGCAAGTGGGCAAGGTCACGGTGAGCGTCGGCTTCGTCAGCATCAGCGCGCTGGAGGCGCCGGTGATCATCCTGGGACACGCCGACCAGGCGCTGTACTACGCGAAAAGCCACGGCCGCAACCTGGCTTGCCACTACGACGAGCTGCTCAGCGGCGGCCTGTTGCAGACCATCGAATCCAACGACACCGCCGAATTCTTCTAGGCTTCGGCCAGGGTCAGGAAGCGCATCGGGTCGACGTTCCACTTGGCCGGCGACTCATGGCCGACGATCTTGTCGCCGCCGCCGAAGCCCAGCCCGCGCGACAGATCCAGCGTCTCCGGCTTGATGTAGACGTTCTTCTTGGTGTGGAAGAACACGTTGACCTTGGGCGCCAGCAGATTGGTCTCGTGTGGTTCGATCACCACACCCAGCCGGCCCGACTCCAGCATCACCATGGTTCCGACCGGATAGATGCCGACGCAGCGCATGAATTCCTGCGCGAACTGCGGGTTAAAGTGGAACTTGCTCCACTCGTAAATCTTGCGCAGCGCGGCCGCCGCCGACATCCCCTTGTGATAGCAGCGGTCGGCCGTAATGGCGTCGTACACGTCGACAATGGCCGCCATCTGCGCCAATTCGCTGATATCGTCGTCGCCCTGCTTGCCAGGATAGCCGCTGCCGTCGCGCCGCTCGTGGTGATGCAGCGTGATGTCGAGCGGAATCGGCCCGATCCCCGGCGTTTGTCGCAGGATGTTGTAGCCGTCCTGCGGATGACGCTTGATGACGGCGAATTCCTCGTCCGTCAACGGGCCCGGCTTGTTGAGGATGGCGTCCGGAACCAGCGCCTTGCCGGTGTCGTGCAGCAGGCCGCCGAGGCCGGCCTGGTGGGTGACGTCGGCCGCTAGATTGCGCGAGCGGCAAAAGGCGACCAGCAGCGTACAGACGCTAACGGAGTGCAAAAAGGTGTAATCGTCCTTGTTCTTGATCCGCAGCAGGCCGGCCAGCGCGCCCGGGTTGCGCAGGATCGATTCGGTGATGCTCTGCACGACGGGCTGCACCTGGTCCAGTTCGATGGCCTTGCCGAGGCGGGCGTCCTGCATCACCGTGCGCACCAGCGTCGACGCCTGATGGCGGATCTGCACCGCGCGCTGCATCTCCTCGCCCAGCGAAACGCGGGTGACCACCGGCGCCTTGGCGACGATTTCCACGATCTCGCGTTCGGTTGCCGCTTGCGCTTCGGCCAAGGTGGGCGCATCCTGCACGTCCAGGCCCTTGGCGCTGTCGATGACGACGTCGTGGATGCCGGCGTTGAGTATCTTGCGGATCTCGTCGTCGCTGGACAGCAGGAAACGGTTCCGGATAAACGGATGGGTCATCCAATCGCAGCTCAAGTCATGGATGTACATGCCTATTTTAAGCTGTGAAGCATCGACTTTCTTTAACATGCGGATACCTACGGAGTGAGGCGCCAGCGGCGGAAACGCGCTGATACAAGTATAACAAATAGTTTCCCGCCGGGATTTAATTTACACAGGCTGCTATTAATGTAGCTTATTTACACTACATGGAACTACGCCAACTCCGTTATTTCGTCGCCATCGCCGACCACGGCTCGCTGTCGCGCGCCGCGCTGGTGCTGCACATCGCGCAGCCGGCGCTGACGCAGCAGCTGCGCCAGCTGGAAGAGGAACTGGGCGTGCAGCTGCTGCACCGCTCCGCCAAGGGCGTGCTCAGCACCGACGCCGGCAAGATCTTCTACGAGCACGCGCAAGCCATCCTCAAGCAGGTGGCGGACGCCCGCTCGGCCGTCGCGCAATCGGCCGAGCGGCCCAGCGGCGCCGTCACGCTGGGGCTGCCGCACAGCATCTCCGGCGCGCTGGCGCTGCCGCTGCTGACGGCCGCCCGCGCCCAGTATCCGGAAATCACGCTGCAGCTGACCGAGGAGCTGACCGGCAACCTGGCCGAGCAGCTCAAGTCCGGCCGCGTCAACCTCGCGGTGCTGTTCGACGACGGCCAGCTGACGCAGTTCGCCACCACCCCGCTGGTCGAGGAGGAGCTGCGCTTCATCTGCCGCGCCGACGCCGCCTATGCGCAAGACGAGCAGGCGCTGACCTTGGAGCGGGCGCTGCGGACCACGCTGATCCTGCCCGGGCTGCAACACGGCGTGCGGCCGCGCATCGAAAGCGTGGCGCGCGCGGCGGGACTGACGCTGTCCAAGGTGATCGAAATCAACTCGATCGCCATCCTCAAGTCCGCCTTGCTGGCCGACATGGGCGCCACCATCCTGCCGGCCGCGCCGGTGCTGGACGAGTTGCGGCGCGGCAGCCTGCGCGCCCAGCCGATCCACAGCCCGTCGATCTCGCGCACCGTGGTGTTATGCGCCTCCAAGAACATCCCGCTGACCAACGCGGCGGCGGCCGTCAGCCGGCTGGTGCAGCAAGTCGGCGCCGAGCTGTGCGCCGGCGGCAGCTGGCCCGGCGCCACGCTCATCAGCTAGCCATCGTTTTTTCTTATACCCCCATCGGCATTCGGTATTTCCGTATACGTCAAGTCGCGCCCATACTCCATGAACCGCTAACCATGCGGCTTATGGCCTGAGCTTGGCGCGCCTACCCGGCGCCACCAAGTTCGGGCGCGATCTGATACCAAAAAACGGAGACTTCACCATGCCGGACGACAGCGCCGCATCCCGACTCACGACCGTGAGCCTCGACGACAAATACACCGCCACCACCGGCGACATCTTCCTCTCCGGCATACAAGCGCTGGTGCGCCTGCCGATGATGCAGCGGGTGCGCGACCAGGCGGCGGGCCTGAACACGGCCGGCTTCATTTCCGGCTATCGCGGCTCGCCGCTCGGCGGCCTGGATGAAAACCTGTGGAAGGCCAAGCCGCACCTGGAGGCGCACCACGTGCAGTTCGTCCCCGGCGTCAACGAGGACCTGGCGGCGACCGCCGTCTGGGGCTCGCAGCAGGTGGACCTGATCGGAGAATCCAAGTACGACGGCGTGTTCGCCATGTGGTACGGCAAAGGCCCGGGCGTCGACCGCTGCGGCGACGTCTTCAAGCACATGAACCACGCCGGCACGTCGAAGCACGGCGGCGTGCTGCTGGTGGCGGGCGACGACCACGGCGCCTATTCGTCGACGCTGCCGCACCAGTCGGACCACCTGTTCTCCGCCTCGATGATCCCGGTGCTGTATCCCTGCAATGTGCAGGAATACCTGGACCTGGGCATCCACGGCTGGGCGATGTCGCGCTTCTCTGGCTGCACGGTGGCGTTCAAGGCGCTGGCCGACACGGTGGAATCGTCGGCCTCCATCGACGCCGATCCGTTCCGCGTCGAGGTCAAGATCCCGCACGATTTCGTCATGCCGGAAGGCGGCCTGAATGCGCGCCTGTCCAGCATCCCGCTGGGCCAGCAGGCGCGCAATCAGGAAGCGCTGATGCAGGACTATAAAATCTACGCCGCGCTGGCCTATGCGCGCGAGAACAAACTCAATCACACGACGATCACCAGCCCGAACGCGAAGCTGGGCATCATCGCCTCCGGCAAATCCTACCTCGACGTGCTGGAGGCGCTGGAGGAACTGGGCATCGACGAGAAGATGGCGGCCGACGTCGGCCTGCGCCTGTTCAAGGTCGCGATGCCATGGCCGCTGGAGCCGGACAGCGTGCGCGAATTCGCCCAAGGCCTGGACGAGGTCCTGGTGGTGGAGGAAAAGCGCCAGATCGTCGAGTATCAATTGAAGGAACAGCTGTACAACTGGCGCGACGACGTGCGTCCGCGCGTGATCGGCAAGTTCGATGAAAAAGGCGAATGGGTCGCGCCGCGCGGCGAATGGCTGCTGACCTCCAAGGCCGACTTCTCGGTGTCGCAAGTGGCGCGCGTGATCGCCTCGCGCGTCTCGCGCCTGATCTCCGATCCACTGACCTGCGATCACATCAAGGCCCGCTTGAGCTTCCTCGACGCCAAGGACGCGGTGCTGAAGAAGGCCATCAACACGCCGTTCCGTCCGGCGTTCTACTGCTCCGGATGCCCGCACAACACCTCGACCAAAGTCCCGGAAGGCAGCCTGGCGCTGGCAGGCATCGGCTGCCACGTGATGGCGACCTCGATCTACCCCGAGTTCAACAAGCTGACCACGCACATGGGCGGCGAAGGCGCGCCGTGGATCGGCCAGGCCGCGTTCTCGAAAATCCCGCACGTGTTCCAGAACCTCGGCGACGGCACCTACTTCCACTCCGGCTACCTGGCGATCCGCGCGGCGGTGGCGGCCAAGGTCAACATGACCTACAAGATTTTGTACAACGACGCCGTCGCGATGACGGGCGGCCAGCCGGTCGACGGCATCACCTCGGTGCCGATGATCGCGCAGCAGATGGCCGCCGAAGGGGTGAAACGAATAGCGCTGGTGACCGAAGACCTGGGCCGCTACACCGACCGCGGCGCGCTGCCGACCATCGTCAGCCTGCACGACCGCAAGGACATGGACGCGGTGCAGCGCGAGTTGCGCGAGCTGGAAGGCGTGTCGGTCATCATCTACGATCAGACCTGCGCCGCCGAGAAGCGCCGCCGCCGCAAGAAAGGCGAGTTCCCCGACCCGGCCAAGCGCATGGTCATCAACGAAGCCGTCTGCGAAGGCTGCGGCGACTGCGGCGTGCAATCGAACTGCACTTCGATCCTGCCGAAGGAAACGGAGTTCGGCCGCAAGCGCACCATCGATCAATCGTCGTGCAACAAGGACTACTCCTGCGTGAAGGGCTTCTGCCCGAGCTTCGTCACGGTCGAGGGTGGATCGCTGAAGAAAACCAAGACCGGCGTCACCAAAAATAACGAGGATGACGGCTTCGGTCCGCTGCCGGAACCGATGCTGCCGTCGTGCGAGCAGCCGTACAACATCCTGATCAATGGCATCGGCGGCACCGGCGTGATCACCGTCGGCGCCCTGATGGGCATGGCCGCGCACCTCGAAGGCAAAGGCGCGTCGGTGCTGGACATGACCGGCATGTCGCAGAAAAAC
>Ga0247815_10002893_pt1 | contig 12560 bp, 9 predicted proteins | sample UWRJL194509B1_FD_181014 | JGI IMG/M metagenome (GOLD analysis project Ga0247815, IMG submission 181014) | Plant litter microbial communities from Arlington Agricultural Research Station in Wisconsin, United States - UWRJ-L194-509B-1 | ecosystem: Environmental > Terrestrial > Plant litter >... | reverse complement strand
AAGAAATGCCAGGATTTCAAGAGGAAGAGTTTGGCAGCCGGTTATGCCCGTCCTGATTGCGTCGCCGCAGTAGGAGGAGCCGTGGACAGTTGACGTCCATCTCCACGTCCGCCAACACACATTCCTGCATGGACCCAAAAGACTCATACATACGCCATTCACCTTACTATCTCACTCGTTGCTTGAGCACAAGGCGAAGGTCGATATCGACAACAACAGCAGTGTCAGGAGACAGCCTATATATGAAGTCGCAGCCAACTTTCCTGCAAATCTCGACAGATACGGAGATTTCCAACGCGTGTGGCGCTTGTGGCAGATGAACTGTGCTTGAGCATTCGCGCGCAGTTATTATTAACATTACGACGCGTTCTTCTCTGTATGGACTCTGAACCACAAAAATGCCTAGGAGAAGCACTGCAACCACCGGAGATAGGCCAAAAAGAACTGTATGATTATCTTCTGCAGATACGACTCAATGTCTATGATCGTAAGCAGGCGGCACCGAGGGGCTACCTGAGCCGCCCGCCTCATTGGAACCTGCAAGTTGCGCAAAGAGTGTGTTGACCGTGTGACCCGAGGTTGCCATTGCTCCACGAAGCTCTCGTAGTACTCGCTCCTCCTCGTTCGGGTCCGCATGCATATGTGCACTGCTGGTCGCCGGCACAGACTGGACCGAGTGCATAAACGGTGAAGTTGTCGGCTTGCCCGCCAGCACAGCGTACGTCCGATCAAGCTTGGTGGAGAGTTCAGCACCAGCTGTCCGTCCACCCACGGCTAATGGCACCACTCCGGACGAGGATCCAACGCCAGACGAAGATTCGACGCCGGAGGAGGCTCTGAAACCAGTCGAGGATGCGATGCCAGTCGAAGCAACAGGCAGTGGTGTCAGGGACCTTTGGCGCCGCGCGCGGTATCGACGTAGACCAAGACACATGCCAATCAGGATGAACACCACAGCAAGGGTGCCAGCTACTGACGCCGCTATGGCAACTGTTTCACTGCTTCCGCCAGGTGAGTCTGATGGTGGGTGCAAAACTGTCTCCGATGCTGTCGGCGTAGATGCGGTCGTGCCTGGCAGGGACGATTCAGACGGGGTTGTGGGAATGCCTGGATGGTCTAATTGGAAAGCTGTTAGTAGGATCGCTCGCAGGTAGGCGATGGGATGCTTACTTCCTCCCTGGCGTACGGATAGCTGAGACCCTAGGACAAGCACTCCTCCATCGGACGATGTCGTCGACAGCAAAAAGTCGCCCAGAGCCCCTTGGTCTTCTCGAATGCGGTCCTCGCCAGTAGGAGGCCGTGTCATTAGCACATCCACAATATCGCAGTCGCGCGATGCTGCGCCGCCGTCGGTTTCAGGACCAGTGACCGCGAACTCGCCGAACTGAGACAGGTATGTATACCCGAGGTATTTCCCGGCCGACTTGTCGAGCTTCGCGTTGTAAGAATAGCGCAATGCTTTGAGTTGAAACGTAAGGGCCAGTTCCAAGTCGTCCCGCTCAAGCCATGGGAAATCTAAAGGCAGGGTCAGCCCGATGGACGAGTCTACGCAGATCGGAACGAACTTGCGAACGGAGTGCTGAAGTTGTACCAGCCGGGAGCCATCCAGTAAACCGTGGAGGCATCGAAAGTGAGATTCTCGAAGCACTTCGGAAAGTCTTGTATGAGCGTGTTGACCTCTCCTTGCGATAATAACCTCGTAGGATCGCTACGCCCCGCCCCTGATGAAACCCAAGACCTGGATGATAAAGCTAGACTCCAATATGACATCGTAGCGCGAGTAGAAAGGAAAAATAAATGCAAAAGTCGGGGATTCGGAAGCGCAGCTATTGAGCTTCGTACTGTTTAATTTCTTTTGGGAGCACAGCCCACAGCAACAGCTTCCAACCCTCCCGGTCTCTTGGCTGGGATCCGAGGGCTAAGAGGCGTGGCTGGTTGCAATTGCAACCCCTGAGCTTTGCTTGCCAGCCAATCAAGGAAAGCTGCTCTGCGGGGCCGCATGTAAGCGGTGATGCCGCCCACGGTGACTTTCGCCCGAGGCTGCACCGCCGAAAAGCACCGACAGATCTTGTTTTCAATACGAAGTCATGACTTGAAAGTAAATGATCGCCCACGAGCACATACCACACACAGCATGTTGACATACTGGTGAGCTGATGTACACCCAGCGATGCCCACCGCATGTATGTTCAGGACGAGCAATCAATGTTCCTGCAATGCAGCATGCGAACCAAAGCGCAGCGGCGAACTCTCCCGTAGAATCGCGGCTAGGGGAAGCGAACGATGTCGACGAATAGTCCGCCTACTCAAATCGAAGCGCCGGAACTTCGAGCATTGAATGGCTTATATGAAGCCCTGGTCTTCCAACAAGCACCAAAGGGGGTGTGATTGGTGGGGGCCACCTCAGCGGAAGATGCGTTGCCGTCGAGGAACATGCAGAACGCCGGTCGCCGCGCCGAGAACGGATTGAGGAGTAACAAAGGGCGTAAGCATGCCGTAACATTTAGGCAGAGGCCTGAGAGGCAAATCTTCCCGAAGGAGGCTGCTTGTGCAGGTTGGACGATGAGGAGGGCGGAGGAGAGAGATAGGGTCGAAGCCAACGGGAGCTCGACCGCACCCGGCGCAAGCCGTGAACGCGCTCTGTCTCCTGTTTTGGCGCCACCGACATCGCCTGTGCGTGCGCCCCTCTACACAAACGCCGGACTTGATCCCAATTCTACTTCTTCCTTTCGTTCATGGTCGCGTCCACTGATGCGTATCATAAAAGGCGTAACCCGCCTGCCGCGGTGTCTGAAAACGATTTAGCAGGAGGTGCGTTTCTACATGATCACAAGCCAGGTCACCATGTCTTGAGCATAGCCAGCTTTGTGTTCGTCCTCACTTGAACGTGTTTTAATGAGCATTGCCTTCTATTGCGTTCGTGCAGGTTCTTCGACATCCAGTCCAGCCCAAGCTTCCCGAAAAAAACGCCCTCGCGAAGAATCGACCACCCAGACAACCGACCCTAACCACCTTCAGAAGCGCGCGCGAGTTGATGGTGCCGATAGTGTATCCAAGTCAGGTCACGAGCGCAAACAGTCGCAACGGAAAAGTCGATCGCAATCACAAGGACAGCAGGAGCGAGTAGCGGGTGTACAAAAGATCAAGAGTGCCCTGCGTCAATGCAAACGGCTGCTCGCAAAGGTACCACTTCTGTCTTGAGCAGACCTGCCTAACCGTCGGCTAATACCTACGCCACAGGATAAACTGGCGGCAGATAAACGGGTCCAAGCAGAACGACAGCTCGCCGCGTTGACGGACGAACTATCCAGGGCCGTGATCTCGAGAAAGGAGCGCGACATGAGCGCGAAGTACCACATGGTGCGTCGTTGGTTCGTCCTGCCATCCGTCACCGGTACCAGTCGCCCTGCTACCAACCTGCCCTTCACCAACTTGCCACCCAATCGTATCACCTACTAATTACTATCCTCGACAGGTCAAGTTCTTTGAGCGCCAAAAAATCTTGCGCAAGATCGCACAGGCCAAACGCGCAGGCGAGGACCAGGAGCTATGGGAGCGCCGCGTAGATCTCGCATACATTCTTGTGAGTGCCGCTCTCCTTTTGGTAACCCTCCAACCTTCTCTTCATCCGCCCTGCTCCTCCAGCCCTGGATGGGGGTAGGAGGACTGCGGTCTTCTTGCCCGGGTAAAGACGGATGTCGGCTTGCGTCTCTCCTACACCTTCGCGCGAGACAGTTCCCATTCACGCTTGTGCAAGATTATCAACCCGGCAATGCTCGATTTGGTCCAGAGGATTGGGGCCTGCTTTCGTGCTGCCACCTTCCTGTCCCCGTGTCCAACCTTCTAATGTATGACCGATTGCTGACATCCTGTCCCCTTTTCGCGCAGAACTTCCCCAAGACGGAGAAATACATATCGCTACTGAAGACTGGGGACACTGAGACAGAGGGTACGTCGTTTGTTTGTACGTTTCTCCTGGTGGCTACCTCGGCGGGACCTTCCTCACCCCGCCCTGTTCCGACCCTTCTGGTTGTCAGCGCGGATCTCCACCTCGTGCCCGTTGCTCCATACATGTACCATGTTAGTCTTCTTCCTGAGCCACGGGAGAGCTATGTCCTTTCAACTTGTTGCTGCACGCGGCATCGTTCTGGTTGGGACCCGAGCGCGTTTCCTTCTCGATTCTTCTTCTTCCTTCTTGACAATACTTCCCGTCCTCGACGGCTCTCTTCTACGCGCACAATTCCATCCTTTACATTGCCATCCCACCACCCGCTCGCTCCCATTTCATCGGTCAAGCACATGTACCTTATGGCACTTCGTCGTCCGGCTCCTCATGGTCTCTGCATCGCCCACATGTACATGTACATGCGCCCACGCAAGAGCTCTACGATCCTGCCTGTGTCCTTGTCGACTTCAACTTTCCGTTCCAACCAATTCCGGGGACCGTCCTCGCTGTGCTATCTGTCTAGCGCGACCTGCTCCCCGCAGCCCTCGTACTCGTCGTCTTATAACCCGTTTCTCGCGTTTAGCCGCTGCCCCTTCCTCCTGGCGGCCGACCCGCCGCATCCGGCTGCTTCGTCACATAGCCCTACTGCATCACGCTCCTCATTTTACCATCATGCCGTTCCTTTCACCGTACCCTTAGCGGACGTTTACCTCTCGCTGTCGTCTTTTCATTCGCCCCTTTCTCGTCCTGGTTCTCTACCAGCGTCCACACTCATATCACATTGCCGACCGCTTACCGCCTTGTTCAATGCAGATCCCGCATCGCGCACTACAGCCGCACGTGCTCGCATCCGTTCTTCCATCGAGGCTCTCATGCGGGCCGGAGAGCTGAGCACAGAACCTGAGGAGGAACTGGAACTGGCCGAAGATGACGGTCGCGGGTACAAAGCCACAACTTCGTCCACGCCAACACGGGAGAAGATGACGACGAAGGAGTCGAGGGGTCACAAGCACAAATCAGACGGCTCTCTACCGCTGTATGGCAAGACAGGCACAGGCGGCAGTGTGTCGGTCGTCTCGGCATCCACATCGAGGACGGTTGGGAACAACCAGGTCAAGAGAGTGGCGATGAAACCGAAGCTGGATCTCCGTCAAGACGACTTCTTCGATGCAGAGTCGTCTTTGGATGATCAGGTGATGGAGAGTGAGGATGAGGATAGGTCGAGTAAAAGTGAGAAGGATGACGTATCGGTTCAGACGAAGACACCAGCCTTGAGGAATGCCAAGCCGACGATCAACTCTATGAACGTACATAACGAGTCGGATAGTAACTCTGAGTAGGCTCAGTGTACCTTCGCTCTCCCATAGTGGTCACTAAAAGAACATGAATGGACGGTCAATAATTCTCAAAGTTTCAGTACGGACGGTCCAAGCGGTTTAACCTTTCTTGTTGAGCAACGGGCTTGGATTTGTTCGGTACAATAATGATCACATGCTCAGCGCGCTCGCCTGCCAACTTCAACTTGACGAATACCCCCGATGCTGTGTATTGCCGGCACGAGCCGCTGAGCCACGTGTCCAGCTTGCTTCCAACACCGTTGCATTCTCCCGCCTCCGCACCGATATTCGTCTTGTAATGGCTACAAGCTCCAATAAACGCACCAGGGACGATCCTCCCGATCGTACGCCAGGCACTGAACAAAGTGATCTCACATCCATCGCGAACGACGTCACGAAGACACCAATCATTGGCAACCAGAACTTGAACGTGAACATCGTCCACGGCCCGGTACAGACAGTCAACAATCACAACACGAATTATGTGGCATCTGAGCGGCTACCAAATGAATTGGTGCGCTCCAAGCGTGATATAAGACCACCAGCCGTCTAACCAATTCGTTGCAGGATCACATTCGAGATAGAATCGCTGCTGGTTGGGCACCGCCATTACTGTTAATTGTAATAAATCTGACTTTTAACAGCCCTTAAAGCGCGCCACGTCCCCGAAGCAGTGTACGACGCACAACTCGGCGGAGGCTGTATGAAAGGCACCCGTGTTCAAGTGCTTAACAGCATCGACAGCTGGATCAAAGACCCGGAAGCACCACAGATATTTTGGCTGACGGGACATGCAGGATCTGGCAAAAGTGCGATCGGTCATACTATCTGCTCGCGCGCGAGCAAGGATCCTGATATTATACTTGGTGGAAGTTTCTTCTGCTCGCGTTCTGCTGGCTCTGTCAACCAGCGCGATGCTCGCTGCATCGTCCCGACCCTGGCCCAGTTGCTAGCTCGCCAATCGCTAGAGTTCAGCCATGCACTTGCTGCCGAGCTCGCACGCGAACCAGATATCATCAACAAACAGATTACGACACAAGTCGAAGTTCTCCTCCAAAATCCACTCTTAGTTCTCAAGGGCTCGCGCAAGTGGATATTATTCGTCGTAGACGCACTTGACGAGTGCAGCAGCCAGCTGACCACTAACGGAACATTGGACGATCCGAACAGCCACCGCATTGTCACTTCCATGATAGAGACGCTTGTAGCCTTCTCGCAATCATCAGCAGAGCTGCTGGTCAAATTTCTGGTGACCTCGCGGCCCGAGACCCATATTCGGGACACCCCCCTGTCTGACGCTACTGTCAGCAAGGTGCTCCAGCTGCACACCGTTGAAAAGTTACATGTCACCGAGGACATTCGGTTGTATATCTTGACTCGACTTTCAACCACCCCAAAGTTGCGTAGCTGGTTCAGGGAACATGAAGTCGAGCTACTCGTGCGATTATGCGGCGGTTTGTTCATAGTCGCAACTACCGCGATTCATTACATCCTTGGCGCTGGTGTGGATCGCGCCTCAAAAAGGTTCCAGGCGCTACTCAATGCTACGCAGGACGGTCTGAGTACCGGAGCCGCCGCACCGCTTGACCGCATGTACGCCCTCATCCTCTTCGACGCGACAATGGCCGATCAGCTCGACGTCATTGCTTTACCGTCAGTTTTGAGGGTCCTTGCGACGCTCCTGACTGCGCGCATGACTCTATCGGTATCGGCGGTGGCGGACCTATTGTGCATATCAAATGATGACTTGAGGGCAAGCCTGTCGCATGTACACTCCGTAATTCATGTTCCGGATCGCGACGGGGAGGCAGGCCTGCGAACGCTTCATGCGTCATTTGGAGACTACCTACTCGAGCGCGCCGAGGACAAGTATCGGATCAGCAGCATATTCGGGGATACGGAACTTGCCAACGGCTGCCTAAAAGTGATGGCTAAGCATCTCCACTTTAATATCTCGCAGAGCCGCTCTTCATACGAATCTAATCGACCGCAGAGGCCAGGGAGCATCACACTTGCTCTCGAGTATGCGTGTCTGCATTGGGTTTACCATGTTGCTCGTCTGCGTCCATCTCCGTCACCCCCCATCCATCAACGTGTCTTTTCTTTACTTCAGCGTGCCACCCTTCCAGGTGGTCTATCAAAGCTGGACAGGATGATTAATGACATCTTCCGCCCCCGGTTGTTGTTCTGGCTTGAAGTCATGAGCGTACTGCGCCAGGTCCAGCGCGCGGCAGCGATGCTGATCTTAGCGGCTAAAACAGTGCGATTTCATTGCTAGTGGTTTCGATATAAGAACTAACCTGTATTCTAATCGTAGGTTGAGTTCATCGAGCTATCACGCTTTCTTCGGGACGCGAACGATTTCGTTGCTTCATCTCGCGAGGCAATAGAGCGTAGCGCGCCCCATATTTATCACTCCGCGCTTCCCTTTGCAGCAAGAGACTCGCTCGTCTACCAGGAATTTTCTCGCTCATGCTCTGGCCTTCTGGATGTGGGTGTATTTGGTGTCGATCACCATTCTGGGCAGTTGGTCATGTCTCTCACTGGTCATAGCGATGGTGTCAATGCCGTCGCTTACTCTTCCGATGGCCAGCTGATCATCTCAGGATCAAAGGATGGTACAGTCCGCATTTGGAGCACGCTGACTAGCCAAGAAATATTGTCACCATTGCGCAGTAGCAATGGCTCAGTCAGGTCTGTTGCTTTGGCCTTTACTGGTACAGCGGCTGCATCGGGTACGGAGGCCGGCGTTGTGTGTATTTGGCGTCTTTTTGACAATCAGTCAGCTCTGCAGCAGCTTACTGGCCACTCTGGGCCGGTTCTTTCCGTCGCATTTTCATCTGATGATATCCGCTTGGCGTCCGGGTCAGGCGACTGCACTGTGCGAACTTGGAGTTTCGAGACGGGCCAGTGCTTGGCGGTATTGAGAGGCCACACGGAACAGGTTAACGCAGTTATATTTTCACCTGACAGTGGAACCTTGGTGTCCGGCTGTGCAGATGGGATGATGAGACTATGGCACGCAGTCACTGGTAGCTTCGTGGTCGCTGATTTGCACTATGATATCCACGGTATTTGCTTCTCTCCCGACGGAAAGAGAATCGCCGTCGCTTCTGGATCTGCCATCTACATCTGTGATCCTAAGGACGGAAAAATGCTCTGGACACTGCCCGAGAAATATCGTAATACGAGAAGATCAGTCGCATTCTCGCCTGACGGCCAGTCGTTGGTGACAGCGCAAGGTAAGACAGTATGGTCTTTAACTCGGCCATGGCTACTGGTCAAACCGTCCTGGACAGTTCTGCTTGAGCACAGTAGCATTGTCAACTCGGTTGCATACTCAAACGATGGCCTCTATATCTTATGGGCTTCTAATGATCCAATAATTCAGGTCTCGAACGCCGGGGGCCAGAAGAAAACGTTCAGTCCTCTTGAGGGGCACACTTCCAGTGTCAGCTCGGTCGCAGTCTCGGCTGACGGTTCAAGTATCGTTTCTGGCTCTCATGACGGTTCGGTTCTTGTCTGGGACGCGAAAACCGGGCAGCAGAAGATCTCGCCTCTTAAAGATGATATCAGGGTGCTTAGAGTAGCTATCACTGCAGATATGCGTCTAATAGCTTGGGCATCGGGGAACGGATACATATGGCTCTGGGACACGCGGACAGCAAGACAAGCAGCTGAACTGATCAGAAAGCCATCGAAGTGGAATTTCCGTATGTTGCACCAACTGGGCATCTCTACGTCGCCATTGTCATTTTCTCCAAACTCCCAGTGGCTTGCATGTGATTTTGCACTCGGAAAAGCTGCTGTATTAATATGGAACGTCGCAAAGCGACAGCCATCGACATTCAGCCCACTACACTGCCGCAGCAGTCCGTGTGCGGTAGCTTGGTCGCCCGATGGTCGGCTGCTAGCTGCAGGATGCACCGATGGGAACATTCACCTGTGGTCTGCTGCGACCGGCGAACCATTAGCCGAGATGTTCTGTGCAAACCTCGGCGACGTGGAATCAATCGGATTTTCATCAGATGGTGCGCGGATTGTATCCGTTGCGACTAATGAAGTTCACGTCTGGGACGCCAGTAACGGGGAGCAATTGCACGTTATTGACTGTCACGGAGAATGTGTGCACTCCGTTGCGTACTCACCCAACGATCGCTTTATCGGAGGCGGGCTAACTCATGGAATCGTGCGGTTATGGAATGCTGAAACCGGAGCTGTCATCACCACTCTGGTCGGACACACCGATGCAGTAGCGTCCGTAGCATTTACACCCGACGGGCGTTCTATCGTGTCAGGTTCCACGGACAAAACGATTCTTGTCAGGAATGTGAGCGAATCTGAATCATCAGGACGCTTGGGTTCCGCCACCCTGAACGGTGGATGGCTGGAGGGACTACGAGGCGAGCTACTGCTATGGGTTCCAGCACCGTATCGCCAGCATCCAAAGATGTACTTGTGCTGTATGTTGATTAAATCGGGTCATGCTTTCGTTGTCAAAATTGGGCCCGCTGGCTGGCATTGCGGCGAGAACTGGATCTCGTGCTGGGGTCAGGATGCAGCCAATTTCGTTTCATGTACCTCCTATCTCGGACTAGTCCTCTAATTTTTCTATCTGTCTTGATTTCTAGTCTGATTTCTAGCCGGCCTTCAGTGAGTATGGTGAACTATTCACATGAAGCCTTGAGATTCACTGATTGACTGACTAGACCGGGACACCACTCAAACTGAGACGGTAGTACAGCTCCATTACATCTTTAAAGATTGAAGCACTGGTCTACTTGGTATCCTCAACACTCGTCTGATTATGTCGCTACGGAATTCACACTCACACCATAATCGCTTGCCCGACAACACCTCCTTTTTAGTTCCCACGGCCGTCCATGTTCTCGATTGACATCTGAAAGAGCTTCATGGAATCCTCTTATCATCAATAGAATAGCAAGCTACGCGGAGTTCTGCACCGACACCGGCAGACAAGCCAGCAACGTAGGCCGGAATGCCGCAATCAACAAACTCGCATGTTGCATCGCTATCGTCGCCGTGTCAACTTCCATCAGCAAAACCCGGAGATGGTCGGCTTCTGTCATGACGCTCGAGTGCTGACAGACCGCCAAACCTGCTCCACCCATGAAGCGAGCGCCGCAGGCTCGGTCTCTGACGGTCGGAGACCGGATTGACCCTGATACTCAATGTCATACCTGCCGCAACCATCTTGCTGCTGCTCGTGATGCGCGTCGCCTTTGCCTGGTGCAACAGTGGCTCTGAGCTGTCGTGGTTGCTGCGGGCAACGCGAGCGACGCGGGCGACGCGGGCGACGCGAGCAATGCGAGCAAGAGAGTGGAAAGAGAGGCACCTATCGCTATGCACTCGTGTAGTGAACAATAAAAGGCATACAAATAGCAATGGATCAATTCAGGTGCGCATTGGCGCGATTTACACATAGGAAAACGGTGTACCTACTCGTCGTAGAACTGCTCGAGGCCCAGTACATCACCAAAGTCCATCTCTTCCGGCGCCAAAGCAATGTCGGCTACGTTCTGCAAGTTGCCGACCACAGTGCCCGCGCTGATAAGTGGACAAAGTACGAAATAATTTGAAATCAGATGCCGTTCGTGGGCGGCAACAGATGAGAAACACACCGGAGTTCCTGGTAAAGCATGCGAGTCCAAGCCGTGAAGTCACGGCGGCTCTGGCGGCGGATGTCCTCAAGTAGGTCACAGTGCTTGTCGTAGATAGATGCCCACTGATCAGCTGAGAAGGGCATCGGGACTGCCGAACGGATTCCAGACACCCAGTCCGAGAGAGCACATTGAACCTATATCGTCCAATGGTGTGAGCTCAAGCCCGCCAACGACTGCACATCAACGTACTGCAGCGCCCACAAGAGCTAGTGCTGCGATGGGCAAGGGATTGAAGAGAGCGGCAGTGTTTTCAGCAATGGCCATCTGCTCGTGTTCGTGGAAGAGCTCGTGGCTGAGGATGCACTTAAATATCTTCGGACGATAAGGTCCGACACGCTGTGAAAAGCAACTGAATCAGCAATGGCTAGTGCAAGGTAAGGATAACAAAATAACACGCACACGCTCAACCTGGAAGACAAGCGGGGTGAGCTGGGGGCCATGCAGCTGCTCAAAGATGAAGTTATAGTCCGTCAACAACATGCGAACGAATGCGGCTACAGTGTCCGGCGGACCGCGATCTGCCAGATTCCAGTGTTGGGGTACAATTGTGCGTGCGGTGTGGCAGATGTCGCCACGGAGCTGGACTGCATGACGAAAGATCTGAAGAAAGAGAGTTAGTCAAACTTAATAATTAGCGTGGCAGAACGGACAAACCATCTTCAACACATTTTCGGCATACACTGGATCCTCGTCAAATCGAAGCAGACGGGAGTCGGCTCCGATGGAGCGTGCTGCATCAACGAAGGCATCGGCGGCCATGCGCTGACGAGGCTCGCCTTGGAGGAACCCACTACGTCCCTGGGCAACGGTGTTCGCACGGAAACTCAGGCCCGCTTTCTTGACTATCGCCTGAGTGAGTGGTGAGTGCTTATTGAAAAGCGGCTTGCTGTGTTCACGCGTGTTGCCGGGGTTTCGATACGGCGTGTAGGCAAGTTGACGGACAGTGCTAGCCGAGCGGAGAGGTGGAGTCTGCTCGCCATGCGGGGTTGAGAGACGACGAGACGGGCCAGCAGAGATCTGCAGAGGGCTGAAATTAGCAAATGGCAGTCCAAAAAAATAAATGTGTGCACTCACAACAGGGGTGTGAGCGCGTCGACGTTGGCGCACGGGGCTGTTGAAATCAACAGACTTGCTGATGATACTGGCTCCATCGTCGCTATTGCTTTCGTCCTGCTCATCTTGCTCCGTGCCAGATGACTGTTCTATCGAACAGAGTCAAACAAACACAGTACAAGCTGCAACACGTGGGAAGTTACGAACCTGCTGCCGTCTCGTTGTGCTCAACTTCCTCTTCTTCTTCTTCTTCGGGTCCCTCGTCCTGAGAGGCTATGCATATAGTGACTCAGAAGATGACCTCACACAGCAAAAAGGAACATGAAAATGTACCATGTCCCCCAAACTGAACCTGCTTGACCACCGCAGCGCGGCGGGGCGAGCGACGTGGTGGCAAGGCAGCAGAAATTGCGTGATCAGTCTTCTTAGCTCGCTGCACTGTGTTGGTACGCTTAGACGCATGCGCAGGCGAACTTGCAGCGACGGCGGCGCGAATGGCTGACGTGTCTGCAGCTGGACGGCGACGAGTGGCGGTTCCCA
>Ga0247815_10002891_pt1 | contig 12563 bp, 12 predicted proteins | sample UWRJL194509B1_FD_181014 | JGI IMG/M metagenome (GOLD analysis project Ga0247815, IMG submission 181014) | Plant litter microbial communities from Arlington Agricultural Research Station in Wisconsin, United States - UWRJ-L194-509B-1 | ecosystem: Environmental > Terrestrial > Plant litter >... | reverse complement strand
CCTTGTTGTAATAGAAGCCGGCGAGAACGGATGCCACGGGCACGCAGGAGGGCGTGCCGTCGAGGTCGCTCCAGGCGGCTTTGGCCGAGTCGGGGAACGCGTCGAGAGCCGCGAGCGACGAGATGTCGCCGAAGTACCCGTCTTTGATCCAGGCCTGGTTCACGTCGAACGGGCGGCAGGTGATGAGGTCGGGCGCGTTGCCGCCTTCGACCTGCGACTGGATGGCCGCGTTGTAGTCGTTGGTGTCGGTCGGGGCGAACTCGACGCTGATGTCGGGGTTGCTCTTTTCGAATGCCGGGATGATCTCGTCTTCCCACATGGCGATGTCTTCGGTGCGCCAGCTGCCGAGGGTCAGCTCGACCTTGTCTCCGCCGTCTGACGACGTGCCGGTGGAACAGCCGGCCAGTGTCATGCCGGCGACGACGGCGATTGCTGCGATCGGTGCAAGTCGTGAACGCATGGTGTCCTCTCTCCAATAGTCGCTTCGAGCTGAAGCTCAACACTCCTGAGCCGGTCACGGCGCCGCGTTGTGAACGTCAGCCTATACAGGCATACATGAGGTAGCAAGAGGTATGCATGTTACGTTTTCATTTCGGGCAAATTCAGGCCTTGCGGTTCGATCTGGCCTTAGAGGTATTATGTGGTTTATCAAAAACGCGAGCGAGGGTGGGAAAAAGTGATTCGAATTGGTCTGCTCGGTTCGGGGTTCATCGCCGACCAGTACGCCGACGCCCTACAGGACGTCCGCAACGGCGAACTGGTGGCCAATTACTCCCGCAGCCTGCAACGGGCCAACTCCTTCGCCGACAAGTGGGCGCCCTCCGCCTCGCGATACGACGACGTCGAGGCACTTTGCGCGAGCGACGAGGTCGACCTCGTGATCGTCGCGCTTCCGAACGAGGCGCACGTGAGCGCGGTCGCGCTCGCGGCCAAGCACGGCAAGGGCGTCATCTGCACCAAGCCGCTCGCGCGGACGGGAGCCGAGGCCGCCGAGATTCTGCGCATCGTGCAGGATGCCGGCGTCTGGCACGGCTACGCCGAGTGCTCGGTGTTCTCGCCCAACATCGTGAAGGCCTACGAGATGGTGCGCGCCGGGGGAATCGGCCGACCGCTGACCATGCGGGCACGCGAGGGGCACTCCGGCCCGCACGCCCCCCACTTCTGGGACGCCGAGACCGCCGGTGGCGGCGCGCTCCTCGATATGGGATGCCACACGATCGAGTCTGCCCGGCACTTCTTCGGCAAAGACAACCCGATCACCGAGGTCTGGGCGTGGGGTGCGACGCTCGTGCACGGCGACAAGACGACGGGCGAAGACACCGCGGTCGCCATGCTGAAATTCGCGGGTGGCCAGATGGCCACCGTCGAATCGTCGTGGATAGAGAAGGGCGGCATGCAGCTTCGCCACGAATTCGTGGGAAGCGCCGGCCGGATCGTCACCGACAGCGCTGTGACTTCGGTGTGGGGCTTCATCGAGAACCCGGTGGGCTACCTCGTCGAGAAGGCAGACGCCGACACCGGGTGGGTCTACCCCGTGGCGGAGGAGGCACGCGCCTACGGATTCTCGCAACAGTTTCGGCACTTCGTCACCTGCTTCGAGCGCGGCGAGACCCCCTTGGAAACCTTCGACGACGGCGTCGTCGTCAATGAGGTGATCGACGCGTGCTACCGATCGATGCAGACCGGCACCTGGCAGCCGGTCGCGGGCGCCGCGGTGTCATCGTGATGCTGACGGGCACGGCCGCGCCCCTCACCCACATCGCCGACCCGCTCTGGCATCGGGCGGCCGCGCGCATCCGCGCCGACATCGCGTCGGGGGCGCTCGCGCCGGGTTCGCGCCTGCCGCCGGAACGCGAACTGTGCGAGAGCCTGTCGATCAGCCGCGTCACGCTGCGCCGTGCTCTGCTCACCCTCGAGCAGGAACGCGTGCTCACCTCCTCGCACGGCCGCGGCTGGTTCGTCACCGAGGCGCCGCGCAAAGAATGGTTGAACTCACTCGAGTCGTTCAGCGAGACGGCTCAGCGCATGGGCCTCGTCGCCTCGTCGATCGTGGTGCGCAACGAGATAGTGCCGGCGACGTTCGACGAGGCGGGGGAGCTGATGGTCGCACCCGGCAGCCCGGTGTTCCATCTCGAGCGGGTGCGCCTTCTCGACTCGGTGCCGACCGCCGTCGACGTGTCGACCATCCCCGCGCACCTCGTTCCCGGGTTCACGGCTCTCGACTTCACCCGCGAGTCGCTCTACACGCAGCTCGACCGGGTCGGCCTCGCCCTGCTGCGCGCCGACTCGACCATCGAGGCGAGCGAGGCGGATGAGCCGATCGCCCAGCACCTGCGCATCGCCGTCGGCCAGCCGGTGCTCACGATGCACCAGCTCGTCTGCGACGACGACGACAGGCCGGTGCTCAGCTCGGCCATCCGATACGCCGGCGACCGCTATCGCCTGCGCACCGCCTTCGCCCGACCCCGCTGACCCGGCACCGCAGCCGCCCCGCACCCTCAGCCCAGCACCCACAGTCCAGCACCGACAGCCCAGCTACGGAGAACCAGTGACCACCAAGACCATCGCCGCCGCCCTCGCGACCCTCAGCGCCAGCGACATCGACACCGCGCGCGAGACGGTGCTGCGCGAAGGCATCGCCGGGGCCGACACCCACTTCTCGTATGTGGGTCTCGTCGAGCCCGACAAGCGCGCGCTGCTCGCCGGCGCGGCCGTCGGCCGTCGCGCGCGGCTGATGCTCGTCGATATGAAAAACGGGCACTCGCACGACGTCGTCGTGTCGCTCGACGACAGAACCGTCGTCTCCTCGCGCCTGCTCGACCCGGCCGTCGACGGCCAGGTGCCCGTCGTCATCGAGGAGTTCGGGCTCGTCGAAGAGGTGATCCACGAGAACCCGCAATGGCTCGCCGCCATGCGACGTCGAGGACTGACGGATGTCGCGAAGCTGCGGGTCAACCCGTTGTCTGCGGGCGTGCTCACCGAGCCGGAGACCGGGCGCCGCATCCAACGGTGCTTCACCTTCCTGCAGAATTCGCCCGACGACCTGGGCTGGGCGCACCCGGTCGACGGGGTCACGGTGATGATCGACGTCGTCACGCGCGAGGTGCTCGAGGTCATCGACTATGTCGAGCTCCCGGTGCCACAGGAAGACGGCAACTTCCACCTGGCGGCGTGGCGTGGACCCGACCGCGAGGGTCTCAAACCGATTGAGATCACCCAGCCGGAGGGGCCGAGTTTCAGCCTCGGCGAGAACGGCGAGCTGTCGTGGCAGGGCTGGAACCTGCAGGTCGGTTTCGACCAGCGCGAGGGCCTGATCTTCCACAACATCACGATCGACGACGAGGGCGTCGCGCGCCCGGTGATCTACCGCGCGTCGATCGCCGAGATGATGGTTCCCTACGGCGATCCCGCGCCTCAGCGCTGGTTTCAGAACTTCTTCGACTGCGGCGAATACCTGCTGGGCGGGTTCGCGAACTCGCTCGAACTCGGCTGCGACTGCGTCGGCGACATCACCTATCTCGACGCGGTAGTCGCCGACAATTCGGGACACGTGAACACCATCCCGCAGGCGATCTGCATCCACGAGGAAGACGCCGGAATCCTCTGGAAGCACTCCGACAACTGGAACGGCTCGAGCGAGTCGCGCCGCAACCGGCGTCTCGTCGTCTCGTTCTTCGTCACGGTGGGCAACTACGACTACGGCTTCTACTGGTACTTCTCGCTCGACGGCAAGATCGAGTTCGAGGTGAAAGCGACCGGCGTGGTGTTCACCTCGGCGTACCCCGAGAAGAACTACCGGTTCGCGTCGGAGATCGCCCCCGGCCTCGGCGCCCCGTACCACCAGCACCTCTTCAGCGCGCGGCTCGACATGATGGTCGACGGCCTGGGCAACGCGGTCGACGAACTCGAAGCGCGCGCGGTGCCGCGCGGGCCGGGCAACCTGACCGGCACTGGCTTCACCCAGGTGTCGACCCGTCTCACCGACGAGGCCCACGCCCAGCGCGTGGCCGACAACGCGACCGGGCGGGTGTGGCTTATCTCGAACCCGGGGATGCAGAACCGTCTCGGCCACGACGTGGGCTGGGTGCTCTACCCCGAGGGTGCTCCGTTGCTGCTCGCCGACAGCGACTCGGACATCTACAAGCGGGCCACGTTCTCGACGAAACACCTCTGGGTGACGGCGTACGAACCGGCGGAGCAGTACCCGGCCGGCGACTTCGTCAACATGCACCCCGGCGGCGCCGGGCTGCCCGAGTGGGTCGCGGCGAACCGCACCGTCGACAACGCCGACATCGTGCTCTGGCACACCTTCGGCCTCACGCACTTTCCCCGCACCGAAGACTGGCCCATCATGCCCGTCGACACCTGCGGATTCGTTCTCAAGCCGCACCACTTCTTCGGTCGGAACCCCGCCATGGATATTCCGCAATCGGCCTCCGACCACTGCGCGCCCAGCCATCATGGCCACTGACGCGCACACCGCTCTCCACACATCGACCACTGAGATTTAGGGAACCATCATGGTGCTTGGCTACATCACCTTCGCCTCCGCGCGGGAAACGCAGGCGGCGGCCCTCGAGACGGCGATCGACTCGATCGCCGCCGAGGTGCGCGAGCAGCAGCGCGGCGGCGCGTTCGCCGGGCCCGGACCGATCTTCGTCGGAATCGGCGCGAGCCTCGCCGCCGCCTGCGCACCGGTATGGACTCTCCGTAGCCGCGGCATCCATTCCTGGCGGCTGGGCGCGGGCGACCATCCTGTTCCGTTCCCGTCGAGCGTGCATCCGATCGTCGGCATCTCGCAGAGCGGCAAGAGTACCGAGACGCTCGCGGTTCTCGGGTCGGTCGACGAGTCGCTGCGCTACGCCGTAGTCAACAGCTACCCCTCGCCGGTCTCCGACCTCGCGAGCTCGGCTCTCTCGCTCGGAAGCATCCCCGACAGCTATGCCTCGACCATCGGCTACAGCGCCACCATCGTCGGGCTCGGGATGATCGCCGACGCGTGGGACGGCGGGTCGGTCGACGACGGCTGGCGGCGGCTCCCCGACCTGTTCCGGGACGTGGAAGAGTCGGTGGGCGCCCGCGCCGGGGAGTTCGCCGAGACCTTCGCCGGTGCATCCTCGGCAGACTTCGTCGGAGCGGGCCCGGCGGTCGGCTCGGCGGAGGCGGGAGCGCTCCTGTTCCGCGAGGTGGCACGCGTGCACTCGGCCGCCATGAGCACCCGCCAGTATCTGCACGGCTCGATGGAGTCGGCGGGCGACGGTGTGCACGTGCTCTTCGGCGACGGCCGCGAGATCGAGACGGCGTCGACCTTGGCCGAGGCCGGGCACCGGGTCATCCTCATCACGAACGAAGACATCGCGTCGAGCCCGCGGCTGCAGACGATCAAACTGCCCCGGGTGCAGGCCTCGCAACGCGCCATCCTCGAGGGTCTCGTGATGCAGATCCTGGCCGGCGAGGTGGCCGTCTCCCGCGGCATCGAGATCGAAGAGTTCGTGTTCCACAACTCCGACACCAAGGTCGAGACCTCTCCCGACGGGCTGCGCCCGTGACGGGCGTCGTGGTCGGGCTCGACGTCGGCGGCACGAAGACGGCGGTCGTCGTCGAGACGGTCGACGGTTTGCGGCTGGTCGAGACCGAGCTGCCGAGCGAGGCGTGGGACGCCGAGCCCGTGGTCGACGGAGTCAGGTGGATCGCCGCCCGGCTGAACGATGTCGTGCCCGCGGGCCACGAGGTGGTCGCCGTGGGTGTGGGGGCCCAAGGGCTCGACAACGACGAGATCTGCCGCGAATTCGGCGCCCGGCTCGCCGCGCGGGGTTTTTCGACGACGGCGGTGAACGACGCGGCCCTGCTCGTTCCGGCTGCGGGCCTCGAGCGCGGCATCGGCCTGATCTCGGGAACGGGCGCGATCGGCGTGGCGGTCGACGGCTTCGGTTCGTCGCTGATCGCGGGCGGCTGGGGCTGGGTCATCGGCGACGAGGCGGGCGCCGCCGGCATCGTGCGCGAGGCGACAAAGGCCGCGCTGTCGTCGCACGACGACGGCGAGCCCGACGACGGTCTGCTGGCGGCACTGCTCGCGGCGTTCGGCGTCTCCGACCCCGAACGGCTCGCGCGCGCGGTCAACGACGAGCCGACGATGGACAACTGGGGGCCGCGCGCCCCCGCCGTATTCGCCGCCGCCGACGCGGGCTCGGCCCGCGCGGCCGACGTGATCGACGCCGCCGGGGCGCATCTCGCCCGACTCGTCGACCGGCTCGTCGCGCGCGGCGCGGTGGGCACCGACGTCGTGCTCGCGGGCAGCGTCGTGGTCAACCAGCCGCGGCTGTACTCGTCGGTCGAGCGTCTCGTGACGGCGCGTCATCCGGCCTTCTCGCTGCGGCTCCTCGACCGCCCGCCCGTCGAGGGCGCCGTCGCACTGGCGCGCCGCCGCCTCACCCCCAGTCCGAACCGAAACGAAGGAGTTTTGCAGCCATGAGCATCGCCACCGTCAACCCCACCACCGGCGTCACCGAGAAGACCTTCGAGCCCCACACGGCCGACGAGGTGGAGGCCATCCTCGAGCGCGCGCGCCTGGCCAACGCCGTGATGCGGCGCACCAGCTTCGCCGAACGCGCGGCGTGGATGACCGCCGCCGCGAACATCCTCGACTCCGAGCTCGACCACGCCGCCGCCCTCGCGTCGACCGAGATGGGCAAGACCCTCGCGACGGCCGCCTACGAGGTCGCGAAGAGCGCCAGGGGCATGCGGCACTACGCCGAGCACGCCGAGCAGTACCTGGCCGACGAGCGGCCGGTCGCCGCCGCCGAGGTCGGGGCGAGCGACGCGCACATCACCTTCCAGCCGATCGGCACGGTTCTCGCCGTGATGCCGTGGAACTACCCGTTCTGGCAGGTCATCCGTTTCGCGGCGCCCGCGCTGATGGCGGGCAACACCGGGCTGCTCAAGCACGCCTCGAACGTGCCGCAGACGGCCCTGTACCTCGGCGAGCTGTTCGAACGTGCGGGCTTTCCGGCGGGCGCGTTTCAGACGCTTCTGATCGAGGGCGCCGCGGCCTCGGCGTTGATCGACGACCGCCGCATCGCCGCGGTGACGCTCACGGGTTCGGTCGGCGCGGGTTCCGCCGTCGCCGAGGCGGCAGGGCGCAACATCAAAAAGAGCGTGCTCGAGCTCGGCGGCACCGACGTTTTCGTGGTGCTGCCGAGCGCCGACGTCTCGCGTGCCGCAGCGATGGGCGCACTCTCGCGCACCCAGAACAGCGGCCAGAGCTGCATCTGCGCCAAGCGGTTCTACGTGCACGACGACGTCTACGACGAGTTCGCGGCGTTGTTCGTGCAGCACATGGCCGCCGCCGTGGCCGGCGACCCCTTCGACGAGTCGTCGTCGTTCGGCCCGTTGGCCACCAGACAGGGACAGACGGATGCCCACGCCTTCGTCGTCGACGCGAGAGAAAAGGGGGCGACCGTTCTGACCGGCGGCGAGCTGCCCGACGGAGATGGCTTCTTCTACCCCGCCACGGTGCTCACCGGCGTCACGCCCGACATGGCGATCTACTACGAGGAGTGCTTCGGCCCCGTCGCCTGCCTCTACCGCGTCTCGAGCCTCGACGAGGCGGTCGAGCTCTCGAACGACTCGCACTTCGGCCTCGCGGCGAGCGTCTGGACGAACGACTCCGCCGAGGCAGAGACGCTGAGCGAGCGGCTCGAGTTCGGGGGAGTGTTCGTCAACGGAAACACCGCCTCGTTCTTCCAGCTCCCGTTCGGCGGCGTCAAAGACTCGGGATACGGGCGCGAGCTGTCGAGCTTCGGCATCCGCGAATTCGTCAACGTGAAAACGGTGTGGACGGCGTAGCCCGGCGCCCGGCGAGCCGCATCGCCGACGTCGTGCTGCCCCACGCGCTTATGGTCGCGGTGATGGTGGTGACGATGGCCGGCGGGCACTCGCCGCTGACCGCGATCGGCGGTGCGGCGTTGCTCGTGCTCGCTTCGCTCGGCTATGGCGTCGCGGCACGCGTCGCCTCCAGCGAGGCGGCGTGGGCGCACATCGTCGACCTCTGGGCGATGGCGCTCGTGCTGGTACTGACGGTCAGTGCCCCGCTCGGGCACGCGCACGGCTCCGCGGGTGTCGCACCCGCGGCCGCGAACCTGTGGTTCGTGCTCGCCGGGTGGGCGGTCGTCCGGGCGCTCCTCGCGGCGAAAAGCGGAGCGCGGCTGCGGATGTCGTGCGCCACGGCCGGCGTGAGCGCACTGGGGCTCGTGCTGATGTGTGTGCTGGCGCACTGAGCCGAGGTCGGTGTCGACCATCGGTTTTTTGACGCGTGCGCAGGAGCTCGTGGCGTCGTAGCGTTGGCTGCAAAGGAGGCTTCTTATGAACGAACTGATGCGTGCCGTCCGGGCTGCACAACGCGGAGGTGCGGAAGAGTTGGTGCTGGAGAACATCCCGAAACCGGATCCGGCGTCGGACGAGGCCTTGATCGAGGTCCACGCGACAGCGATCACCTTCGCCGAACTGACCTGGGACGAGACGTGGACCCACGCGCCGGCGATCCCCGGCCACGAGTTCTCGGGCGTTGTCGCCGCGATCGGTGACGACGTGCAGGGTTTCTCGGTCGGTGACGAGGTCTACGGGCTGATCAGGTTCGAACGGCAGGGCGCCGCGGCCGACTACGTCGCGGTTCCGGCGGCCGACCTGGCGCGTAAACCCGCCTCCCTTTCTCACGCCGAAGCTGCGGCCATGCCGCTCGCCGCGCTGACTGCGCTGCAGGCCCTTTCCGATGTCGCGCAGGTAAAGACGGGCGAACGGGTTCTCGTTCAGGGTGGCTCCGGAGGCGTCGGCATTTTCGCCGTGCAGCTGGCCAAAGCCGCGGGCGCCATCGTCACGGCGACTACCCGGGGCGACGGGGTCGAGCTCGTCCGCCGACTCGGCGCCGACGAAGTCATCGACACCGACGTCGATGCCTTCGCCGACGGTGGACGCAGGTTCGATGTGGTCATCGACACAATCGGGGCCGACGTCTTGCGTGCCTCCTACGACGTGGTCGTCAAAGGCGGACGGCTCGTCACGCTGCAACAACCACCCGACGCCGAGCTGGCAGAGCGGGCTGGCATCACCGCCTCGTTCTTCATCGTCTCGCCCGACGTCGACGAGCTCGAACAACTGGCGCGGCTCGCCGACGAGGGGCAGCTCGAGGTGATTCTGGCGGCAGAATTTCCCCTCGAGGCAACTCGACAGGCGTTCGAGAGCGGGCAGGGTACTCACCGGTCGCCGGGCAAGACGGTTGTCATCGTTCGCGAGTGAATGTGCGGTCGGGCCACGACCTCGAGCGCAGCGCGCTCCATCTCCGGATGCGCGGCTATGCGGCCCGAGGGCGCCCGACCTTCTCGTTTTCCACTCTCAAGAAGAAGCGAAGAGCGTCGTTCGTCGTTGCGAAGGTGCCGGCTCTACGCCCCAGCCAGTCGTAGAGAGCGAAACCGTCGCCTGTCTGCCGAACATCTCCGACGACCGTCAGGGTCTCGCGTAGCTGTATGTCCCAGTGTCCTGAGCCCACCTCGACGAGGTCGAATGCTTCTGAGATTGTCATCGGGTACTCCTTGCCGGGGGACGACGTATTCGCATCGACGATAGTTTTCGCACGTGAACGCAGCGTGAACCCGGCGTGCGAATCTTCACCGTCTCCTGCACCCGCCGAGGCTGTACCGTCGTTGCCGTTTCGCTTCCATCGGCAATTACGTCGAGTCGTTGGGCGATCAGGAGCTGAGACCCCCCAGAAAATTTGCGCCTAAACGGCGAACTCTTCTGGCCAGCCGTGATCGGCGAGATAGCGCCGCACTCGGTCTACGTCGTCGTCCGACGGGAGCTCTGCGGTGACCTGGGCGATCGCCGTGCCGACATCGACGCGGCTAGCCGGTAGGTCGCCGGAGGCTAGGAGTAGCGAGCCGACCGTGGTCACTTCGGTGTCCGTCAGTCGTCGGCGGAGCAGCGCGACCAGAGGGACGAAGTCTTGCTCGGGCAGCCCGGCGGGGTAGCCAGCGCGCAGCCACCGAACTACACGGGTGACGAGCCCTGTCCGCTCCAGCCGACCGACTTCGGATGCCTCCGGATCGCCTAGCGGCCAACCGGCGGCCGCCAATCGCGCCGCGACCCGGGCGAGGTCGTCTGGCAGGGCGGGGCCCAGAAGCAACTGTTCAATCCGTTCGCGCACCTGCGACGGATCGACTCTGTCGCCTGTTCCCTCGGACCGCGCGGAGTCGGCGACGAGTTCGTCGACGACCTGCGCCAGTTCGGCGGGGGTGAGACTGCGCTGCAGGATACCCAGAAGCGGCACGTAGTCCTGTTCCGGTACGCCTGTCGGATAGCCCGCTCTCAGCCAGCCGATGACTCGGGCGATTAACCCATTCGGCTGAGGCTGCTGTTCGCCCCGGGGGTCGTAGCTCTCGCTAGGCTGCACGGTCAGTCTTTCGGCACGAAGGTCGGGACGATGTGCTCGAAACTGACCTCCTGGCCGAAGCCGGTAGCGATGATAACGGTCAGCCCTATGGCGACTGCCACTACGACGAGCACGTAGCAGAGGGCGCCGATAGTACGGAGCACGGGAACTGGGAGCCGGGATCGCGCGGTCGTCTCGCCCGCGTCGGAGTCAGTACGACCTGCGGCGCCGGCGAGGGTGAAAGATCGGACGCCGACCGCGAAAAGTGCGGGAAGACCCGCTCCGAGGAAGAGCGCGGCCAAGGCGACCTGCCCGGCCGCTTCGAGGAAGAGAGTGAACACTGTCGGTTTTCCTTACGCGTCGGTCGTCTGCGGGGCGGGACGCTTAGCGTCCTGCCATTCGTCGTTGACATTGTGCGCGCCGATGCTGGTGCGCCGAGATCGGATGTAAATCACGATTGCAAGCGAGATCAGAATGACGAACATCAGGATGCCGCCGAGTGCGCCGCCGACGAGGTTGCCGATCCACCACATCACCGCACCGACGAACGCTGCCGCGGGCAGCGTGATCACCCACGCGATCACCATGCGCAGTGCGACTCGCCATCGCACCTGCGCACCGGGCCGTCCCACGCCGGAACCGAGGATCGACCCAGTGGCGACGTGCGTCGTCGAGAGGGCGAACCCGAGGTGGCTCGATGCGAGAATCACCGCTGCGGAAGAACTCTCCGCCGCCATTCCCTGTGGTGTGGTGATCTCCACCAGACCCTTGCCGACGGTGCGGATGATGCGCCATCCGCCGATGTAGGTGCCTAGAGATATGGCGAGGGCACAGCCGAGTTTGACCCAGAACGGAACCGACTCCGTGTCGCTCCAGCCGCCGGCCGCGATCAGAGCGAGGGTGATGACGCCCATCGTCTTCTGAGCGTCGTTCGTGCCGTGCGCGAGTGAGACGAGGGAGGCGCTGCCGATCTGCCCGATGCGGAACCTGTGGTCGAGCTTCTTGCCAGCGAGGTTTCCGATCACGCGGAACACCAGCCAGGTGCCGATCGCCGCCACGACGCCGGCCAGAACCGGCGACATCAGCGCGGGAAGTATCACCTTTCCCACAACACCGTCGAGCTTCGAACCGTCACCGGCCCAGTTGACGCCGTCCAGTCCCAAGCCGGCAAGTGCGGAACCGATCAACCCTCCGAAGAGGGCGTGCGAGGAGCTCGACGGTAGGCCGAGCAGCCACGTGAGCAGATTCCAGATGATTCCGCCGATGAGTCCGGCCAAGACTATGAGCAGAAGCGCCGACCCGCCGTCTTCGAGCAACGCCGGGTCAGGACCGCCAGACTCGTCCTGAATCTTGATGACGGCATTCGTGACGGTGAGGGCGACCTGGATGCTGAGGAACGCACCGACGAGATTGAGGACTGCGGAGAGAGTGACGGCGACCTTGGGCGCGAGGGCTCCAGTGGCTATCGACGTGGCCATCGCATTGGCCGTGTCGTGGAAACCATTGGTGAAGTCGAAAGCCAGCGCAGTGACAATGACCAAAAGGAGAAGTATGAAAGGGTCCACGGCGACGAGCATCCTCCAGTCACGGATCTCCATCAATCCCGTCGTCGGCTGATTCACCTGATGTTCACCTCCCCGCAGGCACCGCCAGGGCCCCTAGCGTCCGCGCGGCGATGACGGTCACAATCGGTCAATGGACGACCCATTCACTCATTTGGTCCGACGCACCGGCCGCACAATGCCCGAGTGGGTAGACGTGGTCGAAGCATCCGGTCTCACGAAACACTCGCAGATCGTGGCATGGCTGAAGTCCGAGCACGGCTTGACCCACGGATTCGCGAATGGGATCGCGCTCGCGTTCCGGGACGGCGAAGCTCCCAGTACGCCGGAAGACCTGGTCACGGCACAATACGCCGGCGCGAAGGCGGCTCTCCGGCCGATCTATGAGCGCCTAGTAGCGGTAGCAGCGACGCTGGGCACCGACGTCGAACTCGTGCCGAAGAAATCCGGGGTCTCCCTCCGTCGATCGAAACAGTTCGCCCTCGTCGAAGCGCCGAGCGCCAAACGCGTCCAACTCGGACTCCAGTTGCGCGACGAGCCGACTACCGACCGGCTCCTCGCTGGAAACGCGATGTGTTCCC
>Ga0247815_10002890_pt1 | contig 12573 bp, 10 predicted proteins | sample UWRJL194509B1_FD_181014 | JGI IMG/M metagenome (GOLD analysis project Ga0247815, IMG submission 181014) | Plant litter microbial communities from Arlington Agricultural Research Station in Wisconsin, United States - UWRJ-L194-509B-1 | ecosystem: Environmental > Terrestrial > Plant litter >... | reverse complement strand
CCTGTACAAGGAGCCCGTGACCAAGCGGTTTCGCCTCTCGCCCAAGTCCCTCGACCTTGGCACCGGCTACCTGCAGACCAGCGAGCTGATCGAACGTGCCAACCCGTACCTGCACGAGCTCAACCGCGACGTCGAGGAGAGCTGCAACCTGCTCGAACCGTGCGGCCTGGACATGCTCTACGTGGCGCGTTTTCCCAGCCACAAGCAGATTGCCATCCATATGCCGCTGGGCCGGCACCTGCCGATGTACTGCACCTCGGCAGGTCGGGCGTACCTGGCCGCACTGCCGGAGGCGGAAACGGACGCGATTCTGGTTGCCTCCGAACGCCAGGGCTACACCGCCAGCACCGTCACCGAGCTGGATCAATTGCGCGCGATCGTCGCCGAGGCGCGTCGTGAAGGCTACGCCTATGCCCAGGAAGAGTATTTCGCCGGAGATATCAGCGTTGCGGCGGCGGTGGTGAATGCCGATGGCTACCCCCTGGGTGCCGTCAACATTTCGGTGCCGTTCAGCCGCTGGAACCTGGAGGACGCGCGCAAACACCTGGCGCCCAAGGTGATCAACACCGCGCGCAACATTGCCAGCGCGACACGCAGTTTACGTCCCGTGGGCTGACGCTCCGGGGAATTCTTTCGACCCGCACACCTGCCGCCGGCCCTGGCCCGCGGTATAGGTGACCACTTGCCCGAAAATCGGGTGGATGTTTCAGGAGAGAGCGATGAGTCAAACCATGAAGGCGGCCGTTCTGCACGCTGTCGGCGAACCGTTGCGCATTGAACAGGTACCGATTCCACAACCGGGCCCCGGCGAAATACTGATTCGCATCGTCGCCTGCGGCGTCTGCCACAGTGACCTGCATGCCATTGACGGCGACTGGTCGGCCTTGCCCACGCTGCCACTGATTCCGGGTCATGAAATTACTGGCCACGTGGCGGCCCATGGCGAGGGTGTCAGCGAACCGGCGATCGGCACCGCAGTCGGCATGCCCTGGATGTACAGCGCCTGTGGCACCTGCGAGTTCTGTCTCGGTGGGATGGAAACCATCTGCGAACACCGCGAATCCACCGGCTACAGCAAGCAGGGCGGCTACGCCGAGTACATGGTGGCCCCGGCAGCATTCGTCGCCACGATCGAGCCCGATGTCGATCTGTACGCCCTGGCCCCCATTCTCTGCGCTGGCGTGACCACCTACCGTGGCCTGATGCGCTCGCGTGCCCGACCGGGGCAGTGGGTGGCCGTCATGGGCATCGGCGGGCTGGGTCATGTGGCGGTGCAGTACGCCATTGCCATGGGGCTGCGCGTGGCGGCCATCGATGTGGGGGCGGACAAGCTTGAACTGGCACGCAGCTATGGCGCCGAGTGCCTGATCAACGCCCTCGACAACCCGGTCGAAACCCTCAGGCAACAGATTCCCGGCGGCGTCCACGCGGTGCTGGTGACCGCCACCGCCAACGCGGCGTTCGAGCAGTCGGTGAAGATGCTGCGCCCCGGTGGAACGGCGGTGTTCATCGGCCTGCCCGGCGGCGATGCCGACACGGTGCGCGCTTCCATTTCCAGCATCAGCGGTTGGGAGCTGTCGATCACCGGTTCCAACATCGGCACCCGCCATGACTTGAACGAGGCGGTGTCATTCGCAGCCCGTGGCCTGGTCAAGGCGCAGATCAACCTCGAACGCCTGGACGACATCAACGACATTTTTGCCCGCATGCGCAAAGGCCAACTGGTCGGCCGCACGGTACTGCAAATCGCTTGATTCAACCCCTTTACTTAGCAGGAGTTACTCCCATGACCATCACCCGACTACAACCCAACCCCGGCCTGCTCAGCCACGCGCTGGTGCACAACGGCATCGTCTACATCACCGGGCAAGTGCCTGCCGACCGTACCCAGGACGTCGCCGGGCAGACCGCCCAGGTGCTGGCGCGCATCGACGCGCTGCTGGCCGAAGCCGGTTCCGACAAGTCGCACATCCTGTTTGCGCAGATCTGGCTCAAGCACGCGGTCCAGGACTTCGCAGCGATGAACGCGGTCTGGCGCGAGTGGGTGCCACAGGACGCACTGCCGGCGCGGGCGACCGTCGAGGCGAACATGGCGGCCGACAATATCCTGGTGGAAATTGCCCTGCAGGCGGCCGTCAAGGCCTGACTGACCAGCCATTCATACCTGCCGGCGGGGTGAACCTGTCCGGCACTGGAGAGTTTTATGAGCAGTATCGTTCCCCATCTGATCAACGGTGTTCGCGTGCAAGGCACGGGGCGCACCGCGGATGTCTACAACCCGTCCACCGGCGCGGTGACCCGGCAAGTGGCGCTGGCCGACGGCGCCACCTTGCAACAAGCCATCGACGCCGCCCGCGCCGCGTTCCCGGCCTGGCGCAACACCCCGCCAGCCAAACGGGCACAAGTGATGTTCCGCTTCAAGCAACTGCTGGAGCAGAACGAAGCCGAGATCTCGCGATTGATCAGCGAGGAGCATGGCAAGACCCTGGAAGATGCTGCGGGCGAACTCAAGCGCGGCATCGAAAACGTCGAGTTCGCGTGCGGCGCTCCGGAGTTGCTCAAAGGCGACTACAGCCGTAACGTCGGGCCGCACATCGACGCCTGGACCGACCTGCAGCCGGTCGGCGTGGTGGCGGGCATCACGCCGTTCAACTTTCCGGCCATGGTGCCGCTGTGGATGTACCCGCTGGCCATCGTCTGCGGCAACTGCTTCATCCTCAAGCCCTCTGAGCGCGACCCCAGTTCGACCCTGTACATTGCCGAGTTGCTGATCGAAGCGGGCCTGCCCAAGGGCGTGATGAACGTGGTGCATGGCGACAAGGAGGCCGTCGATGGCCTGATCGAGTCGCCCCATGTCAAGGCGCTGAGTTTTGTCGGTTCCACCCCGATTGCCGAGTACATCTACAGCGAAGGGACCAGGCGCGGCAAGCGCGTACAGGCCCTGGGCGGGGCAAAGAACCACGCGGTGCTGATGCCGGACGCGGACCTGGACAACGCCGTCGGCGCGTTGATGGGCGCGGCCTACGGCTCGTGCGGCGAACGCTGCATGGCGCTCTCGGTGGCCGTGTGTGTCGGCGATGAGGTGGCTGATGCGCTGGTGGCCAGACTGGTGCCGCAGGTGCGCGCACTCAAAGTCGGCGCCGGTACCGCCTGTGGCCTGGACATGGGCCCACTGGTGACCGGCGCGGCGCGTGACAAGGTCAAGGGCTACATCGACGCCGGGGTCGCCCAGGGCGCCAGTCTGGTGGTGGACGGCCGTGACCTGGTGGTGGCCGGCCATGAAAACGGCTTTTTTGTCGGCGGCACGCTGTTCGACCGGGTGACCGCGCAGATGAGCATCTACACCGACGAAATTTTCGGCCCGGTGTTGTGCATCGTCCGTGTCGGCAGCCTGGAAGAGGCCATGCAACTGATCAACGATCACGAGTACGGCAACGGCACCTGCATCTTCACCCGTGACGGTGAAGCGGCGCGTCTGTTCTGCGATGAAATCGAGGTGGGCATGGTCGGCGTCAACGTGCCTTTGCCGGTCCCGGTGAGCTACCACAGTTTCGGCGGTTGGAAGCGTTCGCTGTTCGGCGACCTGCATGCCTATGGTCCGGACGGGGTGCGTTTCTACACCCGCAAGAAGGCCATCACCCAACGCTGGCCGCGCCGTGCCAGCCACGAAGCGGCCCAGTTTGCGTTCCCCAGCAACAGCTGAGCCGGCGCAATCCATTCAACAGGGTGAGAACCCGAAATGTCCTCACCCGGTGTCCCAGTCAAGGCGAGTGAAAACATGAACAACGCGCTCAAGTTCTACATCGATGGCCAATGGACCGATGCCCTGTCCGGCAATACCCTGGAGGTCATCGACCCCTCCACCGAACAGGCCTTTATCAGCATCGCAGTGGGCAATGCGCAGGATGTCGACAAGGCCGTCGCGGCGGCAGCCAAGGCCTTCCCGGCCTTCTCGACAACCAGCGTCAGCGAACGCCTGGCGCTGCTCAAGGAGATTCTGCGGGTGTACAACCTGCGTTATGAAGACCTGGTCAAGGCTGTCAGCCAGGAAATGGGCGCGCCGTTGCATTTCGCCCGTGACGCGCAAATCTGGAGTGGCCGCGCGCACCTGGAGTCGACCATCAGCGCCCTGGAAAAATTCCAGTTCAGCGAGTCGCACGGCAGCACCCGGGTGGTGCGCGAAGCCATTGGCGTATGCGCCCTGATCACCCCCTGGAACTGGCCGCTGAACCAGATCGTCTGCAAGGTCGCCCCGGCCATCGCTGCGGGCTGTACCGTGGTGCTCAAGCCCAGCGAGATCGCACCGCTGACCGGGATCATCTTCGCCGAAATCCTCCACGAAGCGGGCGTGCCGGCCGGGGTGTTCAACTTGCTCAACGGTACGGGCCCCGACGTGGGCCAGCACATGGCAAGCCACCCCAAGGTCGATATGGTGTCGTTCACCGGTTCGACCCGCGCCGGGATCATGGTGGCGAAGGCGGCGGCCGATACGGTCAAGCGCGTGGCCCAGGAGTTGGGTGGGAAATCAGCGAACATCCTGCTGGAAGATGCTGACTTCGAGGTTGCGGTGGCCAAGGGTGTGCAGGGCTGTTTCTCCAACTCGGGGCAATCGTGCGATGCACCCACCCGCATGTTGGTCCCGGCTTCGCAGCATGAGCGTGCGCTGCAGATTGCCCGGCAGACTGCCGAGAAAATGCTCACCGGCAGCCCGCTTGACGCCAGTACCGACCTCGGTCCGGTGATCAGCGAGGCGCAGTTCGCCAAGATCCAGGGCCTGATTGCCACCGGCATCGAGGAGGGCGCCACGTTGGTAACGGGTGGTCTGGGGCGCCCGCAGGGCCTGGACAAGGGCTACTACGTGCAGCCCACCGTTTTCGGCGGAGTGACGGCACAGATGACGATTGCCCGGGAGGAAATCTTCGGCCCGGTGCTGGCGATCATTCCCTACGACAGCGAAGAGCAGGCCATCGAGATCGCCAACGACACCGTCTACGGCCTGGCGGCCTATGTGCAGTCAACCGACATCGAACATGCCCGCGCCGTGGCGGGGCGCATGCGTGCCGGCTCGGTGTATCTGAACTATCCGAGCTGGGATACCTTTGCCCCGTTCGGTGGTTACAAGCAGTCCGGTAATGGCCGCGAGTACGCCGGTTGGGGTATCCATGATTTCCTCGAAATCAAGGGCGTGGTCGGCTGGGGCAACTGACGCCGGGGGTTCGCCACATTGGAAAACGTGGGGCCAGGCTTATGAGTTCATCGCTTCATGGGCCTGGCCTTCGCTGCATCCACGGTGTGGGCAATCCTGCCTATTCCATCGCCTCGGCCACGCCCTGGTCCTCACCCAGGAACCCACCGCTCTGGTGGTGCCACAACCGCGCGTAGGTGCCGTTCTTCGCCAACAGTTCGGCATGCGTACCTTGTTCGATGATGCGTCCGTCATCCATGACAATCAGCCGGTCCATGGCCGCGATCGTCGACAGCCGGTGGGCGATGGCGATGACGGTCTTGCCCTGCATCATTTCGTCGAGGCTTTCCTGGATCGCGACTTCGACTTCCGAGTCCAGGGCGCTGGTGGCCTCGTCCAGCAACAGGATCGGGGCATTCTTGAGCATCACCCGGGCGATGGCAATGCGTTGGCGCTGGCCGCCCGATAGCTTGATGCCACGCTCACCCACCAGGGTGTCATAGCCGCTATGGCCTTGCCGGTCGCTCAACTGGCTGATGAAACCATCGGCCTGGGCATTGGCGGCGGCCCTGTGGATCTGCGCGTCGGTGGCCTCGGGACGGCCGTAGGCGATGTTGTCGCGAATGGAGCGGTGCAGCAACGAGGTGTCCTGGGTGACCATGCCGATGGCGCTGCGCAGGCTGTCTTGCGTCACCTGTGCGATGTTCTGACCGTCGATGCGAATCTCGCCGCTGTCCACGTCGTAGAAACGCAGCAGCAGGTTGATCAGCGTGGATTTGCCGGCCCCGGAACGACCCACCAGGCCGATTTTTTCCCCCGGACGGATACTCAGGCTCAGACCATCGAGCACCTGGCGTTCACCGTTGTAGTTGAACCCGACATTGTCGAAGGTCACCGCGCCGCCTGCGGGCACCAGCACGCCGGCGTCCGGCGCATCCTGCACCTTGGGACCACGGGTCAAGGTCGCCATGCCATCCTGCACGGTGCCGATGTTCTCGAACAGCGAAGTCATCTGCCACATGATCCAGTGCGACATGCCATTGATGCGCAAGGCCATGGCGGTGATCGCCGCCACGGCTCCCGTGCCGACTTCGCCCTGGTGCCACAGCCACAGGGCGTAGCCTCCGGCCCCCATGATCAGGGCCACCACCAATGCCTGGTTGACGATTTCGAACTGGCTGACCAGGCGCATCTGACGAAAGCCGGTGAGCTTGAAATCCTCCATCGCCGCCCGGGCGAAATGCGCCTCGCGCTTGGAGTGCGAGAACAGCTTCACGGTGGTGATGTTGGTGTAGGCGTCCGAGATGCGCCCGGTCATCGATGACCGCGCATGGGCCTGTTCCTGGCCGACTTGGCCCAGGCGTGGCACAAAGTACAGCATGGCCAGCCCGAACAGCGCGATCCAGGCAATGAACGGCAGCATCAGCTTCAGGGCGAAGCCGCCGGCCAGGGCGATGATCGCGATGAAGTACACGCCGATCCCCGGCAGAATCTCGATGACGGTGAACAGCACCTCACGCACGGCGAGTGCCGTCTGCATCACCTTGGTCGTGACCCGGCCGGAGAACTCATCGGAAAAGAACGAAAGGCTTTGCCGCAGCATCAGGCGATGGAAGTCCCAGCGCAGCCGCAGTGGCAGATTGATCGCCAGTACCTGGTGCTGAACCATGGTCCGCAACGCCACCAGCCCGATGCTGATGACCAGCACAATGCCGATCCCCCACAGCACGCGGCTTTCCTGCGCCTGGGCTTCGCCGCCGGCCTGCCAGGTCGAGAGCAGGTCCACGACCTGCCCCAGAAAGGAAAACAGCCAGGCTTCGTAAATCGACACGCTGGCACTGAGCAGCGCAAACGCCAGGATGTAGCCGCGAGCACCCCGCGTGCAGGCCCACAGAAACCGTGCCAGGCCAATCGGTGGCGGCGGTGCTTCGTCGGGCGGGAAAGGGTCGAGTCTTCGTTCGAATACACGAAGCATTGTGGCCTCCGAAAGGATCAAGTGATGGCAATTCTGCCACTTAATGAGTGCTTTGAGGGTTCTGCGGGGCAGGGGTTCGGTGCGATTGGAGGTGTTGTCCGGAGCGACAGCCTTCTGCACGCTCCAGTCCTCCCGCTCAATGTCGACCTGCTGACCACTGTTCGAACGCCGTTGACATGATCTGCCACGTTTGGCTGTCAGCGGGGATCAGGTGCTCGATGCGCAGCGACGCGACGGTGATGTCGAGGGGCATGCCGAAGGTGGTGAAGGTCGACAGGAACCTCAGTTCGCCGTGCCCGGATCGCACGCGTGTCAGCACCACTGGCGCGGGCGCCGTGTTCAACGGCGGAGGCGGCGAGCCGGGCATGTCCCGCAGCAGGCGAGCCAGTGCGGGATTGGCCACTGCTTCGCGAGCTGCGCGCTGCCAGGCGATGGCGCGTATCTCGTGCGCGTTGACCAGGTGCTCACCCAGGCCGCCGGGGCGCAGCAGGGTGTCCAGAAGGTTCAGGCCCGACAGGCTGTCGGCGTCGATACCGACCAGCGCGAACAGCAGGCCTGCGCTGGCGTTGGCGGCGGTGACATCCCAATGGCCGTTGATGACGATGGCGGGGGCCGGGTTGTTGGCCTGCAGGATGTGGTCGACTGCGTCAGACACCATTTTCATCGTCGGCGCATCGCTGGCCGAGGCGACGTAGCGGGGGGCGTAGCCTGCGGCGAGGAACACATCGTTGCAGTGTTCGAGGGGCACGTCCAGGGCGGACAGCAGGGCATGCAGGGTGCTCGGACTGGCCCTGGCGCGAGCCGTTTCCACGCAACTCAAGTGACGTTGGGATACGCCCGCGAGCAACGCAAGCTCCAGTTGGCTGAGCCCTGCCTGGCGACGCAGCCGACGCAGGTGTTCCCCGGCGGACGGGCCGGCAGCCGGGCTGGTTGAATGAAACGGTTTTTGGCGCATGTTTCGACTCTGACTGTCCCTGTTGAGTGCGTCCATGACCTGTCAGGTCATTGAGGTACGAGCGACTCTACCACTACTGTCAGGTGACCATTCACCTGGGAGAAGAGGATGAGGACCCATTATCTTGCATTGTTCGTGTTGACGATCTTTGCGCTTTATACCGGTTGGACGATGGCGATCGCCGATCAGTCGCTGGTCGCGTTCGGCCTTCAACTGTTGTCTCGACCCGACACCGCGCAGGTCGTCATCGATCTCTATCTGATGGCGGCGCTGGCTTGCATCTGGATGATCGACGACACCCGCGCGCGAGGCGGCCGGTTGCGGGGTGTGGTGCCTTATCTGCTGGTCACGGCGGTGTTCGTTTCCATCGGACCGTTGTTGTACATCGCGGTCAAGGGCCTGGCGAGCAGGAGCCGGGCATGAGCATCGTGCTGTCAACCTATGCGCTCTGTGTCGTGGCGCTGTTTCTGAAGATGCTGGCGATTTCCTGTTATCAGGGGTACTTCCGGCTTCGCTTCACCGCGTTCATCAATCCGGAAGACGCCGCCGTTTTCAATCGATCAGCCCAGGCGGCGGAGCGGCCGGAAGTCAGCCGGGCCATGCGCGCCTGGAGAAACGACCTGGAGAACATCCCGATGTTCATCGCGCTGGGGGGGCTGGCGATTGCGCTGGATGCGCCCGGCGTCATGACGCTTTGGCTGTGCGGTGGGTTTACCGCCGCGAGGTACGTGCACACGGCGACGTACCTGGCGAGCCTGCAGCCATGGCGAACGGTGAGTTACACCCTGGGTGTCTTGTGCCTGGTGGGGCTGGCGGCACTGGTCACGGTGCAGGTCGTGATGGATTGAGGGCGCGCGTAGTCGCACTCCGGCGCCTCATTCAACACCCTCAATGGACGCCGGCACCGTAAACCTGAACAGGGCGCCGCCGCCCGGCTCGCTTTCGGCAACGATGCGGCCGCCATGGGCTTCGACTATCCCTTGCGTGATGTACAGGCCCAGCCCGGTGCCGGTCGGATTGCCATCCTTGACCGTCCAGTAGCGTTCAAACACATGGGGCAGGTTTTCCTTGGGAATGCCTTCGCCGCTGTCGCGCACGGTGAACACGATTTCGTTCCCGACGGATGTCGCCTGCACGCCGACGGTGCCCAGGCGCGGGGTGAATTTGATCGCGTTGCTGACCAGGTTCGACAGCACCTGGAACAAACGCTCGGGGTCGGCATGGATACTCAGGTCGGGATCGGCTTCGAAGGAAATGCTGATGTCCTTGTCCATCGCCAACGGCGCGAGCAGCGATTGCGCTTCTTCGAACATCTGCGTCACGTCGAGTTTCTGCGGCGTGATGGTGTAGCGCCCAGCGTCGATTTTCGAGGTGTCGAGCAAGTCTTCAAGCAGCGTGTTCATGCGCCCGGCGGCTTGCTGCATGGTGTCGATGGCGGTGGCGATGCGTCGCGAGGTGTGCGGGCCATCGGAGCTGAACGCCTTTTGCATCATGCCGCAGAGCATCGAGATCACTGTCATGGGGTTGCGCAGGTCGTGGGAGACCACGGCCACCAGCTCGTCGCGGGCCCGCACCGCTTCCTGCTCGCGATGCACCTGGCGGGCCAGGTCGTTTTCCAGTGCCGAGCGGCGCAGGTCGTTGGCCGCAAACAGGTCGCCGTGGCTCCATTTGGTGGAGATCCCGGCCATTTCAACCTTCCAGATTTCGAACGAAGTGCGCGGTCGCAGGCGCAGGCCTGCGTCCGAGTTTTCGAGGTCCAGCGGCTTTCTCGGGTCTCCGCTCCAGTTGATGCTTTCTTTCACTTCCGGACGGAACCACAGCACGCCGTTGTCCACGGGCTTGGGCAGGCTCATGGCGAGCACGCCGCTCGCCACCTGCCGATAGTGCGCGGCGGGTGGGTAGACACTGCTCAGGTGATGGCTGGCGAACACCGGCTGGCCGCTGTCCTGCAGCCATTTGTGCAACGCGCGGATCTCGTGCGGTTCGGGGCAGTTGCCATAGCGGTGCAACTGTTTGTCCTCGATGATCGCGATGCCGCCGGCACCGGTCAGCGCCATCAGCACGTGCGGCTGACCGGCCAGGCCGTCGAAGACATTTTGCGGCGAGTCGATCATCGCCTGGCTGAGCAACGCCAGTGCCTCGACCTTCTCCTCACGCTGGCGGCTGACTTCCAGCGCTTCCATCGCGCTGATCTGCAGCGACAGCACCTGGCCGATCGTCTGGCACGCTGTTCGCAACTCGTGCGGCACATGCAGCGGCTGACGATTGCCGCAACTGATCAGGCCCCATAGCCGGTCGCCCTTGAGCAGCGAAATGCTCATCGACGACAGCACGCCCATGTTTTTCATGTACTGGCAGTGGATCGGCGAGACACTGCGCAGGGTCGCAAAGCTCAGGTCCAGCGGGGTCTGCGTGTCCGGGCGCAGCTTCGGTATCAGAGGCACCGGCGCATAGTCGGCGTTGGGGATGATCCGCAGCCAATTGGTGCGGTACAGCTCACGCGCCTGTTCGGGAATGTCAGAGGCCGGGAAGAAAAGGCCGTTGAACACTTCCATCGACGGGTCGGACGCTTCAGCGATGACCTGGCCGTGGCCTTCCTCCTCGAAACGGTAGATCAGCACCCGGTCGTAACCGGTCATGGCCTGGATTTCCCTGACGCTGATGTCGTACAGCGCCTGCAGGGTGGTGGCTGCTTGCAGGCGCTGGAGCATCCGGCCCAGATGGGTCTGGTTGCCGGCGACATTGCGCGGCTGGAAGTTCTCGACGTGGATCTCCAGCTCCAGGATCAGGACGCCCTGATGGCGGTGCAGCAAGCCTTCGAACACGGTGCCGTTGACTTCGACGCGCAGGGGCGGCGCGTCGAACAATGTGGGTTGCTGCAACGCTTGCTGCACGGCCTGAGTGTGCGCATCGCCAATGAGGCCGCGCAGTGGTTGGCCGATCAGCGTGTGTGGCGCGCGCGCGAGCAAGGTCTCGACGTTGGCGCTGACCTGGATGATCTCGAGGCCGGGCTCGGTCAGGGTCAGCAGCAGGCCATGGGGTTGAATCGCACCGGGAAAACGGATCGGCTCGTCGGCACAATTGGCCAACAGCTCTTCAAAAGCGTCTTGGTCTTGAGGGGTCATACCAGAACCTCCTGGCTTTCGAGCCAACGCTCGAAACAGCTGAATGTGGTGTGCGCGGCCGTGACGACAGCGACTCGCTCGTCTGCGCTCATGGGGCGGTTGCCCAGGTATTCAATGAACTCGCGCCAGCGGCGTCCGGTGGCAGCACCATAAATATCGAGGAATGCTGCGCCGTTTTCCGCGCCCAGGCCCAACCGTGCCGCGATTTCCCGACGCAGGATCTGGCCACCCAGCGTTGCGCCTTCCAGCACATACAACACGCCCAGACAGGCGGCGCTGGAGTCGGTGACGGGCAGCTGGCGGCAGGTTGGCAAGCGTTCCAGTGCCTGTGCCGACAGCCCCAGGGCTTGCAGGTCGCCGCGCAACGCCGGGACTTTCAATCGCGTTTTCAGATTGAAGTCGACGGGCATCGAATCACTGTCCTGCAAGGCGGTTTCCAGCGGCAGGTAGAAGCCGTAATAGGCTTGCATCAGGCGGTTGAAGGCCGGGGTATCCAGGGTGTCGGAGAAATAGGGCAGGCGTTTTTCCAGGGCGATGTGCAGTTCGGCGGTGCCGGCGCGCAGATCCTGTAGCACGGGTGGAACGCTGCTGGGCTTTGATTGGATGGGCATGGATGCTAAAAATTGATCTCGTGATGGCGACGGCTGAGGGTACAGGTCTTCGTCCGACCGCCCTCGGGACGAGCACAGACCGGATGTTCCATTGTTTCGCAAAGCCTGCTCCATGGCTAACTGACATCGATTTTCCGTGGAGGTTTCGTGTTTTGAAGATCGCCTGGCTGCAACCAACGTTGGGCACCTGCCTCCTTGAAGGCACCGCGCACGGTCATTTGCAGGGTCAGATTAATGTGTATTTGGTATCAGTGCTATGTGATTGGAGCCGTTTATCCATCAATGATCGAGCAGGTAACTTGCGTCTCTGTCGTGGCGCAAGGCTTCGACGCCGGCGTGCGCTTGGGTGAGCAAGCGGCCAAAAACATGCCACATTTTTGCCCTCCACCGAACCCGTCACCGTCAGAGGGGGCACGGCGCTCGCCGGTGCAGTGCCATGCCACTGTTTGACGCCCGGTGCGATGTTCAGGTCGGGATGGTCGGGGAGCAATTTCGCCAGCGCTGGATGCAGGACCTTGATTGCCGAATGCTCACCCGCGGTGATGCGCAACTTTCCGGCCGGCTTGTCGCGAAACTCGCTGAGCAATGCCAGCTCCGTGTCGATCTCTTCAAATCGCGGCGCAATGACTTTCAGCAGGTGTTCGCCCGCTTCGGTGGGGGCGACACTGCGGGTGGTGCGGGCGAGCAGCCTGACCCCCAGGCGCTCCTCCAGCTGGCGCATG
>Ga0247815_10002889_pt1 | contig 12573 bp, 11 predicted proteins | sample UWRJL194509B1_FD_181014 | JGI IMG/M metagenome (GOLD analysis project Ga0247815, IMG submission 181014) | Plant litter microbial communities from Arlington Agricultural Research Station in Wisconsin, United States - UWRJ-L194-509B-1 | ecosystem: Environmental > Terrestrial > Plant litter >... | reverse complement strand
TTTAATCACATTATTGATCAAAAGTCAATTTATGAGTATAAATATAGCTATCTTCGACGGCTTGTAAGTTGGAGAATTATATTTTCACTTTCACTTTTGTAGCGAAGCGTATATCGTAAACACCCACCAGTGTTATTGGTACAAGCCGGGCTTCCCTCGCTGATATATTGGAACACATCATTGCTCACCGTCGCACTGACGCTACACCCAACAGAATTAGTCGTCCCAGATGGTGCCCCTGGTGCGATGAGGGCTGAAGTCTCAATGCCCTTTAAAGTATTTGTTGAGACGGTCACTCCGCTGACACTTATAGATCCACAATTGGGATATTCCCCATTTTGGTCATAATATTTCTCGAGTGATTCAGTAATTACAGAAATGCTTGCTGCTCGTCTTGCATCTCTGGCTTCCATTTGGAAACGGTTTGCGCCAATCATTGTGATACCGGCTAGGATGCCGATCACGATAATGACCACTAATAACTCAATTAAAGTAAAGCCTCGCTGACGCCTGTTTGTACCACTCCCCCACACGCGTCTGTTCATGCTTATAGTTTAGCAGTCTATTCGGAAACATCAAAGGAGATAGCGTACATGCCGAGTTTTACATTACTCCCGGTGATTTTGTAGTTATCATCAACACTTGTGTTGTAAGTCCCTTGAAGTTCCAAGAAGCCATTTCGCTCTTTTGCGCTTGAGTTGAAGACTTTGTCAGAAAGCGTGAATACGCCAGAGCCCTTTCCTTCAACATTGCCACCACCCATAGGGATGACATCGCCATTATCCTGAATATAGAATAGTTGATAGCTAAGTGTTGCGTACTTATCGTTGTCGGTTTTGCTTCCGTCATATTCGAAAGTAAGTGTTTGTCCGTTTCCAAATAAAGCGTTAGCTTGTGGGTACTTTGTAACGCTTGGGTCAGAGAATAATTTGTAGACGCCGTCTGGGTCATTCAAGGCTGCTTTTTTAGAAGAGTCTTTTATTGCCGTTTGTGAAGTGTCACCAGTTTTTGAGTTATTGTTGCTCACGACAACCGCCGTAATCACTCCACCAATAATAACGACTCCCGCAACGACTGATCCGATAATGATTCCTAGTTTTGGCATACCATTCCTCGCTTAGATTATGACTTAGAGTGTAATCCTACAATTAATGATTAGCAATAAGCGCCGATTAGTATTGTTCGTCGCGAGCTTCTTTAAATAGTTTTCGTCCCTGTTTGGCGACGTTTCGCTTTTTTGCCTGAGCGCTTTCGGCTTTGCTTTTAGCGATTGTGCGAGTCTTAAGTTCAACAAGTTCCGATTTCATTTTTTTATAAGCTGCATAGTGTAAGGGATCAAGTGTTCCGCCTTCTAAAGCAACCTGAACTGCGCATCCTTCTTCGCCGTTATGCTGGCACGAAGAATATTTACATTGGGATATCAATGTTGTAATGTCGTCAAAGTTTTCTTCAAGATCTTCCTCTGTCCCCCACAGCTGGAGTTCACGAATACCCGGTGTATCGATAAGCATTCCGCCGTTCGGTAAATTAAAGAGCTCGCGGTGGACGGTGGTGTGTTTGCCGGTATCGTCTGATTCTCGGATTGTTTGAGTGTGCTGGCGGATTTCACCAAGTAGTGCATTTGTCAGTGTCGATTTTCCGACACCTGAAGATCCGAGCAAGATAGCCGTTTTGCCAGGAGTAATCCGAGCGATAATCTCGTCGATCCCAATACCCTTATCTTCAGTCGTTACAATAATCGGAAGCTTGAAAGAATCAAGTTGTGTGACGAACGAATGAAGATCATCTGTCTTGTCGGCTTTGTTTAAAACAATGACTGGTTCGATACTATTAATGGAAAGCTGATAAAGATAACGGCGTAGTCGATCGACGTTAAAGTCATTATCAAGCGCAAGTAGCACAAACGCGATATCAACATTGCCAGCAAGCACTTGCTTTACCGTTTTACTACCAGCGGCTGCACGAGCGATCTCGCCAGTTCGCGGCAATACTTGTTCAATAACGGCATTGTTATCGGTGATATGCACGCCTACCCAGTCACCTACTTTTGGAACATCTTGGCGATCGGCATAGTGTGCAAGTTTACCGGATAATTCTGCTGTGACACTATCTGGCGTTGCGACGCGAAGAGACGTTCCAAAGTCGGCGGTAACTCTTGCGGGAATTAGATGCGGATGTTCAGCGGCGATTATTTGCCAGGCTTGTTCGAGCCGTTCATTCCATCCAAATGTTTCTAAATCATTCATTACAACTAGTATGACATGTTCCCTCGTGTATAGCTACGACACAGAAAATAAATTTTAGCAAGGACAACCACGTCCACATCTGTTACAATGGATAGGTTATGATCTCTGACATTACTATTACCGAAAAGTCCTTTGGACCAAAATCTCTCATGTCAAATGTGAGGTTTACTATTAACGACGGCGAGAAAATCGGCGTTATTGGACGTAATGGTGTTGGAAAATCTACTCTTTTTGGAATATTGGCCGGTCAGGACAAAGATTTCACTGGTGACGTGATCTATAAGCCTGGAACGGTTATCGTTGCGACACAACAGGAATACCACGATGTTGGTGACAAGACCGTCCTTCAATATGTGCTTCAAGGTTTGCCTGAATACTCAAAACTAAGTCACATTATTGAGACCTATCCCCTGACTATGGGCGACGACATGAAGAAGATTAACGAGTACAGCGAAGCACTCGGACGATTCGACGACAAAGGTTTTTACCAAATCGAAGAACAAATCGAACGCGAACTCGCGAACTTCCAGTTGCCTGATATTGCACACCGCGAATTCTCTACCCTTTCTGGTGGGCAGAAACGTCTTGTTGAAGTTGTAAAGATTATGCACTCCGATGCTGACCTTGCACTCGTCGACGAACCGACTAACCACATGGACTATATTGCCAAGGATCAATTTATCGACTGGCTCAAAGGCGCGCATGAAGGCGTACTTCTGATTACTCACGACCGTGACGTGCTTCGTGAAGTTGACCGCATCGTCGAACTAAAAGATGGTGGCTCACAAAGCTTCAAGGGAAACTACGACGCGTATCTAAAGCAGAACGCCGTTTCAACCGGAAGCCAGATGAACGAATTCGAAATGATCGAAAAGCGTATCGTAAACCTGAAATCTAAAGTCATTGAATACCAACGATTTAAGGAAAAGTCTCGCCACGGCGGTACAATTCAACGATTCAAGCGACTTGAAGAAGAATCACGTAAAGAACTCGCTGAACTACAAACTCGCAGCAAGCCAACATTCTGGATCGACAAAGATTCTGTCGACAATCTTAACTATAAGGTTGCGGCGCAATACGATAAGTTCAAAGCAAAGAACGTTCGGATTAACTTAAAGAGCGACGAATCACGAAGCAAGCACGTGCTTATCTCTGCTCGCGACCTGAGTCTTGGATATGACAAGCCACTCTTTGAAGGCATAAACATTGACCTCCGTGAAGGTGAAGCGATTGAGTTCCGTGGACGAAACGGTGCTGGTAAAACGACACTTATTAAAGCAATCCTTGGCGACGAATCAGTCACGCGCTATGGCGGTGAACTAGACCTCGACAAGCAAGTCCGCGTCGGTATCTACGAGCAAGAAGTCTCCCCTACCTACTTTGAAATGCCACTTGAAGAAGCGATTGAGCGAATGTATCTTTCTCGTGAGTTGCCTATCTCGACAACCAAGATCCGTTCAATTATGAGCGACTACCTTTTCTCTGAAGGCGATGGCAAAACTCCAGTAAAGCGACTTTCTGGTGGACAGAAAGCTCGTTTCCAACTGATTGCGATGCTTGCGAATGATCCGCAACTCTTGATCCTCGACGAACCAACAAACCACCTTGACCTTCCAAGTGTGGAAGAGCTTGAAACAGCACTGGGTAAATATTCAGGTGCGATTATTTATGTGAGTCACGATGGGTATTTCCGTGATAAGTTAGTGGGTGATGTTTTGAAGATTGGTGCGCAGTAATAGGACTTTAACTACAAAAGCTATTCACTACATGAAGTAATATGAGTAGTTCTGGAGCCAGAATTTGTGAGTTTTGCATCGCAGCCTCGAGACCACATATATATTAGACCGGCCGCAAGTAGGCCAAGAATAATAATTATCGAAGAAATGATAATGACGGCGCGTACACTTCGTTTCTTGTGATTCATAATTCAATAATAAAAAAAAGCCTCCAAATTGGAGGCTTTCATTGTATTAGGCTTTACCCTTAAGTTTCAAGCTCTTAAGCTTCTTCTTGAGTAGACGCTTTCGCGCAGCTCCGTGCCAGTTTTTGTGCTTCGCCATCGTAAGTTAATTCCCTTCAGCCTTTTTATTAAGGCATGATTATTAGCTTTTGTAATAAACTTCCTATTATTGTATCATATGACCCCTATAATTGCAGTAGTGATATGCAAAGTGCTATAGTTTAAGTATGAATAAAAAACACTTTACGAAGTTCAACGTCAAAGACAAAGTTCTTAAAAGCGAATTAGCACGTGCACACGGAATGATCATCTTGCTCGTCGTCGCCCTCATGGCGGTGCTGACGGTTTCAAGTTCACTTGAGATCGCACTCGACCCACTCCTTACTTTTAGTGCGGTGATCCTTCTTGCGGTTGTTGGCCTTCTTTCGCTTTCAGTTGTGATCGCAATCGTCACCAAGCGTAAATAATGGCAGTTTCTCAAGAATATATTCCTGGCATGTGTAACATCGGTCCGGCTGAACGTCGTCGCCGTCGTTTAGGTGGAATTGCCGGTGCAGTCGCGACTATCTTGATCCTCGTCGGACTTATTTTAATTGATGCACCGGTGTTATGGCGCCTCATTCTCATTATTCCCGCAGCTGGAGCAGCAACGGGATTCTTGCAAGATGCGCTTCACTTTTGTGTCGGCTTCGGTATGAAAGGAATCTACAACGTGATTAATAGCGCGGGCGTAGTTGATAATGTTGAACTCGAAGAGTTCCGCCTGAAGGACAAACGAAAAGCACAGATGATTGTTATTTGGTCTGGAGTTATCGGTGTTGTCGTTGCGCTCCTCTCGTTACTTATTCCCTAGCCCTGTTCTTTTCACTGTTCTTCTATATAATCAGTACATCCGCTTACCCATGTAAACGGAGGTACACATCCATCTCCGGTGAAAAGAGTGAACATGAAACGCACGAAAGTCGTTGCACTCGCTTTGACTGCAGTTTTACTGCTGTCAGGGTTTGCAGCGGTGCCGAGCGACGAGCCGTCGTACATCGGTCCTTACGACGCCAGCCAGGAAGCCGAAGACGGTTTCCGCGCCTGGTGGGACTACGAAGTCCAAGCCTCGCAGGATTACCGCAAGAGCTTTGATAACAAGGTCTACCCGTCTGGAGTTACCGTTTGTGCAGCAAGGGCACTCGGGAAGTCTCCCTCGACGATCGAGAATTCATTGGTTAAAAACAATGGATTCACTCGAAGTGGCGCGGCTGCGATCATCAAAGGTGCGTTGAATTCGCTGTGTCCGAAAGTGGACACTGGCTATATCACGTACTTCGATGAGGACGTCCAGGCGTTTCAGTCGTCGGTCGAGGACAAAATCACGCTGCCGAGCACGATGGGCGCTCCGAATGAGATCGACTACGGTTGGTTCCTGAAGGAGACCTGCGCGTACATACAGCTGAACGCGGGGAAGACTAACTACGACATCTATACTCATATGCGTTCATTTGGGTATATGACGTCCAAACCGTTTTTCTACGTCAGCGGTGTGTCGGTCGCATCGACGGATCCGGCGGTCACATACACCTATATTCAGCAGGCTGTGTTGAATGGATGTCTGGGACTGTTCGACAGAATTCCGCTTGTGATACAGGCGCAGCCCTAGTACCAAGTCCTGAGCCATGACTATAAAATGGCTTAAGCCCTTGAATTTATAAAAAATACGCCCATCGTGATGACGGGCGTATTTTTTTCGCGTTAAGAATTAACGACGGTTTTGAGTACTTTGCATAGGAACGAAAGTGAAAGCTTTTCCGCTTGCACCACCACGACCAGTACGGCCGATACGGTGAACGTAGTCTTCGTAAGTTGCAGGTTGTTCAAAGTTGATCACGTGACTAACGTTAGGGATATCAAGTCCACGGGCAGCAACGTCGGTTGCAACCATGATGTTAACTTTGTTATCTTTAAACGCTTTAAGTGCACGCTGACGTTGTGACTGAGATTTGTTACCGTGAATGGCGACAGAGCTAAAGCCGCTTTGCTCAAGGTGGTCGGAAAGACGTTGGACGCCAAACTTTGTTTCACCAAAGACAAGTACCTTATCAAAGTCAGTTCCACCAAGCATTTGTACAAGTACTTCGAGTTTGTGATCTTTGTCACGCGCTTCGACAATATCTTGTTCAACATGTTCGCTTGTGTCTGAAGTACGTACTGAAACTTCAACAGGGTTGTTAAGGAAAGTATTAACAAGTGATTGAATTGTTGGAGTAATTGTCGCACTAAAGAAGAGTGTCTGACGGTCACGAGATGTCTGGTCGACGATCTCACGAATGTCGTTGATGAATCCCATGTCGAGCATACGGTCTGCTTCGTCGAGAACGAGGAACTCAACTGTGTCGAGTTTTAGTTCACGGCGCTTCATGAGGTCCTTAAGACGACCTGGAGTACCAATGATGACGTGTGGACGACGACGAAGATCGCGGATCTGACGTTCGATGTTCATTCCACCAACACAAAGTGCTGAGAAAAGACGCATACCACGTGAGAATTCACGGAACTGTTCGTCGATCTGTACTGCAAGCTCACGTGTTGGAGCCATAATAAGGACAGAGTTAAACATTTGACCACCACGAATCTTTTCGATGATAGGCAGGATGAAGGCAGCTGTTTTACCAGTACCAGTGTTTGCAAGTCCAATAACGTCGCGGCCTTCTAGAATAAGAGGGATTGCTTGGTCTTGGATTGCGCTTGGGATTTTGTAACCCTTTTCAACGATGTTGTGCTTTAGGTCATCGCTAAATGCGAAGTCAGTAAATTGGTGCTTAGAGTCGTAAACGACTTCTTCGGCTTTAGTGACTGCTTTGTTGATGAATTTGCTTGGGTGAATGTAAGCACCGCGGCGTTGTCCGCCACCTGAGCGTCCACCGCTACGTTGGTTGTTTCCACCGAATGAACGGTGTCCTGGGCGTGCACCACGAGGTGCTGTTGATCGATTTTGATAAGCCATAAAGCTATAGAGTCCCTTTCTGGGGCTAATTAATAATCTGCATAAGCAGACGAACAGTGAGAACCTTTTGATATCTCATTAGGTACAAGTCTTTATCAACTAACCATGAGAGGCGGTATCCATTCGGATGCGTATAATTTCATTATAGCACAAGCTGGTTTGTTTGTCTAGAGGTGGAGTTGCCGAATCCTCTTCTGTCGTCTCTTCAACCTATTCAACGTCGCAATATAAAATCTGTGGTGGCTTTTTTGTATCCTGCGTAACTCGACTACGTCTCAGACATACTCGGATAGCAAGAAAGCCACCACAGATTTTATCTGGGCATTTCACGGGTTGATTCGTCTACAGAAAAGGATTCGCCTACCCCGCTTCACTCAAACGATAGTATAATAAGAAGTAATAACGGAGGTGTGTATGTTACAAGGAAGCAAAGCGTTTAGCGGATTTTCAGTTAAAGACATCGATGAAGCGGAAGAGTTTTATGCTCACGTACTTGAGTTGGATGTAAAGAATACAGGGATGGGGCTTGAACTCCATCTAGGAAAAGAGCTGGTGATCTTCCTTTACGGCAAAGAAAATCATGAACCTGCGACATTTACCGTACTTAACTTCCCTGTCGCCGATATTGAATCGACGGTAGATGAACTTGCCTCTAAAGGTATTGAATTCATTCACTACGACGAACTCCCTGCCCCACAAGACGAGCGTGGAATTCTTCGCGGCAAGGCTGCTGGCCAAGGTCCTGACATTGCATGGTTCAAAGATCCCTCTGGCAATATCCTCTCGATCCTCAGCGAATAGTGCTATTTTAGGAAATGAAGAAGGGCCCTCTCGGAAGAGGGCCCTCTTTGTCTTCAATACTTCGAAGACAGCAACTATCTTTGCAGATAGGACGCCAGTGTGGCGGATTTTGTATCAGAGACTGTCTGAATTACAGGTTCTTGTGGCTCACTTAAATCGTGCCAGTTCCCTTGTTGTGGCGCTTGCGTGCCACGATCAGGATGGTGGTACCAGCGAGAAGCAGCACGAAGACTGCAATCAAGCTGTCACCGATACTGACACCGGTTGATGCCAGTATGGCGGGCACATCGCAGACGCGCTTGTCCTTGACGGTGTACGACACAGTTGCCTGTGAAGTTCCATCAGGGAACAGGTGTCCGACAACGGCGTTCACCGTTGCCTTGTGCGTGCCGACTGTCTGGTCCAGTACGCCAACGAGTGTCGCATTCACCGTGGTGATCTTGACGGTCTCGCTGGTGGTACAGGTTGCTGCCTTGTCGATCGAAACCAACGCAGTTGCATCCTTCGGGCACAGACTTGGATCTGCCGCTACGACAGTGTAGGTCACCGTGATGGTGGTCTTTCCTGTCTCAACACCTGTTGCATCGCTCGGGAACAGGAATCCGTCCTTAGCAGTTGCCGTGCGGGTGTGGGTGCCGACCGTGAGGTCAGCATCTTCATCCCAAGTCGCGTTCATGATCGTGAAATCAGGGACGCTACTCGCCAGGCAAGTCGCTGCCGTTCCGACCGAAGCCGATGCGGTTGCTTTACCGGGGCACAAGCTTGGGTCGGCCTTCGTGATGGTGTAAGACACCTCGAGGGTCGACTTGCCGCCAGGGAACAGGTGATTCTCGTTGGCCGTTGCGGTCCTGGTGTGAGTACCGACCGTGAGGTCGGGTGTCACAGTGTCCCAGGTTGCATTGGCAAGCGTGAATACAACAGTGCTGTCTGCCAAGCAAGTTGCTGCCGTTCCGACCGAAGCCGACGCGGAAGCATCCTGCGGACACAGTGCCGGGTCAGCCGCCTTGATGGTGTAGGTCACCGTGATGGTGTCCAGACCTCCAGGGAACAGGTGATCCTTCTCTGCCGTTGCTGTACGGGCGTGCGTACCGACTGTAAGGTCGGCCTCGTCATCCCAGGTCGCATTGGCAAGCGTGAATACAACAGTGCTGTCCGCCAGGCAAGTCTCCTGCTGATCGGTTTTCACCGATGCAGAAGCATCCTGCGGACACAAGCTTGGATCAGCCGCCTCGATCGTGTACGTCACACTGATGTGTTTCGTTCCGTTCGGGAAGTTGAACCCAGCGTCGGCCGTTGCGTTCCGGGTGTGAGTACCGACCGAAAGGTCAGCCTCTGTATCCCATTTCGCGTGGGACAGCCCGAATGAGACATCCGTGCCAGTAGTGCAAGTTGCTGCCTTGTCGATCGAAAACGACGCAGAAGCATCCTGCGGACACAGTGCCGGGTCAGCCGCCTTGATGGTGTAAGACACCTCGAGGGTCGACTTGCCGCCAGGGAACAGGTGGTCCTTCTCTGCCGTTGCCGTACGGGTGTGAGTACCGACCGAAAGGTCAGCCTCTGCATCCCATGTTGCGTGGGCGAGATCGAACTTTACCGTCGTGTCTGCGAGGCAAGTCTCCTGCTGATCGATTTTCACCGATGCAGAAGCGTCCTGCGGACACAGACTCGGATCTGCCGCGTAGATGGTGTATGTCACCGTGATAGTGTTTCCACCACCTGCGAACAAGCTTCCGACGTTTGCCTGGAAATCAGCCGTGTGGGTCCCGACCGACTGGTCGAGCACGACGTCATTCTTTACGACTCCGTCACGAACCTGCTGGGCGTTCGTCACTGTTGCAACGACCGTGCTTGACGAGAAGCAGGTTGCTGCGGTCTTGACGGAAACCGTCGCAACCGCATCTTCCTTGTCTCTATTGCACTTGAATTCCGGCCACGTGTCGGTCTCGTTCGTCTGCACGAATGAAACGGTCCACGAAGACTGGGTCAGCTTTGCCCCGTAAGGGAGCGTGATGATCCCCGCCTTGATCTGGTCGAGCGTCAGTGGAATCGGTGTCTGATCGACACCGAGAATCTTCCACCGCAGCCCGAGGTTGTTCTGGCCGTTGTAGCTTGCGCCGCCCGTAATGTTCTGGTCGACGTACATGTTCACCTGAGTACCCGGAGGGGTAATCGTGGCGTTGATGTGGTCGCCGTTGGTCAACGGACGGTTGTAGTTCCCCGAGATGACGTCACAAGTGACGGTCTGGGTTGGTGGAGCGACAACAGGTGCGCAGCCGGTCGTGGTCTTCGAAAAGTCCATGTTGTACTGCGATCCGTCATTGGACCGAACCGTGACGATCAACGTGTGGTTGACCGTGCCATTAAGCGTCTCGTTGAGGGTATACCCGGAACCCGGGATTTTCCCATCGAACTTCACGACGTTGTCGAGCGTCACCTTGGCAGTGGCGTCCTTGTCGTAGTTCTTCAGCGAAACGGTTGCAGCCGTACAGGTGACGTCAGCGGCCTTGTCGTGAGCGGATGCGGATGTGCTTGGTGTCACGCCGGTCGCCTCAAGGGCAATCGGTGCAACTCCCATCAGCGGTATTACAAGAGCGGCGACAACGGCGAACCGTGTCATCGATCTCTTTTTTGCGGGTGCGAGGTTCAAAAGAGAACCCCCCTTTCCTGATCGCGAGAGCGTATAAACGTCAACGGAATGCTGAGCGTTTCGGGTGTACTAACGAAGTGAGCCGAATTGTTGATGTGCTCATGAGACACGTCAAAAAAGACATGCTGGCTCACGCGCTGTATACTATTGTACCATAAAAGAGTCAAAAAGTAAATACTCATAAGCGTCATAAAGAAGTGGCTATTAAGGCCTTGACGCTCATGCTATACGCGGGTGTATACTAAGGGTAGTCATATAAGTACTTCTGCGAGGATTTTCACTTATAGGCTTATACAGAAGCCACCAAACCGATGTTATGCACACTGTAGACATATTCTATAAGCGCCCCTGATAATCGATACAATTCTACGTGATATTTAGTAAAAAGGCAGACGAGTCGAAGCGGTCTCTCTCCCCTCTCTAAATCTCTCCTCCATTAAAAGCCGCTGCTGACCAGAATTCTTGTTGTCAGCTATTTTGCGTTACTTAAACAAAACTTGAACATCTTAGGAGAAAACAATCATGAATCGTATCACAATCAACGAAGAAATCGCAGTCACAAAAATGGGATTCAAAAAGGACTTATCTGCGTACCCACGCCGAATGGAATTCCGCGGTACTATCTACGAGTTCCTCGACGCCGGTCTTCGCTGCCTTATCCGTTCTGGAGAACAAATGGCAGAGATCATTACACTGACTGATGGCCAATCACAATACCGTCTTCGTAGTGACAACCACGGAGGTAACTGGACATTGCTGAGTATTATCTCGTAATGCAGTCCTCCACCAATTAAATACCCGGCTGTAGATGCCGGGTATTTTTTATTCACTATTTATTCAACAGGATTCTTTACAAAGTGTCGTCCGTACCACTTATGGATCTCAACCACGATAATTGGCACAAAGAATGCGATCAAGCTGATGATGAATAAGTCACCAAGTGCGATCGGTGTGACACCTAGAAGGCCTTGTAATGGTCCAAATACAGCCAAGATCTGGAAGAAGATCGAGATTGTAAGTCCGATATAGAACGGCTTGTTAAGGACCTTAAGGCGCGTAAACAGCGATTGGAAAGTACTTCGAGCATTGAAGGCGTTTGCCCACTGCATCACTACAAGTGCACAGAATGCGACGGTGTGGCCATATGCTGCGTCGTATTTCAGGCTAAAGTACGCGTACATCGAGACGGCCATGGTTGCCATCGTGAGAGCTACGAGGACGATTCGGAAGATCATGTACTTGCTAAGGAGCGGTGACTTCGGTGGGATCGGTTTTGCCTTCATGGCGTTCTTTTCACCAGGCTCAAGTCCAAGCGGAATTACCATTGCAGTATCTGTCACAAGGTTCACCCAAAGGATCTGAACTGGTGAGAGTGGCATCGGGAATCCGATTGCGATCGCCGTTACGGCTGTGATCACCTCACCCATGTTCGTTGAAAGCAGATAAAAGAGCATGCGACGGATGTTAGAGAAGATAATACGTCCTTCTTTCATCGCTCGGACAATTCCTTCGAAGTCATTGTTTAAGAGGATAATATCGCCAGCATCTTTGGCGATTTGCGCACCACTTCCCATTGCGACGCCGACGTGCGCGCTTGAGAGCGCCGGTACGTCGTTTACTCCATCACCTGTCATCGCGGTGACTTCTTTTATCTTAAGGATCTGGAGGATACGGTATTTGTTCTCCGGGGTCACACGTGAGAAGACACGGGACGCTTCAACTCGAGCCTTTAGCTGCGTATCGGTAAGTTCACCGATTAATCGACTATCAAATACTTGGTCGCGAGATTCAAGCAGGCCAAGTTGTTTTCCGATGTGATATGCAGTTTCAAAGTGGTCACCGGTAATCATACGAACCGTCACACCGGCTCGCTGTGCGGTTAAGATTGCGCGGCGCGCGGTTGGACGAAGTGTATCGGCGACACCGA
>Ga0247815_10002888_pt1 | contig 12573 bp, 16 predicted proteins | sample UWRJL194509B1_FD_181014 | JGI IMG/M metagenome (GOLD analysis project Ga0247815, IMG submission 181014) | Plant litter microbial communities from Arlington Agricultural Research Station in Wisconsin, United States - UWRJ-L194-509B-1 | ecosystem: Environmental > Terrestrial > Plant litter >... | reverse complement strand
AGAACTTGCTGGTTTTTTGGTAATTGAATGTTTTGTTTTCACGAAGAATGTTTTATCTTGGCAGACAGAACTCAGCTCGCTTGAATCGCAACTTCGTGAAGCGGCAAAACGTTATATGCCATTTCAGTAAACCCGTCAAACCATTGAGAATGAACTTTTTCAAAAAACTTTTTGCACCGAGATTACAGCCTGAAGATTATTATAAAACTATAATCACAGACAAATCAATTAGAGTTGAGCATCCGAAAAGAGAAACAGAAGAAATATTATGGCAAGATATTAAAGAAATTAAATTAATAAATACTGACGCTGGACCAGCAGCTCCAGATATATGGTTAGCATTGCTTGGCGAAAATTCTGGTTGCCTAATTCCTCATGGAAGCAAAGGTTTTGATGATGTCTATGAAATTATTTCCAAATATGAGAATTTTGATTTCGAGAATGTAACGAAATCCATGACGTCAACAAGTAATGAACATTTTTCATTATGGAAATTGACGACTGAAAAAATTATGGGGCTGATTTTTATTGAAGATGAAAAAATCGGCTATTCTAATTTTGAAATTATAGATCAATCAATGGGCGCAATCGGTGGAGTTTTTAATGCTTCGGAAAATTATCAAAAATTCAAACGCAAAGTTGTCGAACTTTACAATAAAAAAGGTTCGGCAAATAGCTGCGATTTTAATTTTAAAATATTATTTAATGATCGTGAATTAAGGGCTGAAGGCGGGATTTGTTTAACAGACAATGGCGAACATGAAATCTACATTGATGCTGCTGGAATTGATTTAAGCGCAATATAAAATATCAAAAAATATAGAAACGGCATATAACCGCCTGTAAGCTAATTGCGCTTGTTTTGAGTTGCCGGAAGTTGCTATTTCACGAAGAATGTTTATATTCGGCAGAGAAAACTCAGCTCATATGCACCGCGAATTCGCTTACAGGCAAAACGTTGAGCGCTATTTCTAAAAACAATCGTTACAACAAAATCGTCAATCAATGACAACAAAAATTTTAACTGGAATCTTTTCACTCACAATAGTTTTAAAAATTCTATTTTGGTATCTTTCAGATTCGCCTATTAGTAGATTTTCAATATTACTGTTACTTTTCATTATAATAGTCATCAATTTTAAAAGTAGATTGACTTGGGTTCTTGGATTAACATACTCATTAATAGCAATTGTTGCAATATTTTTAAATTTCAATTTAAATCAATCTGAGTCTATTGGCAATAATCCATTTTTATTTCTCCAATCGATTGAAAATTCAATCAACACAAAAACAAATAGTTATTCAAAATTCTTATTTAATATATTTCCACTAATATTATATATCTCCATGTTTGTAATTTTTCTAACTCCAAACTTTAAAAAGAGATATTTCAACAACAAATGAAACAGCGCTCAACAGCCGGTAAGCGAATTACGCTGGTTTTCGGTAAAATGAACATTTGTTTTTCACGAAGAAAGTTTTATCTTGGCAGAGAAAACTCAGTCCGCTGGCATCGCGAATTCGCTTACCGGCGACACGTTATGTGAGATTCCAGAAAAATCGCTGTGAAATTTGGAAAGTTACCATTTTTTGGTAATTTAGCTAAAAATAAAATCATGGGACGAAACACATCTATATCGCTAGGAAACCATTTTGAAAATTTCATCGAAAGCACCGTCAATAATGGCAGATTCAACAACGCCAGTGAAGTTGTTCGAGCTGGGCTTAGACTTCTCGAAGATGAAGAGAATAGAATTATTTCTTTGCGAAAAGCTATTCAAGAAGGAATTGACAGCGGAATTGCCGAAGACTTTGAACCTAAAAAGTTTTTGGAAACGCTAAAGGCAAGAACGAAGTAAATGGCAAAATATCATTTTACTAGGAAAGCGCTAAACGATCTAATAGAAATTTGGGATTACACAGTTGAGGAATGGTCCAAAAACCAGGCTGAAAAATATTACAATCTAATAATTGATTCTTGTATGGATTTAGCCAATAATCCGAAACTCGGAAAATCTTATGAAATCCTGTCGTTAAATGTTCTCGGCTATCGTTGTGGCGAACATATCATTTTCTATCGGGAGATTTCAAAAAATGAAATTGAGATTACAAGAGTTTTGCATGGAATGATGGACTTGAAAAGTAAACTATAGGAACCTCACATAACCGCCGCTAAGCGAATTTGCTGGTTTTTGGTTACCGGAAGTTGTTTCCTCACGAAGAAATATTATCTTGGCAGAGAAAACTCAGCTCGCTGGCATCGCAAACTCGCTTAGCGGCCAAGCGTTATGCGAATTAGAACTGCAGATTCAGAAAACTAACGCAACACAACTAACTGCGAACTATAAAAACCTCAAATGAATAGATTTCAAAACATCGGCTTTTTTATTTCCTTTATTTATATATGTTACGTTTATTGGTTTAATTACAAAGAAGAAAATTTCCATAATCGAAAGCGTTTAATAATAAATTTTGTAATATGTTTCTGTTGGGCATCGTTTGGAATGCTTATGGACAACACTCCCAAAAATAGTTCATTTTTAATGCCAATATTTCAAATTATACTTATACTTTTAATTGATTGGGTTTTTCGAAAAACTATAAAACGAAATTTCTATCCATGCAGCGGATACGGAATGTTACCTAAAAACTCAACAATATTTGATGCATTGATTACCTTGTTGAGTTTATTAATAAATATATTTTTGCCAGTAATCTTATTAAATTTGATTGTTAATTGTCGAGCGTTTGATAATTAATTCGCATAACCGCCGCTTCAAGAACTTGCTGGTTTTTTGGTAATCGAATGCTTTGTTTTCACGAAGAATGTTTTATCTTGGCAGACAGAACTCAGCTCGCTGGAATCGCAAATTCGTGAAGCGGCAAAACGTTATCGGCGGTTTCAGAGCTACACAAATCTTGAGTATTTTGCGTATAAAATATTGCAAATTTCTCATTTTGTCGCTTTCTTTACTTTACTTATTTAACGAATTTTGTATTTTAGAAATACAAAAAAGTACATATTTAATATAATTAAATGCTTGATTATATTATGGAAATTCATTTCGTAAAAAAACTTGAAAACTTTGTCAATTTCAACGCTTGATTTATTTGCATTTAAAAAATCAGAACAAATTGGCGCGAGAAAATTTCTAAAATATCGCAATCCAAAGTCTTTATAAAGTAGAAAATTAAGCTACAAATTACTGCAAATTCAACCGCCACGATAACAACGGCTTCATGCAATTGCGAAGTTTTTTCTAACCGGAAATCTTTATTTCACGAAGAATGTTTATATTCGGCAGACAGAACTCAGCTCGCTTTCATTCGCAACTGCGTGAGAGCCGCAAAACGTTATAAGCCATTTTTGAAAACCGCATAAACATTGACAATGATTAAAAATATAGTTAGAAACACAATTCTTTTTTCGGCAATTATGCTGCTTAATTGCTCATCTAAACAAGATTGTCCGGAAGGCATTAATTTGCTTCCAATGTATGGCGAGGCAAAAAAATGCGCAGAGCAAATTGAAAGTGATAATAAATTTCTTGCCGATTGTGATAAACAATTTAAAAGCAGAAAAGAAGCTGCTGAAAAATATGTAGAAAAAGCTTGGAGATATTTTTACAATAACGAGCCAGAAACTTCAATGAAGAGATTTAATCAAGCTTGGCTACTCGATAAAAATAATGCTGAAATTTATTGGGGATTCGGAAATCTTATGGGAATGAAACACGAACTAAAGCAATCAATTTCTTTATTCGAAAAATCAATAAAGCTAAATTCAAATAATGCAAAAGTTTACGAGAGTATGTCCACGAGTTATGGGCAGTTATTTTTCGAAACTAAAAAAGTCGAATATCTTGACTTAACAATTAAAAATTTAAAAAGCTCTCTAAAGTTAGATCCAAATAATGCAAAAAATTATGGATCGTTGACAAGTGCTTATGCTTATTACACGCAAAAAGATAGTTTAAGAAAATATCTTAAAATCACAGATAAACTCGATCCAAAAATGGTCGATCCACAAGTCAGGAAAATTGCTGCTCAAAAGTAAAACGGCTTATAACCGCCGCTTCAAGAACTTGCTGGTTTTTTGGTAATCGGATGATTTGTTTTCACGAAGAATGTTTTACCTTGGCAGACAGAACTCAGCTCGCTTGAATCGCAAATTCGTGAAGCGGCAAAACGTTATGAGCCATTTCTGTTAAAATCCATATAAATCGAGAAACATATACCAGAGTTTGGTATATTTGAAAAAATTATTTTACCATGTCAAAAAACACATCGATTTTACTTGGAGATCATTTTAATAAATTTATTAATCATGAGGTTGAATCTGGTCGTTACAGTTCGGCAAGTGATGTTGTCCGGTGTGCTCTACGCTTATTAGAAATTGAAGAAAACAAAATAAAATGGCTCAGAAATGAACTTGAAATTGGAGAGAAAAGTGGATTTGTAGAAAACTACGATCCAAAAAAACATCTTCAAGAAATCAGGAAAAAATATTTATGAATTATAAAATCACAGAAGCCGCTTACCGTGACTTAGACGATATATGGTTTTATACTTTCGAAAAATGGTCCGAAAACCAAGCGAATATTTATTTTGAATCCATAATTCAAGAGATTGAATTAATGAGCGAGAAACCAGAGAAAGCTAAACAGATGTCAAAAATCAAATTCAATTTCTTTTATTTTCGAGCTCTCTCTCATTATGTGTTTTTCAAATATGGAGATGACAAAATTGAAATTATAAGAATACTGCATAAAATGATGGATTTTTCAAAGCATTTAGATTAGAAACGGCTCATAACCGCCTGTAAGCAAATTACGCTTGTTTTGAGTTGCCGGAAGTTGTCGGTTCACGAAGAATGTTTATATTCGGCAGACAAAACTAAGCTCGCTTGCATCGCGAATTCGCTTACAGGCAAAACGTTATGCGACATTGCCCACAATTGCGCAGAAAACCATTCTCAATATTCATGGAAATAATACAATATATATTCATATTTTCTTTTCTGATTTGGCTTTTCCTCACGATACGCGTTATCTTTTTTCACACTATTACTTTGAGAAAATGGAATTCTGTGGAAGGTGTAATTTTGGATTCGGAAATTATATGGTTTAGATCTAAAACAGATTCTGACACTGAAGGATGGAAAGAAACGGTCAAATACAAATATATTGTCAATGCTATTGAATACGAAAATAATTGTCTGACTAAAAATTTTGGATTTCTTACGCCGTCGAAAATTTTCGCAAGCGAATACAGTTATAAAAAATATGAAAAAGTTGTAGTCATTTATAAACCATTATGTCCACAAAATTCTGTACTGGTTACCAAAATATATTGGCTGCCTATTATCGCGGGAGCAATTTTCTTCTCAATCATTTTTATGTTCTTATTCAAAATCAACGTCGCATAACCGCCGTTTCAAGAATTTGCTGGTTTTCGGTAAGTTGAATGTTCATTTTCACGAAGAAAGTTTTATCTTGGCAGAGAATACTCAGCTCGCTGGCATCGCAAATTCGTGAAGCGGCAAAACGTTGTGCGAAAATTTTAAAAACCGCCAAAAAAAACATCAGAGACAACATGAAAATAATTAAACTATTTTTCTTTTCAATCTTAATGTCACAGAATCTTTGTGCACAAATGGAGATTGATGGAAAGCCATTAAACGATGAACAAAAGAAAATGGTCAAAGAAACATTTTCAAAACAGAAAGTATTGTCTCAAAATGCAGAGAATAGTTGTAAATGCATTGACTCGATATCAATTAATAGTAAAAATGCAGTTGAAACATCAAAAGAAGTTAAAAGATGTATCGATAATGAAGTTGTAGGATATCAGTCTACATTGAAACTAATGGAAACTGTCGATGTGAAAGAAGGTGAAAAAATTACTGTTTCTATTTTTACTGATCCAGAATCAAATGAGTATAAAAAGTACTATTATGAAATAGAAACAAAATTAATGGAGAGTTGCCCAGCAATTAAGAATGTTGTTGGAATGAATAATAAAGAATCTGAAAAATCTGTTTCAAAAAATTCGGACGCCATCAAAGAATATAATAAAGGAAATGAATTCATAAGACAGAAGGATTATAAAAGCGCATTGCCATTTTACGAAAAAGCCGTCAAAATAGATTCAGAATTTGTATTTGCCTGGGATAATATCGGTGTCTGCAATAGAAGATTAGGAAACCTTGATGAGGCTTTGAAAGCTTACAAAATGTCATTAAAGTTAGATCCCAAAAGTTTGACAGCACTTCAGAATATAGCTCTAGTTTATGTTGGCCAGAAAAAATATCAAAAAGCGATAGATTCCTATAACAATCTTGCCAAAGTTGATAAGGAAAACCCTGAAGTTTACTATGGAATTGGGGTCATATACTACGAAAACATTTTAGATAACGAAAAAGCACTAGACAATATATGTAAAGCTTATAATTTATACGTGGCTCAAAGTTCTCCTTACAGAACTGACGCGGAAAAAATTATTCAAAGTATATATACAAATTTCAAAGCTAAAGGCAAACAAGATAAATTTAATGAAATACTAAAATCAAATAATATTTCTAGCAATTAATAAATCTTCGCACAACCGCCGCTTCAAGAACTTGCTGGATTTTTGGTTATTGAACGTTTATTTTCACGAAGAATGTTTTATCTTGGCAGACAAAACTCAGCTCGCTTGAATCGCAAATTCGTTAAGCGGCAAAACGTTATGTGACAGCGCGTGCCGCGCGAGGAGCAAAAGCAATTACTGATATTTTTGTATAAAAGTTTCTAGTTTGGCAATTAAAAACTTCCGCATGAAGCGATTTTCATTTATCAAAAAATTATAACTTAGACTAAACATAAAAAGTTACTTTTTTTATTAGTAAGTTTTTTATGATTAAAACTTTTGTCGATTTTCTTAATCGAATTTCTTTGTGAAATCTTGTGCATTCTTTTTCAATCTTTCTCGATTTACTTTGACGCTTTTTTTGTCAAATTTTGTCTAAACAAAATTATTTTTCTCATCAAATAAAAATTTGTTTCTGGAACACAAAAAAATAATATTTTTACTAAATGCAAAACTTGTTCTTGTTGTTTAATATCGTTGTCTTGCGCCGTCACATAACCGCCGCTTCAAGAACTTGCTGGTTTTTTGGTAATTGAATGTTTTGTTTTCACGAAGAATGTTTTATCTTGGCAGACAGAACTCAGCTCGCTTGAATCGCAAATTCGTGAAGCGGCAAAACGTTACCACTAATGCTAAAAACCATGAACTTAGATTGGAATTCTTTCTTTTCAACAATTTCGCAATCTGCATCAGGAATGATTGCCATTATCGCTGCGTTTATTATATCCAAATTGTTAGGAGAAAATGAAAAAATGGAATCTCTAGAAGGTCAAATTGATGAGTTAATAATCGATTATAATGATATCGTTCATCGAGTTTCACATCGTAAATTTGAGTGGTTAGACAAAATGGAAATTGATCGTGATGATGACATAGAAACTGCTATTAAAGCCGGCGAATTTAATTCTCTTTCTGACGAAGATAAACTTCTAAAACTATATGAAATTGCTCCCTATTTACATCAAACAGATGCTTGTCTTCCAGCCCTAAAAAAACTTATTGCAGAATTAACACCGCGTGGCTTCGGATTCAATCAGCTTTCACATCGACTATTAAGGCCAGTAGAAGTCTGGTATAAAGTAAATGAAGAACATGAGAAAGTAAAAGCACTTCAAGTAGATAGTTATACATTAATAAATAAATTTACCAAACTTAAAGAAGATTGCAAAAGTGCACAGAGAAATCTAAAGCCAATACAAAACCTTCTTTATATTTTGATAATCGGTTTTCTCGTTGCAGCCATTTATCCTTTACATTTCCTTCCTATGGGTGAAAATGAAAACCCTAGTATTGAATTCTCAATTGCAGCATTAAAATGTTCATTATTTAGCTTCAAAGGAATATTTATTATTTTACTTACTGCAGTTGTTATAGGTATTTTTGGGTATTTTCTTTATTTCATAAAAGAAATTAGAAAAGGATATAAATCGTTAGATGATTTGCTCGCTACGAAATATTTAATATTAAAAAACTATTCCCCATATTTTAAGTAAGCACTAGTGGTAACAGCGGCTACTTGCTATTGCTGGTTTTTAGGTAATTAGAAACTATATTTTCACTAAGTTTGTTCACGGTTGCAGAAAGTACTCTGCTCCTTTTTCCGCAACAGACAAGTAGCCGCGAAACGTTATATGACATTTTATGAAAGCCAGGAATAACATCGAAAATATTACGGGAATTGAAGAATTTAATCTTGGCGCTGATATTATTCCTGAAATTGGCGCGGGCGGAATCAGTTTTAAAAATACGCTTAAAGATTTTGAGTCGGTTATCACTGCGAGCCTCTTTGAGAATCATCATACAAAAATCAAACATGAAATTGACGGTAAATATATTTTCATAACTCTGTGTTCTCTGAAAAGGGAGTTTGAAGTAGAAATCGATTTACTAACTGGAAAAATTGTTTCTATGAGTTGTAATAAACGTTATACAGGAAAACTTTTCAAAGAATTTGGTATAGGCGACAAAATGAGTGATCTAATGAGCGTTAAACCAAATATCGGGTTTGATTTAGATCATGATATTTATGTAAATTATCCATTTGACGGGCTTATGATTTATCCGCCAATTCAATTACGCGATAAAATAATGAATGCTGTTGTTCAAGGAGAATCGGTTCCTGATTTCATAATTGAATCATTTGAAATTATAGACATGGAATTTGCTAGAAAACATTTTGAAGGAACATTAATCTATTAAGTTAAAACGTCATATAACCGCCGCTAAACGCAATTGCTGATTTTTCATTTCCGGAAACTTTTTTTCTCACGAACTTTGTTTATCTTGTCAGAGAAAACTCGGCTCGCTTTCATCAGCAACTGACGTTTAGCGGCCAAGCGTTACCTGCCATTATGAAAGATGACCTTCAAAAATATTACGATACAGAAAAAAGAAAGGGAAATTTAAAAAATTTAAATTTTGAAGATTTATATTTAAATTTTGTTGATTTCCAAAAATCTTTTTTTTCCGAAAATGACGAGGCTGATATATGGAAAGAAGACTTTGATTTCTTGCAATTGATCTATTATCGAAATTCTGTTCTTTGGATGAATATCAATCTCAAATTTGATTTTATAAACATTGACAACGTTAAAAACGTTAACTCTTTATTTTTTGATTACTCGAACATTCTAACATTAACGCAAAACAATTTACTCGCCATAAACTATTTATGTCACAAAGGCCTCGATCATCAAGCATCGCTAATTGTTAGAAATCATCTAGAGTTAATTGAACTTTCACTGTCAATTTTCGGAGATTCAGAAATGTATGAATTTTACAAAAAACTGGTTGGGAAAAATGGAGAAGAAATTAACCGTTCAATTAAGTTTTCAAGCACAACAAAAATCAATCAAAAGATATTAAAAACGTTAACAGAACAAAAAGGATTCGAAATTTATGAAGGTTTTTTTAAAGATTTAAGTGATTTTAAAATAAGCCACTATAAAAATTATTCTTCGGCTGCACATCCAGATAGAACAACAGTTTGGTTAAGTGCATACTCAGTTTCCGAGGATGATGAAACTTTGCAAACAAGTTACATGGGAAGGCGCAATAAAAAAACTCAAGCAATTTTATTCGACGTTTTCTTAATTGAAGTAATATTATTTCAATATGTAATTGCTATGCAGATTACAAATCACAAAATGAATTTTGATAAATATGGAAAGGATTCTGAAAAAATGGCTTTTTTAGTCACCGCTGTTTGGCATTTGTACGGTATTAAATTGAAAAAATACATGAAAGGTAAATAACGGCAGGTAACAGCCGGTAAGCGAATTACGCTAGATTTCGGTAAGTTGAACGTTTGTTTTTCACGAAGAAAGTTTTATCTTGGCAGAGAAAACTCAGGCCGCTGGCATCGCGAATTCGCTTACCGGCGACACGTTACCAGCAATTTAAACAGACAATCCCATGTACCATGAACCTCCTAAAGAATTTCTATATTCATCATAAAATATATGTTGAACACACGGATGGCAATAAAACATTTTCCGGAACAGCCACAGGTTTCATTCTTGAAATCGCACCAAAAGCAGCATGGATTATTACAAATAGACACGTAGTTGACATAGATTACAAGAAACCAACTGCAAAGTATAAAGATTTTAAACTGTCAAAATTTATAATTACTGGAAGAACAAAAGATGATGTAGAATATTCATATCAATTACACGAAAACGCAGAATTCTTTTATCATGAAAATTATGAAAATGATATCGCAGTAATAAGAGCTCATGTTTACTTAGTAGAAGGACAAAACTTTCATTGGCATTTTGGACTTGAACATTTAGCTACAAAAGAAATTTATAACCAAATTGACCCCTTAGATTTGATATGCTATTCTGGTTTTCCAAATACACATGATAAACTCGCAAATAGACCTATATTAAGAAGTGGAAACATCGCTAGCGATCCAAAATATGATTATTCTTGGGACAATACATATCAGGGTCAATGTGTAGCCTATGAAGGGTTTTCGTCTGAAGGTGCTTCAGGCAGCCCAATCTTTGCCCCACCAAGAGGAATGAGAAATATTCCTAATTCAAGACATGGTTTTTTAATTGGTGTAAATGCAGGACATATTCCTGAAGGCAATGGCCATAGTGGTATTTCTTATTTTTATAAATCGACAGTTATATATGAAATAATTGAACTCCACGATTTAATGTCAAAGTAAATAGATAAACTGCTGGTAACCGCCGCTAAATCGAGATTGCCGAGATTTCGGTAAATTGAATATTTGTTTTCACGATGAAAGTTTTATCTTGGCAGAGAGAACTCGGCTCGCTTTGATCGGCAACCTCGTTTAGCGGCCAAACGTTACCAGAAATTACAGGAGCGACGAGCACGATTCAAAGATATTTATAGACAATATAAAATATAACCAATAACAAAAATTATATCCATGAGAATTACAAAAAAACTTATTCTTCAATCTTTTTTATCTCTTCAGTATTTTGCAATGCTCAAATCCAAAAAACAAATTCCGACACTAGACAATTTATGGATAATGCAGATTTTACGCAAGTAAATAAAGACTGGAATGTTGTTGCGGATTTTAAGTCTGGACTTGGCGAAGTTGTTTCGTTTTTTCCTGTAGAAGCAATCGATCTTAAATCTAACAAAAGTGTAAAGTCTTTACAAATGGATATGACTGTGTTATACAATTTTGGAGGAAAAAGCTATAACTATTTCAAATCATCTTGGATTGATTTGAATGAAGTTGACGAATTTGTTTACTTCATAGAGCAATATGTGATCCCAAATCTTAAAGACAAAACAGAAAAAAAGCAATCAGTTACTTATATATTTAATTCAAAAGAAATTACATTCAGCTTTTATATCGAAAAAAACTCTCGAAGAATTTCCATTTATCTAAAAAATAATGGAATAACAGATAATGAACATTATTTTTGGACTGAATCACAGGTAAATAAAATCCCAGATTTGCTTACGGTTCTTAAAACGATAAAGTAACTTCTGGTAACAGCGCATTTACTCAAAGCGCTGGTTTCCGTTAAATTGAATGTTTGCAATTCACGAAGAATGTTTTATCTTGGCAGAGAAATCTCAGTTCGCTGGAATCGCGTTTGCGCAAATCCGCGAAACGTTAGGCGTTATATTTTGGGCGATCGTGTAAACAATAATCAATATGGAGAAAATAGAAATTTATACAAGTAAGAAAAAATCATTTTTATTACTAATTGGATCATTACTTTTTGTTCTCGGTGGAATTTACATGAGTTTACATCCCGAAAATTTTCACTCAAGAAATCCAATTTTTGTAAGAGGAGTTGGAATCGTTTCAGTACTTTTTTTTGGATTAGGAATTTACGTTTCTCTAAAGCAATTAATAAAAAATCAATTAATTCTTGTAATAGATAAAATTGGGATAAATGTTAATCCTAAAAAATCAGAAAGCATAGAATGGAAAAATATAAATGGATTTTCAGAAATCCAAATCCAAAGTACGAGAATTGTGATAGTCAATATTGATAACTCAGATTTTTGGATTGAAAAGGAAAAAAGCATGATTCGCAAAAAACTTATGAAATATAATGTGAATAATTATGGTTCACCATTCAATTTTGCAGCAAACTCGATGCAAATAAATCATGATGACCTTTTAAAAATATTAAATGCAAATTTGAGTAAATACAAATACAACGCCTAACCGCCTGTAAGCTAATTGCGCTTGTTTTGAGTTGCGGGAAGTTGTGGTTTCACGAAAAATGTTTATATTCGGCAGAGAAAACTCAGCTCGCTTGCATCGCGAATTCGCTTACAGGCAAAACGTTGTATGCCATTGTTTCCGTTGTATCGTCCTAAAATAGGTTGACTAAAAATTAAACACTTTTAGTATCCTATGACAACAACAAAGAATCAACATTGTCGAAAAAATGAGTATCAGAAAATCAGTTTTGATCTCAAACTTTCCAT
>Ga0247815_10002886_pt1 | contig 12582 bp, 7 predicted proteins | sample UWRJL194509B1_FD_181014 | JGI IMG/M metagenome (GOLD analysis project Ga0247815, IMG submission 181014) | Plant litter microbial communities from Arlington Agricultural Research Station in Wisconsin, United States - UWRJ-L194-509B-1 | ecosystem: Environmental > Terrestrial > Plant litter >... | reverse complement strand
GCATTTGAATGTTCTTGGGGTTTTAAAATTTACAGGAAAAACTCTCACAACTACTTTGTTGCCTTCTTTCCATTGCATTAAAGACGGATCCCGGCTTTCAACACCAACAATTTGTTTATAGGCCTTTGCTGCTTTTTCTTTAGTAGTAAGAACACCCTTTCTTTCAATGCCATTCACCAATAATGATAGTGAGGTAGCAACAGATCCTTCAGGCAATTGAAACGAATAAATAGCTTCCTTATCCTGCCAGGATTCTTTTTTACAGGCAATATCCATGGTGATTTCGGTATAGGCCAATCGGGTTTCGGGATAGAGTTTTATATCTTCTTTGATATTTTTGGTAAATAAATCTTCACCGCTCCACAGTTGTTCTTCAGTTTCTAATCGTTTATCAAAATTTGATTTTAGAATGTTTATCCTGTCATCTGCACTCAGATTCAGGTCGTTGCAAAACAAATAGGCAATCGTAATAAAGGGATTGTGAATTTTTCTTTCATTGAATTGACTACTTCCTATAGAATTAAAACTTCTAAACTCAAAAAAGTTATCCTGAGAGGTATAAACAATATCTTTTTTTAGAAGGATTTCGTTCAGAAAATTGGGTTCCAGATTTTGTGAAATAGTGATATAATTAGGTAAATCTTCATTTGAATCAAAAGTTTTCGTAACCGTATTTCGTGTTATTTTTTCACTTTCTAAATTTAAGCCCATAATAAATAGGATTAAACTAATCAGTATCGTTGAAAATCCGATTCCGAAAGACAGAAAATATTTCCTCTTTTTTTGATAAATAATAAATAAAGTTACAGTATGGATTCCCAAGGTAATTGCCGGAACCAAACCATAAAAACCCATTCCAAGTGCGATGATACCCATGAAAGAATAAGGCATAATCGGAATAAGATATATGGCAAAATAAATAATGAGTCCGAAAGATAATCCGTTTATGAAATACGAAAGAGTTGAAAGATATTTATCATCTGTATTTCGGTAAATAAAGAAATTAGAAATACAAAAGAGCAGTGTAACGATATATACCCAAATGGTCAAATCTTCAAAAACCGAAAGGAAAGTATTAAGACAAAAACATCCAATGAACCAATTTAATATTAAAAAAGGAATAAGGTGAAGGTATTTTTCTTTGTCTCTTAAAGTTAAAAAAGAAAGCACTGTTCCGTAAATGAACTCGATAATTAAACTAATTATAGCCAGTTGTTCAAGAGAGCGAAATTCGAGTTTAATTCCTATTAAGGAAGTAGAAAGAAGAATGATGTTAAAGAGTGTAATAGCAATACTAATTCTCACTCCAGGTCTCTGAAAATATTCATTTAAAATTTCTAGTTTGTTTTTCATAGTTATATTTTTTATAAAGTACTTTGAAATACAAAGTTAATAGAATATTTGAATTCCAATTAAAATTTTTAAAATTTATTTTTTAAGTAGTTTTACGTATTATTTAATGATTAAAAAACTAACTACAACGATATAAATACTTATTTAGAAACATTCTTGCTCAAAAAAGGAGTAAAATCTTATATCGTTTATAACATAAATTTTACACTTTGTTAAAGAAAAGATTTTAAATTATTGATAATTTAAAATTTCTATCGAAAATTGAGATATTACCAATAATGGTTGGTAAAAATCATTATTTTGCAATAATAATTTTTGAAAAACGGACATACATTATATTTTTTTTAATTCTCAGCTTTAATTTCTACATTTGCGAACAAAAAATAAAATACCTAATTTACTATGGCTTTTGATAATACTATTTACAAAGATTACCTGAAGGAAATTGAAGAGCGTAAAGAACAAGGGCTTAACCCGAAACCAATTGACGGAGCGGATTTGTTAAGTGTAATTATTGCTCAAATTAAAGATGCAAATAATCAATACAGAGAAGATTCTCTTCAATTTTTTATCTACAACACTATACCCGGAACTACTAGTGCCGCTGGTGTAAAAGCACAATTTTTAAAAGAGATCATTTTAGGTCAGTCTGTAGTAAATGAAATTACTCCTGCTTTTGCTTTTGAATTATTATCACACATGAAAGGCGGTCCTTCAATTGAAGTGCTCCTTGATTTAGCTTTAGGAAATGATGCAGCAATTGCAAATGAAGCGGCAAAAGTTCTAAAGACACAAGTTTATCTTTATGATGCCGATACAGACCGTCTTAAGGCTGCATTTGAAAGTGGTAACACAATCGCCATAGATATTATTAAAAGTTATGCTCAGGCAGAGTTTTTTACAAAACTGCCGGAAATAGCGGAAGAAATTAAAGTTGTAACCTTTATTGCTGGCGTGGGAGATATTTCTACAGATTTATTGTCTCCAGGAAATCAGGCGCATTCACGTTCAGATCGTGAATTGCACGGTAAATGTATGATTACACCTCAGGCACAAGACGAAATCAAAGCACTTCAGGCACAACATCCTGATAAAAGTGTGATGTTGATTGCTGAAAAAGGTACAATGGGTGTAGGTTCATCAAGAATGTCAGGTGTAAACAACGTGGCTCTTTGGACAGGTAAAAAAGCTAGTCCTTATATTCCATTCGTAAATATTGCTCCGATTGTTGGAGGTACAAACGGTATTTCTCCAATCTTTCTTACTACTGTTGATGTTACTGGTGGTATCGGAATCGATCTTAAAAACTGGGTAAAACAATTGGATGCTGATGGTAACCCAATTCGTAATGAAAGTGGAGATCCTGTTTTGGAAGAAACTTACTCTGTTGCTACCGGGACTGTACTTACAATAAACACAAAAAAGAAGAAATTATATAATGGCGACCAGGAATTGATCGATATTTCTAAGGCATTCACACCTCAAAAATTAGAATTTATTAAAGCTGGTGGTTCCTACGCGATTGTATTTGGTAAAAAAATTCAAACATTTGCCTGTAAACTTTTAGGAATCAATATTCCTACTGTATTTGCTCCGTCAAAAGAAGTGTCTATTGAAGGACAAGGACTTACAGCTGTTGAAAAAATCTTTAACAGAAACGCAGTTGGAACAACTCCTGGTAAAGTATTACACGCCGGATCTGATGTTCGTGTAGAAGTTAATATTGTAGGATCGCAAGATACTACAGGTTTGATGACTGCTCAGGAATTAGAGTCTATGGCGGCTACGGTAATTTCTCCAATCGTTGATGGTGCTTACCAATCAGGTTGTCACACTGCTTCCGTTTGGGATAAAAAAGCACAGGCAAACATTCCAAAATTGATGAAATTCATGAACGACTTCGGTTTGATCACGGCTCGTGACCCGAAAGGAGTTTATCATTCAATGACTGACGTTATTCACAAAGTGCTTAACGATATTACCATAGACGAGTGGGCTATCATTATTGGTGGTGACTCTCATACAAGAATGTCTAAAGGTGTTGCTTTTGGTGCTGACTCAGGAACTGTTGCTCTTGCACTTGCTACCGGAGAAGCTTCAATGCCAATTCCGGAATCTGTGAAAGTTACTTTCAAAGGTGATATGAAAAGTTACATGGATTTCCGTGATGTGGTTCATGCTACACAATCTCAAATGCTTAAGCAATTTGGTGGTGAAAACGTATTCCAGGGAAGAATCATTGAGGTTCACTTAGGAACCCTTACTGCTGACCAGGCATTTACTTTTACGGACTGGACTGCAGAAATGAAGGCAAAAGCTTCTATCTGTATTTCTGAAGATGATACTTTGGTGGAATCATTAGAGATTGCAAAAGGAAGAATCAAAATCATGATCGATAAAGGAATGGACAATGAAAAACATGTTCTTCAGGGATTGATCAACAAAGCAGACAAGAGAATTACAGAGATCAAAACAGGAGAAAAACCAGCTTTGACTCCGGATGCAAATGCGAAGTATTTTGCTGAAGTTGTAGTGGATCTTGATTTGATTGCTGAGCCTATGATTGCTGATCCGGATGTAAATAATAATGATGTTTCTAAAAGATATACTCACGATACTATCCGACCTTTATCTTTCTACGGAGGTGATAAAAAAGTAGATCTTGGATTTATCGGTTCTTGTATGGTCCACAAAGGAGATATGAAAATTCTGGCTCAAATGCTTAAGAATATTGAAACTCAAAAAGGAAAAGTAGAATTTTTAGCGCCGCTAGTTGTAGCTCCGCCAACATATAATATTGTAGATGAACTTAAAGCTGAAGGTGACTGGGAAGTTTTACAGAAATATTCAGGTTTCGAATTCAACGATGATGTTCCTAAAGGTGCGGCACGTACAGAATACGAAAACATGTTGTACTTAGAGCGCCCAGGATGTAACCTTTGTATGGGTAATCAGGAAAAAGCGGCTAAAGGAGATACCGTAATGGCAACCTCTACACGTCTTTTCCAGGGAAGAGTAGTAGAAGATGCTGAAGGTAAAAAAGGAGAGTCATTGCTTTCATCTACTCCGGTTGTGGTTCTTTCTACAATTCTTGGTAGAACTCCAACCATTGAAGAATATGTAGCGGCAGTTGAAGGTATTAATTTAACTAAGTTTGCTCCTTCTCATAAATTATTAGTACAATAATCAAATGATAATTTAATCATAAATTCTGAAGCCTGAGTGATAAACTCAGGCTTTTTTATTACTAACTGCTCATTTTTTCGTATCTTAGAAGTTCAAAAAAAATAACAAAAACAATTACACAATTATGGCATTTGATATAGAAATGATTAAAAAAGTGTATGACAACATGCCTGGGCGTGTTGATAAGGCACGAGAAATAGTTGGTCGTCCACTTACTTTAACGGAAAAAATATTATACAACCACCTTTGGGATGGAAATCCAACAAAGGCGTTTGGAAGAGGAGTTGATTATGTTGATTTTGCACCGGATCGTGTGGCGTGTCAGGATGCAACGGCACAAATGGCATTATTACAATTTATGCATGCCGGAAAAAAAACAGTTGCTGTTCCAACAACAGTACATTGTGATCACCTGATTCAGGCAAAAGTAGATGCTGCAACCGATTTGGCCAGAGCAAAAACACAAAGTAACGAAGTTTTCGATTTCTTATCGTCAGTTTCTAATAAATACGGTATTGGTTTCTGGAAACCTGGAGCCGGAATTATTCACCAGGTAGTGTTGGAGAATTATGCTTTTCCAGGCGGAATGATGATTGGTACCGATTCGCACACTGTAAATGCAGGAGGTTTAGGAATGGTAGCGATTGGTGTTGGTGGAGCCGATGCTGTAGATGTTATGTCCGGAATGGCCTGGGAATTAAAATTTCCTAAGTTAATCGGAGTAAAACTAACGGGTAAATTATCAGGTTGGACAGCTCCTAAAGACGTTATCCTCAAAGTTGCAGGTATTCTTACTGTAAAAGGTGGAACTGGTGCTATTGTTGAATATTTTGGTGAAGGTGCGACCTCTATGTCCTGTACCGGAAAAGGTACTATCTGTAACATGGGTGCCGAGATTGGAGCAACAACTTCCACTTTTGGTTATGATAATTCTATGAGTCGTTACCTGCGTTCTACAAACAGAGCTGATGTTGCAGATGCTGCTGATAAAATAGCTCCTTACTTAACTGGAGATCCTGAAGTATATGCTGATCCTGAAAAATACTTTGATCAGGTTATCGAAATCAATTTGTCTGAATTAGAGCCACACTTAAACGGTCCATTCACTCCGGATTTAGCGACTCCTATTTCTAAAATGAGAGAAGAAGCCATCAAAAACAACTGGCCACTACAAATTCAGGTAGGTTTAATTGGTTCATGTACGAACTCCTCTTACGAAGATATTGCACGTGCGGCTTCTTTGGCGAGACAGGTAAGTGCTAAAAACTTAAAAACGAAATCTCAGTTTACCATTACTCCGGGTTCTGAGGTAGTTCGTTATACAATTGAAAGAGATGGTTTTATTGATACTTTCGAAAAAATTGGTGCTACCGTTTTTGCCAATGCCTGCGGACCCTGTATTGGTATGTGGGACAGAGAAGGGGCTGAAAAAGAAGAGAGAAATACAATCGTTCACTCTTTCAACCGTAACTTCTCAAAACGTGCAGATGGTAACCCAAATACTTTGGCTTTCGTAGGTTCTCCGGAATTGGTAACCGCTATGGCTATTGCAGGAGATTTAGGCTTTAATCCGTTAACAGATACTCTAATCAATGAAGATGGAGAAGAAGTAAGGCTTGAAGCACCAACCGGAGACGAATTGCCTCCAAAAGGATTCGATGTTAAAGATCCGGGTTTTCAGGCTCCGGCTGAGGATGGTACCGGAGTTCAGGTAGTGGTAAATCCAGAATCTGAGCGTTTACAGCTATTGGCTCCGTTTGAACCTTGGGATGGTAAAAACATTATAGGTGCCAAACTATTAATCAAAGCATTCGGAAAATGTACAACCGACCATATTTCTATGGCGGGACCATGGTTGCGTTTCCGCGGACATTTAGATAATATTTCTAACAATATGCTGATTGGTGCCGTAAATGCATTCAACCAAAAAACAAACTCTGTTAAAAATCAATTAACCGGACAATATGATGCAGTTCCTGGTGTAGCCCGTGCGTATAAAGCAGCTGGAGTTCCATCAATCGTCGTGGGAGATCACAATTACGGTGAAGGTTCTTCTCGTGAGCATGCTGCCATGGAACCACGTTTCTTGGGTGTTAAAGCGGTATTGGTAAAATCTTTTGCGCGTATTCACGAAACCAACCTTAAAAAACAAGGTCTTTTAGGATTGACTTTCGCTAACGAAGCCGATTACGATAAAATTCTGGAAAATGATACAATCAACTTCACCGATTTAACGGAATTCGCTCCAGGTAAACCCTTAACTTTAGAATTCGTTCATGAAAATGGTTCAAAAGATATTATTCTTGCCAATCATACTTACAACGCTGGACAAATTGGCTGGTTCGTTGCAGGTTCAGCATTAAACTTAATTGCTGCCGGAAAAGCTTAAAACTTACCACTCAATTATACTCAAAACGCTCTGTGAAAACAGGGCGTTTTTTTTGTTCAGGAGCTAATCCGGCTGTCCGCTGTATCTTTTGTGGCGAACCCCACCACAAAAGGATGCCGCTTCCATCCGGGCTAGGGATTCAGTTTTCAGGACACTTTTTCTTTAAATTTTATATTATTAGAGTAAATCATAACTTACACAAAAACTTTACGTTAGCTTCAAAAACAGTTTAAGCCGCCTAATTTGAAATAAATTTGTTGTTAAAAAACGTGTATTTTTTACTTTAAAAAGTTAAATTCGCCTTGTTAGTAATATTGTTTTCTTTTTTGAGTTTAAAATATAGGAAAGAAATAGTAGAAATTAAAATTCCCCCATAATGATTTTTAGGTTAATCTTTATCTTTATCTTCTTGTTTTTTAGTGTCAGTGTTTTTTCCCAGGAAAATTATATCAAACATACTATTTCAAAAGGTGATAATCTTACCAGTATCGCAAAGAAATATGGCGTAAAACCCAACGATATCTCTAACGCAAATCCGGATGCTCCCAAAATTTTAAAATTAAATTCGGTTTTATTAATTCCGAATACTAATAAATCTTCTGCTATAAAATCTAATGAGCCTGTAGCAGAAACAACTCCCGGCTCACACGAAGTATTAGCAAAAGAAACACTGTGGGGGATTTCAAAACAATATAAAATTTCTGTTGAAGAATTAAAAGATGCAAATCCTTCCTTAGAAACCGAAGGATTAAAAGTTGGACAAAGAATCAATATTCCAATAAAAAGTAATCAGATTGCAAAACAAACACCGACAGAAAATACTTCTGTAGTTGAAAAGGTTGAAATTATAAGAGAAGTTCAGCCTAAAGAAACCAAATATTCCATCTCAAAGGAATTTGGAATCACAGTTGCCGAATTAGAACTGCAGAATCCAGAAATTAAATCCAAATTGCCTATCGGATACAAGTTGAAGATTCTTACTTCAAAAGAAAAAGCTGTTGCGTATCAAAGTACAATTCCACCAACTGCTTCTCCCGAAAAGGCGTTAGATAGTCCTATTATAAAATCGGAAAATGCAATGGTCAAAATAGATTCAGGAACAGTAAAAGTTGCCAATCCTTCTGATTTTATTAATCAATTGGTTTTTAATGCTACGGATAATATTGGAACACGATATCGTTCCGGTGGAACATCAAAAGCAGGTTTTGACTGTTCCGGATTGATGTACGCCACTTTTGGGAATTTTGATATCAGGTTGCCAAGAACTTCACTTGAACAATCGAGAATTGGTGTTAAAATCAATACAGAACAAGCCCAAAAAGGCGATTTGATTTTCTTTAAGACCAATGGAAGAAATCAAATCAATCATGTGGGAATGGTAGTTGAAGTAATGGATGAAGAAATAAAATTCGTTCATGCTTCAACAAGTAGTGGCGTTATCATTTCTTCAACCAAAGAAGCCTATTACGAAAGAACATTCTCCCAGGTTAATCGTGTTTTGGAGTGATTTAAACCGCTCGAAAGTGAATTATTCTATAAAATGTATTAATAAATAATGCTTTTTTATTGAAGTTCAACTAACACAATCTCATTATTCGGATGTCTTTTAAATGTACCAATCACATTACTTTTATTCTGTAGTGCTGTATCTAGCTCATCACAAAGACTATTGCAGTCTATATCAATTTGGTTTAGTATTTTGTAGCCAGAATTTGTGATAATAAAGCTTTGTCCAGTCATTTTTAAATTAATATCAAATAAGGTTTCATTATCTACTTCCTCAATTGATTTGACTTCTAATAGGGTATATTGTAATGAACTTCCATCAGCAGGAGGATTGTTAACTTTTTCTACTTTAACAGAAAGATTATAAATTTTTCCGGGAATATAGTTGAAACCATCAATATTATTATAAAATGTATTCCAATTGTTTGTTCCAATGGTATTGCCTTCTTGTACCATTAACGTCATAACAGGTCCTAATAGTAAACCAGTACTTTGATAATGATTAATTCGCATATCAATAATTTGAGTTTTATTTTCGTTTTCACTTGAACAAGAGAATAAAATCGAAATAGTAATTATAACTAAAATGTGTTTTTTCATAATTTATCATTTTATATACAGATGGAGGATACTTTAATTGGTTGCGTAAATTAAAACAAAATTAGAATACTTATAGTTAAGGTGGAATAGTAATAGCTGGTTTTGCCCGGAACAGAATAGGAACAAATTTGATTTCAGGCCAATAAGTAGAATTACAGAGGAATTGATTTTTTAAGCTTTAAAATAAAAAGAGACCTTATAGAAGGTCTCTTTGTTGTTAAGTTAATCATTTCTGCGTTCTTTCATTTTTTCTCTCATCCTGTCTTTATTTTGTTCCTGATTGGACTTCCATTTAGTATATTGATCAGCTGTTAATATACTTTTCATTTTGGCATCATTAGCATCATTTTCAGCGATCATTTCTTTTTTGAAAGCTTCTCTCTGTTCTGCAGTAAGTTTGCTGCCGCTTTCTCTTTGTTGTTTTCTGGCCTCACGTGATTTTTCAGATTTAGCACTTCTTTCTGCTATGAAAAGTTTAACCTGTTCTTGTTGTGCCGTGTTTAAATTTAACTCTGTAGTTATTTTTTTAAGTTGTCTTTCATTTCGCTGTTCAGGAGTTAATCTCTCTCTTTGTTCACGAACTGGTGCCTGATCCATATCGTCATCTTGGGCGAAACTTGCTATTCCAACGAATAATAAAGCCGCAATAAATAATTTTTTCATGATTTATTCTTTTAAGGTTATATGAATTAGACAGTATTAAATTCATTAGGTTTAATTGCGACATTAAAATTGTATTATTTTTAACAGATTGAATCTGAATCAGATAAGTTTTTATTGTCTCCTTTAGTTGTAATTCATTAAATTTAGAGAATAAAGAAATTTAAATAATTCAAAAAGATATGACACAAAAAGAAAATAAAATAGCTTTTTTTTCTACTCAGCCTTACGATAAAACTTTTTTTAATCAATATAACAGTGATTTTGGTTTCGAATTGGATTTCTTTGAAACACAATTAAATCCTCAAACCGTAATTTTAATCGAAAATGTATCTGTAGTTTGCGTATTTGTAAATGATGTGGTTAACGAAGCAGTCATCAAACAATTGGCAGAAAAAGGCGTTAAAATTATTGCCTTGCGTTGTGCCGGTTTTAATAATGTCGATCTGGAAGCGGCAAAAAAATACAATCTAAAAGTTTGTAGAGTTCCGGCGTATTCACCACAAGCTGTCGCGGAACATGCAATGGCAATGATATTAACCTTAAACAGAAAAACGCATAAGGCCTACAACAGAGTTCGTGAACAAAACTTTTCCCTAAACGGATTATTGGGTTTTGATTTATTCGGAAAAACAATCGGAATCATTGGAACAGGAAATATCGGTAAAGCTTTTGCGAAAATTGCGTTAGGTTTTGGTTGCAAATTATTAGCGTATGATATTGTAACGAATCCGGAAATGAAAAAAGACGGAGTCGAATTTGTATCGCTGGAAACTATTTTCGAAACAAGTGATATTATTTCACTTCACTGTCCATTAAACGATCAAACCAAGCACCTTATTAATGAAAAATCAATTGATTCAATGAAAGAGCATGTCATGATTATCAACACCAGCAGGGGTGGATTAATCGAAACCGCCTGCGTAATTGAAGGTCTTAAAAAAGGAAAAATCGGTTATCTTGGAATTGATGTTTACGAACAGGAAGAAAAACTGTTTTTCAGGGATTTATCAGCAGATATTATTCAGGACGATGCCATTCAGCGATTAATGAGTTTTCCAAATGTTCTGGTTACCGCGCATCAGGCCTTTTTCACCAATGAAGCTTTAACTCAGATCGCTTTGATTACTTTTAATAATATCAAATCTTTGTTGACTGAGAATGATATTAAAAACAAAGCCGCATTGTTAGTTTAGAAAATGATAGTTTTTAAAATTTATTTGCTGTAAATTTAAGATACGAATTATAAAAAGTAAAATCATGAAATATAAATTTTTGATGGTATTGACAATAGTAATTGTATTTGGATGCCAAAATAAAGATAAAACCGAAGATAAAAGCATTATTAAAACCATTGCGGAGGATACATTGACCAAAACAGTTGCAGGTACAGCAGATGTAAGTGACGCTCCTTCCAAAGACGATAACGCGGTCGAACTGATTCAGGAACAACTGAATGTTTTACTTAAGAAAGACCTGCCAGCCATGACTAAAGAAGATAGGTTCTTTTATTACGAAGCTTTCGATTTGAATAACGATAAAAAAGATGAATATTTCGTTGGGTTCTCGAATCCGTATTTCTGCGGAAGCGGAGGCTGTTCGGGTTATATCCTGAATAATGACGGAAGTGAAATCAACTCTTTTACCGTAACTGATTTCCCAATTTACATTGCAACATCATCCACTGAAAAATTCTATGATCTGATAGTGGAAACCGGAGGAAAATTTCATATTGTAAAAATGAAAAACGGCAAATATCCGTCAAACCCATCTGTACAGCAGGAATTGACAGGCAGAGATCCAAAAGAGAGCACAAAGGTTTTGGATATTGAAGGAAAGAAATTAGAAAAATATTCATTTTAGAATGAAAAAAACCCGACAGGTTTTTAAAACCTGTCGGGTTTGAATATTATAAGTTATAATTTTTGAAATTTTTAATTTCAAAAAAATAAAACTATTCCACCAACTCCACAAATTTAAACTCACCTTCAACAGCTACTTTAGTCAAACCGTGCTTAGATAAGTTTTTCATAGAAGAATCCCATTTTTTACCACTTAAATTAGCAGTAATTTTTAATTGCTGAAGATCCATTTTATTTTCATTTCCTTTCAATAAATCCAGGATAAATTTCTCTTCATCAGACAATTCAATCTGAGCTTGTTTTTTCTCCGGACGCATTTGCGGAAACAATAAAACTTCCTGAATAGATGCATTATTCGTTAAATACATAATCAAACGATCCATACCAATTCCCATTCCGGAAGTTGGAGGCATACCGTATTCCAAAGCTCTTAAGAAATCTTCATCGATAATTCCTTTCGCTTCATCATCACCTTTTTCAGAAAGACGCATTTGATCTTCAAAACGCTCACGCTGATCAATTGGGTCATTCAGTTCAGAATAAGCATTGGCAATTTCTTTACCACAAACCATCAATTCAAAACGTTCTGTAAGTTCAGGATTGTCGCGGTGTTCTTTACAAAGAGGCGACATTTCTTTAGGATAATCCGTAATGAAAGTTGGCTGAATATAATTTCCTTCGCATTTAGCGCCAAAAATCTCATCAATCAATTTTCCTTTACCCATTGTTTTATCAACGTCAATTCCCATTCCCCTTGCAGCTTCAAACAATTCGTCTTCACTTTTTCCGGAAATATCAAAACCAGTAAAATGTTTGATAGAATCGGTCATTGTAACACGAGCATAAGGCGCCTTAAAGTTAATTTGGTGCTCGCCAAATGTAACTTCGCTCGTTCCATTTACGGCAATAGCACAATGCTCAAGCAAACCTTCAGCAAATTCCATCATCCAGTTGTAGTCTTTGTAGGCTACATATATTTCCATAGCGGTAAATTCAGGATTATGCGTTCTGTCCATTCCTTCATTT
>Ga0247815_10002885_pt1 | contig 12587 bp, 10 predicted proteins | sample UWRJL194509B1_FD_181014 | JGI IMG/M metagenome (GOLD analysis project Ga0247815, IMG submission 181014) | Plant litter microbial communities from Arlington Agricultural Research Station in Wisconsin, United States - UWRJ-L194-509B-1 | ecosystem: Environmental > Terrestrial > Plant litter >... | reverse complement strand
GAGCGAGACTCCGCCCACGAGACTCACCGCCGAGAGAAGTGCCTGGCGGGCGCGCGAGGGGGGAGTGCTCACGACCTCGAATCGATTCGTAGTCTTAGAGAGTCGACGAATGAGATTCTTCTGTTTAGATCCGGAATCTTTCGGTTCCGGTATGCGGCGCGTGCGCCAGCCCGCCAGCCCGCCAGCCTGCCCCTCAATGAGGCTAGGTCGTGTGAGAGAACGAGATCGCCAACGCAGACGATCGACTCCGTAATGATTGCTCTTATTGCGTGCGGTCCTTTCAGCACGCCGTAGGCCCGAAGAAGGTACCCGCGACCAAAACCCGCTCGCTGGCGCTGAGTCGACGTTCCCCGCCCAGAAGTAGCCCCGCCAAGATGCACCCCTCGCGCAAGGGGCGCAGCTGCCGGCGACCAGCCAGCCGCGCTGAGTCTCAGCGCCAGATCGAGTTCCTCGCCGTACATGAATATCCGTTCGTCAAGGAGCCCGACCTCGTCCAGCGCAACTCTCCGGTATGCGGCCACCGCCCCATAGGGGCCAAGCAGGGTGGCAGTCTCGTTGCTTGCAGCCGAGGGAGGGGCCCCGTGCATCCTAAGGAAACCGGCCAGCGTGACATCTGCTGTGATCCCGAAGGCGTCGACCGCACCATTGGGTTGAGTGAGAAGTGGAGTAGAGCTGCCCACGTCTGGGTCAGCGAATGGCTGAATCAAATGGTGCAAGAGTTCGGCGTCGGCCTCCACGTCGTTATTAACGAGAACAACGACATCCGCCGTTGACAGTGCAAGGCCACGGTTGCAGGCCGCCGCAAAACCACTGTTGACGGGAAGTTCGACGACTCTCACGTAAGGGTATTCGGTCCGCAGCCGGACGAGCGTGTCATCGGGGCTTTTGTCGTCGACGACTATGACCTGGTGTTGAGTGGTCTGAGCGGCCAGACTCTTCAGACACGAGTCGGTCATGGCCCAGTTGCCGTACACGGGGACGACCACGTCTACGGTCAAGGTCATGGCTGGAGCGAGTGCCTTTCGTGCGTGCGGAACGAGTGTGCGTCCCTACTCTCTCATAGCGTGGGGGGCAGGTGGCCGTTGCCCAGCCGCGCGCTAGTAGGCTTTTGGCGCGCCGGCGGCGCATTGAATTCTTAGGGAACCCGTTTAGATGACATCCACTCAGACGCTCGAGCTCACCATTTTGATGCCGTGCCTCAACGAATCAGAGACTCTCGCGATTTGTATCGACAAGGCGCAAGGATTCATCGAGCGCTCGGGAGTTCGCGGCGAGGTACTCATCGCTGATAACGGCAGCACCGATGGATCCCAGGCGATAGCTGCATCGCATGGTGCTCGGGTCGTTGATATTGCCGAGAAAGGGTACGGCAGTGCTCTCATAGGAGGTATCACAGCAGCCCGCGGCGATTACGTGATCATGGGCGACGCCGACGATAGCTATGACTTCAGTGAGCTCGACCAATTCATGGATCGCTTGCGCGCAGGGGACGAACTCGTCATGGGCAATCGCTTCCGAGGAGGTATTGAGCCTGGAGCAATGCCGCCGCTCCACAAGTACCTCGGCAATCCCGTGCTCTCGTGGATCGGCCGTGCGCTTTTTCGATCCCCGATAAAGGACTTTCACTGCGGGTTGCGCGGATTCAATCGTAAGTCGATGCTCGATTTGCACCTTCGAACTTCGGGCATGGAGTTTGCGAGTGAGATGGTTGTCAAATCCACCCTGGATGGCCTGCGGGTCAGCGAAGTTCCCACCACGCTAAAGAAGGATGGCCGTTCGCGCCCGCCCCACCTCCGTAGTTGGCGAGACGGGTGGCGGCATTTGCGGTTTCTGCTCATCTTCAGCCCCCGGTGGCTCTTCCTCATTCCGGGCGCGGCCGCTTTTCTTCTCGGTCTCGTCGGCACCGTGTTTCTCGCGTTTGGCCCGGTCGTTATCGGGAACGTCGGGTTCGATATCTCGAGCCAGATATATCTGGCCGCGCTCACCGTCGTCGGGTATCAATCGGTCCTTTTCGCGCTCTTAACCAAGATCTACGCCCAACACGAGGGTTTTCGCATCCCGCGGAGTCGCAATTTTGAGCGGCTCGAGCGTCGTATCAGTCTGGAGAGTAGCGCCCTCGTTGGTGTCGGGCTCTTCGTAGTCGGCTTGATCATCGCCATCGTGCAGTTCTCCATGTGGAGTAGTCAAGGCTTCGGAGAGCTTGAGGCCGACGCTACAGTGCGAGTTGCAGTGCCCGCATCGTTGCTGATGATGCTCGGAGCTCAGACAGTCATGGCAGGTATGTTCCTCGGGGTGCTTTCCGTCGGAATCCGGAGACGCTGACTTTATGCCGCCATCCGTCTCTGTCGCGTTAGCCACCTTCAACGGCGAGCAGTTCATAGCGGAGCAGTTGGAGAGTATTCTCGCGCAGACGTGGACTCCCGATGAAGTGATTGTCGCGGACGACGGGTCTACGGATCGAACCCTCGACATCGTGCGGAAAGTGCATGCCGCGCACAGGGGTCCGGCGGTCGCTCTCCGAATACTTGAGTCAGACAAGCGGCTAGGAGTAGCTAAGAACTTCGAGCGCGCACTGCTGGCGGCGAGTTCTGAGTTGATTGCGCTCAGCGATCAAGATGATCGATGGCACCCCGACAAGCTTGCGAGGTCGGTCCCGTCGTTCGAAGCAGACGCCCGGCTATTGCTTCAGCATTCGAACGCTCGTCTAGTGGACGCGGAGGGGAAGCCGCTTGGACTATCCCTGTTCGAAGCGCTGTATCTCACAAAATTCGAACGCGACCTGATCGGGGCAGGTCGCGCGTTTGACGCTTATGTGCGCCGAAATCTGGTCACTGGCGCGACTGCGATGGTTCGACGCAGTCTTCTTGATTCAGCGGTCCCGTTTCCCGAAGGTTGGATTCACGACGAGTGGCTCGCCGTAGTAGCAGCAGCCGTTGGCGACATCCAGCTGTTGGACGAACAGCTCGTCGACTATCGACAGCACGGGGCAAATGTTATAGGGGTGAAGGCGCCGACTCTGCGATATCGAGTTCGCCGGATGCTGGAGCCGCGGGGTGATAGGTATCGGGACCTGCGGTCTCGATCGATTCTGTTGCTCGATCGGCTTGAGCGCGTCGGGGCGAAATCTGCCGCGCTCAACCGTGCTCGAGACAAAGTCCGATTTGAATCGAACCGGGAGAAGCTCTCTCCCTGGCGTCTCTTTCGAATTTCCACCGTTCTGGCAGAACGGCGGCGCGGTTCGTACGAAAATCTATCAAGTCAGGGAAACTTGGATGTCTTGCGCGACATCCTTCAGCCTCGCTGAACGAGTTCACGGAGTTGGCCGCGAGCATGTGACATACGCGAAATGCGCTCGCGATATGCTCCGACCTATCCCGAACAGATAGGCGGTATCCCGTGACCCGTGCCCTCATCACCGGAATTACCGGCCAGGACGGCCTGTATCTCGCTGAATCACTCCTTGCCAAGGGGTATGAGGTGTTCGGAGTCGTGCGCGGGCAAGACAACCCTAAGTACCGGATGGTTCGAGACCTTCTGCCCGAGGTGTGTCTGATAAAGGCGGACATCACCGATCTGTCGAGCATGATCCGAGCGATGGAGGAGGCGCAGCCGTCCGAGGTCTACAACTTGGCGGCAATCTCGTTTGTACCCTACTCGTGGGAAAACCCCGGTCTCACCTCAGACGTCACAGGTAAAGGGGTGCTCACCGTCCTTGAGGCAATTCGAATTTGGGTCGGCGCCGAACTCGATCGCGTGCGCTTCTACCAAGCATCGAGCTCCGAGATGTTCGGACGAGTGCAGCAGGTTCCCCAAGTCGAGACGACCATGCTGTGGCCGCGTTCACCGTACGGCGCGGCAAAGGCATTCGGTCATCACCTCACCGTGAACTATCGCGAGTCGTATGGAATGCACGCGAGCAGCGGGATTCTGTTCAATCACGAGTCCCCGCGTCGCGGACCAGAGTTCGTCACGCGTAAAGTGACTCGAGCCGTCGCACGAATTTCATTGGGTCTTCAGTCGGATATTCGGCTCGGGAATCTCGACGCCGAGCGTGACTGGGGATTCGCAGGAGACTTCGTCGATGCAATGTGGCGAATGCTGCAGCAGGACGAGCCCGACGACTACGTGATCGCCACCGGTCGCACTCATTCCATCCGTCAGCTGCTTTCTGTTGCGTTCTCCGTGGTCGGTATCGACGATTGGGAGCAGTACATCGTTCTTGACGAGAAGTTTCTCCGACCGGCCGAAGTGGATCACCTCGTAGGCGACGCGAGTAAGGCCCGGCGCCAGCTGGGTTGGATGCCGACCGTCACCTTCGAGGAGCTCATTCAGATGATGGTCGAATCAGACATCAACGAGCAGACCAAGCTCGACGCACAGCGACACGCTTTCCAGCTGTAGAGCTCAACCGAGCGTCTGCCGCTGTGGTTCCTCCGTCAGCGCCCGCCGCCAGCTCAACTCCCTCGCCGCCTTCACCGAGCAGACCACGAAGGTCAGCCAGCCGAACTCCACCAGAATCGCGCTTTCCGCCAGCGACGAGATGATGAGCACGACCAGCACGAGTGCAGGCCAGGCGTAAACGACGCTGCGCTGTCGGGAGGCGAGCAGCCAGGAGCGGGCGAACGCTAGCCCCAGCAGCCCGACGAACAGCAGCAGGCCGATCAATCCAACCTGCAGCCAGACATCGAGGTACGCGTTGAGCGCCGAGTGGGGTGCGTCGACGATGCTCGAGTACGGCGGAATGCTGAGGCGCCACTGCCCGATCCAGCCCCAGCCTTCGAGCTCGTGCGAGGGGTTCAGCAGCCGCACCTGCTGCCAGAGGCGCAGCCGCTTGGTCAGCTCGCTGCTGGCCGCGAAGGCGTTGATGACTGGCGTGCGATACGCCCAGGCGAAGATCGCGGCGAGCAGGGCCACGACCAGCAGCACGACCTGCCCGACGCGCTTGTGCTCCGGTTTGAGGCGGCGGATTCCGTACAGCGCGACCGCGGCCAGGATCACGATGACCAGGGTGCCGATGCCGACCGGGGAGCGCGAGAGCAGCAGCAGCGAGGCTGCCAACACCAGCGAGGCGATGGCCGTCCCACGACGCACTGACTTGGTGCGCAATTCGAGCCCGAACGTCACCATGGCGATCAGCGCGATGACGCCGAGATGATTGCGGCCGCCGAAGATGCCCTGGATCGGCCCGAGATCGGCGAGATGTCCCGTGATGCCCAGGAAGGGGAGGGGAGTGTCGATGAGCACTCCGGAGAAGATCTCCAGCGCAAGAGACAGCAAGAGGGCGGCGCGCAGCACATCGCCGAACGCACGGGCGATCTGGATGGTGTCGCGCACCAACGCGACATAGATGCCCAGCAGCGTCACGGCCCCGAAATACAGGACACTGCCGACGGTCACCCACTGATACTGGCTCCAGAACACCGAGATCGCTGCCCAGCCGACGAAGACCATCAGCGAGATCGGCAGCAGCCCGTTCCACTCGATCATGTGTCGCTGGGCCAGCAGCGAGAGCGAGGCCAGCACCACCAGGCCGCCGAGCACCGCGAGCGCACCCGGCCAGCCGATCACCTCGCGCAGCAGCACCGACGCGAGCTCCGTCGCGACGATGACCAGCGTGAGGGCGGACGACAGCCGGGGCGACGCGAAGAAGTTCTCCGCGACATCCAGCGCCGTGGGGGTGGATGAACTCATCCCGCCCGCCTCGGGCGACCCTGGAGCAGTTCGGGCACGCTGCGGTCCCACTTCGTCTTGACCGCCCAGAGGATGAGCAGCAGCCATCCGCCCTCCACCAGGATTCGGCTCTCGGCGATGCTCTGGATGAGTTGCGCGACCAGGATCAGCAGCGGCAGGAGCGCCACCCAGCTGTAGGCACCACGATCCTTCGCGCCGGTGAAGCTACGATCGACCGCCAGCTGCCACGAGCGCCATAGGGTCGACAGCACGAGGGCAGCGAAGACGACGAGGCCGACCACGCCGAGCTGGAACAGCACATCGAGCCAGGCGTCGTGCGCGTGCAGCACCTGCACCCCTCCGGCCTCGACGTAGAGCAGTTTCTTGTCGGTGAAGGGGTAGGCCCAGGGCACCCAGTAGCTGATCCAGCCCCAGCCGAAGGCCGGCCGCTCGGACCAGGTGTGGATGACGTGCTGCCAGATGTCTGTACGGCCGGTGAGCTCCGAATTCTTTCCGAGCAGCGACAGGATGACGCGCTGCGACGCCACCGCGCCCGCGACCAGCACCACGACCACAGCGATGATGCCGCCATAGGTGCCCGCACGGGCCCGAGGCGCCCGCGCCCGACGGATGAGCACCACCGCCAGCGTCACCACCAGCAACGCTGCGATCGCGAGGAAGATCGTCGCCGAGCGCGTGAGGCCGATGGCGACCAGGGCCACCGCGAGCCAGATCCAACCCGCGCGCCCGACAGACCGGGCAGCGAGCTGGATGCCGAACACGATCAGCCCGAGCAACGCGGCTTGGGCCAGCAGGCTGGAGTTGCCGACGATGCCCTGGATCTTGCCGCCCTCGAACAGAAGGTTGCGCGACCAGTAGAGCAGTTTGGCGGGGTGGGCGGGGTCGTCCGGCACGACCCAGACCGGGTAGATCGGATGCCGGATGAACGCCGAGACGATGAACTCGAACACGAACGAGAGCCCGAGGATGAGGCGGAACACCCAGCCGAGAACGCGCAGTAGTTCCGCCCAGCTGAGAAGCGCCGCAATGACCACTGCGGCGAGACTGGTGAGCGTCTGGGTCACCGCCGCAAGAATCGACTCGGGTCGATAGGCCGACCAGGCGATCGAGACGATGGCAAGGGCGAGGAACGCGATCAGCGGGTACGGCAGTCGCGTCAGACGGATCGTAGACCGGTTGCGCACCAGCAGGAGCACGGTGCTCACCACGATCACCAGCACGACGGCGCCGTATCCGTACCAGGTGGTCAGATCACGCCAGAAATCACTGGCGATCGTGGAGAAGATCGTGAGAGTCGCGAAGCCCAGACGGAAGCCGCGACTGTCGAGTATTGCCATGCCTAGAGGCTAGACGACCCCGGTACGGATGCGCGGGAGCCGACTCCGCCTTCGCGGATCAGGCCTGCGGGTCTCCTAAACTGCTCTTCACTCGATTGATGTCCCGTTGCCATAGGTCCTGTCTCGAAGGAAACCGCCATGTCCGAACCGTCGCCGTACTCAGCACACTATTTTCCCGTCGACGGTACGAACAACAGCTGGTCCAACATGTATCAGTTCGTTCCCGAGGGCGCCAGGGTTCTGGACGTGGGATGCTCGATTGGCAACTACGGTGCCGCTCTGAAAGAACTCAAGGGATGTTCCGTCGTAGGCATCGACATCAGCTCGGTCGATATTGAGATTGCGGAGACGCGATTAGACGCTGCCTATGTCCTAGACATCACAAATGAGCAGGAGGCATTGAAGTTAGGCAAGTTCGACGTCATTGTGTGTGCCGACGTGCTGGAGCACCTTCCAGAGGCACGCACCGCGCTGCGCATCATCAAGAAGCTCCTACGGAACGATGGTGTGGTGGTGTTCTCAATTCCGAACATGGGTCACGCTTCAGTGCGTTTCGATCTTCTCGGGGGTCGGTTCGGTTACACCGAGATGGGACTGCTCGATCGCACGCATCTTCATTTTTTTGACCGAGATGAAGTTGAGAGCGTCTTCGCAGACTCGGGATTTTCTATCACGGAAGAGAGTCCGACTGTTGTTACGTACCCCCAACAGATGATCAGCGACCGTATGAATTCGTACGGTCTCGAGGCAGGCGACGCCTTCTACAACATGCTTGAGCAAACAGAAGCAGAGATCTTTCAGTATGTCGGCGTAGCCGTTCCTCACGAGGCGGATTTTGTGCCTCCGCATCCGACGGGGTTCTCAAACCCCGCGGATGAGATATTCGCGTATGCGGAGTCGGCGATCCTCGCGAAACAAGCGCTAGCAGAGCAGCTCGCTGACACCAAAATCGAGTTGCACGCCGTTCAGAGCCGGCTTCATGCGATCAGAACTCGGCCAGTTCGAACAATTCTGGCCGCACTTGGGCGCCGTCTGACGGGCTCTCGCTCCCGTTAGGGTGGCGATAAGGGAGCGCGGTGCTTCCGCACGAGCAAGTGCCGCAATTGGCTCGCGCGACGCCCGATTCCCCACGCGGTCACCTTGAGCATCGCCTCGAGCACGATGCTGCCATTCATTTTGGAGATCCCGAACTCCCGCTCGCGGAAGATGATGGGCACCTCCACCACACTGAACTGAGCAGAGAGCACTCGCAGAGTTAGGTCGACCTGGAAGCAATAGCCCTCGTGGTCGATGCCGCTGAGGTCGATTGAGCGGAGCACATCGGCCGGGTAGGCACGGAAGCCGCCGGTTGCATCTTTGACCCGAATGCCGAGCGCAGCGCGTGCGTAAACGTTTGCGGCTCGGCTGAGCAGTTCGCGTGACCGAGGCCAGTCGACGATCGCTCCGCCCTCAACCCAGCGGGAGCCAATGACAAGGCCCACGCCTGGTCCATCGAGTTCAGCCAGCATCGGTACAAGGCTCTCCGGTGGATGCGAGCCGTCGGAGTCCATTTCGACCAGCACGTCGTACTGGCGCTCGAGTCCCCAGCGAAATCCGGCGAGATAAGCGGCGCCGAGTCCGGCTCTGCTGGTGCGGTGCATCACGTGGATTCGATCATCCGCAGCGGCCAGCTCGTCGGCAAGATCACCGGTTCCGTCGGGGCTGTCGTCGTCGACGACGAGCACGTTGACCGTCGGCCGCGTGACCAGAGTGCGCGCTACGATCTGCGACAGATTCTCGAACTCGTTGTAGGTCGGGATGATGACGAGAACGGAAAGGCCCCCGTCGACTGGGTGACCGTCCAAGGGCGCAATGGCGTCGGAACTCACCGGGTGAGTTTAGAGGACCAGAATTGCGTGGAAGCTCCGCCCTTCGACAGGCTCAGGGACCGCACGGTCGCTGAGCCTGTCGAACCGGTTTTAGACGAACGCGGCGATGCCCGTGATCGCGCGCCCGACGATGAGGGTGTTCATCTCACGGGTGCCCTCGTACGAGTAGATGGCCTCGGCGTCTGCGAAGTACTTGATCACGCCGTAGTCCATGACGATGCCGTTGCCGCCGAACAGTTCGCGGCACCAAGCCACGGTCTCGCGCATCCGGCTGGTCGTGTACTCCTTGGCGAGCGAGGAGTGCTCGTCGCGCTGGGTGCCCTCGTCGAGCATGGCCGAGACCCGGGTGACCAGACCGATGGAGGCGGTGATGTTGCCGAGGCTCTTGGCGAGCAGCTCCTGGATGAGCTGGTGGGAGGCGATCGGCTTGCCGAACTGGATGCGCTCGCCGGCGTACTTCACCGCCGCCTCGTAAGCACCGATCGAGTTGCCGATCGCAGCCCAGGCGACCTCGGCGCGGGTGAGCCGCAGCACGGCGGCCGTCTCGCGGAACGATTTGGAGCCCTGCAGCCGGTTCGACTCCGGCACGACGACATCCGTCAGCACGATGTCGGCGTTCTGCACGATGCGCAGCGCCTGCTTGTTCTCGATACGGGTGGCCGAGTAGCCCGGGGTGCTGGTCGGGACGATGAAGCCCTTGACCTGGTTGTCGTCGGCGTCGCGCGCCCAGACGATGGTGACATCGCTGATCGAGCCGTTGCCGATCCAGCGCTTAGCGCCGTTGATGACCCAGTTGTCACCGTCGCGCTTGGCGACGGTCTGCAGACCCTGCGCCGTGTCGGAACCGGAGAGCGGCTCGGTGAGACCGAAGGCGCCGAGCAGCTCGCCACTGGCGAACTTCGGCAGCCATTCCGCACGCTGCTCCGCCGAACCGGCGACCGCGATCGAACCCATGACCAGGCCGTTCTGCATGCCGACGAGGGTGGCGATCGAGGCATCAACCCGGGCGAGTTCCAGGGCGACCCAGCCACGGAAGACCGCGCTGTTCTCGAACTGCCGGGTCTCCTCCCACGGCTGTCCGAACAGGCCGAGGTCTGCAAGGCCCTTCACGATCGACCGGGGGAAGAACTCCGCGTTCATCCAGAGGTCGTTCATGATCGGGCGCACCTCCGTCTCGAGAAACTCGCGCAGCGCCACGATGGTCTGCTTCTCCTGGTCGCTCAGCGCGTTCTCAAAGCCGTAGAAGTCGCTGGGAATGGGCTCGAATGACGTCATCGTGTTCTGCTCCGTTGCTCGTGCGGGTGTGTCGGCGCCGTGACGCGCATCGACCGTCTCGACTCTATGGCGATGCGGTTTCGGCGGGGCGGGCGCTGTACTTTTGGTGCACGGGCCCTCACTGACGCGGAGCGCGCTTTGTAGATCGCGGCCAAGCACATCGGGCCAAACACATCAGGAAGAGTGCAGATCATGTTCGTGCAGATCGCCAACACCCCTCGCCCCTACGCCTGGGGCTCGACGTCGGCGATCGCCGACCTGCTGGGCACGACACCGAGTGGCGAGCCCGAAGCCGAGCTGTGGCTGGGCGCGCATCCGGGCTCGCCGAGCCGCATCGTCGACCCCGCCGAGGCGGAGGATTCCGCGACGCTGCTCGACTGGATCGCGAAGGACCCGACGAAAACGCTCGGGGCGGCGGCGGATGCTGGGCAGCTTCCGTTTCTGCTGAAGGTGCTGGCCGCGTCATCCGCTCTCTCGCTGCAGGCGCACCCGACGCCGGAGCAGGCCCGCGAAGGTTTCGAGCGGGAGAACGCGCTCGGGATCCCGCTGGATGCCCCGAACCGTAACTACAAGGACGCCTTCGCCAAGCCCGAGATGATCTTCGCGCTCAGCGAGACGTTCGACGCGCTCTGCGGCTTCCGCTCGCTCGACGAGACCCGCGAGATCGTGCACGCCCTGCTCGAGGCGGATCAGCGCCGTGAAGACCCACAGCCGCAGCCGCTCGACGACCTGCTCGCCTCGCTCGAAGCTCCGGATGCCCTGCGCACGACCTTCGAATGGCTCCTGTCGAACGGCGCGGGCGTACCCACCCTCGTTCGTCTGGTGTCGGACATCGCCCCGCTCGCACTCGGATCGTCCGGCCGCTTCGACCGCGAGTTCGCGACCGTGACCGACCTCGCGCGCGAGTACCCCGGAGACCCGGGCATTGTCATCTCGCTGCTGCTCAACCGCGTGACGCTCACCGCGGGCGAGGCGCTGTACCTGCCGGCCGGCAACATCCACGCCTACCTGCAGGGCCTGGGCGTCGAGCTGATGGCCGCCTCCGACAACGTGCTGCGCGGCGGACTCACGCCCAAGTACGTCGACGTGCCGGAGCTGCTCAGCGTGCTCGACTTCCGCACGGTGCCGGTGCCGTATCTGCACCCCTCGGAGCCGGCGTCGACCGTGCAGATCTTCCGCCCCGACGTGCCCGACTTCCTGCTGGTGCGGGTCACCGGCGATGCCGGTTACCGCATCGAGGGCCCTGCGATCGCCCTGTGCACTGCCGGCACGATGACGATCACCGGCGCGGTGTCGTCGACCGAGATCACTCGCGGACAGAGCTTCTTCGTGACGCCCGAGGAGGGCACGCTGGCGTTCCGCGGCGAGGGCACGGTGTTTCTGGCGACGACGGGGGAGTAGCTCGCCCGGGGGTCAGCCGGCGATCAGCTGCCGCCCGAAGGCGCGGCGGTACGCGGTCGGCGTGGTCTGCAGCACCTTGAGGAAGTGGTGCCGCATCACCGCCGCGGCACCGAAGCCGGTCTCCGCGGCGATCCGCTCCAGCGGCTCGTCGGTGCGCTCGAGCAGGTGCTGGGCGCGCATGATGCGCTGCTTGTTGAGCCAGGCGGCCGGGGTGGTGCCCATGTCAGCGCGGAAGCGGCGCGCGAAGGTGCGCGGCGACATCAGGGCGCGGCGGGCCAGCTGCTCGACCGTGAGGTCCTCATGGAGGTTCTGCAGCATCCACTCGGCCACCTCGGCGAAGGAGTCCGCGCACTCCTCGTTCACCGGATAGTCGATGTACTGCGCCTGGCCACCGTCACGCTGCGGCGGCACGACCATGCGGCGGGCGATCACATTGGTCGCGGCGGCACCGAGCTCCTTGCGCACGATGTGCAGCGCGGCGTCGATGCCGGAGGCCGTGCCCGCGCTGGTGACCACATTGCGATCGTCGACGAACAGCACGTCGGGGTCCACAGTGGTCTGGGGGTACGTCGCGGCCAGCCGGTCGGTGTGCATCCAGTGCGTGGTGCTGCGTCGTCCATTCAGGATGCCCGCCTCCGCGAGTGCGAACGCCCCGCTGCAGACGCTCAGCACCCACGCTCCGCGCGCCTCTGCGGCCCGGATGACCTCGAGATACGCCTCGTCGACGTTCCCGATCGCGTGGGCCGGAACGGCGATGAGGTCGGCATCTGCCGCCGCATCCAGGTTCTCGGTGATCATCATCTCGAAGCCGAGACTGGTGCGCACCGGCCCGGGAACGGCGGTGGCGATCGTGAAGTCGAACTTCGGTCCGCCCATGGCGGTGCGGTCGATGCCGAACACCTCGCAGATGACGCCGAACTCGAAGGGGGCGACCTCGGGGAGCACGAGGCAGACGATCTTTTTCAGCATGAGTAACTCTTCCGAGGTATGGCAGTAACGAACCGGTCTGCGGCAA
>Ga0247815_10002882_pt1 | contig 12598 bp, 19 predicted proteins | sample UWRJL194509B1_FD_181014 | JGI IMG/M metagenome (GOLD analysis project Ga0247815, IMG submission 181014) | Plant litter microbial communities from Arlington Agricultural Research Station in Wisconsin, United States - UWRJ-L194-509B-1 | ecosystem: Environmental > Terrestrial > Plant litter >... | reverse complement strand
GCCTCGTACATACGAGTCTCAGCTTTGACCTCGAAAATCGACTAGGTGTTGCGCTCGCCAGACGACGATCTATGGTCAAGTCACGCGAGCACACAAAGCTAAACAAACTGTGATCTTTCGTGCGGCCTGTAGCCCTCGTATTCGCCCGCCGTGCCGTCTCACATCATCGTAACACATCCCAGGGCCCCTTCCTGCGTCTCTACTGGAAGAGATATTGACGGAACTCAATCGTGACCGAAAACGGTCACGGAGGAGTCGTCGGTGTCAAATCCGCGCCGTCCGCATTCAAACTCCTCCAGACCACTCTTGCCCTCCTACCACGTCCCACCTTTTCCCAAACACTTATCCCACACACGAGCACGTGCAGAACCATGTCGACTGCCACTGCAACCGCCCCGAAGACGACCAAGAAGGCTGCCGCGCCCAAGGCGAAGGCAGACGCCGCGAAGAGTGAGCGGGCCGGGTTGCGTCTTGTGGGGGACGGTCCGATGTCTTACCCGCGTCTGCGTTTTCCTCAGAGTCCCGTTCTGGCGCACGTAACCCAGACCACCCGAGCATGATCGATATGATCAAGGAGTGCATTGCTGTGAACAAGGAGGATGCTCGCACAGGCGTGTCGCGTCCGCAGATCAAGAAGTGCGTGCGAGCCTGGCCCACCCGCCGTTTCCACGCCTCCACGGCCCTGCTGACGCCACCTCTCCGCCTCTCGCCTTCAGGTTCCTTGAGAGCAAATATAAGATCGAGTCTGGTGCAGCTGTGAATGGTCAGATTGCACGTGCCATTACGACGGGCGAGGTCAAGGGCATCTTTGTGCTCCCAAAGGGTCCGTGAGATTCGCGCTCCGCCGACACTGCTCCGTCATGTCGCCGCAACCTTCTTTCCCTGTTGCTGATGCTTGCTTTTTTTATCTCAGGCCCCTCTGGCAAGGTTAAGCTCGCTCCCAAGGTGCCGAAGGCGGATGCTGGCAAGGAGGTGAGCGCGTCGCAGCTGGTGTGGCCCGGATGGTGCCGGAAGGACTGACCCGGCCTAATGCAGAACCAGCCCGTTAAGGCGTCGACATCAAAGACTCCGGCCAAGAAGACGACATCCAAGGCGACGACTGCAACTGCGAAGAAGCCTGCTGCGACGAAGAAGCCAGCGGCCAAGGCTGCACCGGCCAAGAAGACCCCCGCGACCAAGGCGGCTACAACCAAGGCGGCTGCTCCCAAGAAGACTGCCACCAAGGCTGCAGCCACTACCACCAAGGCTCCGGCAAAGAAGACGACGAGCAGGACTGGTACTGCAAAGAAGGAGGCTGTGGTTGCAAAGTCGACAACGAAGCGCTCGACAGCGGCGAAGAAGGTGCGGTGGCGTCGCGGTTGCTTGGGTGGCTGAATAGGTGCTGACCCTGATGTTTTGACAGGCGACTGAGGATAAGGCAAAGGTTGCTGCCACCAAGCCCACTGCTTCTAAAGCAAAGCCCACTGCCTCGAAGGCAAAGCCTGCGGCGGCCAAGGCAGCTCCAGCAAGCAAGAAGGCGACGCCTGCGAGCAAGGCGTCCAAAGCTGCTCCGGCAAGCAAGAAGACGCCTGCATCCAAGACGAAGCCCGCTTCCAAGGCACCCGCCAGCAAGACCAAGCCCACGAGCGCAAAGGCCGACTGAGCACATTTGCTTACGTCTGCTTCATTGCTGTATTATAGCCTCTCATCGTGCGGATCTCTCGGGTTTCTGTCCGTCTGTCCCCTGTACTGCTGTAATCTATCCACTGTCCGCTTCGGTCGTTGATGTCACCTTCAGTATTTGTGCGAATAACTGCTGCTATTTTACATCCTGTTCTTTCGGTTGTTTGAAAGTGGTCTCGTCGCGGAACCAGTCCTGAATGATAGCTTCGTGAATGGCCCTGCCAATTGCCTCTGCAAGCGGGACTGGGACTGCGTTTGCTACATCGCCCTTCAGTAAGGAGCTGCACAGCGGTGAACAGACTCACCAATCTGTTGTGTTTGTTGTTGGAACGTGCCTTCAAACCGAAACCAGTCAGGAAAGCCTTGAGCGCGAGCTTGCTCGCGGATAGAAATGATGCGATGTTGCTGACCACGAGTTCAGCATAAAGTGGACCTCCAGATGAGAAAGATACAATGCGCACTGAGGGATGGATGACTCGCGACTGCTTTGCTGTGGGTCGGACATTGCCAACAAGTGTGTTGAAATGGCCATCGTCAGCCAGCCGGCGATAGTAGTACCCGCCGGGGTAACCTGCTCGACCCATGCTCCCATGAGCCGACGCAAAGCCTTGGCGAGTTCCAAGCGCTGAATCATGGTCAACATCGCGTGGAATGGCGAATAAGATGCGCTCACACTGATAATTCTCGTCCTCGCTGAAGCCAATAGACCAAACGCTGCGCCCAAGAATTAGCTGAGTACGCCTGAGGTCATTTCAGCGCACTTCTCAATAGTATCGCTTTTGAATCCAGTCGTGTGGTGCTGCAATGACCGGAATGATGGTAGATTTTGAGCGTGCTCCTCTCGTGCACGGTGTTGGTATGTCGATTCTGCATCTTTCGCATACTTGTCGACGAATTCAGGGCGGCAGCCCTTACCGGGTCGACATACGAAGTGCCTCACGTCGCGATTGTTCCCGCTCGGGCGCGTCCTTGCGAGTAGTTGAGTTACGATGCAAACGGCAGCGAAAATCGGCGCTCACCAATCATATGGATTCAGATCTCCAATTGCCTCACTGACGGTGACAGGGTCATGCGGAATGCACTTGGGAGGTGCCCGCCAGGATCCTCCAGCAGTAGGCCAGTCTGGCGTAGCATTTGGGAAAGCACTACTAAGCAGAGTTTTGGTCGAGAGACCGTGTGTAGGGTGAGGCACCTGAGGCAAAGTCGATCGGTCGTCCGCAGCCATAAGAATGAATCGGCGTCGTGATTGCGGCGCGCCGAAGTGGCCAGCCTGCAGAATGTTGACGCGAACTTGATATCTGCAGGATGTTAGTCAGAGCAGCGGCATATTACCTACGCGCTCACCCGAGTTCGAGAAGAATTGACACAATGAGGTAGACGCCGCCATGTGCCTCGCCGCCGCTGACTGTGCGTTCATTCTGCTGCATTCCCATAAGACGCCAGACATCGATCGAGACGACCTGTGCAAGAGCATTCATTAGAAAAGACAGATAGTGAAGGGAAGCAGGCTTACGTTCTCCAGAACGAAGTAGCGCGGGCGAAGGCATTCAACGAAGCTAAGCGCGGTAAGGACCAACACATCTTTCGGATCCTCTGCTCTCCTGAACTGATTGAGTGTGCTGTGACTCTGACAGGGAACGCCAACGCAGATGACATCGACCCGGAGATCTTGCTCGTCAGGAATGGTTTGCTGAGGAATATCTTCATTGATGATGTTGACCGCCTCACTCGTTACGATGCGTTCGAGAAGACTGTTCGCATCGAGATTAGAGACATAAGGTCGCCTATTGCGGGTCCTACGCGATGTTAACAATTGCGCAGCTTAGGTGTGTGAGTTCGCACTTGGTGTTGCGTCTGAAGATAAGTCAGAACAGTCACCGCTGATATCATTCAAGCGTACAGGTACGTCCGAGCTGTCTGCTCATCTATGTCATTTGCGAGCAATGTCGCGATTGCTGGACTGCCACGTTCGATTCCAAGGGAGAGGCCTGTGCTTTGTTATTCAGACAGAATAAGAACACGAAGTTCGGACACATGCCTCCACAGCCGTTGAACGGGTCAAGCATAGTGAGAGGCCCGAGACGATTAACTGCGTCATCAAATTTGCGATGCCGTATTTCTGTTGCCTCGGCGAGTGGTTTGCAATAGCTGCACGTTTGGCTTGGCCTGCTGCCTGCTCAATGTTGCATTAGTTGCCGAGGAGGAACCGAATTATGTTACTGACCCGTAAAGAAGAGCATAGAATCCGCGTGCAATTGACCATGAGAAGGCTCCTCGAACACCACCTTGACGCGGCCGACTATTCTGGAGGCCAGCACCCACCTGGCGTCGTTGGTCGTACTCAGTTTGCGCTGGAAGGAGATAGTGAGAAAAAGCGTGAGTACAAAGAAGCGACGTAACACGCACTTCGCTGAAGGCCACCGTGCTGCTCCCGCGGTCGTAAGGCATCACCAACGCCTTGAACTTGCCTTCCTGCTCGCTGAATTGCCGGACTTGCACAATCTCTGACCGGTCTCCGTCTTTGGTTTCCAGGAATACGAAGTCATACAAATGGTAGTCGACTCCAAAAATGGTGAGAACCTTCGGTTGACCTACCAGTGGAGCTCGTCGCTGAGGATCATCTTCGCCTTGCTGCTTCCGCCACCCCACGAAGCACCTCCCAAGTTGGCCATATCTGTTACGCGGGCAGTATAGGGCCGGGTTGACCCAAGCGGACCCGGTAAAGAGACGAGTGCAGAATTGTCTGCCATCGATGACATGCTGATGCGCCACGTCTATCTTCGCTGTTGGAGATATTATCTGCGCCAACAGATCGTCGCGGCACTCCAACGTCCCGAAGAGCTCGAGCTGATTGCCAGGTAACCCAAGCACAATCTGCGCAGTTTCGAAGCACTGCCCGTGGAAGCGGACTGCGCCATTGACTGCGTCCTTGTAGAAGTATGCCAACCGAACGATGCTGGTCTAAAGGTCAACGGAAATACAAAAAGAGTGTGCACTCCGGCATACCATGACTTTGGCGCTTCTACACGCTTTCTTTCACGCTCCTTCATTTCTTTAAACCTGTTTAGGGCATACTTGGTCGGCTCCAGAACCCGCACAAAGTCTCCGGCACGCAGCTCGCATTTTTCGTCGGCGGCATTGTTGAGCTGGACTCTAAGATACCGTTCCTTGCTTGCGTCGGATGCGCAGGCGTCCTCGTCGTCCTCGACTTTCAATTCGTCCCTTCTATCGAACGAGAAGCGTTGGTCGAATCTTGGTAGACGAGCAGGAGCAAGATTAGGACTGTCTGGGACCTGTAGAACTTCTGGAGCTTCGTCGAGATCACAGACAGTGTCGCCGTCACTATCGTACTGAAACGGACCAACGAAATATCGCAGATCCACCTTGCTGTCTTCCTCAGATGGTAGGGTAATATCGGGCTCCATCCCCGGCGGTAAGGGTTGTTGCGGCGGCCGGACGACCTTCCACCAACGCCTATACGGGAAACGGAACATGCCCCGGGCGGCGCGATAAACGACAGGCGTGACGCGAATACTACCCCAATCGTTGAGGTCGTCAGCAGACTCGAAGCCAGGGCTGAGAAACTGTTTCACGAGGTCGGAGTCGCGGAGTACCTGGGAGCGACGAAGCTGGTCGTTTGACGCGGCATCGCCGAGTTGATCACACTCTTCGAGGTGCTTCCGAACGAGGTCTCTCGAAGTGGCCAAATCAGTCTTGAAGAGGGGATAAGACCAGGAGCCGAAGACAGCATCGCCGTGGTTCAGAAGGTAGTGCAAAAACGCAGCCAAGTCCCATCCTGGCGATATTACCGCGGCTCGGACGAGAGCGAGAGCGGCGCGGATCGCAACATGCTCTTCCCAGTAGAAATTGACGCGATTTAGCGAGCCTCTTAAGCCCCCAACAGCGTAGAATGCTGTTGGCGTCTCTAACCATAGGAAACTGCGAAAATAAGGTCAAGTTTCGGGCACTCCGAGGCACAGCGACTTACTCATGACCGCCGTCTTCCCAACTTGGGTCCTCGCGGTAAAAATGTAGCTTCAGGTTTAATAGACTTTTCAGTTGCACTGGTTTGAACTGGGATCGACGCTGCCGTTGCCCAGCCCCGCCTTCCATGTCCTCGGCTTCAGGTTGCTCATCATCCTCGTCTCCACCTCCGTCATCTTCATCCCACTCTGTAGCTTGGACTGCCTCATAAGTTGTGACCTCGCCAACAACGCGGTAGTTCTCGAGCTGATCTTGATCCTTGTATAATAGATCCTTCCAATGTACGAGTTCGGAGCGATGGCGTTTGGCAGGGTCGTTTGGGTCGTGCTTGAAGACACGCCAGTTCACAATAAGCCTCGACTGACGCGCAGGATCGTTTAGTTCGCCTTCTCCTGGCAGTAAAAGTGGTTCCTGCTCATATTTTGCACGTCGATAAAAGAGACCGTCGGCACGGATGCGGGCGCGCTTGATATGTGGTAGAGCGCGAAGCCGTTTCGCCTCACGCTCAGCTTGCTCTTCTGCCACAGCCTGAGACAGTGTTACCAGCTGAGCCTAGCCATCAGGTTATTTATGCATACCGATCTCTCGTCACGCGTGTTGAGGTCTGCCGCGGTTGGCCGCTTACGCTTGGGTGGTCGATGTGATTCGGACGGCTGGGGTGGGTCCATCGGGGTAAGAAGAGACAATTATCCACAGCAACGGCTATTGAGACGCAGATAAACGAAACCTCGAGAGTGTGAGATCTATGTCTCAGTAGAACGAGATGTGGCGCGTCACAGGTAGCGCGCGACAGTGGGCGGAGACGGCCACTGCGCACGGTCAATGGTAACTGTGAGACAGGTCTGGGAGAATCACAACGATGGGACGGAGAGGTGCACGTGCGATAGTGTGAAGTCTGTAGGTTTGCGTTGAAAGAGAAGAAGGCAAGGTGCGGCAGCGGACTTTGAGTATCTATCGCTACTTTGAACTGTCTTTCGAATGAACGGTGCGCTATTGGCCCGACGCGTTGTCTCCGCCGCCGCGCGGCCACTGCGAGCGTCATTGCTTGCCCGTTCGATGCAGATGAGTGCGTCGAGGAGGTCAGACGCATTATTTGTGGTATGTGTTTGGCGGTCGCGAATTTATCAAAGCCTGGCTGAGCCCACGTTCAGCACCGCGACACAGACTACAACAACCCAAAGGTCTGGGTGCACACTCAGACTGCCTACAGCATTTGGCCCTGACCATTCCCGTAGATTGCATTCTCCTTCAACGCAGACAACATGAAGCAGGCCCAGGAGATCATCTCCCACTACCCGCCCCAGTATAAGAAGGCAGCCATAATCCCGTTGCTTGACCTTGGCCAGCGGCAGAACAAAGGCTGGACAAGCATCAGCGTCATGAACTATGTCGCTAGCCTCGTCGACGTGCCGCCCATGCGTGTTTACGAGGTCGCAACGTTCTACACCATGTTCAACCGCGAGCCCATTGGCCAGCACTTTGTCCAGGTCTGCACGACCACGCCTTGCATGCTCAAAGGCTCCACCGAGATCCTCCACACAGTCTGCTCCCACCTCGGTGGTATTCACCCAGGCGAGACTACCAAGGACGGCAAATTCACTGTTGTTGAGGTCGAGTGCCAGGGCGCGTGCAGCAACGCGCCTATGATCGTCGTTGGCGACGACTTCTACGTGCGTAGACCGTTCAATGCTTCCCAATTCTACCAATACTAACTGTTACACCGCAGGAGGATCTAACCCCCCAGTCGACGAAGCAGATACTCGACGAGTTGGCTGCTGGCAAGAAACCTAAGGTCGGCCCGTGGAGTTCACGCCAGACCAGCGAAAACTCGGCTGGTTTGACCACTCTGACAACAAAGGTCGGTATAATCGCTCGTTCAATGTTGGCACTTTGCTGATATATTTATGCAGCCTCCAGGTCCGGGCGAGTTCTGCTCCGAAGAGTTTAGGTGAATGTAATTACAACAATATGCGAACTTCAGAGCTACATGGTTGGGATATGTACTGTCATACTTGTGAACATTTGCATGCGAGAGAACGTGACAGACCTGTTTGTGACCGTGATGCACCTGCGAAATACGCAATGTCATGAATAGGGGTTGCCTAGAGCGGCCCGGCTGCATGCGAGGCCTGCCATTTCTTCACCTCACGACAACCACGATACGTTGAGACGATGGAGTCGGTGCAGTCGACGGTACGAACGCTTGGAAAGGTCATTCCTCTCAAGCGTCATCACTTCAAGCGAAAGATCTTGCGAAAGGTGAGCGGTCAATTACGAGGCGCAGCGCGAGTGTCGACCTGACATATAACTGCGCGCTCAGTACAGTTGGCTTCCTGGTCAGTATCCCGCGTGTCGGATAAGCTGGTGGATACTCATTTAAAACTACAGATGTCTTCCGGTGCGTGACTTTGACGAGTGGTAGCGGCTGAGTGCAAACGCGGCTAGCAGGTATAAGAAGAGTGTACGTCGAGACCCTCTGCACGCGACCATTTGTTCATCAACTCCCGCAGGTCATCGGCCGTATCATCGGGGTGCAACAGATCTTTCTAATAGCTCATAATGCTGTACTAACTGCTGCGTGTAGCCCGTCCTTACCGTGACACTATTCTCCAGCGCCGTCGCCTGGGCACACCACAAGGGTCACCCGGTTTCTCTAACGAACCAGGTCACCCCGCTACTTGGCGTCGTCGTCGGCTTGATCCTTGTCTTCAGAAACTCGACGAGTTACGACCGCTATTATGAAGGTGTGGGAGGGCGTGATCACCTCGCGCTCGGCTGACCGTATTTCAAGGACGCAAGGATTTCGGACAGGCAAGCTAAACTCGTAACCACGTCTCTATACGCTAACATTAGCCTCGCAGATGATGTCTAATATTCGCAATCTTGCCCGGTGCGCGATGAATGAGGCCGTGTTGGCTGCTCGCCTCTGACCTTCACCCGCCTCAGCCTCATCTGGGTCAACGTCACGCCGGGGAGTAACAGTAACGAGTCATCTTTGACGGCACCAGCGAGCGATCCTACCAAGGGCAAGTGGAATCACCCTCGCGCCTCGCTGCGTTCAGTAAAGTGTCGGACGTTGCGATTGCTGGTCGCCTATGCCGTCGCAGTCAAGCACCACCTCCGCGACGAGCCGGGAACGCACTACCCCGACTTCAATGGACTTCTTCCATCGCGCTTCGCTCACGAGGTCAAGGGTTATGGTACAGCGGAGCAATCGACAAGCTCTTTACCACAGCGAACTGCCTCGCCCGCGGTGAAGCAGCGAGGGGCAGCGAAGAGGAACACTTCAGACCTAGAGCACGGGGAGACGGGCATACGAACACCTCTGATGACGGAGTCCCCGCAGACTTCCGATATTCGTCGCATGCTCGACAATGCTCTGCCACTGCCACTTGTGTCAGTACCATCGGCATGTTTGTCGATGTCGTCGCTCACTGGCATCGTGTTGCAGTATCGGACATGAACTCAATCGCCTTCTCTTGACATGGCGGACTATTGGATACCTCGAGGCGATTGGCCCAGCGGGTTCGTGCTCTGGACGTCGTCGACCAGTTAGACTGTTAACAACCAGTAGGCCTCAACGCGATGAACACCCTCATCCAGGGCATGGTTGATCAGTTGACAGCGATGGAGCGCATCGCCAGCACTCCAATTCCCGCATCCTGTCCGTCTCCTGCTCGGTGCAAATTTAGCGAAGCATTGGCTGATCGCATCTATAGACGGCATACATCTCAAGCAATGCGTCACTCTCTATCTCTTCTCTCTGCCGTTCACCCTGGTCAACGATTTACAGTACGTATGCACGTCACACTGGGTCGGCGAAATTGTTGACACATCGGCCTCAGGTGGAAGATGGTGCCAGTTGTGACACTGGTATGCCAGCATGGCTGTTGTCGTCCTAGGTCGAGATTGACACAGCCTAGGTCGCCTTCACCCTCATGGGAATTGAGGGAATTGCTCAAGAGATCGAAATGCCTTTCGTAAGCACCCCCTCCCCGCCTTGCACTGTTTGAACTGACTGCGCTACTACCAGGGCGAAGACTACAGCGACCTGCCGCTCGATGATTACTGTAGTGAGCTGCGGGACGAGGTCGAGTGCGTCACTTGACTCCGTTTTAGTCAAATCGCATCTCACTGTCAACTACAGATATATTATCAACCGCCTACCCGAGGGCACTGCAGAGGATGGGAGCTTACTCGAGGACGACGACGACGTCTGAACGACAGACACGAAAGTTCTCAATCCCCAACCCCACACGAGCAATACAGACACTCAATATTACGAATTATGATGTGCTAAAATGACATCAAGTCCCAGAATGAAACCAAAATGTTGGTGCTCAGGCGTTGGATGGCCCATTTGCTTGCTCGGCTGCCCATCGCTCCTCCGCCACCTCTTTCAGCTTCTGGTTCATGCTGTCAAACGTCGTCGTCAACGTGCTTCTGTAGAAGAACAAGAAGATAGCTCCAAGTAGCCCTCCAAACTCCTCAGTGTGCAGAAAGTATGTTGACTTGGTGTTGAGATGGTTCTCGGCGTGGAATGAGAAGGTATGCTTCGCTCTCATGATGACAGGGATGCCGCCTAGCCACTGAAATTCCTCGTCATTGCAGACCAGAACGATTGTGTTGGGTTTCATGGGACTGTGCTTGGGGGACCACTGAAGTTCGGCCTCCAGCCGCGAGCCAACAGCTGGACGACCGTCGGACGTTGACTGGGACGCGCGCAGGCTCCGGACCATCGGATTCCACTGCGGGAACTTTTCAAAGTCATACCACACCTCTGCGCTGCGGAAGCATGTCAGGGAGCCGCTCGTGGAGAGCCAGTAGCCGTTCAAACATACACAATGCGTGGCGGTGCAGCGATAGAGATAGCGGTGCTGAGGAGCGCAGGCATGTCTATAAGGCGGCGGAGGTCAGAAGCGGAGCAAGGGGGAAATGCAGAGCATTGGGAAGGTCAATTGCTGCCCCTTTATCTGTACGCTGTGCGTGTGTTTGTCATCCTTCTGGCGAGCCCTCACGGGCTGAGGCACCCGGCGCTCGCGTCGCGCATCGCGCGGAGCGCGCTCGATCAACAGCTACAGATCGAGCTTGACGCGCGCCCGGCGCTCGGTAGGCCGCAAAATTAACTGAAACACGCGGGGACACCGACATTCCGGCCGCAGAGTGTGGCCGAATGACTGCTATCCTGTCGAAAGGTAGGCGGGGATGATGGTCACGTCAATTGATCTTCACCCCGCCCGCATGGAATCAGCCCAGCCCAATGAATGCTGACGTGTCGTGCTCAAGTCATCCGGGAGACAGTGACCGTGAAGTGAGAAATACGGATCAATGCAGATCAATGCGAATCATGCAAAGACGGGTCGAAGAGTACATAGGCCAGAGTGACCCACGTGCACCTGCGCCGCCCTTCCCCAAACTAAGATGAGACATCGCCAGCTGCAGCCGCCTTCGAGGATTATATACGTGTCGGCAAATACTTCGCGGCAAAATGGCACCATGAGTATGAACAAAAGGGAGCGAGAGATAATTCGGAGGATCAAGTGCCAGATTTGCAAGTGACTGCCGTCGCAGGCATGCCAGCAGTGTGGGCATCACTATTCCATGATATTAAATCACAAATTTATCGCAATTAAAGTAGATTAGGGGGTACACTGTGGAAAAGGAGAGGAAAGCAATATCGTTTTCGGCCAAATCCGACATTCTCAATTGAACCAGAAAGAAATTGACCTGTGACCGAGCTACAGGTCTGTGCGCTGCGACTGACGTGAATCAATCACACTCTCCCATTGTGCTGTCCTGATAGCCTTGCTTCGAACCACTGTACCGCCAGCTTCGATCCCTGGCGCTTCCCTCAGCGGCTCGCCATCTCCCATGGCTAGATCGACAAGAACTCTGGCAAGTTCTGGTGTGGGGCTTGTGTAACTAGGGATGCAGAAGCGAAATAGCGGAGAAATGAGCCGCTTGATGAGTAGCTCTGGCTTGTGCGGCTCTGGCGGATCCACTAGGCCAGGTCGTACTTTGAAGACACGAAGAGGTGCCATTTCCGGGCTCTGGTTAGGCAGTTCGCTGAGAGTCTTTTCCGTACGGCCCTTTATATCTCCATAAAGAGTCCTCGTGCGCTCCTCGGGATCGGCTCTGTCACCATATGGGGTGAGAAATTGAACGTAGCGAGATCCAAGTCTGATAAGTTGCTTACCCTTCAGACGACACATAGACGAACTTGAACGGTTTCCCGTCGTTAAGCGATGCAAACGCCTTCGCTCCGGCTACTGGATAATCGAAAGTGATCTGAATGTAGTCCCTAATATGTGTTGAGTAGTCAGTGTCTAGCGCTCAACGTTAGCTAGACATCTTGTGCTCACTCCCGATTGACCTGAGTCCGCGCGATACCCTGTGCCCATACAACACCTTCCGCGCCCCTCAATTGGGCAAGAAGCTCGGACGGGTATGACGTATAATCTTTGTGAATAATGATTTTGGCTTTCGACGTGTCGTATTGGGCACCCGTAGGCAGATCGAATGTGCGCCGTGAGAGGATAGAAAGCCTAGTCACATTGGAGCTGGCAAGGCAGTGCTGAAGAACAGCATAACCAACCCATCCAGTTGCGCCAGTGACGATGAGATGCATGTCGAATGGAAGGAGCAGGTTTGTCGGATGCGGATTGGAGGGTTTCAACGTCTACTAAGGATCACAACCGTCTTTATGCCTCGCGTAGGCATATCTATCGCCGCCAGCCGAGCTTGCGCCTTCATGCCGAGAAAAATTCAATATGCACGTCAGCCTGCTGACTTTTGATATGCGGTTAATCTCCATTTCAAAATGCAGACGTAAGCCTTCGAGAATCGGAAGCCTCCGGCATCACTGGGAACCGGCACGCAAGCCTTTGGGAAACAACCTGAGTTCGGCTAGCCAAACCTACACAATCAGACAGCTTTCGCGAGAGACCTCAAC
>Ga0247815_10002881_pt1 | contig 12600 bp, 17 predicted proteins | sample UWRJL194509B1_FD_181014 | JGI IMG/M metagenome (GOLD analysis project Ga0247815, IMG submission 181014) | Plant litter microbial communities from Arlington Agricultural Research Station in Wisconsin, United States - UWRJ-L194-509B-1 | ecosystem: Environmental > Terrestrial > Plant litter >... | reverse complement strand
GAACGCAGAAGCCGGCCTCGCCATCCGCACGTCGAAGCTCATGCGGAAGGGCGACCACAGCGACCTGATGTCAGTGACCTTCCCCGACGGGCACATGAACTACCGATGGGGACACGGCGTCGACCTCGAAGGCCACACGGCCGGAGACACCTGGGAGAAGACCTTCGGCCCCGGCGACTTCGGCGGAACCGCGTTCCCCGGCTGGACCGTCACGCAGCACTACTACGGCGACTTCGTGAAGGTCGGAACCGAAGTCCGAAGCGGCGTGGAGTACACGCTGCTCGCAGCATCCAGCCCCACCCCGCAGGAAAGCAAAAAGGCCCGGGTTGCAGCCCGGGCCTCAATCGAAATCTCAGCAAAGGAAGCAGAAGAAACGATGACAACCACCATCCTAGACCCCAAGTCCGACATTGACGCAATACAAATCGCGGATCTCGCCCAGACGTTCGGCGCGAAGGTCAACAAGTCCGTCTTCGACGCGGCCGGGAAAGGCCGTGACGCGGAAGAGTACACCGACGTAACCGTGTACATCGGGGAGCGTCACGAGCAGGGTTCGGACGTAAGCCGCATCGACATCTGCCCGAACGACGACGGCGTGTGGGAGATCAGCCCCTACTTCGGCGACAACAGCGAGTTCACGGGCGACGAGTTCGCCGTGATGATCGAGAAGAGCAAGGTTGCCCTCGCGCTGACCGCCGCTCTGAACGGGCAGGCCGCTGCGTGACCGGCCTCGAGCAGTTCGCCTACGCGGGCCATCCCGTGCGAACAATCCTGATCGACGGCGAAGCGTGGTTCGTCGCGGCAGATGTCTGCCGCGTACTCGAACACACAAACCCGACGATGGCGCTGGCGGGGCTGGACGGCGACGAGAAGGGTCTAAGGAATGTTGACACCCTTGGCGGCTCGCAGACTATGGCCGTCGTCAACGAACCGGGCATGTACTCGCTCGTGCTCCGTTCCCGCAAGCCGGAGGCGAAGGCGTTCAAGCGCTGGGTGACACACGAAGTGCTGCCCGCGATCCGCAGCACGGGCCAGTTCGGTTCCGCGATCCCGTCGAACCTGGCGGATGCACTCGAAATGGCCGCGCACGAGATCCGCAAGTCAGAAGCCCTCGAAGCCAAGATCGTCGCCGACGCCCCGAAGGTGGAAGCGTTCGACGCCCTCATGGACTCCGACGGTGCCTACTCAATGGACAACGCCGCGAAGCTGCTGGGCATCGGACGCAACACCATGTACCGCAAGCTGCGCGAGGCAGGGGTGATCCTCCGCGGGTCGACCCTCCCCGCGCAGCGGTACACCCACCATTTCAAGCTCGTGGCGGGCACCTACCGGGACAGCGAGGGGGTCGACCACCCCACGTCGACCACGAAGGTACGCCCGTCCGCGCTGCCGTTCCTTGCTACGAAGCTTGGTACGACTCTGGCGGTGGAGAAATGAGCCCCCGCAAGCGGGACGCGACCTGGGAACCGTCTAAACAGCGGTACGGCTGGTGCGTGTCCCCCATCGGGAGCGATTCGGTAATCACGATCGACCGGGCGCGCGAGCTCTCGGCGGAACTGCTGTCGGTAGCGAACGAAGCGGAAACGCTCAACGCTGCCGACAGCGGGGCCACCCTCCACAACGTCGATTGTTTCCTGTTCGACGGACGCCCGGGCGATGACTACGTGCTGATCGAGTGCCACGTCATCGGAACCGGGGACCGCGTGCAGAGCATCCACGAAGTAGACGCTTCGAACCCGCACCACCAGCCCGGGCAGACGTGGGGCGACCGGAAACGGAAGCCCCGCCGCGTCTACACCGCTCTGGCGTTCGTAACCCCCGTCACCACCCACGAATCCCAGGGGTGGCAAAACATCCGATTCATGCAGGTTGACAGCCTGTCCGACACCACCAGCCCGGAAGGCAACCAGTGACCTACGCATCCGAATTCGAACTCATCGCATCACTCATCGCAAAGGACCGCTTTTTCATGGAAGTAGACGAGCACGGCGTGGGCGAACTGCTCACCAAGATTCTGCGCACCTGCCACGACTACAGCAACTCGAACGCGATGGACGCCGACCAGCTTGCAAGCGAAGTCGCCGGCCACATTCTCGACTACACCGCAGACGGCGACCAGCTCGTTCTCTGGCCCGAGATGGAAGGCGACGGCCCGCAGGACTGGGAGAAGGTAGACGCCGAGCACGCAGCCAAGCAGGAGGCCGCACGCGAGGCACGCGACAACCCGCCGATGCTGCAGCCCGGGGAACTCGACCCGGAGACAGGCCTGTACAACCCCAACGAGCACCCCGAACCCCGTGTGGAGCCCGTGAAGGCCGACGGCCGCAAGCTGTCCGCCGTGCCCACCGTGCAGCCCGTGCCGCGTGACCTGCCGCCGCTCGAAGGCCTCGAAGCCGCGGGGGTCTAGCCGTGGTCGAGTTCGTAGACACCAACAAGCCCGAATCCACGGGCGGGCACTTCACCATGATTCCCAACTGGCTCATCCGCGACTCGTCGCTGAGCGGCAAGGAATTGCTCGTGTACATGGCACTCGTGAGCCGCGCCGACGAATACGGGGTGGCATGGCCGTCCATTGGGCGCATCGCCAAAGAGGCCCGTATGTCGCCCTCCACAGCCAAGCGCACCCTGAGCCAACTCGAGGCCGCCCACGTCGTCACCAAACAGATCCGCAAGCGCGCGGACGGTACGAACGATTCGAACCGGTACAAGGTCGAACTGTTCAAGACACGGAGGGGGGTTCACAGTGACCCCCTGACGGGTTCACAGGGAACGGGTGACGGGTTCCCCATGAACCGGGAAGAAGACCCATATCAAGAAGACCCATTAGAAGAAGACAGTAGGTCCAACCTGACGGTCGGACGCGAACACTCTTCGAGCTCTGATTCTCGTCCCATGCCGAAGTCGACCAAGGCACAGCACGAATACCTGTCAGAACTGTTCATCCACTACAACGCCGAGATCCCCACCGCTGAGCTCAAGGCGACGTGGAAGGCGCTCGACATCGAACAGGCCAAGCGGCTCATCAAGGAATACCTCGCCAAGGTGCCCCGCTACGACGCCTACCAGGGGCCGGAAGAGGGCGAGCCCGCATTCGCCGCTCTCTCCGCCAAGGGGAAGGCATATGCCGAAGTGGGGATGCTCCCCGACGCAGTGTCCGACGAGTTCTGGAAAGGGGCTGTCGCATGACCAACGCAACGAAGAAAAAGGGTAGCGGTACGGAGAAAACGGTACGTGACCCGAACGTGGGAACGCCAGCCGTAATCATCTTCCCCCGCCCCGGAGAAACAGCCGCAGACCTGCTCGCCGTCGTCCGCCTCATCGGCTTTCGAGCCGAAGAGGCCGACTGCTACGGAGAGGACGACTCGTGAAGCGCACAACGCTTGACGACGCCCTGCAGGACGCTCGAGCGGAAGTGCGCGCCTACCTGCACCTTCCGAAGACACCCACCCAGTGCACATGCCGCAACAGCCACGGCGGAATGAAGCAACAGCACCGCAGCGAGGATGCCGCCCTCAAACAGGCCATCCACCGCATACGCCTCACCGGGGAGGCAGGCGTGTACCGCTGCCCGACCTCCGACAAGTGGCACGTCACCACCCACCCGCGACCCGACAACATGAAAGGGGGCCAGTCGTGAGCGAAGCAACAGAGTACGCGCGCCGCTTCGGATTCGCCGACCCGACGATGGCATGTTGGGGAACCGACATCGCCGCCGAGCTCGCCACCATGCGGGCCAAGGGCAAGCCGGAACCCGAACGGCTCGAGATGGGGCGTGCAACCTACCTGGAACTGCACGCCGCAGAACCGCAAGGCGAGCTGATCCGCGGGGACGTTGACGACATGGTGTTGTACGGCCTGCCCGTGCTCATTGACGACATCATGCCGTACCGGCTCGCACGCATCCGCACCCCGAAGAGCAGGCCCGACAACAACGTGCCCACCGTCGTCAAAGAAATGGCGATCGCACTACGGGAATGGCGGAAGGCAACCCGCCACCAGCCCGACGCAATCGAGATGAGCGAGGCAACCGCCGACAACCTCGCCCTGCGGACACAGAAGGCTGTCTCCGGCTTCGAAATCGGGTCGGCCTACACCCTGTTCGGAATCCCCATCGTCTACAACGACACCCTGCCCTACGGCATCGCACGGCCCGTACCGCGCGATTCTGACAAGGCGGCGAAACGGTGAGCCTGTCGCTCGTGCAACGCCTGTCAGACGCCGCAGGGCAGGCGGATCTCAGTGGTGACGCCGACCTCGCGGCACTACTGCGAGAGGCCGGGGGCGAACTGATCGCCACGGCCGCAGACGCATGGGATGACGGGTACGACGCTGGCGAAAGCTGGAACGACGGCATAGGCGAATACATCCCGAAAGACAGCAACCCGAACCGAAACCCGAAAGCGAGCACCGCGTGACCGACATTGCAGAATTCCAGAAGATCCGGGTAGCGTCCGACCGCGGAAAGAACGACGAAGCGCTAGAAGCCACACACGGCCACTTCTCGGAAGGCTACTTCCGCACCATGTCCGCCGCACTCATCAAAGCACCAGGCGTGGTCGAACACGTCATGTCGCTCGTCAACGCATCCGGTGGAGGCGAAGACCGGGTAGACGGGACCAAAGAGGCACCACTGCCCATGAGCGTGCAAGCCTTCGCCGATGTCAACGAAGCGTATGCGCTACTCGTCTACTGGGCGCACGCCTTCGCCGGCACGCTCGAGCTCGCACCCCCCGAGCCCGCAGTGAGGGCATGGCGCAACGACCGCGGAACGATCATCGGACTACCGGCAGACACCGGAACCGCAGACACCCGCGCACTCGTCGCAACGATGGCAACGTGGCTCGAGAACCGGCTGGAAGCCATCTGCGCCACCGACCCGGCAGACGTGATCGAATTCCACGACGGCCTCCGCTACGTCTTCCAGATGGACGCCAGGTGGCCGCAGGAATCGAAACCGCGGTACTCCGACATGCCCTGCCCCGACGACGGCGGACGCATCGCCCTGTACCCGCCTCGCGAGTTCGGGGATGACGAACGGATCGCGTGCGACTCGTGCGGCCGGCACTTCGACCCCACCCAGTACGAAGACCTCGTAGCCATCTACCGGGCGGCTGCGAAAGAACGGAAGACGGCCACCATCGCGGCCCGACACCTGATGAAGAAATACGGCATCCCCATCGCCAGCTAGACGCGGGGTGGCATGACACCCGGTGTAAAGACAACACACCACCTGCAGAACGTTCGGGCCAGATCCCGGGAGCATCCAGCTTCCGCGGGTCTGGCCCTTTCGCATTTGAGGGTCGGCTTGAGGGTGGCACTGAGGGTGGGGTTGAGGGTAAAGCCCAGGGTCAACCAAGGGTGTCCGTAGCCGTGGACGCCCCCGCTGACGGGCAAAAGGAATGGGCCTCAACCGCGGAAAGTCTTCCAAGGGATCTTCACGGGAGGCCCAACTAGAAGCGTATCGCCCGCCACCGACACGCGCTGTACCGTCACCAAGTTTCGCAAAGCTTCGACAAGTTTTCCCAAACTTCGCAACCTTTCGCAAAGCTTCCCCAAAGTTGCGGACGAACCCGGTACTAACCATCAGTAAGTACCCCACCGGAAGTTAGTTCGTGCCCTAACCATTCGTGCACAATCTGACACAAAGCTTGGTTCGAAAAGAAATGCGACACTGTATTGAATAGACTTGACATAGTAGATAGAACATGGTGTAGAATCCTCTTGAGGAACAACTGGCGCAAACCAGCCCCACACACTTAGCGAAAGGCTCCCCGAATTCACGTTCGGGGGGCCATTCGCATTTAACTCCCGGCCACCCCCAACACACCCGACGACCAGTCCCGAACGCGCGGACACACGTAGTCGCAACGGGGACGATGACCGGGAACCCCGCGAGGGCGGACAACGCAGGCAGACCAGTTGAACAGGTGCCCCGTTGTCCGCCCTCCGCATAAGCGAACCCCTGATAACCCGATGGGTATAAGTGCGAACAAGGGTTCGCAGTAGCGACCGCCAACCCTGGAACCCTGCGGCCACAAGCCAAGACCCGAAGCCCGAAAGGGTGAGCGAAGCAGTTAGGGCGGTCACAGGCCATGAGCAGTCCGATACTCAGCCGCGCCGACATCGAACACGCCGGCTGGAACTACGACGAGCTGATGGCCTCCAAAGCCTGCGACCACGACGCACTGACCGCAGCCCACACACTCGCCGCCGCCAACATCACCACGGCCGCACAGAACGCACGCCAGCTCATCCGCAGCCGGCCAACACAAACCCAGTAACACCCGGGCAGACGCAACGTCGCCCCCACAGTGAGCGAGCCCACCATGCAAAACGTCTACCCCCTGCTGTCCCTCGGATTCAGCGACACCATCGCTGACCGGCTCAACGACAAACTGCGCGCACTCGACACCGGATGCATCCAATGGATGGGCGCAAGCGCACGCGGCGAAGGTCACATTGGCGTAGGCGTCCGCGGCAAAGGGACAACGAAGCCCGCACGGGTCGCATGGATGCTCGAGCACGGACCCATACCCGACACCACCCAGGTACGCCGGCAATGCCGCAACACACTGTGCTGCAGGCTCAACCACCTATACCTCGAGCACAGGGGCAACGGTCGCACCTTCGAAGTCCGGGGCCACAAGCTCACCAGCAAAGAGCTAGCCCAACTCCGTGAAGACGGCGCGCATGTGACAGACATTGAAACACTCGCCTACGTCTACGACATCAGCCCCGCATGGGCACACGCACTCACCGACAACCTGCACCACGCAGCGTAAGGAAACCGACATGACACAACGCATCACCTTCGGCGACCTCGGTGCACGACACATCGGGAAGTACGCAGTCATAGACGACGGACGACAGACCCTCGCCGGCACCATCGAGACGATCGCACACTACGAAGACCCAGCAGTAACCGGCGTCTCCCTCAAAGGACGCCTCGCAGTGCAGCGCAAACACGACTGGGCGATCTCGGTATACGACTCCGGCTACCCCGAGTCCGGCCCCGTCGCGCACTGGGACACAGAAGCACCAACGCCCGCGTAAGGACACAACACATGCGCGTCTGCGGACACAGTGGATGCCCCACCATCTACCCATCAGACGAAGGCTCACGCTGCGCCAAACACAGGACAGCAGCACGACGAAGCCGCACCGGCAACGCCGTCTACTCATCCAAGGGCCACCGTGTATTCCGCGACAAGGTACTGAGACGCGACCCCATCTGCGTGTTGTGCAACGCAACACAATCGACAGTCGCCGACCACTACCCACTCACACGCATAGAGCTCGTCGACAAAGGGATGAACCCCAACGATCCCGACCACGGACGCGGACTGTGCGCACCCTGCCACAACAAGCACACAGCCGCGACATCACCCGGAGGCTGGAACGCCCTGTAACGCCACCGCAGCGCACAGGTGACCCCGACCCCTTAGACGACCTCTCAGCCCCCCTCAGTCGCGCTCACAACGACCGGGGGGAGGCCCAACGCGGAAATCGGCTACTTAGTCGCCGGTGAGGGCGCTAAAGGTTTTGTCAGGTCAAAAGGTTTCGGCTTTCCCCCTTTCGGCTCGCCCCGAACACCCCTCCATGTCTCGCAAGAGGCCGGCGCAATGCTGCGGAAATGAGATGACGATATGACTAGTGGTGGACACGCGAACTCCGGCCCTGCACCCGATCCGAATGCACTGCGCCGCGACCGTTCCGACGACAAGGGTTGGACCAGTCTTCCCGCTGGTGGCTACGAAGGCGATGCCCCCGACTTCCCGCTGTCCGATCCCCTCACTGTCGAGATCGAGCTGTGGCTGAAACTGTGGGCGAAGCCGCAGGCTGCTATGTGGGCGAAGCTGGGCCTTGAGTATGAGGTTGCCGCTTACGTGCGCGCGTTTCTCGAGTCGACTCTGGCTGAGGCTTCCGCAGGGCTGAAAACTGCCGTGCTGCGGATGAGTGCCGAGATTGGCCTGTCACTCCCCGGCATGAATCAGCTTCGGTGGAAGCTCACTCAGGATGAGTTGGGCGCTCGTCGTTCCGGGCCTGCGAAGGCTGTAGCGACGACGAAGCGGCCTTCCGCAAAGGACAGGTTGGCGGCGCTCGCTAATGGCGCTTGACCGGCCTCTAGCCGTTGTCCCCGAGTGGATCGAAGCTCACTGCGTAGTCCCTGACCGTGCCCACCGTGGCGCGCCGTTCAACCTCGCCAACGAGCAACTGTCGTTCGTCGCCGGCCACTACACGGTTCGTGGCGCTGCGAAGTTCAACCCTGCTGCCGAGTTCGACCAGGAGTTGCCGCAGAACCCGAAGGCGGATGCTTTCGTGTACCGCCGTTCGCAGCTCGTGCGTGCGCAGAAGTGGGGCAAGTCTCCGCTCATTAGCGCGTTCGTGTGCGCCGAGGCTGTCGGGCCTGTCCTGTTCGCGGGATGGGCTGAGGGCGGCGAAGTGTACGACTGCTACGACTTCGGTTGCGGTTGCGGCTGGGTGTACGAGTACGACGCTGGCGAGCCGATGGGCCGGCCGTGGTCGACGCCGCTTATCCAGATCACTGCAACGTCGGAAGACCAGACGGGCAACACCTACGACGTTCTGCGCCCGATGATCGAACTGGGGCCGCTGTCGGACCTAATCCCGAAGACGGGTGAAGAGTTCATCCGGCTTCCCGGCGATGGCCGGATAGACGTTGTTACGTCGAAGGGCAACACGCGGCTTGGACAGCGCGTGACGTTCGTTGTGCAGGATGAGACGGGTATCTGGCTCAAGTCCAACGGCGGTCACAACCTGGCGAAGAAACAGCGCCAGGGACTCGCAGGCATGGGTGGCCGTGCGATCGAGACTACGAACGCATGGGACCCTGCAGCGGATTCGGTTGCTCAGCGCACCTACGAGTCGTTGTCGAAAGACGTGCTGCGGGACTTCCGCCACCCGCCCGCCAATCTGTCGTTCAAGAACAAGGCAGAGCGTCGAAAGATTTTCCAGTTCAACTACTCCGGCGCGCCGTGGGTTTCGGTCGAGACGATCGAAGGCGAAGCGGCCGAGATGATGGAAAAAGACCCTGCGGACGCCGAACGATTCTTCGGCAACCGTCTGGTCGCTGGTGCAGGCAAATGGGTTACCCCGGAAGAGTGGGATACCAAGAAACGGCTCGAGCCTTTCGTTATCAAGCCGCGCACTGCTGTCGCTCTCGGCATGGACTTGTCGAACAACAACGACTGGACGGGCATTCGTCTGGAAACGGAAGACCAATTCCAGTGGACGCCGACCTATGACGTGGGTGGGGACAAGCGCTTTACCGTATGGGACCCTGCCAACTTCGGCGGGTTCGTCCCCCGTGGTGAGGTTCGAGCGGCGATCGACTACCTGTCGAAAGAGTTCCGCATTGTCCGCGCCTACATCGACCCTGCAGGCTCCGCGATGGGCGCTGTCGAAGACAATTCCATTGACGACGACTCGTGGCGCACAGAGATGGCCGAGTGGGCTGCGAAGTACGGCCCGAAGGTGTTTCTTCCGTGGTCCTGTTCGCGGATCTCGCCCATGCACGCCTCGCTCGAGCAGTTCCGTTCCGCTATCCGAAACCCGGAGAGCCGCTTCCGCCACGACGGCGACAAGATTGCCCGCCAACACATCACCAACGCGGTAATGATCGCCAAAACCGGCAACAGGTACGTGCTGGGCAAACCGCACGGTGCCGACCACCAGAAGATCGACCAAGCCATGAGCTCCGACCTCGCGCACGAAGCGACTATGGACGCGATCCGCGACGGCGATTTCACCATTCCCGAAAGCTACGCCGTCTACTACTAGGAGGTTCCTTTGGATGCTGTAGAAGCCCTCCGACTGGTCCAGCGCATATACACCCGTCTGTCGAATCGTCGCCCGGAGATCGAGAAGCGGGAGTCATATTTCCGCGGCGAACAGCCGTTGAACTTCGCGACGGAAGCATGGCGTAAGGAGAACGCGGCTCGTTACAGCGGGTTCTCCGACAACTGGTGTGCCCCCGTGGTGAACGCCGAAGCCGAACGCATCCGCTACACCGGAATGAACATCGGCAACGATCCCCGGAAGGGCATCAAGCTTCACCAGTATTGGCTCAAAAACGAGATGGAATCGCAGTCGTCGCAGGGGTTCGTGACGACTCTGGCTACGTCGCGTTCGTTCGTCATCGTGTGGGGCGACTCCAACGACGAGCCCGTGGTGTCCTGGGAGCACCCGTCGACTGTCGAAATCGAATACGACTGGACGAACCCGCGCCTGCGCAAAGCCGCTCTGAAAACCTGGGTTGACGAGAAATGGGAGTACGCGACTCTCTACACTCCGGGTGAGCTGTACAAGTTCATGCGATCCCGCACCACGGCCCCCGACGAGCGAACCTCGCAGGTAGTCCAGGCGCGGACGAAGAACGAAGACAACGGCGGATGGATCGCACGGGAGATCGCGGGCGAAGTGTGGCCCCTCCCGAACCCGATGGGCGAAGTGCCCGTGGTGGAGGTCCAGAACCGCCCCATGCTCGGCGGCGACCCCGTGTCCGAGATCCAAGGTGTAATGCCTATGCAAGACGCGATCAACCTGCTGTGGGCGTACCTATTCCTGGCTGCTGACTACGCGTCAATGGATGCCCGCGTTGTAACGGGCACCGCGCCGCCGATGATTCCGGTTCTGAACGATCAGGGCGTGAAGGTCGGTGAAAAGGCTGTCGACCTCAAGGAGTTGCGCGAGAAGCGCATTCTCTACCTGACCGATCCCGAAGCGAAGATCGACTCGTGGAAGGCTGCCGCACTCGACAGCTTCACCGACACCATCGAAATTTCGGTGGGACACATTGCAGCCCAGACCCGCACCCCGCCGACCTACCTTGTGACCAACAAGGGCATGTCGAACGTGAACGGCGACGGGCTGAAAGCGTCCGAGATCGGGCTGAACAAAAAGGTTCTCGAGTTCCACACCTTCGCCGCCCCTGCGCTGCGTGAGATCAACCGGCTTATCGCCCTCGCTGCCGGCGAAACTGCGCTCGCGGACGAGATCCGCGTTTCCCCCGTGAACTGGATGAACCCGGAGATCCGTTCCGAGGCTCAACTGGCCGACATGTTGGCGAAGAAAAAGGCGATCGGCTACCCGCTCGAGTACCTGATGGAGCTCGACGGCATCGACCCGCTGGACGTTCCGCGGATCCTCGAAATGAAGAGGCGCGAGGACGAAGCGGCGGTTGACTTCGGCGTGCAGATGGCGTCCGAATCGCTGGGCGAACTAGAGGTGGTCACAGATGGCGTCACCGACGGACCTGGCGACAGCACACCAGACAGCCCGTAGGCGGGTCACGTCGGCCGCTACCGTCCGCGCGCTGCGGCTGTGGCGGCAGATGAACCCGACCGAACTAGACCGCTCGTGGGACGCCCTGGCCCCTGCGCTCGTTTCTCAGGTGACGTTGGCGCAGGTGGCTGCAGCGAACCAGGCGACCAGCTACATGCGCGGGGTGTCCGCCCACTACGGCGGTGCCCCCGCAGGCGCGATCGTTCCCGAAGCTTTCGGGGGCGTCATGCTCGACGGCCGCGAGGTCGGACCGGCGATGTTCGGTGCGGTCACGACGACGAAAGCGCTTGTAGGTAAGGGCTATACAGTCCCCCGCGCGCTCGAAGTCGGCGCGTCATTCCTGGCAACCATCGTCGGCGCTGCAGTGACAGACATGGGGCGGCAGGCGGACAACACCGCAGCCACCGCCCGTCACTTCACCCGCTACGTGCGTGTGCTGTCCCCTGGCGCGTGTTCACGGTGCGCCGTGCTCGCTGGTGTCGGCGAATACTCCAAGCCCTACAAGCGCCACCCACGGTGCAAGTGCACGTCATGGCCCCTGCTGGTCGACGGCGAAGACAACGCGGTTCCCGAAGGCATGTTCGAATCCTCCGAAGCGTATTTCGATTCGCTTTCCGAGGCTGAACAGGCCCGCGTCTTCACGAAGTCGGGCGCATATGCGATCCGCAACGGCGCTGACCCTATCTCCGTCGTCAACGCTCGCCGCGGCTACTTCGGTGACGCCCCGGTGGGCACCCCGCCACGCCGGCTGCGCCCACTCACCATCGGGCGCAAGGCGGACGGTTCACCCCTGACCGTGTTCGCCACTGCAGAGGGCACCACGGCCCGTGGAGCGTTCGCGCGCGCCGAGGGCAGGGCAACGCTCAGTGCGGCGAAACAGGGCCGCTACAGGCGCACCACGACGCTGCGCCTGATGCCCGAACAGATCCAGCACATGGCCGGCAACGACCCCGCACGCGCACGCGAACTGCTGCAGCGCTACGGGTACATGCCCTAACCATCCCCCACCCCGATTCCGGGGCTCACGCTTCCCGCTCCTATGGCGGAAGACCGCGGCGCACTGCCGCATTTCACCCAACCCCTTTGGAGCAATTCCATGCCAGACACGACCGCTGAAATCGTCAACGAAGAAACCCCCCAGGATGTCGAAACCGGGCTCGAAACTGACGCCCCGGAGACGACGGACGCCGAAGCCACTGCGGCTCTCGGCGACAAGGGCAAGAAGGCAATCGACGCCATGAAAGCCGAACGCAACGCCGCAAGGGCCGAAGCGAAGGCGACTCTGGCAGAGCTCGA
>Ga0247815_10002880_pt1 | contig 12600 bp, 14 predicted proteins | sample UWRJL194509B1_FD_181014 | JGI IMG/M metagenome (GOLD analysis project Ga0247815, IMG submission 181014) | Plant litter microbial communities from Arlington Agricultural Research Station in Wisconsin, United States - UWRJ-L194-509B-1 | ecosystem: Environmental > Terrestrial > Plant litter >... | reverse complement strand
TGTCATTTCAAGAATGGAACCGCATTATCTTGGGAGCTGCACGAGCGGCTGAGAGTGAATGATATGTACGACCACGAAATCTGGAGCTTCAGAAAACCAACGATCTATGAGGGGAACATGATGATCGCCAACTCAGTTAAGCGCTCAAGCGCTCATGGGCCAACTTAGGGGTCCGCCACCAGCCTTGCCTTCCGCTTCTTTCGCGATGCGCGAAGAGCACGTAGCGCGATCCTTCATCCATGCGCTGCACCTAGGCGACAGATTCAGCACGCAATCCTCTCTGCGATTATCGTTGAATGCGCCCGGGCTTGAATACCTTGCCGTTTGTGAACTGTTGGGCGAGCGAGCAGTCACAACTCATCAACCGCGCCTTTCTTGGGCGCAATCAGTCGAGCATAACGCAGCACTCGCCGTCTTGAAGGCTCCTGCAGATGTGTGGATCCATATTTTCGAGCAGCACGTTATCCAGAACGCCAAGACTATGGGCGATCTGGAGAAAGCAGTCATGGTACTGAGTAGCGTGTGTCGCACTCTCCGCCACATCTGCATCAATACTTCGCGACTGTGGGCAATTTTCTCGGTTGATTACAGCCGATATTCATCGTTGTTTTTCGAGCGATGTGGAACGGCCCCGCTACGCGTCCTCTTCGACGCGCGTTATGGATCGATTGAAGCGCAAGGCAACAACTGGAACAATATGGAGAAACATCTCTGCCATACAAAGTCGCTTCTGCTTACTTTCTATTCCAACAACGATGATCTGATAGGCCAGTCCCGCATCGGCGCGCTGCTTCGACAATCTGCACCACTCCTACACAAGCTAAGGTTGATAGCTCGCGGCAGTGCCGTTCGTAGAACCGTTCCCTCAGGTAGCTTTGGCCAGGATTGGGAGCGCTTGAAGCTGCTCGATCTACATGGCTTACGCCTGGACGATACCGGATCGTACCCAGCATTTAGCTATATCACTTCGCTGCAGTACACCAACTTTGGTTCGGTCTCTCCGACTCATCTGACGTGGCTTCTCCACTCATTACCAAAACTTGAGCGACTCGGGCTCGCCGGCCCCAGCCACGCATTTGATTTTGATTCCGAATCAAGTCCAGTGGATGTCCCCAGCACTCTTGTTAAACTCGTCTTGGACGGGGTCGGTACGGAGGAGCTCGAACATGTCCTCCCTTTCTTCTCGAAAGTGCCATGTTTAGAAGTGCGACCAGAGGACGATCACGACCATCCCTCGTTATTTTCGCAGCCTTGGAACCAATTGAAGCGAGTGAACATCCGTTGGCGTCGTAGTGTGATCGAATACCACACAGCCGATACACTCGAAGCCGAGCCGAAATTGTTTAAAGCATACGCGCGCCGCAATCAGATCATAAATGCTCTAAGCGGGGAGTCAGCCCGCTTCCTCACAACACTCTTGTTGGATGAAGGAGCATGGGACTTCCTCGCGGATGAAGAAGCATGGACCAAAGACCGACCGGTTTTGCTGCCCAACCTCACCACTCTCCGCATGACGCTAGAGAATTGCGTATATCCTGCGACGACAAACGGACGCCGTACCGATACCATTGGTACCTTCGCACGACCTGGCTTTTTAGCAGTGTTCGACATGCCCTGTCTGAACCACCTCGATCTCGTTCATCTTTCCTCATGGACTTGTGCGCGTGTTGTTGCCGGACGAGGTAAGGAGACACAGCCTCCACAACCTTGCTTTTGTCACAACAATGGTGTCATTGTAATGAGCCAAGTCGTGGATCTGCTGCGCCATCTACGAGGTGTCACCGAGCGACGCCTTCCACAGCTGAGGATGTTCGGTGTTAGGGAGATCCTGGATGAACATCCCAAGCAGAACACAGAAGCTCTAAAGCAGCTGGTTACAGCAGTCGAATACCATGTACAGGTGCCAGTAGGATATGAGGACGAGGATGCTGAGGTCAACTCGTTTGATGGTTTGGTCATTCGCCCAAGATTCGATGACGAAGACCCCCGATACAGGTTCCAGTAAGCCGCACGTATCAAAATTGGAGATAATATAGATCCATTTGGGCTTTGGAATGTGAAAATGAAAGTTTGCATGATGCTATGCCATAGCCTGGGCCCACAATCCCAACAGCTTCAGCGCGTACAGCTCGAACTGGTCCTTCGACACGAATAGAAGCGCTTGGCTCAAAACTGCCTTCGTGATCTGTGCCTCCATTCCCTGATCGAATGGTCAGCGCTGTGTCTGGACTGAATATAATGACATACCTGATACCAGCCTTTGAGCCCGTGCTCCTGCGCGACCTGTTTCAGGATCTGGAGCGATCCAGGCCCAGGAGCAGGCTTCCCGCTGGAAGAAGGCAAACCGGTTCCCTTGTCTGTGCGAGCCTGTACCCTAATCTTGGCCATAATGTAAGGATACGTGACCTGCAACAGGTCAGCACTGGCCCACGTTTCGCAGCGTCTCGACACTTACGACTGTCGCCAGTGTCTTACTCGCTGCACCCGCACAGAACGCCGCCCATGGCGTCAACTTGCCGCCACCGGGCTGGATTGTCGCCTTGATGCGCTCAAAGGCGCCGTACGTGATCGCAGGGTTCACTGTGAGCACGAGCCCTGGCTTGATGCCCAGCCACAGTCCACCAACACCCTCTTCGCGAATGATCTCGCGACCTACGGCGAGGAACGAATCATCGTACTTCTCTGCCACAGAGTTGGAAGAAGTAGGCGACGATGGCTCCTTGACGGCGTCGGCAAAGGTCTTTTGCGTCGAATCGGGTTGCGTGGGGAGTGAAGAAGGTGCCCGCGAGTGCAAAGACCGGCCAATTTGTTGACGGGTCGCAATGACGGCGACGGGAATAGTGAAAATTTGGGCGAGGGCACCGGCCATGGCGCCGAGTGCGAGTTCGACGGCGGTGGATATGGACTGGCCTGGTCACGCGATAACGTCAGCGGCACGGATCTCCAGCCTGCAAGCAGCACTATACCTTTACCAGCACGAGCAAGACGCTTAAGATAGGCCCCTCGTACGAGAGAGTAGAAGAAAAAGTACGCGTAGGCTGTTCGACAAGGTGAAGGTGGTCAGCTTTAGGAAAGTGTATTTGCACGTGTAAATGAATTGCAGACGTACATTGCGAGAAAGTGTTGAGCATGTTGGCAAAGAAGCCCCTGTAGCATCCTGCCAGGCCCTCTTCCTTGAGGATGCGCAGGATAACCTGAGTGACGGTCTGCTTGCGGGTGCCAGCCTGAATGCGAGTCTTTGCGCTACATCATGATTACACACGCTCATAGTCAGATCCTGCGCATGGATGGCAGTTGGAAGAGATACGCACGTGTCTAAGGGGTACACGACACTAAGCACGAAGAAACAGATGAAGTTAGGAATTCTTCAAATGGCGAGCTGCACATAATTCGAACGCACGCATTGCTGAATACACTGCCTAGAGCGCCTGCAAGCGCGTGTCCAAACGGCGTCAGCTCTTGAGGTTTCGGCGCGGACATCCTCGGGTACTACTACTGGCGGAACGTGGGGATGAGGAGTAGGAGGGTAAGGCGGAGGCACGCATTCGCCGACCGCAATCACGAATGGCGTCAAGCCGCCGGCTCGTGCGCTGTTCACACAATCACGAGCTTCCGTCGATCATCCCCACATGTCAAACAAAGAACTTTGAAGTTTGTTATTGCACCTGAGTTTTAGGAACAAGAACATGTATGTACTTGTGCACGGAATCCTGCCTATGCAGGCGGAAGGAACGCTGCCCACAATACGAGCGAAATAGTAGCCCAAATCGCGCTCCAAGTGACCCACCTTCTGCCCCAAGCAGGATGTTCAACCCATAACCATGCCGCACTCCAGTACAAAAACGGCATTGACGGAGCGACTCGCAGCATTATCTGCACGTGCGCACCAAGGAACACACTAAGCGAGAGGAACATGGCGTGCAGCGCATGCGGTGTCAGCGACTGGCGATAAAACCACGCCGCCTCGTACTGCCGGTCTTTTCTTCGTGAGATGAGGCATGAACGAAGATGAACGTATGATCCAGTAAAAAGAAGAGCATAAACGGGCGCTGCGAGGAGGAAGTTGGGCACTTGTTGGGGCGTCCAATAGCGTAGGAAGCCGACGTCCCAGTATTTACGCTGTACGGCGGAGTAGATCAACGGGAGGCGGGCGCTGCACCATTCTGCAGGTACCTGGGTGTCACAGAACGCGAGGTAGCCGCGAGACTGATGGACGACGAGAGGAATAGTTGGAAGCAGCGACAGCAATGCTGCTTTGAACGTAGAGGGCAACAGCAGCTGTGGGCTGAGTCAGACAGCAGTTGTGAAGACCCCGGATAGCTTACCAGATAGAGTTTCCTTGTTCTTAGAAGTGGCTCAACGATGAGCGGCCATGCAATGAAGCCAGCAAGCAGGATCCCATTGGAGCGAAAGCATGAAGCGGCAGTGAAGGCTACTGCCGCAAGACTGTACTGTTCTCTCGCGCAGAGCAGCATGCCTTTCAATTGGTTCAGCCATGTGGGCAAATTAAATGATTCTGTCTCGCACCCTTGTACGAAAGGAAAGTGAAGAACGGCTCGGTGTATGGCGCAAACAGCAGCGTAGCGGGGCTCATTGGGACGAGCGACAGCGCAGAAGCCAACGCGGCGACACCAGGCGAGGCAGTCAACTGCAGTGTCAAGTCGTATAGATCCCTGGCTGTTGAACAGCACAGTGCCGCGAGGGACCCGAGTAGCGCAAGTGTCGCGGCATCGGTTGCACCAAAGATTCGGCCAAACGCGCGGATGACAAATGGTGCACCAGGCAGGAAGGCCCAGTTATGTTCATATGCGTAGCCGCGTTGTGCAATGCCTAGGAAATGAAGCGTGTCCCAGCGCTGGAGGGCAGGGAAGCGTGCTGAGGTGGCCGAAACAAGCGGCGACGCGTCAAACAGCGGGAGGTATGAGAGTGCATAGAGTGTGCCAGCAATTGCGATGCGTTCCAGTGCGTCCAACGCAACAAGCCGGTTGCGCGTCAGCATTTAGAGAGAATTGGACGAGAACAAGCCAGAAATTTCAAGTCCGAAGGGATCGTCCAGCATCGGGCTACGACCGGTGCGCTCACACCTTTTCCTCTCGCCTCGTAACGACTCTCACCCTGTTCAACCGCGCGCGCGGACTCTTTGGATCGCTTCAACGCGCCTCTACGTTTGCCACTTCCACACTGGCGCTCCGACTCCAGCCCGACTCTCCCAACTCCAGCCCACCAGCTAAGAAACTCAAGATGCCTCCCGCTGCAGTCCCCGTCTCCTACGACATTACGCGCAAGAGTGCTACTCGTCACTCAAAAGTTGTGCGTAACACAGTCCTTTCTATATTTTAGTCATCGCACACGAGCTGAGTACGTCGTCGCACGTCTGCTTAGGTGATCATCGGGTCCGGACCCGCTGGCCACACCGCTGCAATCTACCTCGCACGTGCAAACCTCGAACCAGTACTCTATGAGGGCTTCATGGCCAATGGATTTGCTGCCGGTGGTCAGCTCACCACTACAACGGACGGTACGCCTAATCTGTTTGATTATCTCTGGACGTCGGGCTTACAACCCGATCTCTTGTCAACCTTATTCAAACCATCGCACCTTGTCCGATCCGACACATATGCACTCTGCTACAACACAATCATGTTATCCGCTGTTTCCCGCACGCTTCATCTCGAACTTTGGATGCTCGGTCGGACAACCGTTGCGGTGTCGTGTCGTGAACCGCGCCTCTGACTTGGACTGCACACTGCTGTTCCTGACAACTCACACTTCACTTGCGCTGAATGCACGGCTCGCTCAACGCCCATGCTCGACCCTCTATCTCTACGTCTGCGCTCCACGTGCATCGTCTTCCGATCACTGTCCGGTTGCAACCATACAACTTGCCCCTTGGTCTGAACCACACCGACGTGTGCTGAACACGGACGATTGCCTTCTCTTCCCGACATTGCGGCTCAACTTGGCTTCCTACACGTCTTCGGACAACGCACGGACTTGATGCCACACCTCTGCGTCGGGCACATGCGCACTACAACGTTCATTCACGTCTTTGCCACCAGTCGAAAACTTCCCCGGCTTCCCGGAGGGCGTCATGGGCCCGGACATGATGGACAAGTTCCGCGCACAATCTATCCGTTTCGGTACTGAGGTCATCACCGAGACCGTCTGTCGCATCGACCTCAGCGCGCGTCCCTTCAAGTACTGGCGCGAGTACTCCGAAGATGAGGAACTGTTCGAGAGCGCCGACACTATCATCGTCGCAACGGGCGCTAGCGCCAAGCGCCTCGGGCTGCCAGGCGAAGAGGTTTATTGGCAGAGCGGCATCTCTGCGTGCGCAGTGTGCGACGGCGCCGTCCCGATCTTCCGCAACAAACCTCTCGCGGTCATCGGCGGAGGCGATAGCGCCGCAGAGGAGGCCATCTACCTGACCAAGTACGCCAGCAAAGTCTATGTCCTCGTACGTCGCGACGAGCTGCGTGCGAGCAAGATCATGGCAAAGCGCCTGAAGAACCACCCCAAAGTCGAGATCCTCTGGAACACTGTGGCGACCGAATGTCTCGGTGACGGTAACCTGCTCAACGCGCTCAGGATCAAGCATACAACGAACAACGAGGTCAGGGACCTGCCCGTCAACGGCTTGTTCTATGCGATTGGCCACGAGCCCGCCACGGAACTCGTTCGCACTCAACTCGAGTGCGATGCGGACGGTTACATCAAGACGGTACCCGGGACAACGCAGACGAACGTCCGTGGTGTGTTTGCCGCAGGTGATGTGCAGGACAAGATCTACCGTCAGGCGATCACGAGCGCGGGGAGCGGGTGTATGGCTGCCCTCGAAGCGGAGCGCTTCATCGCAGAAGAGGAGGATGAACATGAACATGGGGAGCACTGATTTCTGCATCGATGTTTGTAAACGGGTACACGTACGCATTGTCGCATAGACGCACATTCAGGATCAGCGTAATCCAGTCATGAAGAACTTCGCCACTTCAAGTGCAAAAGCAAGCAGCCCTCCCACTTCATCGACCAGTTTCAAGCACTTAACTCTGCGTCAGGCAGTTTGCAGAAATAAGGCACCGAGGTTGATTGCTTGCAAACTCGGTGGTGTTATTTGTGAGAGTTAGGGCATCGGCCTCTGTCGGAGCTACGGTCTTGCTGCCCTATGCTTTTGGTGGCCATCCATTCGTTCTTGCCCACTCACTTGATCAGAGCCTGGTGTCGTCTTGTGTTCATTTGTATAAATTTCAGGTTGTTGATTGCAGTGGCAAAGTCAACGTCTTGGCATGAGCCTCTTTCAAATCTCGACGTCGCCGAGCTCAGGTCGCAAGTTACGCAAGTTGAGAAAGACGTCGACGCCGTGGCCATGAAGGGACTTGAGCTCGAGGTTGCCGCCAAAGAAGGTCGCGTATAGGCGAGCGAGTGGGAGTCTAAGGAGGTGATTGAGCAACCGGTCAGACTTGCGAATATAGTAAACGCACCCGTATCCCAGGCCTGCGAGGGTGCCAATGCCAACCTGCATACCCTTGCCCGTGATCTCTCCAAATACATTCCCTGAGCCTGCGCCGTGCCTCCCTCCCGTGTCGTGACTGTCACCGATACCAGCGAGCCCACCGACATGCTGCGCTGCATACGGTCCGCCAGCATCATCGTCACTGTCGCTGTCGTTCCCGTCCGACCTGCCGGCGGTGGTGAAAGCATAGGTAAAAATGCGATCAGAATCGGCTGGCGCGACACCACCGCCTTGGTCGCGGATGCGTAGGCCCATGAAGGCTGGTGGAGAGGGTGGGGAGTCGGGGCTGGTAGGGATGGGTGCAGGTGGTTGGGCAATGGTGATGATAACGGGAGGAATGGGACCAGAGGCGTCGGTCCGGATGTGGTGCTCAACGCTAGCACGATAGGCGTTCTTGAGGAGTTCTGTCATAATGTATTCCATGTGCACTGCAAGATTTTAGCTGCGGCTACCAGCGGTAACACTGAGCAGTACCTGGAACGTAACTTCCAGATGTGAGATTTGCCTGCAACTGGTAAGGGAAGTTCACTCACGCAAATGTGGCGCCAATGTCCCCTTCCAGGATGCACTCAGGACTTGCACCGACCGTCGCGTCGCACATCTCTGCCACAAATGACGCGCATGACCGAACCATCTCGGCTGGGGAGCACTCCATGTCTACAACTCCCTGGTGGAGGTGCGGGTCGTCTGGATGCCTCGGGGTCTGCGAGACTGCAATGTGCTGTTCGCAAAGTAGGCGGACGGCAATGCGGCTTCCAATGGCGTGGTCAAGAAAATGTGTGATATCCTCGGGGGTCATGTACTTTGCACACTGCTGGAACCTAATTCAAGGGATTCAGAGTTAGATACAGTCTGCGGTTAGCAACCCGAAGCTCGTCACCCTTTGGCCAAGGTCGGCACATCATTCGCATGAACGTGAACCATATGCTGAAGCGTCCTTGCAAGTTCTGCATTCTGGTCCAGAGTTCGGATAGGCCCTTTGGCTGCTAGTGCCTCTACGAGGTCTGCTGATCGATTGAAGGCGTCGAGGGTGCGCGCGATGAACGGGTTCGTTCCAACAATATACGGCAAACCCTGGAACGCATTGATGCGCTGGCGCAGGCGGTGTGGGACATGTATTAGCACGTCGTTGGCAGCGTCGAGCACGTTTGCGGATAGCAGCGCGCGGAGCGAGACCATCGAGACTGATGAACGGCTCGGACTTGCAAGAGCATCAGAACAAGCGCGCAAAGTGCCAGACTCCGACTCCGCGACTTGACCTCTTGCTGCACTTGTGATGATTCCCTACGCTTCTTGCTCTGAGCTTCTAAATGTCCAGCTCGCCAGACGGCAAAGCCCGGGTGAACGCCGGTGACGCCACTTGCCACCCAAAGCTCAGACCCGCAGCTTGAGCTTGGCCTCGACTCAAGGACTGCGCATACTGCGAGCTCCTTGGTGCTTCACTTAGACTCGTGCTCGTGCTCGTCCGCAGCACTGGTGGAAGCGTTTCGTTGTTGTATTCACTCTGCTGCTGCGGGTTCGAACGAATTTATCCGCTGCAATCCGTTGACGTCTCTGGCGCTCCCGCTGCAGGACACAGCGCAGTCCCTCTATCTCTTGCTTTCAATGGCTTTCTCGGCGCCACTGCCTGAAAGGGAGAATGGAGGTCGAGATCAATGCCGGCGACTGGATCCAAAGTTGTCCAAATTTGGACAAGCCTCCCGCCGCGGACCAAGTGTCAGGTCCCCGTTCCCTGGCAGCTACTGCGGCAAATGGCTTTGATCGCAAGCACAGCCTGCCGCTAGGGTCAGCACAGCATGTGGGGCATTCATATATAGTCGGATCCCACTCAGCAGAAGGGGGGAATTCCCATCTTGCCCTCTCACCGCGCCGTGCGCTAGCTCATCTCTATCTCATCTCACTGTCATAACACTACTCGTCCGAGACGATGTCTGCGCCTACTTCTGCTGCTGCCTCCTCCACTATCCTGGCCGGTAGTCTCCATATGAAGGTGTCTGCTTTTAAGGTGCGTGGCTTCCGCGCCATAGGTTATCTGTAACACCAACCACATGTAATGCCCACAGTTGAACTTGAAACGCACCTTCACTCGAAAGCCTGTGGCCCCGAAGCTCGGCCAGCGCCAAAGCTGGAAGCCTGTCGAGTATACCCCTCCGACCTCGCCGGTGAATGTGGTCAACTTTCCCCGCGGCAACGTCGATTCAGCACGCGTCGTTTTCCGCCAACAAGATCTCGAACGCATCCTCCGACATAACGCATCCAGCGACTCGATGTTGTCTGAGTCGTCCGCCTCGAGCTCGGCCTGTTCGTCTATCGGCAGCACAGAACCAAAGACTCGACTCGAGATATTTGGGTTACCGCGTAACGTCAACTCTGCGCGCGTGGTATTCCGTGCCGCAGACCTCGAGCACATAGCTCTGTCTACACCTGTCTGGCCTGCCGCTCAGTCGGTGGTCGCCCAGTCTCCAGCGGAAGTAGTCGAAGTCTTTGCCACTGCCGCAGCGGTTCCCGCGAGTCACGGCCCGCACATCATCGCGAATGCTGCCGACATCTTTGCACTCCTTGAGATGCAGCAGGCACTGTCCGTGTTGCTTGCCTGGTTCATCCTAACTCTCTTCACACTCCTATTTTGAAACTGTATCGATAGCAAAAACTGTAAACATAGTGTACAAATAAGTACCAATGTGATTTCCTGTATCTCTCGCTTGCGCGAATTTAGCTCGTCCTGGTTCCCAGCTGTGACTTGAACGTTCGATAGCCCTCTATTTGAAGCGGCGCAGCCCGCATGTCTTCCAAAACCCACCGCCTCACGCTCGCGCAAACACTTACGCCATACACGATTCTTGTGCCTTGCATGCAGCCACGTGCGAGTAATTTCCGAGACCGCGTGCGCGTGTATTGAGACAGGAAGATCTCGTTCCGATGAATGACCCTGGCGGCTTCGACTTCGCAATTGCCAGCACATGAACCGAGCGCAGACATGCTCATCGCGGCCTCGGCCCAACTCGCGGCCCGCTTGCCTATAAGACTGGCAGATTTACCCGTCCACGTGAGGATCCTCGTCTGCGTCGACACGATGTTGCTAGGTCTGCTCTCCACACTCGTGCTCTTGCCCGCTGTGCTTGGCCTTGGGGTCCAGGACAGCACACACAGACATGGACGTCGTGCACTCAAGCCAAGCATTCTAGGCGGCCATTGGGTAGACACTTGGGTCAGCAGGTGTCGCTTTCCTGACATACCGGATACCCCAGCTCACAATGTTCACAGGTGTCCATGCCTCAGCTGACCGAACCGGGCAACCTGCCACCAGCTCCTTTCGTGCGTACCATATGAACTATGTCGACCCGTTTCGACTAACTGTGCCCGCAGAACGAGACTGGCGCGGTGTTTCGCAATTCAACAATCCGCCAGACCATCCAGGCGTCCATTGGCGGCACACAATTGCGCATCCGCATCTCGAACGCCTTCGGCTCAGTCCCTCTACCAATTACTGCCGTCACAGTGGCGCTCCCCGCCACGGACGTCGCTGGTATCAGTGGAGTCAAACCTGAGTCAACTGCATCCCTCACCTTCAGCGGCATCTCATCCTTCAGTATTCCAACCGGAGCGCTCATCGTTTCGGACCCAATCAACTTCGCCGTCAAGCCCCAAAGCATTCTGACAGTAACGATATACCTGGAGTCCGGCCAGGCAAGCAACTTCATTACCTCCCATCCGGGAAGTCGTACGACAAGCTTTTGGGCATTTGGTGATCATACCAAGGCGGCGGACCTGCCTATCACCGATGCGTCTCAGAGCGCTGCTCACTGGTGCGAACTATTTTCACCAGACGGCACTCGTGACAGCGACTGAATAGCTGGATGTTCCGCAGGTACTTCTTGAGCGCCGTTGAGGTGTGGTCTCCGATCACAAGCCGCGGTTTTGCCATCGTCGGCGACAGCATCACCGACGGTCGTGGGAGCACTACGAATGCCAACAACCGGTACGTCCGCCTGGACCTCGACGTTTCTCCAGACGTTGATGACGACCTTGCAGGTGGCCCAACCTGCTGTTTGCGCGGATGCTCAAGAACTCGCTCACCAAGTCGATTTCCGTGCTCAACCAAGCTGCGGGAGGTAACCGCATCCTCGCGGACGGACTCGGCCCGAATGCACTCAGCCGCATTGAACGCGACGTTCTCTCACATACTGGTGTGCGCTACGCTCTCATCTTCGAAGGGGTCAATGACCTCGGAACGGCGGCCCCGACCACAGCAGCCCAGTCGGCTGTCGTCGCCCAGCTCAAGGCCGCCTACACCCAAATCGCGCTTCGCGTCCGGGCCGCTGGTATTCCATTGTTCGGCGCGACCATCACGCCGTTCGGCAGCCCGAACAGCACCCTCCAGCCGTATAGTCATCCCCTGCGCGAAGTCGCACGACTCGAGGTGAACGAGTGGATCCGACACAGCGGCGTTTTCGATGCTGTGGTCGATTTTGACGCGATTCTACGCGATCCGAAAAACGCGACGCAGTTGAATCCACTGTATGATTCTGGCGACCAGCTGCATCCGAGCCCGGCGGGATATCAGGCGCTAGCGGATCAGTTCCCGTTGGAGCTGTTCACGCGTTTCGCGCTTGGGGTCAGTGGCTTTGACTAAAGTGTTCGCGGCCGCAGAGGATGCGACCGAGGATCATGTGTGGCGAGGCCTCTGACACTGTGCCAAAGGACACATGTGTGCACCAGCTATCCTACAAGCAGACGCCATTTTGCGGAGTGTGTGGCTATTTTATTATTGGCAAATCCACTCGTTTCTTTTGAAATCTGACATTCAAGCTCGAAATTCCTGAATTGCTTTGAGTTGACGAAGGTGCGGTCGACAATATCCGGTATTTGCCGTGGTTCAAACCCTGTCTCGAGCTCTGGTTCAAATGATTACGCTTGATCCTATCTGCATTCTGCGGCCTGTATGGGTAGCTAAGCTGCGTGAAAATTTCCTGGCAGATCGAGCAAGGCGCACAAAAAGTCTTCTGTCTCGGCTGGAACGCGTCGACCTTGAGCTCGATGAGCGCCGTACAGCTGGCACACTGGCGAGATGTGTGCTGGGATAAACAAAA
>Ga0247815_10002879_pt1 | contig 12601 bp, 19 predicted proteins | sample UWRJL194509B1_FD_181014 | JGI IMG/M metagenome (GOLD analysis project Ga0247815, IMG submission 181014) | Plant litter microbial communities from Arlington Agricultural Research Station in Wisconsin, United States - UWRJ-L194-509B-1 | ecosystem: Environmental > Terrestrial > Plant litter >... | reverse complement strand
CGCTCATTTTTGTTCGCAGGGCTACCAAATCGCGCCGGCCGACCTGGAGACCATTCTTTGCTCTCATCCCGAAATACTTGATGCCGGCGTTATTGGCGTCTTCTCTCCTCGCGAGGAGACCGAGATACCTCGTGCCTACGTGGTAGTGCACCCTGCCGCTGCGCCTCGCCTGCGCACTGCAGAAGATCGCACTAAATTTGCGGCTGACGTCGGAGAGTGGGTTGCTACAAAGGTAGCCCCGTACAAGCGGCTGCGTGGAGGAGTCGTCTTGGTCGACGCCGTGCCTCGAAGCCTGGCGGGCAAGATCTTGCGGCGCGTCCTTCGTGAGGTAGCAGCAAAGGAAGACGCAAAGTTGGTTCAGGCCAAGCTCTAACTGGAAGGTCAATATACCTCATCAGCTACTTTGTCCATCCTATGGGTCGTTTCGATGCATCAAATACTTAGTCTTGTCCTGCATCTTGCGAGTGGGGAACCCGCGTGCAGTTAAGTTTGAGTACGGCCTACGGCCGATGTTCATCCCTGTGAGCATACGATCGGTGTTCGTCTTTGTGAGCCCTGTCAGCGCCGCCTCCAATGCTGATTAATTACGTTTCCCACGGCCGACTGACGTTGTCCGATGTCGGAGGCTGCCGGGGAAGAAGGACCGCTTACGCTCACGTTTCAAGACGTGCCTTGTCCAAAATTTCTGTCCCGTTGCCATTATCTGCCCTGACATGCAATAGAACAATACGGAGCCACACAAGCAGAATTTCAATCCCGAGGCCGCGCTGCTGTCCCTCGTCGCGGGGCAATTATCTAAGCAGCCAACATGTGGTCTGGACCATGAGCGCGTCGCACCATCGCGAAGTTCGGCAATGTATTCCTGAGAGCAGTGATGAATGAGGGGAAGACCCCACCGGCAGATCCCAAGCGACCGCAAGAAGCAAGACAACTAAGGTTGTTCCCGCGCGCTTTGGTATCCCCGCAGAGCATCGGTTGCCTCGCCAACTCTGCAAAGGTCCTGTTCCTGCACCTAAGCGCACACGCAACTGGCCACGGCAGGGAGTAGCGGCGAGATACTGATTCGCGCCGTAACTCCACGTGCTTCTTTATTGATTACCGGTCAACATTCCACTTCATAATATGGCTGGAAGCTGCCGGCCAACCCCGCCGACTGCAATCTGTACGTCAACCCCCGGCCGCCAGCTTTCTGATGTACAACGATCGCTTTTGAGAGTATGCGGTTGCAACCGGTCGCGGTTTCACGGCTTTGCTGGCTGGGGCTCACTTCGACACCGTCATCCGCTTGCTCGCTCATCTCTGCCCGCGCCGATGCTTGCTCAACAACGGCCGACGCCTGTCCCACTCGTCTGTGACACCTGCGTGCCAACTCTCTCGGCAATGGGCGACGTCCATTCGCGTCCGCGGACACTATCTCAGGGCTGGACGCCAGACCTCATGCGTAACGAGACCTTCGTTGGACTTTTGTCCTCGTCAACTACTCTCGCCTCTGGTGTCTGGAAACGAGTCTTTACTCCCTCGAGCGCAAGCTCTACTCGTCGGCTATCGAATTCAGGAGTTAACGCCACAAACGCCGCAGCACTACTCCCGCCTGAAATCCTACTCACTGTCTTTGACATTCTACGCCGTCGCGCACTGTACGGTACTCAACAAACAGACGCGTTTTCTGATCCCGACAAGCGTTACCGCCGGCCGCACGCTCGCGGCTATTGCGACCTTCTTCGCGTGCAGCACGTCTGTCGCACATGGAGGGGTCCAGCCACAGCCGTGCTCTACGCACAGGTCGCGTTATACAACGCTACAGACCTGGAACGCTTCGGACGGACCATCGCAGACCAGCCACAGTTATTACAGCATGTGCAAGGCCTGCACTTTGCCCGCGAAATGCTTACGGAGGGGTCGTGCGATGACATGGACCAGCAGCGCCACCTCGACGCACTAGCTGACCTCATCGGGAGCGAATGTGGACCTCGCGAGCTGACGCTAGCATGGGACGCAGTCCGCACCATATCAATTGAGGAGGAACACGCGCAGAGTTGGGACGAGCGGCGGGGCGCCTGGGACGATTCGAGAGTATTCGGCCTTCGGCAGTGCCTGGCCAGGGCACAAGTCACCAACTTGCGACTCGTCGCAGGCGACGCACTCTGCTTTGTTGACGTAGTTGTGCCTGCGCGAGCGGGACTGTACGGTCTTCATGGGCTCACTTCGTTGTGGTTGTCTCGCGTAGAGCTTCCAGACGACGGCTTCCCCTCAACAAATCCTTTCCCGGTTTTGCGTACACTCCGCATCACGGAGTGCAAAGTCAGCCCGCAATGGTTAGTCGAGGCGGCAGCGGCTATTCCGACTTTAGTAGGCCTGGACCTCCAAAACGTTACGTTCAATGGCGAACAGCCACTAGCTATCGCCGATATCCTCGGCGAACGATGCTCCAGCCTAACCCAGTTAACAACGCGCGACCTTCGTTGCACAGGTCCTAACGGTCCCACGGCCGTCAATCTCGGACAAATGAACGCCTTCACGGCGCTTTCCCTTTGGCATACGTCCTTCGACCTATTTGATCAGCACGATGTCGTTCGTCTCAGCTTCCCTCCAACCATCACCACTGTTGTTGTACATATGGACAACCCGTCAACCAAAGCGCCGTCCAAAAAGCCTCCCCGTTACCCACAACATAAACTATTGTCGGAGATTGCGATCGTCTCTCGACGGCTGGCAGAGTGGCGCCGGGTGGCTCCCGTCCTCCGAAACGTCGAGCTCTGGGACCAAGTCGGCGAAGAGACGTGGCGCTCTTGGGTCATGTCCTCGTTCCTTCTGAAAACGCGATGCGAAAGCTTGGGGATCGACCTGGACATTCATCTAAGGTGCGCATAGGTGCAACAATAAGCCTGCGTCCTGTGGCTCACTTTCTTCCTTCTTTCAGGATGTCTCGGCCCATGCAACGAAGGCGTGGCCTCAGCTTTGGTAGACCTGACGGGCTGATGAGACTATTGTCTCTTGGTTGAACATGGAGGGATATGGCGATTCTCTGGACTTGACCACTACCACAGTGATATTGGTTGTAACATAGCACACTCGTTAGTTGCGCTCTTAGAGCGTTTGTACCGGATGGGAGCCTGTTTATCTGTTTTTAGAATAGAAGTTCGTGAATTGTAGTTGGGAGTGGTTGCACTTTCGGTCTCGCGGCTCCAACTCCAACTCCGCTCACACGCGCTAATTTCTTGTCTTGCTGCCTCCGACACTTCACCATGCGCATCACACATATTGCGCTCTTTGTCACCGCACTGGTGACTGGCACCAGTGCATTGCACTTTTACCTTGATTCGAACGAGGAGCGGTGCTTCATCGAGGAGTTGCCGACGGACACGATCGTGGAAGGTGGGCACTTCAGTTGCGCGCGTCGACCGCCCCGCCAGTTCATAACCTCCCGTATTCTCTTAGGCCATTACAGGGCACTTGAATGGGACGACCAGCAACAAAAATATGCCGTTAATGACCAATTAGGAATCCAAGTGGACGTCGACGTGAGTGCGCAACGCAAGCTGGCCTGTTGCTCCAGTTCATGCTACTGACTTGATTTGCCTCTGCGTATTAGGAAATGGCTACATCACACAACGTTGTCAAGATGCGCGGCGCTAGCGAGGGCAAGTTTACATTCACCTCGCACGACGCCGGCGACCATTCGATCTGTCTCTCGACCAACTACACGGCCGGCCTCTTTAGCAGCGCAACGCACATAAGGCTGTACCTTGACGTTGTAGTTGGCGCTGCTCGACACGATTCAGACCGTGACAAGTCCCACGTCAACGATATTGCCGACAAACTACGTGACCTTAACCAGAAGCTCGCCGATATCAAACGCGAGCAGAGGTACCAGCGCGAGCGCGAAGCTGCGTTCCGCGACCTTAGCGAAGGCACCAATTCGCGTGCAATGTGGTATACAATCGGCCAAATTACCGTCATTCTGGTCGTGTGCACCTGGCAGCTCCGGCACCTGCGGGTGAGCACTTTCCAAGTCCAACGGACAAATGAGTAATGGGCTGACGAGTATCTGTTCTGCAGCGTTTCTTCGAGGACCGTAAGATGAGGTGATTACGACTAGACTGCAACGTGTCGCTACCGACTGTACAAATGGAGGGTTGCGTCTGTATGAATCGGTCCTTACGCTTCGGCGGCGACGAGCGAAGTCTGCGCCGTGGAAATGCCGTGCTCGATATTCCAATGGCAGCGGTGACACTTCCAATGCTCGCCCTCGTGGTAGAACATGGGCGAAACCTCAGTTCCGCAGTCGACACATTTCTGGTCTTCGTCCATCGCATCATCTTCTCCCGTATGCCCATCCGGTGCATGTACCTTCACCCCGTTGCTCTTTGCAGCAGACGGGCGTGGAGGGCCAGCTGGCATTGGCCCACCATGGAACGGCATGAGTTGGTCGAGGCGTCGTGCCTTCCGCAGTAGAGGGTACGAGTGACCGGCGGCGATCTGCTTCGACGTGCGTGCGTACATTTGCAGAACGGTCTGAAAACTAAGTTAGCCACGAGTTTGCACCGCTTGATGCTTGGCAACAACACACCTCGCCGGTGTGATTGATGTCGCAGAGGTTGAAGATGCGCTTCGTGTCTGGGTTGTGGCGACCGCAGGCCACGTACGGCACGAGAACACCGCTTATGCCACGGAAGATGGAGGTACTGACGTCCCGCTTCGATGGTTTGACCTAGCGAGACAGTTAGAGACTGGGCAGCGCAAGTGCGAAGGAACTCACAGCTTGCATTTCGAAGCCAAATCTGAAGTCGTTGCGCCACGCGCAGCTGGCGTGAACATCGATGTTGCACTCACAGCACTTGAGTGTTGCGCCTTCGCGCAAACCACAGATACTGCATGGTGTTGCCCACCGGTGCAGCGCGATCTACACAACGCAACCTTCATTAGCTGAGCTGCTTCTAACACCGCCCTGCACATACCGTGCTAACACCCTCGACCGTCCGAAGGACACTTGCATCGGCATACTGAACATCGTTGTGGAAGATGCTACATAGCGTGTGGACCCAGCCTTGCCCTTCGGTCGGTTTGGCAGAGCGCAGGAAGCCAGACAGGTGGTCGCGCTCTCGCTTCCACGGCAGCTTGAGCCTCTCGATGGTCGCCGAACGCGGACAGAGCATGCATTCATAGGTGAGCGACGTCTCGAGCGAGACCTTGTTCTGGCAGACATCGCAGAGCCAATCTGCGATTGTGTCCTCTTCATAGATGGCCCCACAGGTCGCTACAGAGTGGGCAAATCAGAAGACGAGGATGCGTTCTAAGTGCGCAATGGCGTACCAGCGTGAACGGTGAGCGAGCACTCCTTGCACTTCAGGACACGGCCGTGTGCATTCGGCTTGCGGCAGCACTGGCACAGGGGTTGCTTCCCGAGCGGCGGCGGCGTGGGGGTGCTATCACCCGAGAACACACCGGTCTGGGAAGAAAGATAAAGCGGCACGTCAGTTACTGCCAGCAGACAGGCTCCTATGGGTTGCGCCGAGGCCGCATTCGATCCCGCGACGTTTGGATGCGCCACAAGAAGAAGATCGCCAGCGACCGTGGCCGCGGCGCCAACATCACGCGCCACGCAGCGCCCACGGGCAACACACACCTTCTGCCTCTTTGCCTGGGCCGAGACAAGCGGGACCCCATCGGGTCCGGCGGTGGCGCCTGTGAGGGCGACGGCCGTATTCCGCTTCGAAGTTGCAGGGTCGTCGCGGGCAAGACGCGAGTAACCGTGATCGTCGTACTTTCGCCAGTTAAGACCGCACACGTCGCAGAGCACAGTGCTTGCTGTTCCCTTGGGAGCCTTCCACCAGACAGCAGAGTCACGGGTGCGGCAAGAACCACAGAAGATAGCAGCGGGTGTCTCGTCAGGCGTCTCTTGATCGAAGCGCACAATACTGCCTTCGTCGTCAGAGTCCGATGGCACATTGCGGTTGAATGAACTGTTGGCAAGCAATTGAGCCTGGCGGTGCTGGAGACGGAGCTGCGCACTTATCAATGGGAGGCAAAACGTGGGCGGGCGCGATTAGCTCGACTTCTCGAACCAAGAACTGGGCTGTAGGAGGGTGCCGCCGGCACCCCCAAGCTCACGTGGGGAGCTGTGACGCACTTTTTCCACCGGACGAAGTAGCGGACAATCTCGGGCATCGTTCTCGAGGGTATCTCCTCCCGGACAGAACGGAGATCGCCACGGGCCTCCTGAACAGCAACATTGAAGGCTTTCGCCTCCTCATCATTCCATTCGCGATCAATGTACCGCCTCGGTGCTCGATCCCACTGATAAATTGCGTCAATGAGTCAATTCTCGGCTCTCTCACGCAGCTCAGGAGTGGAGCAGGTGGCAAGGGGAAAGACCATTGCAACTCACGGTGCGATTCGAAAGAGGATTTTTGAGCGAGACGCTGGACAGGGGTTGCTTGGCCAGGTACGCCTGCGAGAGCCTTGCCACCACCTCGGTGAGATAATCAACGTTGTAGAGCATGTCCTTTCGGCCCAGGGCCGTCTTGCGTTGTTCGACTGTAATTGTCGAGGCCCCATTAGTAAGTCCGCTTCCCGGCGAGACAGAGAGACCACCCACCTTCGGCAACTGAGAAAGCGACAGCGCAGTCAGTCAGCGTGTGAGCAGCGAATTTTGGGGTGGAGCGCTCTCGAACCCGCGGAGGGAGGCATGTGGAAAGCCCAACTCATGACCTCGATTGTAGTATCGTTGCCGCGTTCTCGCACCTCGTCGATCGCTGCAACACAACGAATGAGCCACTGAGTCGGCCAGAAAATAGAGTCTACTGACGGAGCTTTTCGCCGACATTCGGCACGACAGCTTGGAAGCGGGGACCGACACGGGTTGCAGCCCTGGGGAAGATAAGGTCGTTGGGGTCTGTCCGCACGTGTCAGCGTAGAGCCACCCCATTTCCGCATCCCTTGACGTACCGAGTGTGTCTTCTGCTACAGTGTACTGTCTGAAAATCCGAAGCAGGCGCCGTAAGGCTTAGAGAGGCTGCCTGTGTACGGCGTCTCAACTCACCCAAAGTAGCGGAAGGGCCACATGTTGAAATATTTATCGTCTGACTCCTTGTCGTCGGCGAGGGAGCTCAAAGCTGGCTTCTTTGACTTCGGTGCACGCGTGTTAACCTTACCGCGCACGGGAGGCGTGTCGTGCCGAACATCATGCGCCTCGACGTTCGCCTCGTGACGGCGAGCACAGTTCGCACAACTCCAGCCATAACCACGCGAGGGTTTCGCCAAAAGCGGAGGCTGCACACAGGCCATATGGAAGAAACCTTTACAGCTGTCGCACCGGACGGAGTCGACACTAATAGAAGCCGCTGTGAGCCGCTACCGTGGAGAATTCCCGAGCACATGGGACAAGCGGCGAACTCACTTTGCACACCAATTAGAGCAGTTTCCGCAGAGATGAATAGGGTCCGTGAGTTCTTGAACGAACTCCTTCTCGCAGGCGACAAATTCATAGCGGGAGCATAGAACTTCTTTGACGTCGGTCGGCACTGCCCGGGCGCGCGGAATCAAATCGAGTGAGTGCGAACCCGGCAAGAAATCATGCAATACGCACGATTGGTCAAGTCAGACGTTAGTAGTACATCGTACTCCTTCTTGATATACGGGTCAAACAGTCTGTGGAAGTAGAACCGGTCCGGTTTCTTCTTCCAGGCGACCAAATCCGCGATCTTGTCACGGTGACGAACGTAGCACTTAGAACGGAGCTGTTTCACCGAGACAACCTCAGAAAAGAGTGCCGCAAGAAGAAGTCGAGAGTCGTTGACTTGTCGTTCGGTCAAGTCGCCGGCCCGGTAGCACCACGCAATGCGAACACGACTTGGCTTCTCCTTGACCTTTGCCTTTCCTTTCGGGTGATCGGTGTCCTTCGGTGGTAGAAATTCCATGATACGACCGATTGAGTATGCAGTTCCATCGCGAATGTGCCAGGCAGGGGCGGTATAGGCGTAATCTGAACAGTGGTACACAAGGGATCAATTTTCCGCACACTTCACACGCGCACAACAACATACCGTTTACGTGCAGTCGCTCGCCGCTTTTGAGGACGTAGAAGGGTTCCATTGCTCGGGTGAGGCTGTGGCTGGTCAAAGTTGGTGTCACTAGTTAGACGCCGGCCAAACGCGGAAATCAAGCAAGCTTGAGTCGCGAACGGTCGCAAAACGCGCACCTAAGTGGAGTTGTCGCGTGTCAGTTCCCGATGATACCAAAATTTACGCGGATGCGCGGGGGTGTCTGATGTGTTGGTGGGCCGAGGAGAACCAGCGGGCGTCCGTCGGAAAATCGCCGAGGGTCTGTTGTTCCAACTTCTTGAGGAAGGAACTCAGCGCCGCCACGGCCGCGCGCTGTTAACGCCGAATGGTCTGTGATGCGAGTGCGGGGGCGTCTAAAACAGCCGTCATACACGTTGAAGACAGCCAAGAAGATATTTGCATTGAGTCACGACTCGTATGGTACAGCAAGACAGGCGAGCACGGGCACAGGGAAAGCATGGTCAAGAAGCAGCACAAGAGGTACAGCAAGACAGGGACTACTACTACGAGGCTGGGAGATCATAGTCCGTGGGCAGCATCAGTGATTATGAGCACAGCAAGACATCAAAATGGGCGAAATTACGCGGCGACGAGGCGAACGGCGGCGATGGCGGGAACAGTTCGAAGCTCTCCCGCCCGGCACTGTTGATGGAGTCAGTCGCGGACAGGTCATGATCCCCATTGGCTCTGGCCTGCGCCGCCACCGCCGCCGCTAGTATTACCGCCGCCACCGCCGCCAGGTGGCTGAGCCGGCCGGTTGCCTCCCGACGCCTGCCAATGTCTGCCAACTCTACCCGTCAGCAAACGCGAACAACTCGCGGTCATCTACAACGCACGCATAAACATGCTGCTCGGCCTGGACATGGTCGTCGAACGTCTGCTGACACATTCTGGCAGGTAGGAGGAGTGCGGTGAGGCGACGATACAGGCGTATGGCCGCAAAAACCGAACTCACCTGCAAGCCCAAACGCAGCGACCATTGCACATGCGGTTGTGCTCCGCTGCCTCGGATTGGATGTTGGAGATCCAGTTGCCGCATTTTAGACATCTCCACTCGCGATCAGCGCTCTGACCTGAGTACGGGGGTTGCGGAGGTTGCTGTGGCTGCATGCCTCCGCCGCCTCCATGACTAGGATACTGCGGCTAACTATGCCGTCAGCGCCCGGGCACAAATATTACACACTGAGACGCACATAAGAGGAAGAAAACGACGAGGGTTGTCCGGGGCCGTGCGAAGACATGGAGTGGTGAGTGCGACTGGGTGGTGGTGAACCCAGCTCAGGCTTTATAGGCGTGCGTGCGTGGACTCTGAGGTGAGAAGCGGAGACAAGCAAGCAACCTGAGATCCAAGGTCCGCGAAGGCGCACCGAAAGAGGGGGTATGTGCACATGCCGCGGCGCGCTTCCGCGGGCACCGCCGACCCAACATTGCTACCTGATCGCGCATCGAGGCAGCTAGCACTGAATAGACTTTGCCGTGGCCGAAGTGCGGACCAGGGTCTCGCTCAGAGAAAGCGCCAGAGTAACAGGGACACTGGCGTGACGCTTGTTAGCATTGATCCAACGAATCTCACCTTCCCCGAGTGCACTCGCCTCCGGAATATTAACTAAACCTGAATGCATGTAATCTCGCCAGAGCACTGCCGAATCTCTACCATCAAAAGAGCTCCAGAAAAAGAATCCCGCCCGTAACAAGGTGGACGGGCCAGTGGGACGCCTCCGCTGAGTGACTGTGCTTACGACCTACGTATGCGCATTGTCGTGTGTGGCACGGACTGGGAGGATCTTCAAGATGCTCCTCACGGGTCACGCAAACATTAACAACGCGAAAACAGTGGAGAGTCGCAGATTTGCAGGGCACAGCAATGATACACGTTGTGCCGGCAATCTAAGCATCACATCTCCTCATCGTCCAAAAGCCCGTCGTCGAGGACGGGGAAGTCACCCACAGTCACTCTATCTGGCCGCACAAATGCACCGTACGACGGGCGACAAGTGAAATAGGTTTCGCCGTTGACGCTGTGGGAGGAGTTAGGATCAGAAACGTCTTCCGCCTCGCCACGCGACCGGTCACGCACGAGCCGTCGTTCTTGCCGAGGGGCTCATCATACTCGACCCCGACCCACAGCCCCTTGGCGAAGCGTGTCTCGCCGCAGAATCTGACGGTGCCACGCCGGCCTAGCTCGCCCCCAGAGCCGATTTCACATCTTGCTCCGGGAACGATGGCAGGATCCACAGTCGCAGGGGCCTCTGGCTGTTCGCCGGCTGTTTGACCTGCAAACCGTCCAATCTTGTTGCGTTGTTTGTACGCGAGGACGGTGTCTGGAGTCGTGTGCGTCAGATAAAGAGCTTCGCATTGGGCCAGGGGCCGCTGCGGGGAGCTGGCAGTTCCCACGCACCACGACGCTCCGCATATTGTTGTTCCGTCAGCTCAAACTTGTCCACTTGTGAAACATCAGTCAGCTGGCCGGTGAACGAGAGAGAGGGCTGTAAATCTTCAATCTTTGCGCGATCACGCGCAACCACGGTGGCAAGAATCAGTGTCCTCAGTCATCAAATTGCCAGTGAAGCCCACCTTGAGCACCTGCCAGTCGACGACGCCATAGAATCCTAGAGGGCGTTCATCGTTATCAAGGATGCAAAGCGGCTGTGTGTCTTCTTCTGTCCGATACAGTCCGATCTGCTGAGATGATGAGGGGATGCCTGTGATGATTTCTATCCGCTCCTGAGCCGCCAACGCCACTCGGTCAGCGGCGCAGCCAAATAAGGTGGAATAATCAAGCCTGGCTATGCTGCGCACTTTAATCTTGTGCAAGGGGGCGGCCAAATCGAATCGCCGCTCAGACCGCGTGTCAAGTGAATGCACAAAGACTGTGACCGTGGCCATTATTGCGGAATTTTGGCAAGGGGCGTGACACGTGCCGGAAGCTGCCAGAGGTTCCACGGCACACCCCTTGCCATCCCGTCTCCACGCAATGCCGCTACTCATTTCCTTCTCTGCTGCTCCGGTGGCTGACTTTGCTTTGCATCGATTGCGAGTCTGGACAGCTGCGCATCCAGACTTGTTTCCCATTTGGTCGCTGTCTGCACCCGCTCCGGCTTCTTTGCAGGTCCTTCCCACCGCCGGGCAGTACGTCAGCAGGACGTACGCGCACCTTTTCCAAAACGGGCGGCTTGACGCTAAGTTGGAACCCTGTACCTGAGCTTCTTGTTCATCCTGCTACGAGTCACGGCTCGGACATAGTGCAACCACGCGCGCATCCGTCTGCAATGACGGCCAGATGTAGCTCATCCTCAGTGCACGTCTCCGATAGGGCTCATTCACTCTTCTCGCTATTTATTACTCCAATCCCGGAAATGAATGCCAGTTGCAATTTCGACATGACCATCCTTCAGCTCGGTCGCTGCCTGCCGCTCCACCTCCGAACCGCTATCTCATCGTGATCTGACAACACAGAACTCTAGTCGTGCAAGACTGAATAAGAAGTGATCTCAGTGCAACGTCACGGACTTGTATGTGCTGTTGCTAAGCTGTCGCTTTTTCGAGGGGTAGCGGCACATTTACGATTCACCCCCCTTGGGAGATCCACTGTTGAGCTGCCAGTACAGCGGCGGTCATTCGGGACCGCGCCGTGGCGGGAGCTCCAAGGACAGCTCCTTCAGACCGGCGGTGCTTGACGTAGGTGGACCCCGCTCCCCGCGATCCAATCGCGATTCGGACGTGTCCGTAGGCTCTTGTCGGATGCTGGTTGCGCCGGTCGGATTCGTTGTTTCGCCGACGGCCGTGGCTCTGCTGGACGAACTTCCCCAGTTTTCACACCTGACGACACTCGGAAAAGCTTCGCGCGCATGGGTACAAAATCATACAAAGTTTTGCCATACAAAGTCCTGACGGTAAAGCCTGGATAGCATCCTCCTGGAGACTTGAAATTTGGTGTGCGATGCCAGGGTGGGTTTGAATTCGAGTCGCAACCGCAAGCCGCGTAGAAATAGATATTCGAAGAATTGCGCCAATAGCTGGGAGGCTGTGCTGCGGATCCGCTGCAGATCGCGGAGAAGCGAATTGATCCGCGGGCCCACCGAGCGGGTACGGTATCCTGGCACACTGCCAGCCGTAACGTCTCCGCATATCAGCAGTGATCACTCAAGCAATATCATCTTCCACATGCGCCCTATCGAATCTTGATATAGTCTATATCTTACGATGTCGTCAGGGCACTGGCTAAAGATGCCGCGGCGGTGCTATGAGTCAACCAATTCTCCAGCAGCACCCTTGCACATATCACTCCCTGGCAGAATTCAGGGCAGGGTCCAGCATGCTGTTATTTTTCGGCTCAGGGAACACCCGTCAGTCAGTGGAATGAATTCATCTCGGTAGCTGTTCGGCTGGTTGGCCGATCGTGACTGGACTCCGCCCAAAGGGTTTGCCCTCTCACTCAGATTGTCAATGTATACGCCACATGTCAACTGCAAGCTGTTGAAGATGCGTCGCTCCCTAGTAGCTACAATCGTTGTCGTTGCAGTCGTCGGTCACACGTG
>Ga0247815_10002877_pt1 | contig 12606 bp, 9 predicted proteins | sample UWRJL194509B1_FD_181014 | JGI IMG/M metagenome (GOLD analysis project Ga0247815, IMG submission 181014) | Plant litter microbial communities from Arlington Agricultural Research Station in Wisconsin, United States - UWRJ-L194-509B-1 | ecosystem: Environmental > Terrestrial > Plant litter >... | reverse complement strand
CGAAAGGTCGTAACCTCGCTTGGCGGCGAACTCCATCGAGCGCGCATCGGGCGGCTCGCCGACGTGATAGCCATGCGTGCCGGCCGAGTCGATGACAAAGCGCTCGCCCAGTCCAGCCGCCGCGACGCGGTGACGAAACACGCCTTCCGCCGTCGGCGAGCGGCAGATGTTCCCCATGCAGACAAATAACACCGAGACTTGCTTATTCATGAGCGAACTTCCTTATAATCGAATGATCATATTTTATGGGCTAACGTGAATGAATCCAAGCTGCGGTTGTCTTCTGCTCGACGTCAAGGACACTATTCAAGACGCGGTGATCCCGCTTGCCCTCCTCTACCCCGCGCTGGGTGAGGAAAGCATGACGCATTTCGGGCCCTACTCGCTCGAAGTCGCGCGCGACGCGACGCCGGCCGAGGGCGTCCACCCGCTGGTCGTCATCTCGCATGGCAACTCCGGCACGCCGTGGGCTTATCGGGATCTGGCCAAGCACTTGGTGCTGGCCGGCTTCGTGGTCGCGCTGCCCGCGCACACCGGCAACACCCGCCACGACAACACGCTGGCCGGCACCGCCGCCAACCTGGCCAACCGCCCGCGCCACATCTCCTTAAGCATCGATGCGGCGATGGCCGACCCGCTCCTGAAACCGCATATCGCGACCACCGGCGTGGCCGTCATCGGCCATTCAATCGGCGGCTACACGGCGTTGGCGGCGGCGGGCGGCCAGCCCTGGACAGGCCCTTACGAACGCAAAGGCGCGGAGCCGGCGCCGGTCCCCGTCACGCCGGATGCGCGCATACGCTCGCTGGTGTTGCTGAATCCCGCCACGTTCTGGTTCGTCGGCGAATCGCTGCGCGCGGTGCGCTTGCCGATCCTGATGCGCACCGGCGAAAAGGATATGGCCGCACCGATCGAACACGCGCGCAACGTCATCGACGGCGTGGCCGATGCGGCGCTGGTGGAGCACAAGGATATCGCCGGCGCCGGCCATTTCTCCTTCATGAGCAAGTTCCCGCCCGAGCTGACGCGGCCGAATTTTCCGCCGTCGCAAGACCCGCCGGGCTTCGACCGGGTCGCGATCCAGCCAGCGTTCTTCGCCGATGTGGTGGAATTTTTGCGGCGCACCTTATAGTGTGCCGTGGCGCCCGCGCGGTTGTTATACTATGATGAAATCCACAACGTTCAAGGAAATGCCATGTCTCAGGAACTCATCTTGGATAGCCGTTTGGACTCGGCCAAAACCACCGCATGGTGGCTGTATGTCGTTCATGGCGTGAGCTTGGTGTTCTCGCTCGGCAGCTTTTCGATCCTGCTGCTCATCGTGAACTATCTGCAACGTCCCAGCACCAACGGCACCTTCGTCTACTCGCATCACACTTGGATGATACGGTCGTTCTGGTGGTATGTGGGGTTGATGTTTGCGGGCTGGATCTTCGCCGTGACCATCATCGGCATCGTGATCGCCTACCCGATCTGGTTCTGCACGTGGCTTTGGATGGCCTATCGCCTGATCGTCGGCATCGTGCGGCTGAACCGCAACGAGGCCGCAGCCGTTTAATCGCCCAGCAGTTTGCGCGCCTGCCGCAGGCCTTCGACGATGACTTCATAGGCCTGGCGCCGGCTTGCCTCATCAGGCCCGCGCAGCACATACGATGGGTGATACACCGTGATCACCCATCGGCCGTCGTGCCACAACGGCGCGTCCATCACCGATTTCATCGTCGCCGAACCATCCCGCAATATCGACTTCAGCGCCGTGCCGCCCAAGGCCACGATCACCTCCGGCTTGACGCGCGCCAGTTCCTCTTCCAGCCATGCATGACAGGCGCTGATCTCGCGCTGCGCCGGCGTCTTGTGCAGGCGACGCTTGCCGCGTAGCTCCCATTTGAAATGCTTGACCGCGTTGGTCAGGTAGATGCCGTCGCGCTGGACGCCCGCCTCCGCCATCGCCCGCTCCAGCACCGCGCCCGCCGGGCCGACGAACGGAAGTCCCGCCAAATCCTCTTGGTCACCCGGCTGTTCGCCGACCAGCATGATGCGTGCCGCCGTCGACCCGACGCCGGGCACCGCCTGCGTGGCGTTTTTCCATAGCTCGCAGCGACGGCATTGGTCCAGCGTGGTCGGCGCCTCCCGTTCCGGCTGCGCGCGTTCGGCGCTGATGGGGATCGTGGTGGCGCCGCTGCGGCGACCCACGGTTTCGGTCTGGCCGGTGCGCCGGTCGCCGTTGGCGGCGCCGCTGACCATCGCCGGCACGATGGCGCCTTCCGGCAGGTTTTTCCAGAAGCGAGATGGGATATGGCTGCGCAGCAGATCGGCGTTCAGGCGCGCGGGATTGAAGATGCTGCGGTAGTAGGTCAGCCACAACGCCTCGCCGGCGTCGTCGATGTCGGCGGCGCCGCGCATCAGCGCAGGGCCGGCGTGCAGAGTTTCGCCGTCCCACATCATCGTCGCGGACGGCGTGGCGATCATCCAGCTGATGCCGCCCATGCGGCGCGCGAAGTGGCGCGCGACTTGCGGCAGCACGTCGTGCGTCGGCTCGAACCAGGCGACGAAGCGCGGCGCGCCGTCGGCCTCGCCGCGCTCACGAAAACGAACGTAGGCATGCATGTCGTGTTCCTCGCGATGGACCGCCTTGACCATGCCGTGCAAGCGCGCGCCGTCGGCGTCGGCTGGTGAGACGACGTCATGTTCGCCAAGCTGCCAGCGCCAGACCACCTTGTACAGGAAGGCCCAACGGTCGGCGGCGGCGAAGCAGGCGGCGGCTTCCAGCAGTTCCATCAGCTGGCGCGGTAGGCGGAAGGCTGGCGCGGCGCGGCAATCGCCGGGTTGCGCGGGCGCGGACGAGAACAGATCGCCGCCGCCCGGCTCCGATTGCCACTCCGCGGATTCCGGCGGCACGCGGCGCGCGATCAGGTCGCGCGTCGCTGCGCGCCACTCGTCGAACGATTGCACCAGCCGCGCGCTCATGCCGATTGCAGCTCCGGCCACAAATTCATCTGCTGCGGCGCGTCGGCCATCGCCTTGCGCAGGTGCTCGGACGGCGTGGTGTCACGCGCGGGGAAGTAATCGGCGGTGACGATGAACGGCGATATCTTCTTCATGCTACAACGCAGCCGCGACAGATCGGCGTAGCGTACCTGCCGTAGCCGACGCAGATCGACGATGCGCTGCGCGTTGCGCAGGCCAATTCCCGGAACGCGCGCGATCATGTGCTCCTCGGCGCGATTGAGGTCCATCGGGAAGTGCTCGCGATGCGCCAGCGCCCACGCCAGCTTCGGATCGATGTCCAGCGCCAGATTGCCGCCGTTGGCCGGCAGCAGTTCGCTGGCCTGGAAGCCGTAGCTGCGCAGCAGGAAGTCGGCCTGGTACAGCCGATGCTCGCGCAGCATCGGCGGCGGCGCCAGCGGCACGCTTTTCGGGCTTTGCGGAATCGGGCTGAAAGCCGAATAGTAGACGCGCTTGAGCTTATAGCTACCGTACAGCGTTTCGGCGGTGCTGAGGATTTGCTGGTCGTCGCTGGCGTCGGCACCGACGATCATCTGCGTACTCTGGCCGGCCGGCGCGAAGCGCGGCGAACGCGGCTCCTCGGCTTTCTCATCCAGCTTGCGGCGGATCGATCCCATCGCCAGCTTGATCGTGTGGACGCTCTTTTCCGGCGCCAGCTTTTGCACACTGTCCTGCGTCGGCAGTTCGATGTTGACGCTGAGTCGGTCGGCGTAACGGCCCGCCGCCTCGATCAGCGCGGGATCGGCGTCGGGGATGGTCTTCAGATGGATATAGCCGCGGAACTGGTGCACCTCGCGCAGCTCGCGCGCCACCTGCACCAGCTGCTCCATCGTATAGTCGGCCGACTGGATGATGCCGGAACTAAGAAACAAGCCATCGATGTAATTGCGGAGATAGAAATCGGTGGTCAGCTTGACCACCTCCGCCACGGTGAAACGCGCACGCGGCACGTTCGACGTGCGGCGGTTGACGCAGTACTGGCAATCGTACAAACAGTAATTGGTCAGCAGGACCTTGAGCAGCGAGACGCAGCGACCGTCCGGCGTGTAGCTGTGGCAGATGCCCATGCCGGTGGTGGCGCCGAAACCGTCCTTGCCGATGGAGTTGCGCTTCGGCGCTCCACTGCTGGCGCATGAAGCGTCATACTTGGCCGCATCCGCCAGGATTTCCAGCTTGTCCTTCAACTCCATGGTGCGCCTCGATATACTGTGTTTTCATACAGTATATCAGAGAATATCGCGCAGAGCCTCCACCAATCGCGCGCACTCGTCATCGGTGCCGATCGAGATGCGCAGGAACTGATCGATACGCGCCGACTTGAAGTGTCGCACCAGGATCGCGCGCTCCCGCAGCGCCGCCGCCAAGGCCGTGCCGTCATGGCCCGGATGGCGCGTGAAGATGAAATTGGCGTGCGACGGCAGCGTTTCAAAGCCCAGCTCCGCCATCTGCGCAGTCAGCCATGCGCGCGAGGCGATGATGGCTTGCGAGGTCTGCTCCATGTAGGCCACATCGTCGATGGCCGCCACCGCGCCGGCCTGCGCGACCTGCCCCAACGGATAGCAATTGAAGCTGTTCTTGACCCGCTCCAGCGCCGCGATCAAATCCGGATGACCAACCGCGAAGCCGACCCGCAACCCCGCCAGCGAGCGCGATTTCGACAGCGTCTGGATCACCAGCAGATTATCGTGGCGGCCCAGCAGCGCGATGGCGCTGTCGGCGCCGAAGTCGACGTAGGCTTCGTCGATCACCACCACCTGATCGGGATGCGCGGCCAGCAGCGCCTCGATACGTTCCAGTGGCAGCGCGATGCCGGTCGGCGCGTTCGGGTTGGCGATGATGATGGCGCCGCATGGTTGCTGGTAATCGTTTATATCGATTTCAAAGCGCGCGTTCAACGGCACCTGCACCGCCTCGATGCCGTACAAGCTGCAATAGGTCGGATAAAAGCTGTAGCTGATGTCCGGGCTAAGCAGCGGCAGCTCATGCTTGAGCAGCGCGTGGAAGGTATGCGCCAGCACTTCATCCGAGCTGTTGCCGACGAAGACCTGCTCGCGCGTCAAGCCGAAACGACGCGCGACGGCATCCTTGACGGCGGTGCTGTTCGGGTCCGAATACTTGCGCAGTCCGTCGTTGAGCGCCGCCTGCATCGCCGCCATCGCCTTTGGCGACGGGCCGTAAGGGTTTTCGTTGGTGTTCAGTTTAATCAGGCCGGGTATTTGTACCTGCTCGCCCGGCGTGTACGGCATCAGGCCGTGGACCACGTCGCTCCAGAAGCGGCTCATAGCATCTCTCCCAGCGCGCGTTCGATATCGGCGATCAGATCGTCGATGTCCTCCAGGCCGACGTTGAAGCGCACCAGGATGCCCTTGTCCTTCCAGTCCTTGCGCATGTGCTGTATGCGGTATGGAACGGCCAGGCTATTCGCGCCGCCCCAGCTGAAACCGATCTTGAAAAGCTTGAGCGAATCGATAAAGCGGTCGGTCTGCGCCTCGGTGTAGCGCTCGTCGAACAGCACCGAGAACAAGCCCCCCGCCCCGCTGAAGTCGCGCTTCCAGGTTTCGTGGCCGGGGCAGTCGGCGAACGCCGGGTGCAGCACCTTGGTGATCTCGGGCCGCGCTTGCAGCCAAGCCGCCAGCTTGCGCGCCGCCGCGTCGTGCGCATCGAAGCGCAGACGCATGGTCGGCAGGCCGCGCGATACCAGATACGCGTCGTCCGCGCCCACGCCCATGCCGAGCCGCATATGCGACAGGCTGATACGGTCATGCAGTTCGCGGTCGCGCGTGATGACGGCGCCCATCAGCACATCCGAGCCGCCGGACTGGTACTTGGTCAGCGCCTGCATGCTGATGTCGACGCCGAGGTCGAAGGCGCGCAGCGCCAAGCCGGCCGACCAGGTGTTGTCCAGCGCGACCAGCACGCCGCGCTCGTGCGCCGCCTTGCAGATGGCCGGCAGGTCCGGTACCTCCATCGACACTGAACCCGGCGCCTCGGTCCAGATCAGCTTTGTGTTCGGCTGGATCAGCTCGGCGATGCCGGCGCCGATCAGCGGATCGTAATAGCGCGCGGTGATGCCGTAGTCGGCCGACAGCCAGCGTCCCAGCTCGCGGTTCGGGTTGTAGACGTTATCGGGCAGCAGCACATCGTCGCCGCTTTTGAGCAGCGCGAAATCGACCATCGCGATCGCCGCCAGGCCGCTCGGCGCCAGCAGGCAGAATTTGCCGCCTTCGATTTCGGCCAGGCGTGCCTCCAGCGTGAAGGTGGTCGGCGTGCCGTGCAGGCCGTAGGTATAGGCGTTCTTCTCTTTCCAGTCGCCCGAGCGCATGGCCGCGACGTTCTTGAACAGCACCGTGGAGGCGTGGTGGATCGCGCTGGGAAACGCGGCGAAGCCTTCCGGCGCCTGGTAGTCGGTGTGTATCAGTGCGGTCTGCGGGGACTTTTTGATGGTCATAGTGTAGAGGTGTGACGAAACTCGGGCGAAAAAAAAGGCGGACATCAAGTCCGCCTTCATTTTACAGCGCCTCGCCCCACAAGTCATGGGCGTCGGACGTCGTGATCTTGACGTCGACGAACTGGCCGACGGCCAGCTTCTTGTGCGGCTCGTACGGCGGCTTGACGTAGACCACGCCGTCGATTTCCGGCGCGTCCGCGCTGGACCGGCCGACGCCGCCGCTGCGGTTGACTTCATCGATCAACACGCGCACGGTCTTGCCGACTTTGGCCTTCAGGCGCGCTTTCGAAATCTCTTCCTGCAGCAGCATGACGCGGCCGCGACGCTCTTCGCGCACTTCTTCCGGCACCGGGTTGGCCAGTTCGTTGGCGGTCGCGCCTTCGACCGGCGAGTAGGCGAAGCAACCCAGGCGGTCGATCTGCGCTTCCTTCAGGAAGTCCAGCAGGTATTCGAATTCGGCCTCGGTCTCGCCGGGGAAGCCGGCGATGAAGGTCGAGCGGATCGTCAGGTCCGGGTTCATCGCGCGCCAGGCCAGGATGCGGTCCAGGTTCTTCTCGCCGCTCGCCGGGCGCTTCATGCGCTTCAGCACATCGGGATGCGCGTGCTGCATCGGGATGTCCAGGTAAGGCAGGATATGCTCGCCCATCATCGGGATGACCTGGTCGACGTGCGGATACGGATACACGTAGTGCATGCGCACCCAGGCGCCGTGCGCCTTGGCCAGCTCGCCCAGCGCTTCCATCAACTGGGTCATGTGGGTCTTGATCGGGCGACCGTTCCAGAAGCCGGTGCGGAACTTGACGTCCACACCGTAGGCCGAGGTGTCCTGCGAGATCACCAGCAGTTCCTTAACGCCGGACTTGAACAGGTTTTCCGCTTCCAGCATCAGCTCCGCGATCGGGCGCGAGACCAGGTCGCCGCGCATCGACGGGATGATGCAGAACGAGCAGCGGTGGTTGCAGCCTTCGGAAATCTTCAGGTAGGCGTAGTGCTTCGGCGTCAGCTTGATGCCTTGCGGCGGGATCAGGTCGAGGAAAGGCTCGTGCGGTTTAGGCAGGTGGAAGTGGACCGAGTCCATCACCTCGGCCAGCGCGTGCGGGCCGGTCACGGCCAGCACCTTCGGGTGCACCTTCATGATGATGTCGTCGCCCTGGGCGTCTTTTTTCGCGCCCAGGCAACCGGTCACGATCACACGGCCGTTTTCGGCCAGCGCCTCGCCGATGGCGTCCAGCGATTCCTGCACGGCGGCGTCGATGAAGCCGCAGGTGTTGACGATGACCAGATCGGCGCCGTCGTAGGACTTGGCGGTCTCGTAACCTTCAGCGCGCAGCTGGGTCAGGATCTGTTCGGAGTCGACCAGCGCTTTGGGACAGCCGAGCGAGACGAATCCCACTTTAGGTGCTGGCGTGCCGACGGCTGGCTTAGGGAGACGAGTGAGTGGTTGCGATTGCATGATTGGTTGCTTTATACGCCATGAAAATTACGAGCAATCGAGGATTATACCTGATTCCGCATAGGGAGAACATGATAGGATAGAGGTCACCCCAGTGGCACGCATCAAGCCTGCCATGCAGCTCAGTTCAGGAGAATTCGTGGCAACACTGAAAGACGTCGCAATGCTCGCCGGTGTAGGCATGTCGACAGCATCGCGCGCCATTTCAGGCGCCGGCCCGGTGTCGGCCGAAGCGATGAAAAAAGTCCAGGCCGCGATCGAACAACTCAACTTCCGACCCTCCTCCATCGGCCGCTCGCTGTCGGCGCAGTCGCTGGGCATGATCGGCATCTTCGCGCCGTCGTTCTTCGGCGCCTACTACGGCACCATCCTCAAACAGACAGACATCGAACTGCGCGCCATGCGGCGGCACGTGGTCGTGGCCACCGGCTGCGGCGACGGCACGCCGCGCGACGAGGCGATCGAAGCGGTCAAGTTCCTGATCGGCCGCGATTGCGACGGCATCGTGGTGCTCGGCCACGACCTGCACGACGAGGACCTGGTGATGCTGCAGAAGATGCATCCGAAGATGGCGTTCCTGAACCGCAGCAGCGCGGCGCTGGCGTCGTCATCGTTCTGCCCGGACCACCACCACGGCGGCCAGCTGGCGGCGCAGACCTTGCTCGAGGCGGGCCACCGCGAGCTGGCGGTGATTTCCGGCCCGTCCGGCACCTCGGACAACAAGGAGCGGGTGGACGGCTTCTTCGACGAACTGGCGCTGCACGGCATCGCGCGCGCCTCGGTCAAGCTGATTGAATCGGACTTCTCGCGCGAGGGCGGCTTTGGCGCGGCGCAGCGGCTGGTCAACGAGGGTCTCGGCTTCAGTGGCCTGTTTTGCGCCAACGATGAGATGGCGATCGGCGCGATGTCGTGCTTCCACCGCGCCGGCATCCGCGTGCCGGACGACGTCTCGATCGTCGGCTACGACGACGACTACTCGGCCGAGTTCTCGTCGCCGGGGCTGACGTCGGTGCACATCCCGATGCAGCAGCTGACGCAGAACGCGGTGCGCTGGCTGCTCAACCAATGCTACGGCACCCAGCACGACATCACGCGCGAGTTCCCGGTCACCGTCACCAAGCGCGGCTCGGTGGCGAAGCGCGCATAAAAAAAGGCCGGCGTTTCCGCCGGCCCGAAGACTCACTACCCCTTACAAAAAACTCAGAACTTCATCGACACGCGCGCGCCGAAGGTGCGCGGGTTGTTGTAGTACGCCGCCCAGATCTGCTGCTTCGGCTGGCATGGCGCGCCGACCTGGGTGCAGACTTCGATCGCGTCGTACTTCACTTCCTTGTCGGTGGCGTTGTTGACGAACAGCTCGGCCGTGTAGGCCTTGTCGCGCGGCTCGTAACGCACGCTCAGGTCCAGCGTGGTGTAGGCCTGCTGCTGCTTGACGCCCGCGTGTCCCGGCACATCGGTGTTGAACGCGCCCGAACCGACGAACGATTCGGTCTCGTAGTGCGCCGACAGGCGCGGCGTGAAGCGGCCCTTGCCCGTGTCGAAGTCATGCTCGTACATCAGCGTGGTGGCGAACGTCGGCGCGTGCTTCAACGTGCTACCGCCGACATTGACCGTCGGCGCGGTGGTGCCGCAGGACTGGCCGTTGGCGCGCGCCGCGTCAACGTCGCACGACAGGAAGTCGTCGTAGCGCGCCTTCAGCCACGTGGCGTTGCCGGTCAGGCGGTCGGCGCTGGTCGGACGATAGCTCCACTCGGCCTCGATACCCTTGACCGTGGCGCCGGCCGCATTGAAGTTCTGCAGCGTGTTGTTGACCACCTGCGATTCCAGCTTGTCCTTGTACTTCATCCAGAACGCGTCCAGGTTCAGCGACAGCTTGCGGTCGAACAGGTCCGACTTGAAGCCCACCTCGTAGCTGGTCAGCTTCTCCGGCTTGGTGGTGGCGCCGCCGTCGCCGATGGCCGGCGAGTGGAAGCCGGTCGTCACCGAGACGAAGGTCAGGATGTCCTTGGCCGGCTTGTATTCGACGCGACCGAGCCAGGTGGCCTGGCCGTATTGCAGATCGGCGGTGTTGTCGCCGTAGGTGTTGCCGCAGGTCTGCTGGTTAACCACGCCGCCCGGTCCGATATTGTGGGTGTTGATGGTTCCGGTGCCCGGCGTGACAAGTTGCGCGATCTGGCCCGGCGTCAGCGTGGCGCCGCGCGGCGCGTTGTCCGGCCAGTTCGGGCAGGCCCAGTTCTGGCCACCGATGTCGTACTTGTGGTCCTTGGTGTAGCGCGCGCCGCCGGTGACCTTCCACAGCGGATCGAGATCGTAGCTGGCCTGCGCGAAGACGGCTTTCGAATGCAACTGACGGTCGCCCTGGATGAAGGACATCGCCGACGCGTACTGGTCGACCGTCGGCTGCACGAAGATCACGCTGCCGTTGGCGATGTCCTGCGCCAGCATCTCTTCCGAAATCTGGCTGCGGTCGATGTCGAAGCGCACCTTGTTTTTCTCGCGGAAGAAGAACAGGCCGCCCACCCACTGCAGCGGCGACTCGGAATCCGAGCGCACCTGGATCTCGTTCGACAGGCTGTCGAACTGGCTCCACTCGGTGCGGTTTTCGGCCTTGAAGCCGGGGTAGAAGCCGGCGTCGGCGTCGCTGGCGTTGGTGCGTTTCAGGCGGCTCCACGCGCCCAGGTACTGGGTCGCGACGCCGTCGAAGGGACGCCACTCGACCTTGGCCTTGCCGGTGATGATCGATTGATTCAGCGTGCCGGGCGTGTCGATCAGCGCCGAGCGCAGATTCTGGCCCGGCTTCGGTTCGGCCGCCAGGTAGATATTGCCGGCGCCGGTGTCGCTGTAGTAGTCGGCGATGAAGGTGGCCTTCAGGTCGGGCGTGAACTTCCACAGCAGCGAGGCGCGCGCGCCCTGCTGGTCGCCGGCGCCGTATTTCTGCGAACCGGATGGCACGTTGGAGCCCTTGAGGAAGTCGACGTAGCCGTCATGCTGGTCCTTGATCGCGGCGATGCGCAGCGCGACGTCGTCGCTCAGCGGGATGTTCATCATGGCCTGGGTCTGGATATGATGGTAGTCGCCGATGGTGACGCTGGCCGAGCCGAACACCTTGGCGGTGCTCGGCGCGCCGGACACCAGGTTGACCGCGCCGGCGGTGGAGTTGCGGCCGTTCAGCGTGCCCTGTGGGCCGCGCGCGACTTCGACGTGGTTCAAGTCATACATCAGCGCCGTCGCGCCTTGCGGACGCGCGACATAGACGCCGTCGACATAGAACGCCACCGCCGGATCGCCCAGCTCCGTGTGGTTCGCCGAGCCGACGCCGCGCATGTAGACGTGCACGCCGCCGGAGTCACTGTGCGGCTCGACCACGAGGCTAGGCACCATCGCCGTCATCGTCGCCAGGTCCTTGACCTGGTTGTTGGCCAGCGTGTCCTGGGTGTAGGCGGTGATCGCCAGCGGCGTGTCCTGCACCAGCGTGTCGCGGCGGGTGGCGGTGACGATGATCTTCTCCATGCCGCCGTCGTTGGCGGCCGGTGTTTGTGCCGCCTGCTGCGCCGCCTCTTGCGCGAAGGCCGCGCCGCCGGTGAGCACAATCTGCGCGATGCTGAGAGCTAAAATCGTTTTTTTCATTTGTCTTCCTCGCTTCTTCCATCAATTAAGTTGGCGTGCTTCGCCCGCTCTTTGTCGGGCTTCGCACAACTGGAACCGGTTCCACCGCAAGACGCACGGATGCATCGAGCCATGCGGCGGCCCGGGGACTGGCAACTACGGGGCTGGGGTCAAGTCTGACATTCGTACACGAGCACGGCCGTAGCGGCCGCTACGGCCGTGCTCGTGTACGAATGTCAGACTTGACCCCCGGTGTTAGAGCCGCTGTTCGCTGGCTCCGTCAAACAGGGAAATGCGCTTGCTGCGAATCGAAAAGCTGATGTCTTTCTCGGTCTCGATATGCTGCTGGTCCTGCACGATGCCCGCCACCTGGGTGCCGTGGAAGTCCAGCCACAACACGCGGTGCGCGCCCATCGCCTCCACCAGCGAGACCGATGCGCACACCACGTTATCGGCGCCGTCGCAATTGCCGACGTCGATGTCCTCCGGCCGCACGCCCAGCACGCACGCGTGCTTGCCGGACAACGGCTGCTTGAATGGATAGCCGGTCACGTCGACCGACATATGCTCGTTGCTGAAGATGGTGCGGTCACCCTGCTTTTCGACCGCGCCTTTGAACAGGTTCATGCCCGGCGAACCAAGGAAGGTCGCGACGAACAGATTGGCCGGCTCGTTGTAGATATTGGCCGGCGTGTCGAACTGCTGCACCACCCCGCCCTTCATCACCGCCATGCGCTGCGCCAGCGTCATCGCCTCGACCTGGTCGTGGGTGACGTAGATCATGGTCGCGCCGAGCTGCTTGTGCAGCTGCTTCAACTCGCGACGCAGCTCGGTGCGCAGCTTGGCGTCCAGGTTGGACAGCGGCTCGTCGAACAGCATCACATCCGCCTCGCGCACGATGGCGCGGCCGATCGCCACCCGCTGGCGCTGACCGCCGGACAGGTTGGCCGGCTTGCGCTTCAACAGCGGCCCCAGTTGCAGCATGTCCGACGCGCGCGAGACGCGCCGCGCGATTTCCGCCTTCGGCGTGCCGTTGATGCGCAGGCCGAAGGACATATTGTCCTCCACGTTCATGGTCGGGTACAGCGCGTAC
>Ga0247815_10002876_pt1 | contig 12612 bp, 19 predicted proteins | sample UWRJL194509B1_FD_181014 | JGI IMG/M metagenome (GOLD analysis project Ga0247815, IMG submission 181014) | Plant litter microbial communities from Arlington Agricultural Research Station in Wisconsin, United States - UWRJ-L194-509B-1 | ecosystem: Environmental > Terrestrial > Plant litter >... | reverse complement strand
TGTTCATCCGGTACCAGAGGGATGTCTATTTTGGTATGCCTGGGATGCGACTGGTACTATGACTTGCGTGAACAGAACTGCATTTGTTCATCCGGTACCAGAGGGATGTCTATTTTGGTATGCCTGGGATGCGACTGGTACTAAGACTTGCGTGGACAGTAGTGCTGTTACTCGCCCAGTACCAAAGATAAATCTATTTCGGTACGCCTGGGATCTGACTGGTACTAAGACTTGCGAGGACAGAACTTCTGTTACTCACCCAGTACGAAAGAGAAATCTATTTCGGTACGCCTGGGATGCGACTGGTACTAACACTTGCGTGAACAGAACTGCATTTGTTCATCCGGTACCAGAGGGATGTCTATTTCGGTATGCCTGGGATGCGACTGGTACTAAGACTTACGTGGACAGAACTGCATTTGTTCACCCAGTACCAAAGATAAATGTATTTCGGTACGCCTGGGATGTGACCGGTACTAAGACTTGTGTGGACAGAAGTGCTGTTACTCACCCAGTGTTGTGCTCACTTAGGTAGTCGTCCTAGATACTGTTTTCCCTCTGTACAATGTATCTGTTCGGGTAGGGGCCTGTCCTATTCAGTAGCTCGGCTCGGTCCGGACCCATCCCAATCCGGCTCCTCAACTTCCCGATGTGGCCCATCCCCTTCCATCACCTTCCCATCTTCTCAGGCTTCTCCCCCGTCGCGCCTTGGTCATCCGCAGCCACTTCTCACCTGGGTACCGCCCTACCGGTTCAGTACCACATGACTCAGTCAGGTTCCAGAAAGTGTATATAAACCACCCCATCCCTCGCCCATCCTCCTTCCTTAGATTCGAGCTGGTTGAATACTTCGCCACAGTAGCTTCTCACCCACCTCTCCTCCTCCTCCTCCTCTTACTCATCCTCCTCTCTTCAACCAATCAGATCCCTTTTGAGAGTGTCACTATTGTTTTTGGAGACTCCTTTGGCGTCGCCGCAACACCCAGTACGAAAGAGAAATCTATTTCGGTATGCCTGGGATGCGACCGGTACTAAGACTTACGTGGACAGTAGTGCTGTTCCTCACCCAGTACCAAAGATAAATCTATTTCCATATGCCTGGGATGCGACTGGTACTAAGACTTACGTGGACAGAACTACTGTTACTCACCCAGTACGAAAGAGAAATCTATTTCGGTATGCCTGGGATGTGACTGGTACTAAGACTTGCGTGAACAGTAGTGCTGTTCCTCACCCAGTACCAAAGATAAATCTATTTCGGTACGCCTGGGATGCGACTGGTACTAAGACTTGCGTGAACAGAACTGCATTTGTTCATCCGGTACCAGAGGGATGTCAATTTCGGTATGCCTGGGATGTGACTGGTACTAAGACTTGCGAGGACAGAAGTGCTGTTCCTCACCCGGTACCAAAGATAAATCTATTTCCATATGCCTGGGATGCGACTGGTACTAAGACTTGTGTGGACAGTAGTGCTGTTCCTCACCCAGTACCAAAGATAAATCTATTTCCGTATGCCTGGGATGCGACTGGTACTAAGACTTGCGTGAACAGAACTGCATTTGTTCATCCGGTACCAGAGGGATGTCTATTTTGGTACGCCTGCGATGCGACCGGTACTAAGACTTGCGAGGACAGAACTACTGTTACTCACCCAGTACGAAAGAGAAATCTATTTCGGTATGCCTGGGATGTGACTGGTACTAAGACTTGTGTGAACAGAACTGCATTTGTTCATCCAGTACCAGAGGGATGTCAATTTCGGTATGCCTGGGATGTGACTGGTACTAAGACTTGCGAGAACAGAAGTGCTGTTCCTCACCCAGTACAAAAGAGAAATCTATTTCGGTACACCTGGGATGTGACTGGTACTAAGACTTGCATGGACAGAACTACTGTTACTCACTGAGTACAAAAGAGAAATCTATTTCGGTATGCCTGGGATGTGACTGGTACTAAGACTTGCGAGGACAGAACTGCATTTGTTCATCCAGTACCAGAGGGATGTCAATTTCGGTATGCCTGGGATGTGACTGGTACTAAGACTTGCGAGGACAGAACTACTGTTACTCACTGAGTACAAAAGAGAAATCTATTTCGGTATGCCTGGGATGTGACTGGTACTAAGACTTGCGAGGACAGAACTACTGTTACTCACTGAGTACAAAAGAGAAATCTATTTCGGTATGCCTGGGATGTGACTGGTGCTAAGACTTGCGTGAACAGAACTGCATTTGTTCATCCGGTACCAGAGGGATGTCTATTTTGGTACGCCTGCGATGCAACCGGTACTAAGACTTGCGAGGACAGAACTACTGTTACTCACCCAGTACGAAAGAGAAATCTATTTCGGTATGCCTGGGATGCAACTGGTACTAAGCCTTGCGAGGACAGAACTGCATTTGCTCATCGGGTACCAGAGGGATGTCTATTTCGGTATGCCTGGGATGCGACTGGTACTAAGACTTACGTGGAAAGTTGTGCTGTTCCTCACCCAGTACGAAAGAGAAATCTATTATGGTATGCCGGGGATGCGACTGGTACTAAGAGTTGTGAGGACAGAAGTGCCATTCCTTTCCCAGTACCAAAAACAAATCGATTGTGGTACTATACCCTGCAGGGAAGCGGCCACCTCCCGGAAGCGGCCACTTCGGATTGATGGCCTTCTCCAGCTCTGAAATTTACAGAGGGACTTGAAGTAAGCTGATAGAATTGTTGAATATATAGTTATACTTGTATTTGGTGCTTGAACGATGCATAGTCTGATACAGAGCCGTATTGGCCACACTCGCAATTTGGTGGTTTAGTCCATTCCAACAAACTTTGTGGGCTGCCACTTGCAAAGATAGGTTTGGCCTCATAGAACTTACACAGTATGCTAACCGAGCCTTGGAAGAGTCTATTTTGATTTCTCCAGGACGAAATGAGCAACATTGAAAAAACCTGACATTTCCAGTATCGGAAATAACCGTCTGTCGTGCTGATCCTGGCCAAATACAGCAGTGGTGCGCGCTTCACATCCCCGTTCGGGTCTGCCATCACACCCGGATAAAGTGGCCGCTTCCGGGGTTGCGGCCACTCACCTTGGTCACCGTCCTGTACTCGCAGTTCAGCTCTGCTACCCGTGCCACTTCGTTCAAGGTTTTACCAATACGGCCGCATAGACACTGTACACTCAGACTGTTGGAATAGCAAAGAGACGGCCGGTGGTCGCCAAGTGGCCGCTTCCCCGCTGGGTATAGTATGCCTGGTACGCGATTGGTACTGATACTTGCCTGGACAGAACTGCATTTGTTCACCCCGGTACCAGCGGGAATTCTATTTCCGTATGTCTGGTATGCAACTCTTACTGACACTCGCATGGACAGAACTGCATTTGTTCACCCAGTACCAATGAGAAATCTATTTTGGTATGTCTGGTACGCGACTCGTACTGACACTTGCATGGACAGACATACTGTTACTCGCCTAGAACTGAAAAGAATTCTATTCCTGTATACCAGATATGTGACTGGTACTGACCTGATGTACAGTATTGGAATGACTGGCACAGTACTGGGCAGAATTCTAATTTTGAATGCCGGTTATGCAACTGCTCCTTCAAATTGCCATGCCCCACCCGGTACCCGAGAGAACACAATTTCTCTGTGCTGATCATCTGGCTTGTCCTAAATTTTCTCAGATGGTATGGCAGCGGCTTGCCCTGGCGCTACATTTGTTTTGATGCCTGTGGCCGGAAATGCAGTGACTCTCCCAGTACCAGACATCACATTCTATCCTAGTCTTTGATACATCACTTGTACTGCTTGTTGCATCCAGATGAATACCTGGAATGTTGCAATACATAATAGGATTGGTGTGCAAGATCCTTAGCAGCTGTGTTAATTTGTGGTTACGTACCAAATCAAATGTTTTTTGCCCAAAGTCTGCTCTCAGGAAGACTTTATCCACTTTTCATTTCTAGTACCAAATTACCATCTAGTACCAAATTGGGGGGTTTATTTATTTATTTTAATGTCCACCCTCAGGAACATTTTATCCACCCCTCATTTTCCAGTACCAAATTACCATCTGGTACCAAATCAAGTGTTTTTTGCCCAAAGTCTGCTCTCAGGAAGACTTTATCCACCTTTCATTTCTAGTACCAAATTACCATCTGGTACCAAATCAAGTGTTTTTTCTCAATGTTTACCCTCAGGAACAATGTCCACATTTCTCATTTTCCAGTACCAAAGTGCCATCTGGTACCAAATCAAGTGTTTTTTTGCTCAATGTCTACTCTCAGGAACACTTTCTCTGTGGTTCATTTCCAGTACCAAGTTGCCATCTGGTACCAAATCAATAGTTTTATTTTCCTAGTACAGAACTGGTTCAGAATATTTACTTGAATCTATTCATGTATGGTATACAAAGCCTCTGTAGTACCCCATGAGGCTTAGGGTGTTCTACTAGTACTCTGGTCTACTGATACTACTGCCAAGTGGAACCTGTTTGCACCGGAGTATTTCTCCCGATGAGTATATAAGAAAGGTTGCTCAAGGCCAATGCTCTGGCAAGTCAGCCCACGCAGACAACTGAATCACCACACTCAAGCTCTCACCCACGATGTACTTCTTCACCGGTCTCGCTTCATTCACCGTCTTGGCAGCCACAAACTCTGTGTTCGCGGCACCAACTGGAAACGACACCGCAGCGGCCCTCCAGCGTCGCGACTATGCTTGGTGCAAAATGAAACCTGACGTCTCACCGGAGGGTCAAATCTCACAGCATTTCACAATCGAAGTTGATAGTATCCAGGACGATGGCTTGTGCGGTGGCTTTTGGTGTGTACCAGCCAGCTTTTTTTCTTCGCAAGTTCACCTTTCTTTGTATGCGCAGGGCGAACTTGAACGGTCAGGGCAACACGTGCGGCATTCGTCTCGGCGCAGATTGCTGGCAGACGGGTTCAGTCAAGTACTTCACCTTTTGGACGTACCCCTTGTGTCTCCCTCGCCTTGTCGAAGGCGCGCTCATGGCTGCAACCGAGCCGCAGTTCCACGTCACGTGCGAGACAATCGCATGATTGTACTGTAATCTTTTCCGAAGTCGAATATGATTGTCAAGCGTGGTTCGAAACATCCGGTGGTCACAAATGCTGAGTTGAGACTTCGCCAAACGGAGGGCTCCGCGCAATTTCCGCGCGAACTGCACCGCAACAGTCTCGTGGAGCGAGAAACAGCTCGCCCACTTTTCTGACGTGCTGTGGGATAAGCTCCCAACAGTTCGTCTGTAGACTGTACGCGTAACCGAGCCTAGATGTTATTCCCGTCGTCGTTCGTGGTTTGTCCCCTTCCACGACTTGCGTATTACACATCTGAGGCTCAGTCATTGTATCGCGATGAATCGCCGCGCTTGTCGCCCGTTACCGCCGCATATTCCAGTTGTCACGCTGATAAGGTAGCCCGAACAGGTCCTGGCTTGGCGATATCGCTCCGTCATAAGACCTCTCACAGTGAACTCATGCTGTGGTCATCGAGGGCAACAGAGCGGCGGCAACGCCCAATGTGTCGACGCGTCGCAGATCATTGCCAGATATGGTTTAGCCGGTGACGTACCGATATCCACCTTGGACCAAGACGACTCCCACCACCCTCCATAAGAGCGTCATGGCCCACATTCAAAGCTCCGCTCACTTTCTCCCTTCGCCGTCATGACCAGTTACGAAGCCGGTCAGCCTTACAGGTCTGTGGTTCATCGAGGGTTGTGCTGCTGTCGGCGTTGCTGACTCGTTGGACCCACAGCGAGACTCGACCTGTCCCGACGATCGCCAATTTTGAGCGCGAACAGGAGCAGCGTCGACGAGTGGAAGATGAACCGATTGTTTCGCGCCCGAGTATGAGTCGGCAGAACTCTGCGAGCAAGAATCCTGCGGCCGACGCCTCGGGTGCTCAACAAAAGCAAGACATCATGAAGCGGTCACTCGGCAAGACCAACCCACAACAGCGCCTCGAGGAACAGCGCAAGAAGGGACCACAGGCAGTCAAGGACCCCGTCACTGGCCAGCAGGTCATTGTGCGTGACGCCAGGTTTGAAGGTGTGTTCTTAATTCGTGCGAGTTGGAACAACCAGCTCACGAACGAATAATCTCAGATTACCAGACCGGCGCGCTCGAGCACATTGCGCCTGAAGACGGTGCTGCGGGACCTGCGACGCTTCCGGCTGGACTTTCAGCGTCTCCCGAGGGCAAGGAAGGTGGCCAGGGCAAGGATCGCAAGCGCTTTAACCCGGTCAACGGTGTTGCTGGAGTCGCTCGTGCTGTTGGAGGACTTGTTGGCCCGCATAGAACGGCTCCCAACCCCGCCATGCCTGGTAATGTTCTCATCCACACTTTCCCGGAGCCGCCGACCGAAACTCTCAAGCCCATTCTTGACAACATGGACCGCGTCATGGTGCGTGTCGACTGTCTTCATCTGTAGCCGAGGATAACAACATTGACCAAACATTCTAACTTATAGTTCGGCATGATGGGTGTCTCGACCATCATCTGGTTCTTCACCGCCTTCGGTCACGGATACAAGCGATTCTTCTTCGTGTCGTTCATTATCGGCGCCCTCACCTTCGTCGAGATGACGCTCGTCAGTCTCGTTCAACGCGGCATCGAGAAGGAAATCGACCGTTTCCGTCACGACATGGCCCGTCAGCGCGGCGAGGAATTCAGCCCGCCGACACCTGGTATGTCTGTATGACTTTCTGAGTTAGACTGGTGTCTGACGAGGCCGTACAGAGTCCGTCGAGTGGATCAACGCGTTCCTCAAGGTCGTCTGGGGCCTCATCGACCCGCAGATGTTCGTCCCCATCGCCGACGTCGTTGAAGACGTCATGCAACAGAGTCTTCCCGGCTTCATCGACGCCGTCCGCATCTCTGGTGAGGCCCTTTCCACCGCTCTGCATTTATCCGCCAGCTCACACCATTTTCAGACATCGGCCAAGGCTCGAACCCGCTTCGTATTATCAGCATGCGCGCTCTACCTGACCAGCCCGGCGATAAGGAGTACCCCCGCGAGGAGTGGGTTGGATTGGACGAGAAGGAGATTGCGGCTCGCCGCGAGCAGCTCGACAAGGATAAGGCGGCCGGCAAGGACGTCGACCTCGACCAGAGTGGTGACTATGTGGTTCGTACATCTGACTCTTGCAGGTTGTTTGTATGCTCACTTCGTGACAGAACTATGAGGTCGCCTTCTCGTACCAGGCGCTGCCCGGTCAAGGCAAGGAGCTCCAACAGAAAAACATCCAGTACGCTCTCATCGTACCCTCTTGTTGACTGTTTACTGATCGCATTCATAGTTTACTGCTCGAGTTCTTCCTCGGCGCCTTCGACTGGCTCCACATCCCCATCCCCATCTGGGTCCAAGTCGAAGGCATCTGCGGCACCGTCCGCCTCCGCCTCCAATTCATCCCCGAACCACCCTACGTCCGCAACCTCACCTTCACCCTCATGGGCGTCCCCGCCGTCGACGTCTCCGTCATCCCGCTCGCGTCCAAACTGCCCAACATCCTCGACTTGCCGTTCATCAGCCGTTTCGTCAAGATGGCCATTGCAGCAGGGACGGCGGAGCTCGTGGCGCCGAAGAGTATGACGTTGAATATTCAGGAGATTATGAGTAGCGCGGTGGTGGGAGATACGCAGGCGCTTGGTGTGTTTGTGGTCAAGATTCATCATGCGGAGGGGTTGCAGGCGAAGGATAGGAATGGGTTCAGTGATCCGTATATCGTGCTTGCGTATGCGAAGGTGCGTGGTGATTGGTTGTCGCTCACGGTCTGTGCTGACGTCGCGGCAGTTCGGCAAGCCGCTCTACTCTACGCGTATCATTCTTGAAGACCTCAACCCGGTGTTCGAGGAGACGGCGATGTTGCTTGTGACGCAGAACGAGGTCAAGGCCGAAGAGGACCTCTCCGCGATGCTCTGGGACTCGGATAAGCGTAGCGCCGAGTACGTTTCTTGCTTTTAGTATCCTGTCTCGCAAGTAGAAGCTGACCTATCGAGCAGTGACTTGCTCGGCCGCATCCAGATTCCAGTCAAGGAGCTCATGTCGACACCGAACAAGATGTTCGACCGCGTTGACCCGCTCGTTGGCTTCGAGAACGCCGACAAAATGGAGGGCAAGCTTTAGTCAGTTCATCCCAGTTCTGCCTATGACTATCGCTAACATAGATCCCCCAGCTGGAGCGTCGGCTACTACGACAAAGTCCCACTCAACAAGGCTCTCGAGCGTCCCGAGCCCGTCGACGTGTCTAAGGCCCCCGCCAAGCCTCCCCGCACCGCACCCGAGATGGAGATGCGCCCACACGACAAGGCACCCAACCCCGCCGCACACGACCTTCCGCCACCTCCCCCGCTCATCCAGCGCACCCCACCGGATCCCAAGTGGCCATCGGGCATCCTTAGCGTTATCGTTCACCAGATCAACAACCTCGAGAGGCAGAACCTCGAGGGTACGACGGGCGAGCGTGAGGGTCAGGCGGGTCAGGATACGGATGAGGCGAGTGAGCAGGGTGGGAACTTGCCGAGCGCGTACTGTGAGATCGTGGTCAACGATGACTTGATCTACAAGACGTGCGTAGCATCGTATCGATTGTTTGGGGCGGTGGCTGACATGTGGTGTGCAGACGCGTCAAGCAGTACTCGACGATGCCGTTCTTTGAGGCTGGTACCGAGATTTTTGTTCGGGACTGGCGCAAGGCGGTCGTTCGGGTCGTCGTTCGCGACTCACGTCTGCGCGAGCGCGATCCAATTCTTGGTATCGTCGACTTGCCGCTGGCCAAAGTGCTCGCTGAGGGTTCTGAGGTCACGGCTCTCTACTCAATTCAGGAGGGCGTCGGCTTCGGGTAAGTCTTGATCATCTTGTTATTCGACGCAGTTAGCTGACAGCTTTCTAGTCGCGTCAACATCTCGACTCTCTTCCGCAGCGTCAATCTTGAGCTTCCTCCCGCCGAGCTTGGCTGGGACACTGCGACCGTCGAGATCGGCGGACAGCCGTTCGAGCTCGAGCTCGATGCCGAACATCGCTCGCTGCCATGGGCCGCCTCGGGTACCAACATCACACTCTCCGTCACCGACTCGAGCGAGCGCATCTCCAAGTCGACCGCCGAAGTCGAGCCTGGTAGCGGCAAGGTCCAGTGGACATTCGACCAACTGCGTCTGCCCGTCTACACGCGCTATGGTACCTCGCTCCTCGTCATGTTCGGCGGCGGTGGTAGCATGCCCGGCCTCAAGTCGGACCCGCAGGCGATTGCGGTGTTGCCGTTGAGCGGGCTTACTGAGGGCGAGGAGCATCATGTGGAGATTCCGGTCGTCGTCGGCAAGCATCTTGGACGTCTTAAGCAGAACGCGTTCACAGACTTCACGGAGAAGACGCATCAATACAAGGTCGTAGGCAAGTTGAGGCTGGTGATCAACATCGACCCTGGTTTGGATATGGACCACGAGAAATATGCAAAGACGCAGGCGCGCCGTCATGCGTTCGAGACCTAGTGAGTTGGCTGAGACCGCATCGCCGAGGTCGCGGTGCTAACGACACGTCCCTGTAGCGACCACATTGAGGGCGAGGCGCTCATTGCAGAACGCAACGCGCACGCCGGCGACGATGGTGTGATCGATCGCCAGGAGCGCCGCGACATCAAGTTGGCGAAGCAGCGTCAGTTGGAGAACAGGCAGCGCGGCATTGCAGGCTTCAAGCCGTATCGCACAATCAAGTGGATGGGTCGTGGCATTAAGGATCGTGTGTCCCCTTCGTCGTCGAACAAGAGACGCGAACGTGAGTCACTCAGTCTCTTTAGTTGTGAGCTCTATGTGCGAATACTGACGGTCGATGTTCTCGCAGCGGCGGTGAAGAGCGAGGCGTAGGCAAATTGAGCTGGATGTTTATTGGACCCAATGAACTCTGTAATATAATTGTCTGGGTACGCCACTGTACATAGCGAACCCCAGCCACATTGTTCGCAACCCACTGTACTTGTAGAAACACATGCAACATACTATCAGAGCGTATAACTGAGACCAGTTGTCTGCCTGACAGATACCTGACGGCAGTTTGGACATACATTCAAAACCACAGAGATTTTGATTTCGACGGTGTCATGAGGAGTATTGCAGTGTCCAGTGTTATGATCGCCGTCACTTTTCTAGATTCTCCGTTCGTCAAACAATCTTGTGTAACAAAAATAGAACTGACCATGGTGTTAGAAAGAGGAGAGGTGGCAATTGCGGTGACTGGCGACTCGAAAATCGATTTGATTCCATCCCTACGAGTTGGCGCGTGTCAGCTGATACGGCACAGCAAGGAGTGGATACAACATGGCACACCGGGTGAGAAATAATCGTCCATGAGAGATTCTGACGTGGCGATCATTGTCGAAAGAACTGCCGAACTGAATGGCCGATGTGTCATCCGTTCCATCAAACTTCCGTCTCTAGAATCCGGTATCAGCGGGACTAATTCGTGAATAGTGTGGGCAGGTGCAAACAACCGTCTTCTTTTCGAATGCCCTAACCATGGACTCAATGATCTCCGATTTTCCGTACTTGGACTTGGACAATCTGCGTTTCAGGAACAGTCTCGCTGCTTCGTCAACGAAGGCGCTGCCCGCCTGGACGCACTCCCCGACGGTTATATCTATGAACTGAAAGGTCGGAGCCGCTGATGTGCACACGTGTGCTGTTGTTTCGGTTGTGGAGTCGCCGGCATCGCAAACGGCAAGTGTCGAGCCGACGTGCAGCTCGCTGTCGATGCTCTTTGTAGAGATGGCAAATTGGATCGTCGCCTCCGGCTCGGAGACGAACTGCAGCATCGTCATGGGGTGCAGGAAATGTTTGAACCCCTGGGCGAGGGTAGTGTTATCGAGGCCTTCAACGTTCTCTATCGCCTCGGATCCATACTGAACTGCGAGACAGGAGGAACTGTATCGTACAGCTGTAGGAATTGTGCGATCAGCTGTGGGAAAGATGACTTCGTTGATACACTGCGCAAGTCTGTGAGAGAACAAGTATGTAACCGCGGCGTCTTCTTAACCTAGACAATGCGTAACGACACGAATGCGGGGTCCTCGCCATCTCTGAGGTTGGCAAAGGCAACAACTTGCCTCTGCGCTGCATTCGTAAGTTCCTGACCGGGAACTACAAGGACGAGAGACTGCGGACACATAAACGGTGGCGCCTAAATCGACTGAAAGATCAACTTCTTATCTCCGCGGTATGTTCAGAGCGGTATCTGAAGGGGTTGCGTGTTCGAGCAATAAGGATAATTTGAATAACAAAAACAAGTTGTTGAGACAGTCGGTTTAATTACATGTGAGCTTTGGCTTAGAACTAACGGGAGAGAGCAGTGTGAACGGGACATGGGCCTGGAGATCAGCCTAGTGCAAAACCACAAGGATCAACATTATTAGCACCGCGCACACAGATATCGGTTTGAAATCAGCCGTACTTTCACTTTCTGTTGCGTGAGCAAATTCTGGGCATACAGGGTGGCGTCACACAGCCCAAGTTAATCTGCAGCATAAGGCACAACGGGCAGGGCCGCATTTTCTGTTCCGGAATACTGGTTCACCGCCTGAAGATATTATTTCAGTATTGTCAGTATTACAAACGATTCTAATGCCCATTGAAAATAAATAGTGTTAGAGATACTGAAGGAATATCTTCAGGCGGCGATCACAGTATTCCGGGACGGAAAATGCGGCCCTGCCCGATGTGAGGCGAGGTGCAAATGACTGACGAAGGATTTGTATTTATAGTGAAAACGATACACAGTAGACAGTAGATCCATGCAATCGGGGCACGAAGGAGAAAGGTTGTAGGGCTGGTCACGGAAATGATCGCGGAAATGAAATTATGAATGACTGAACTGGTGACACTCTGGTGCAGTCCACTGGGCGGAACAGCAAGGTAGCCCAAAACAGAAAGAGCTCTCACGCTGTCAGGCCGAGCCGTCGCATAATAACCTCACGAGTGAACTTATAAGTAAGGAGATAGTCAGGGATGCGTGGCTAAGGTGGGCTCCAATCTCGTTTGAATCCAAGAACCCACACGACGAGTGACAAGAAGTTGATTTTTGATACATAGATAGTAATGAAGAGTACATTGCGGCTTGTGCACAATCATTCAAACCACCAGGCCGGGGTTAGAGGTGATGACCAGTCCTTCTTTCTATGGAACTCGACGAACTCTGAAATACTACTCTGCAGGTCTCTGAGCTTCATCTTTTTGCAGCTGTTCAGCTTGTGGAAATACCCGCAACATGCATATACAGTCCGCGTCGGTGCGGTTCGGCCCAACATGCCCTTCCCGGACCATCACCATTGACACTCTTCTATTAAGACTTGAACCTCATGTCCTCCCCTTCCCTTCGAAGTCTCGTACCTCAACCTGATAAATAAGAGCACCGCCGAACTAGCCCGTCGACGTAACTCTTCCTCCTCCCGCCGCTGACCCCCTTCTGCCTTCCACAACTACCATGGGCCAGTTCCATGATGAGATGCCCGAATGGCTAGTCGACTGGCTCCTCGAGCAGCACCTATTCTTCGTTGCAACTGCACCACTCGCTGGAGATGGGCACGTTAACTTGTCGCCAAAAG